>Ga0334722_10000739_pt1 | contig 45612 bp, 40 predicted proteins | sample C3_bottom_MG_FD_207210 | JGI IMG/M metagenome (GOLD analysis project Ga0334722, IMG submission 207210) | Sediment microbial communities from Yellowstone Lake, YNP, Wyoming, USA - C3_bottom | ecosystem: Environmental > Aquatic > Freshwater > Lake > Sediment | place: USA: Wyoming | collected...
ACAAGACCTCATGCCTTGGAGGGAAGGTCGCCACACCCTGGTCAATTTTCGGTGAGCAACACCGCGATTCTCTGGTCAGTTTTCAACGAGCGGCAACATCCTCGCCAACCTCGAGCTATGGGAGGAGATCGTTGCCGCCCATCTGGCGGCACCGCAAACCACCCTTACCAACGATCAAGCGACTCTTGTCGTCAAGGGGCTGCTTAGTACTGGCCGATATGGCGAAGCACACGAGTTGGCCTGGGCCCTGTCGCTGTCCACACCTATGCTCGACGTCGCAATCGCCGCCAAGCGACGCAGCAGCGAACCTTTGGCCACCGCCTCATTGCAGGCCGGCGTCGCACTGTTCGTCTTTCAACACCAGTGGGATGTCGTCTTGACGTTCGCCGAGTCGGGCGACTTTGTTCCATCGCAGGACTGGAAAGCCAAAGATCTGAAGGATTGGGTGAAGTCCGAGATCGGTACCCTGAACCAGATGTTGGTGCGGGCGCTCGCTCGATCGGATGCACTGCCCGATGCGCCTAACACCCCGTTGCGACGGATCCAGGAGTTCCTGAAACGCTACTTGAGCGTCAAAGAGGGAAAGCGGCGCTCCGGGGTCTCAGTTTTTGAGGCAGGCGCCGCCTTGGAACGAGCGGGCCGGTTCACTGACAGTCTGCAGTTCTACGAGGCAATCTCAAAGGCTGACGTTTTGCCTGACGATGAAGTGTTTGCTGAGCAACGTCGGATTGTCTGCAAGCAGCGCCAGCTTGATCACGAGCGCCAGCGAGGGTCCGCCGCGAAGGTTAGGGACATTGACCGATAGATTCGGCAGGCGCTAGCGGATGCGCATGTAGGCACCGTTGAGGAACTGCCGCCGTTTCCCATTTTACCGCCGCTTGTGTCTCCGATTGCCGAACTCGCGATGGTCAGGGCGGCACCGGCGGTACCGGCGCTGGCCGCCGTGGCGTTGGGCGGGCGAGTCGACTCTGAACCTGCAGTCATCGCGAAAGGGCCGTTCAAATTCGAGCTATCCGATCGCCATAGACGCTGTAATATCACCCACGTAGAAACGATGGCTACGGCGTACGTGAAATGCGGTGAGAAGCAGTGTGGAGGCGAAGTGTCGTTTCGGCAGGCGAAGGATGGCGTGTGGATTTGTGACGAGTGGTCGATCTCGGTGCGGTTTCCGGCCGACAACATGCAGCCTTTGGTGATCGAGTCGAACGGAAACGGAATCCTGCTCAGCCGACAGCTGTAGGCGGTGCGTTCGCGTGGAGCATTTCACGCGACCCACGTGGGCATAGGACTATCCGACTCGAGCTGCTGTGGGTTCGTCTGCCCGAAGGCTCCCGCCAAGCTGACAGTCTAACAAGAGACACTACACTAGATGGGTCGGCGAAACTGCTATGCTCTGAGCAACTGGCGCGCAGATTCTTACTCGCATAGCGTAGAATCTGACCGAGCGGATTGCGATAGGAGACGTTCAGGTGGCCACGGCTGAACAGCTTAAAGCGCTATTGAAGAGCCACGCTGCTGGCGACGAGGAGCGATTCCGCGCGATAGTGTTACAGATTGCGGCACAGACGGCTAGGCAGGGCAACGTTCAGCTGGCCCAGCAACTACGCACTCTGCTCGACGAAGCACGACGGACACAGGCGCCAGCCGGCTTTCCGCGTGCGGTTCCGATTGCTAGGCCAGTCGGGGAATTAGCAGGCCTGCTGACGGCATCATATCCAACCACCAGACTCACTGACATGGTGCTGCCCACTCAGGTACAGGTAGCACTCGTGGAGGTCGTGCGTGAACACCGCCAGCGCGACCGCCTGAGACATCATGGCCTGTCGCCGAAACGAAAGCTGTTGCTCACCGGCCCTCCAGGTTGCGGCAAGACGATGACTGCGTCCGCACTAGCGGGCGAGTGCAGTCTTCCTCTGATGTTTGTCCAGCTTCATAGCCTTATTACGAAGTACATGGGCGAGACAGCAGTGAAGCTGCACTTGGTCTTTGATGCAATGACTCAGACCAAGGGCGTCTACCTTTTCGACGAATTCGACGCCATCGGCTCAACGCGCTCGGCACACAACGACGTCGGCGAGGTTAGACGCATTCTCAATTCGTTCCTTCAGTTTCTCGAACGCGACGATTCGGAGAGCATCGTCCTTGCGGCAACCAACTTCCCGGGCGTGCTGGACGACGCCTTGTTCCGTCGCTTTGACGACGTCGTCCGCTATGCATTACCTGACGGACCGATGGTCAGAGCGCTCGTCGAAAATCGCCTTTCCAGCTTCAATATGAAGGACCTGGCGTGGTCGACCGTTACCCGCGCGGCGCGGCGGCTGAGTCATGCCGAGATCACGCGTGCATGCGATGATGCCGCCAAGGCGGCAGTGTTGGCCGATAGCGCCAGCATAACGACCGATCTTCTTGCCAAGACAATCCGCGTTCGACACCTCATGCGACCGTCGGCCCCAGGCAAGCGAGGCTCAGCCGCACGATGAGTGATCTGTCCCATTTGCGTCTAGAAGGTACGGCCTCGTCCGTCCCATACACGTATGCAGGCCCGGTCGGCGGGGGTGAGTTCCGCCTCCCACCACGAGACCGTCTTCCTCATGCCCTGCGGCTCAGAGCGGACGTTCAGCAAGTCGAGAACGAAGCGAGTGCGATTAGGCAGGCGCAGGGTTTGGCGGCCGAGGGAAGCGGGACTGTCATCAGCGTTCGTAGCGACCCCACGTTCGAGCTCAAGATCGACAGCCTCGAGCGTCTTCGGTCCGGCATCGAACTTCTTAGCGTCAAGGTTGAGGGAGGGGTGACGATCGCGAAGTTGTTCGTGCCATCGGGTAAGTTCGTTCGGCTACTCGCTTTGGTGGAAGCGTACGAAACGAAAGTCTCTGAGAGCGGGCGCCCGCGCCATCAAGATCTCGTTGAGAGCATTGCCTCGATCCGGCTGGCGGCGCTTACGGACCTGTGGCAAGACGAAGTGCCCTTTCCGGGCGAAGACGAGAACCTATGGTGGGAGGTGTGGCTAAGGGCGGACCCGGGTGCCGAGGCGGCCACAGTTCACGGCTTCTTTGCCGCGCTTGCCCGCGACCATGGTTTACACGTAAGCGAGCAGTTCGTCTCCTTCCCGGAACGAGTCGTCACGCAAGCCTACGGTGGACGGCAGGGCTTAAGCGCCTCACTCGACCTCATGGCTTTGCTCGCCGAGTTGAGGAAGGCCAAGGAACTGGCAACCGACTACCGCGAGCTAGCTCCCCGCGAACAGCAGGAATTCGTAGAGGAACTGGCGAATCGTCTTGTTCCACCCCCAGCCGGCGCTCCAGCGGTTTGCATTTTGGACACGGGTGTTAATCGGGATCATCCCCTCCTCGCCCCTGCGTTGGCGGCAGCCGACGTACAGACGGTCAATGTCGCTTGGGGAACGGCTGATGATCAGAGGCAGCATGGCACTGAGATGGCGGGTATCGCCGCATATGGCTGTTTAACGCAGGCGCTGGCCTGGACCGGTCCTGTGAGGTTGCACCACCGTCTCGAGTCGGTGAAGGTTCTTCCGCCGCCGCCTGAAGAGAACGAAGCGCGGGACTACGGTCCGTTCACGATGCAGGCAGTCGGACTTGCTGAACTTCAGGCCCCGGAGAGAGACCGCGCGATTTGCATGGCGGTTACGGCGGACGACCGTGACGTCGGAATGCCGTCGTTGTGGTCGGCGACGGTCGATCAGATCTGCTCAGGCGTCGGCGACGATTCCCGCCGTCTGTTCTTCATCTCAGCCGGCAACTTGCGGCAGGAAATCGTCGACCCGGCGTACGAATACCACACCTGGAACTGCTCGCGGGGCGGCATCGAAGATCCGGGACAGGCGTGGAACGCTGTTACCGTCGGAGCGTTCACGGACAAGGTGTTCATCAGGCATGCAGACTACGCCGGTTGGCAGCCGATCGCGCAGGCAGGCGACCTGTGCCCGACGAGTCGCACGTCTCTCCCGTGGCCACAAGAAAATCAAGACGGCTGGCCGATCAAGCCCGACATCGTAATGGAGGGTGGCAACTACGCACAGAGTGGAACCGACCGCGCAGCAATTGATGATCTGTCGCTGCTGACCACCGTATTATCGCCGTTCCCGGACCAGGGCCGACTGTTGCAAACAACGGGAGACTCGAGTCCGGCAACCGCCGCCGCCGCCCGGTTGGCCGCAATCATCTGGAGCCGCTATCCGGGCCTGTGGCCAGAGACTATCCGCGGTCTCATGTTGCACTCGGCCCGATGGACAGCCAGGATGGTGGAGCGTTTCCCTGGCAACGCGAAGGCGACAATCCAACGGCGCCTGCGGTGTTACGGTTACGGAGTTCCGCAGTTGCAGCGCGCGTTGTGGAGTGCGGAGAACGCAGCAACGCTGGTTTTCGAGGGCGCGCTGCATCCGTACCACAAGGTCGAGTCGGACGTCCGATCAAACGAGATGCACGTGCACACGCTCCCGTGGCCCGTCGAACTCCTGCAGGACCTCGGCGAAACTCAAGTGACGTTGCGCGTGACGTTGTCGTACTTCATCGAGCCTAGTCCCGGTCGAATCGGATGGACTCGCAAACACCGCTATCAGTCACACGGTCTTCGGTTCGATGTGAACCGACCGCTCGAAACCGACGAGGCGTTTCGACGGCGGTTATCGCGAGAGGTATGGGACGACCCAGAGGTGCGTCCGGACAGCGTGGGGGAGACCCGCAACTGGCTGGTCGGTGATCAAAGGCGCTGCAAGGGCTCCCTGCACTGCGACTCGTGGACGGGCAACGCCGCAGATCTCGCCACCAGCAACCTGATCGCGGTCCATCCCGTCACAGGCTGGTGGCGCGAGCGGCGACATCTGCAACGCTACGACAGCCTCGCGCGCTACAGCCTCATCGTCACGATCGAAACCGATGAAGTCGCAGTAGACCTGTACACGCCCATCGCGACGCAGACGACGGTCCTTACGGAGGTGCCGGCGTAGCGGAGGCAGCAGACCCGACCACTCATTTGGGGGGTATGGGTGGAGCGAAACCGCATAGGAAACTTCACCACAAACTTCACCACAACCAGCGCCGAATGGGCTCCAAATCGTCTTCTGGGCTCCGTGTAAGTCATTGAAAACCCTGGGACGCACCCCGGCATGCCGCGGCTGTTAACCGGAGGGTTGTAAGTTCGAATCTTACCTGAGGAGCCAAAAACGTCAAGAAAGTCGCTCGGTTCCAACCACCGGTTCTAGAACTTCACCGCATTTCACCGCAAACTTCACCGCAAGTGCGTTGGGAACTTGCGCGGCGCATCGGCGCCCGCGGAGCACGACGCGCGTCGAATGGGCCGGCCAAGTCGGCCTGACTCACGCAATTCGCTCTCCGAGATTCCCGGTACGATTCAGATACGTCAGAGGTCGTGTCGGTGAGTATCGATGCCTTGAATCGCTGGATTGACACGCTATTACACATAATGTATAAGTCAACGTATGAGCCCAGAGGTGTACCAGCGCGCGCTCGAAGCCGCCGTCAAGGAATATGAGTGCACACTGACCGATCGGGCGGCGCTCGACACCCGCATCGCCCAGCTCCAGCAGACCATCGGCACGCTGAACAAGCTCTGCGGTCATACTCCCACGCTCGCGTTCGGGTTGACCGACGCGTGCCGGCTCGTCCTCAAGTCCGCGCACGGGCCGGTCACGGCAGTCGAGATCCGGGACCGGCTGCGCGCTTTCGGCTTCGACCTCGACAAGTACGTCAACGCGCTCGCCGGCATCCACACCGTGCTCAAGCGCCTCGAAGAGGCGGGGGATGTGGCGCGCCTCGACGACGCCGAATCGGCGCGGTTCACCTATCAGTTCGTCGGCTCCCGCATGATCGCGTCGTACGTGCCGCCGGCCGAGCGGCCGGGACGCGGCCCGGCCGCCGGCTGGGTCATGCCCCGGCCTACCGGCGTGGGCCTCTGTCCGGCCAAGGACCAGCCGAAACTCGCCCGTGTCGCGAAGACGGGGCGCCCGGGCGTGAAGCCCACGAGGCCGTGATGACGATGACCACCGCAGACGCCCGCTACTTTCTCGCGGAGGAAATCCGCGTCGTGCACAACATCGAGTCGGCGCGCGTAGTAGACGCGCTGGCCACGGTGCCGCGCGAGCGGTTTCTCGGGCCGGGCCCATGGCAGATGTTCAGCATGAGCGGCCCGCGCCCGACCGACGACGCCGATCCACGGCATGTGTACCACGACACCGGCTATGCGCTCGACCCTGCGCGCAGCCTGTACAACGGGCAGCCGAGTATGATTGCGACCTGGATCGTCGAGCTCGGCATTCGTGAAGGCAGCCGCGTGATTCATATCGGCTGCGCCACCGGCTACTTCACCGCGCTCATCGCGCACGTCGTGGGCCCGACGGGCCAGGTCCATGCCATCGAGATCGACCGGGGCTTCGTCGAGCGCGCCCGCGTCAATCTCGCCGAATGGCCGTGGGTCAGCGTGCACCACGGCAATGGCACAGCGGATCTGCCGCACGGCGTGGACGCCGTGCTGGTGCACGCGGGCGCGACGCACGTGCTCGACGCCTGGCTCGACGCGCTCGCCGACGGCGGCCGGTTGATCGTCCCCCTCACCAGTAGTATGCCGGGCATGGCCGTCACGCTGGGCAAAGGCATGACGGCGCTTATCACGCGCGAACACGCCACCGCCTATCACGCCCGGTTCCTTTCGATGGTGGCGATCTACTCGCTCCAGGACGCGCGCGACGAAACGCTCGTCGTGGCGTTGGGCCGGATGCTCATGACGGGCTCATTCGCCAAAGTCAGGCGCCTCCGCCGCGACGCGCACGAACCTGCCGACACCTGCTGTCTGCATGGGACGAACTGTCTCAGTGCGTGAGGACGCAAATTGGTGATTGAGCCTTCTGCAAACCCAGGTTGGAATCCGGCCATGCACTTGGTAGGGTCTGCGGATTGGACGATGCCGCTCGCGCTTGCCGCAAGCGCCCTGTTGTCGTAGGGTGCGATGATGGGGAACGGGGAACAGGAAGTCCCGCCGCCCCCTCGCCGTGGGCGCGGGGATGTTCTCCTGTCGCGCGCACACGCTCGGCGGGTCGTCCTTCTCCGTGGACGCTGGGTACGTCCCTGAGGCGCTCGCCGGCCGTGAAGACCCGTACGAACACTCGATACATCAGTCGCGTGGCCGCGTGCGGAGGGAACGAGGCCGGCACCATCGGCGCCGAGCCAACAAATGGCGTCACAGTTGCATCTCGAGTACCGCGCGGCGTTCGACAAAGCCAAGAAACTCGAAGGTATCCTGCCCTTCATGACTGGCCAGAAGCGACAGCAGGTGGAGGCGATGTCGGCGGGAGGCGGGGTTCTTTGAGGGTGGGCGCAGCCATCAAATGAACCGACATACGATCAGCTCTCTGAACTTGTGCGGGCCGGAGGGCAGAGGCTAGGCCGAGCCGCCATGGGCAGGAGTGTCCAGGGCGGCGCTTGGGTTAATTTGGGTTTTTGCGGGCGTCGCAGGGGGTCGCAAGAGATCGCTTCTGATCAATGGCCCGTCAGTAGAGATAGGGTCTGATCGCTCCAGATCGCTGTTCCGACGCGCCTGTTAACCGGAGGGTTGTAAGTCCGAATCTTACCTGAGGAGCCAATCCCTTTCCCTCGAATCCCTAGCGTTTCGCGCGATTCCCGTATCACCGCCCCGTCGGCTCTGCCCCAGTCCGGAGGGCCGAAAACGCCTGCTTGGGTTTCCGTTGGGTCAATCAGGGGGCTGAACTGGGGAACGACCTCGAAACGCAGCCACTACGCTGCGCGTTTGTGGATGTGGAGAGCAGGCGTGCGTCTGGCGGTGCGATATTCTCTGGGTATCCCGTGGGCGGACCACCACTATGACGGACACCCTGCACGCCACCGACGACCGCCGCGTGGATCGTTCCGGCTGGTCCATCGTCTCGCTGGATTCCAGTGACTCTGACGTTCAGTATTGGTTGTCGCGCGCGCCGCGAGAGAGGCTCGTGGCCCTCGAGCAGGTGAGGCAGACCGTCTATGGCTACGCCCTCACTCCCGGCAGACTTCAGCGAGTTCTTGAGATCGTTGAGCGACCACGGCGTTGAGTATCTGGTGGTTGGCGGCTACGCCGTCGGCTACTATGGCTAACCCTCGGGCCACGGCCGACATCGACCTCTGGGTCGCGATCCACCCCACCAATGCCAGCCGCGTCGTCCAGGCCATTCGGGCCTTTGGATTCGACCGGCCCGAGTTGACCGACGCGTTACTGATGAAGCCCGATCAGATCATCAGACTGGGTGTCCCGCCACCGCGCCGTAATCCCGGCGGAGAATGACAGCCTGGGTTACGACGGCAGCAACGGCTGGGAAGTCCTGCAAGCGCGCTCCATCAAGAACCCTCGGGCGCCGGCTTGCATCGCGTGCGACGAGGCGTCTCCAGCGTTTGACGGCCTTCTGGGCGGAATCTCACCGGTTCTGCTCTCACTTGCGTTTGGATGGCCGCGGAGTATCCTCGGTGACGCGATGGAGTTCTACACCCGCGTCCTCAGCTACGTCAACCTGATCGGGGCCTTTCACGCGCTCGTGCAAGCGCTCCTGCTCTGGTTCGTCCCGCGGGGCAACCGACGGGCCAACCGGATCATGGCCGCGTTCCTGCTGGTGCTGGCAATCGGCATGTCCCACGGTGTGGTTGCGCTCGCCGGCATCTTCCAGACCTGGCCGGCATTCGCGATCCTGATGGGTACCCTGCCTTTGCTCTACGGCCCGCTGTTCTTCTTCTACGTCCGGGCGACGATCGACGCACGCGAGTCGCTCCGGCTGAGCGTTGATGCCCTCCACGGCGTGCCCTTCCTCCTGGGGCTTGCGGCGTACGGGACATTCCTCGTGTGGCGCGAAGACCCGCCGTTCGGATCTGGCGCGGTCGCGTCGGTCATTCGCGCCCCGTGGGAGGTCGTTGCGGCGCTGACGACCCTGCAGACCATGGTCTACGTCGGCCGGATCCATGGCCTGCTCCGGCGACATGCAGAGGCGGTCAAGTCGTCGTACTCCACCATCGACACGGTCACGCTTGGATGGCTGCGCTGGCGCCTCACCGTGTACGCGATCATCTGGGCGGTCGCTATCATCATGATGGCTGCGGTCGGGTTCGAGCCGCGCGTACTCGGCCTGGTCAGCCAACTCGTGTTCTTCCTCGTGGCGCTGAACACGTTCGTGACCGGATACCGGGCAATGCTCGAGCCCATCTTCTTTGGCCCTGACCAACCCGCCGGGCCGGCCCGGCGGTACGAGCGCTCGAGTCTGACGCCCGAAGACGCCGAACGCCACAAGGCGCGCTTGCTCGCGCTGATGGAGCGCAACAAACCCTACCTCGATCCGGAGGTCACCCTTCCCGGGCTGGCCCAGACGCTCGACGCCCCTCCCGCGCACCTGTCCCGTGTCATCAACGAACTCCTCGGGAAGAACTTCTTCGAGTTCATCAACCAGTACCGCGTTGACGCCGCCCGCCAACGCCTCGCGAACCGCGATGCCGCCGGGGAGAAGCTCATCACCGTGGCGCTCGAATGCGGGTTCAATTCCCTGTCCACCTTCAACCGCGTGTTCAAGGACCTCACAGGCCGGACCCCCTCCGACTATCGCCGGAACCCGACCGCCTAGCCGCCCGTGGTGAAGGTCGGATCGGGCTGCGAGGGGGTCTTCTGGCGGCTCGAGCCCCCGCCACCGTGTCCCAACTCATACGCTGAGAAGTCATCGCGCCCGCGCTGTTCGTATCCTGCCTGTGACTGGCCGCGATTCCGCGCCGTTCAATGGGGAGGACCACATGATTGACAGTGACTCAACCCGTTCCTGTTCCCGGACGGCACCGGCGAAGACTCGGCCCGAGGAACCCGGCATCGTCACTTCCGGAGGCAGGCCTCCCCATGTCGACGTGCGCCGTTCGCGCCTGGCGCAGCACCCATGGCGAGCGCTCTCGCTGATGCTGGCCATCCAGCCGGTCTGTTATGCCCTGGTGGGGTTCGTGCTCTTCGGCCTGCTGCGACTGCCGAAAGACCTCTCGAACATGGAGTCGATCTCCACCGTCACGCTGTTCACAGTGGGCGGCATCCTCGCGTACCTCGTCGTGCCCTTCCTCCTGGGTATTCCCGGTGGCCGGCGCACATTCCGGGAGTACCTCGACGACATCCGGCTGACACGCGTGCGCCCGCTGGTGCCCCTGTTGCTGCTGACGGTCTCGTGCGACCTCGTGCTGATCGTGTGCCAGGGCGGCGGTTCGCTGGTCTATCGGCTGACCGAAGGAGGACCGCTGACTCGGGAGTTCATCGGTCATGTGTTCGACCTCTCCCTGGCGCTGCCGCCGAAGTCGATGTTGCTCTTCGCCCAGTTCTTCTCCGGTTTCGAAGAGGTCGCTTTTCGAGGTGTCTTCCTGACCATGCTCCTGGCGACGCTTCCAGCGCGCAGGGCCATTCTCTGCTCGGCCGCTGTCTTCGGCGCGCTGCATCTTGGCAGCCTCCTGGTCGGCCACCCGCTGGTCCCGACACTGGGGCAGGTTGTGTGGGCGTTCCTGTTCGGCGTGTTCTACGGCTACCTGTTCCTCAAGTCAGGCAGTCTGCTACCGCCGATGATCATCCATTGGCTCAGCAACGTCTTCCAGGCCCCGCTCACGGCGTACTGGCAGACGGCTCCCAGCCCGGTCAACACCCTGTACGGCATCGTGTTCGGCTACGGCCTTGCCACGATCCTCCTCCTGCCGTGGGTGCGCTTCTTCTGCGCACGATGGCTGCCGGGGCGTTCGGCCGCTTCGTGACGTCCCGAATCTGCTTCACCGTGTACCCGGCTGGCACGTCGAACAGCGAGGGGTTGGGGGCACTCCGGGTCCTGTTGGCCAGCCGATACGTCGTCTCGCCGGCGCTGGCACCGCGCTCGGTGAATCACTTCGGCTGGATGACGTACCGGTTGCGCGTCATGGAATCACTGGACGCCCTTTCGGTCTAGTGAACGCTCGGGAACGGGTCAGCCCACTTCGCGACTAGCAGTTCCACCGCCTTCTTGTCGGGAAAGACGACCCGGTTCGAGGCCTTGCCTGCGAAACACGGCGTCTTGGCAAGGCGGTCCTCGGTTGACGTTAGGGCGCGTTCGTCAATGTCGCCCTCTTCGATGTAGTACGGGATGCTGTTGGCGAAGTCCACCATGATGCCGAGGATGGACCGATCCACGGTCCGTCCAATTCGCACTGGTCTCATTGATCGTTGTTCGGCGTCGATCAGTGACGCTGGGACACCCAGGCGTCTGAGTCGGCCGGCGACGATGCTCTCGAGACAGTCGGGGAGGTCGCGAACGCGCCGCGCCAGCACCACGATTGGAAGCAAGGACGCCGAACTCACCATCAGCAGGATCGGCTGCCGAGCGACAACCACCCGGTTGATGTACCAGTCACCAAGCGCCGTGTCGGGCGATTCGTTCCCGTCCGCCACGGGCAACGCACCTCGCAGTCGTTGCGTCGGTCGAATCGTCACCATTGCCGTTGTTCGAGTCGGAGCTGGTTCGTGATCAGACGTGTTCAAATCGCCCAGAGCGGCATGCTCGGCACGTCACCACGAGCGTCACTCCATTTGACCACAACGGATCGAGAATCTGTACGAAGCGCCGTGCTATGAGCAGGCCAGGGCGGTCCAGCACCGCATGCACCGTGCTAATGGCGGGGCACTGCACCGGCGCATACCGTCGCTGCAGACGCTCTCGGATCTTGGGTGCGCCCCACTCCGGATACTCCCGCTTCAGCCGGACGATCAGCTTCTCAATCGCCATCGGCAACTGGTTCGCATGCCGGAGGGGCCGCCGGCTCCGGTCGGTCAGACCGTCAATCCCGCAGCCCTTGTAGCGGTGGTAGATCTTGTACCCCGTCTTGCGGGAGATGCCGAACTCGGTACACAGCCCGGACATCTGCTCGCCATCGAGCAGCCGGGCAATGAACCGGAGACGCTCGTCCATGAGGTGACACTCCTTCCAAGGCATGGGCCCTCCTCTGAAGAGGACCCAGTGTCACCCATGTCTCCGGAATAGAGTGTTACCCTTCTCTCGGGAAGCACATCAGCACCCCGTCGCCATCATCAGCCACCAGTTGTGGCGGAACGCCCTCGGCGGCCGGGCGGACGTCCTCGGAGCCGACGTCACGATCGACCGCACGCCCTACACGGTGATCGGCGTCGCGCCCGACTCGTTCCGGCATCATCGGATCGGGGAGCCCGCCCCGGACCTCTGGGTGCCGCTGGTGCAGTACCCGGCGTTCGCAACGCCTGAGAACTGGGCTGCCAATCGCGACGCGTTCTGGGTCGAAGCGCTTGGCCGGCTCCGGCCGGGCGCGGCGGTCGGCGAGGCGAGCGCGGTGCTGGCGACGGTGTTCGAACGGCTGGCGAAGGAGTACCCGGACACCAACCGTGAACGCGGCGCCGCCGGGCAGCGCGACCTCGCGATCCGCGCGGCGCTGGGCGCCAGCCGGCGGCGGATTCTCACCGGCGTCCTGCGCGACGGGCTTCGGCTCGCAACACCTGGCCTCGCGGTCGGCCTGGTCGCGGCCAGCGGCTTCACGTTCGCGGTCCAGTCGATGCTGCTCGGCGTCGCGCCGCTCAACCCCGCGGCGTTCGGACTGACCGCTGTCGCCGTGCTCACGGTCGTGCTGCTGGCCTGTGCGGTGCGGGCCGCCCGCGCCGCCGGCGTCGATCCGTCGGAGGCGCTTCGAACACAGTGACGGCATGAAGCAGCCGATGTGCCCGGTTGCCAGCCGGGTGAACAGATGAAGGACCCGATGTGGGCGGTTGCGACAACGGCCATCTGCGCACGCCGTCGACTTGACGAACTACAGCCAAGCGCAACTCGACGCCATCGCGCGACGCCTGAACACTCGCCCCCGATTGACGCTTGGTTATCGAACGCCAGCGGCTAAACTAGCCGAGATCGTTGCGTCGACGGGTTGAAAGCGCGTTACCCCTGTCTCAGGAAGGACATCCAACAACTTGCCGCCACGATTTCTGCCCCGCCGCTCACCGCCGGTTCAAGAGGCTCGTCTTCCAACCTGACATGCCTCAAGCCCTGGGTGGCGCGGGCGGACGGGGACTTGGCGTTCGCGTCATCTCTCCGCTGCAGACCTGCCGCCACAACGTCGCCAGCCGCAAACGGAGGAGCGGGGAACGATCGCCCGTGTCAGAATAGCGGCGTGCGGGAGGAATGAAGGATGGCGAACCCTGCGGGCAGCTTCATCTGGTACGAGCTGATGACCCCGGATCCGGATGCCATCGCGCCGTTCTACGCGGCAGTCGTGGGTTGGCGCATCGGCGCGCGAGACGCCGGGCAGACCGGAGGCATGGACTACCGCCACATCGGTCGGGCAGATGGCAAGGCCGCAGGCGGCGTGCTGCGCCTGTCGGCTGACGTGCAGAAGCACGGGGCCAGGCCGCTGTGGCTGCCTTACCTGTCGACTCCGGATGTTGACCGAGAAATCTCGTCCATCCTGTCCGAAGGGGGCGAGGTCCAGATGCCTGCGTTCGACCTCCCCGTCGGCCGGATCGCGATGGTCACCGACCCGCAGGGTGTGCCTCTCTACCTGATGGCGCCAGTGCCTCCGTCCGGAACGCCGGACGCCGCGAGCGACGTGTTCGATCGGCATGCCGAGCAGCGAGTGAACTGGAACGAACTGGCCAGCCCGGACCTTGCGGCCTCCAGAGCGTTCTACAGCCGCCACTTCGGCTTCGAGTTCAAGGACTCGCTCGACATGGGGCCGATGGGCCAGTACTGCTTCATCGACCATCACGGCCAGCGCCTCGGTGCAATCATGCAGCGTCAGAGCGATCAGCAGCCGGCGGCGTGGCTGTTCTACGTGGGCGTGCCGTCGATTGCGGCCGCGACCCGGGCCATCGAGGCGAACGGCGGCCACGTGCTGATGGGACCCCACCAGGTGCCGACGGGTGAGTGGATCGTCATCGCGACGGACCCGGCGGGCGCCGGATTTGGGCTGAGCGGGCCGAAGGGCGAGTAGGTGGCGGTCACCGGCGCGACAGCGGCAGACGAGGAGACCGTGGCCAAGGCCTCAGGGGACTTTCAGATCTTCGCCAAGCCTGCGGGAGCACTCTGTAATCTCGACTGCAAGTACTGCTACTACCTGGACAAGGCCGGGCTGTACCCCGATACCCGCGCGCCTCGCATGACGGATGCGGTGCTGGAGGAGTACATCGTTCAGCACCTTGCCGCGAGCCGCGGCCCCGAGGTCAGCTTCTCGTGGCATGGCGGCGAGCCGACGCTGCTGGGCGTGGATTTCTACCGGAAAGCTATCGACCTGCAGCGGAAGCACGCACCGGCCGGCTGGGTGGTCCGCAACGGCATGCAGACCAACGGCGTGCTGATCGACGAAGCATGGGGACGCTTCCTGGCCGCGGAGCGTTTCCACGTCGGGTTGAGCCTGGACGGCCCCGCCGAACTGCACGACCCGTATCGGGTGAACAAGGGCGGGGCGCCCACGCACCAGTTGGCGATGCGCGGCTACGAGATCCTGCGAGGAAGCGGTGTCGCGCTCGACGTGCTGTGCGTCGTGCACAGCCTCAACGTCAAGCATCCGCGCACCGTCTATCGTTTCTTCCGCGGGATCGGCGCGCGGTATCTCGGCTTTCTGCCCGTCGTCGAGCCGGCGCCAGGAACCGATCGCGGCGTGAGCGAGCACACGCCCTCAGCCGAGGAGTTTGGCACGTTCCTGTGCACGATCTTCGACGAGTGGATCGCGCGGGACGTGGAGCGGATCGCGGTGCAGTACTTCGAAGAAGCTGCGCGGCCACCGGCCGGGCTCGACCACTCGTTGTGCATCTTCCGCGACACGTGCGGCCAGATTCCCACCATCGAGCACAACGGCGACGTCTTCTCCTGCGATCACTACGTCGACCACGAACACCGGATCGGCAACATTCATCGGACGCCGCTCGCCGAAATGCTCGAGAGCGCCGTGCAGCGGGCCTTCGGCGACGCCAAGCGCGACGCCTTGCCACGGGAGTGTCGAGCGTGCGACGTGCTGGCGATGTGCCACGGCCACTGCCCGAAGTACCGGTTCATCGACGCTCCGGACGGAGAGCCGGGACTCAACTATCTGTGCTCGGGGCTGAAGCAGTTCTTCAGGCACAGCCGCGAGCCGCTGGCCAGGCTCGTGGTAAAGGGACGCGAGCCGGCGCCGACGCCGGTTCGAGTCACGATGGAAGCCGGGCGGAACGACCCCTGTTCGTGCGGCAGCGGCAGGAAGTTCAAGAAGTGCTGCGGAGGCGCCTGAGACAGCATTCGGACGCGCCGGGTATAGAATGCGCTCGGAAATAGCAGCGTGGTCATCATCCGGACTCAATCACAGCAGGGAGCACATCGAACATGAACACCCTTTCAAGACGGCATTTCCTCGGACAGGGTGCGGCCGGGGCGGCCGCGATAGCTCTGGGAGCAAGAACGATGGTCGCGCAGGACTGGGCGAAGGCGATTCTCGACAAGTCGCCGCGCAAGAAGGAGTGGGTCACCTTCAAGAACGGCGCCAGGACCGTCGATGCATTCGTGGCGCAGTCACAATCCACCGCTAAGGCCCCCGGCATCGTCGTCATCCACGAGATCTTCGGGATGACCGACTGGGTGCAAAGCGTCACCGACGAGTTCGCCGCCGCGGGCTGGATCGCGATCGCCCCCGACCTGCTCACGGGCATGACGCCGGACGGCAAGCCCGCCCGGAACCTCGCGATGAGCGACGCGGGAGGGATGATCAGGAGCCTGCCGCCGGACCAGGTCACGGCAGACCTCAATGCCTGCGTTGATTACCTGAAGGGCCTTCCGTCCTGCAACGGCAAGGTCTCGGTGGTCGGCTTCTCGTGGGGCGGAAGCCAGTGTTTCCGCCTGGCGACGAACCGCAAGGACATCGCCTCGGCCTTCGTGTTCTACGGAAGCGGTCCGGATGCGGCCGACATACCCAGGATTCAGGCGCCGGTGTACGGATTCTACGGCGGCAGCGATGCTCGCATTGGAGCCACGGTTCCCCCGACGCAAGAGCAGATGAAGGCGGCCAACAAGGTCTTCGAACCGGTTACCTACGAGGGGGCGGGGCACGGCTTCATGCGAAGCGGCGCAGACCCGAGCGGGTCGGAGGCGGACAAGAAGGCGCGCGAGGCCGCTTGGGTCAGGTTGAAGTCCCTCGCGGGCAACTACAAGTAGGCCGCTTGCGCGCCGAGGTGTCGTGCTCTGGCCCCGCCGGCGGGAGCGTGCGTGTTCCTGTCGACGGCCGCGCCGCTGCCTGGGTTGACTTGGGTTTTGCGGGCGTCGCAGGGGACCGCAAGAGATCGCGTCTGATCAATGGGCCGCCAGTACAGACGAGGTCTGATCGCGACAGATCACTGTTTCGACGCGCCTGTTAACCGGAGGGTTGCCCGCCTTCGCTCGTTCGCACTAATCCCGGGGCTCACTTGCGCTGAGCCTCTTCGCCCCGGGCACGCGGGCTGAAGCCCGCGCGCTACATTCCCGGCGCATCATCGACACAACTGAGCGCCGGGCTTAGATCGACGAGCTTCGGCGAGGTCCCGCCATAGCGCGAAGCGCGAAGGCGGATGAGGAGCCATTCCCTTTAACGACTTACGGCGACTCCCTCAGAACGTCACCGCAAACTTCACCGCATTTGGGTTGGCGACGCTGCATCCGCATCGGCTTCCTTGAGGATGCTGACGAGCGAGCTACCAATGACTGTTGACCTGGAGGGGAAGCATACGCCAGCAGGTATACCCCGAGGCGCGCACCGCGAGAAGGAACCCGCGAAGCGATTCGATCAATGCTTGCTATCGTCACGCCCTTGAACTCCAAGAGCCCGCGTCGTCCGTGAAGGGTCCTGCATGCCACGTGCGTCCTGGCGGCATCGGCGCTATGATGCCACCCACACGCTTTCATGCCCCTGATCCCCGGCGCCCGCCTCGGCCCGTACGAGATTCTCGCCCCGCTCGGCGCGGGGGGGATGGGCGAGGTCTACCGCGCCCGCGATCCAAAGCTCAATCGCGACGTCGCGATCAAGATCCTGCCCGAGGCGCTGGCGGCGGACTCCGTTGCCCTCGCGCGATTCGAGCGCGAAGCGCAGGCCGTCGCGGCGCTCTCCCATCCGAACATCCTCGCTATCTTCGACTTCGGGCGACAGGGTGAGACGGCGTACGCCGTGATGGAACTGCTCGAAGGCGAGACGCTGCGTGCGCGGCTGGATCACGGCGCGCTGCCTGTCCGCAAGGCAGCCGAGCTAGCCACGCAGGTCGCCGAGGGCTTGGCGGCCGCCCACGAGAAGGGGATCGTCCATCGCGATCTGAAACCCGAGAACATCTTCGTGACCCACGAGGGTCGCGCCAAGATTCTCGACTTCGGCATCGCGAAGAGAGCGGGCGTGGCCGGTGAGTCGGGCGCGAACGTCGAGACGAGCCTCGCGCACACCAGTCCGGGTACCGTGCTGGGCACCGTGGGGTACATCTCGCCCGAGCAGGTGAGGGGCGAGGTCGTCGATCATCGCTCGGATATCTTCTCGTTCGGTGTCGTGCTGTACGAGATGCTGACGGGGCGGCGCGCGTTCCAGGGCGCGACGCCGGCCGACACGATGAGCGCGATCCTGAAAGAGGATCCGCCAGAGTTGGCGACGGCGGCCAGTGGCACCAGCCCATCGCCGGCGTTGCAGCGCATCGTCCAGCACTGCCTGGAGAAGAAGCCGGGCGAGCGTTTTCAGTCGGCCCGAGACATCGCATTCGCTCTCGAGGCGATCTCGGGCTCGAGTACGGGCTCGGGCGTCGCGGCGGCCCCGGCCGGCGCCGCGGGCCTCGGGATCCTCAGCGGGCGCCTGGCCTGGTTGATCTGCGGCGCGCTCGTTGTCAGCGTGGTGGCCGGCGCGATCTGGTGGCGAAACCCGAAACCGATTCCGGCGACGATGTACTTTTCGGCGCCATTCGCAACAGCCGCGCGAGACATCGCGGTGGCTCCGAACGGGAACACGGTTGCCGTTGTCGGGTACAAGGAATCTGCGCGGAAGAGTGTGATCTGGATCTACGAAGTGGGATCGCCGGACGCGAGAAGCCTCGCCGACACGGAGGGAGCGAGTTTTCCCTTCTGGTCGCCTGATGGGAGGTTCCTCGCGTTCTTCGCCGACGGGAAACTCAAGAAGATCGAGGCAGCCGGCGGCCCGGTGCAGACGCTGTGTGACGCGGCGTCTGGCCGCGGCGGCTCGTGGAACAACGACGGAGTCATCATCTTCACACCGAGCGCGCAGTTGGGCACGGGCATGTTTCGAATCTCGGTTGCGGCAGGGGGCGCTCCCACGCCCATCAGCACGCCGGATGTGCGTCGGGGGGGGAATACCCATCGCTGGCCCGTGTTCCTGCCCGATGGCAGACACTACCTGTATCTGGAGGCGAACGTCAGAGGGGGCAGCGAGGTTGATGGTATCTACATGGGCCTGCTGGACTCGAACGAAAAGCGCTTCGTCGTGAAGACGTCGATGAATGTCGCGTATGCCGCAGGCTTCCTGTTCTTCTACAGGGACAAGACGCTGCTCGCTCAGCGGTTCGATCTGACGAGTTTCGAATTGACCGGGGAACCGACGGCCGTGTTCAAGGAGATCCAGATTCTGCCGCGCATCAACCGGTTGGTGTTTTCGGTCTCCGAGAACGGCCGGTTGTTCGCGCAGAAAGACAGCGAAGCCTCGTTGTCGCGACTGACCTGGTTCGACCGGCACGGCAAGGAGGTGGGCGTGGTTGGAACGCCTGACGTGTTCAGCAACGTCGCCCTGGCGCCGAATGGAGGATCGGTGGCGGTAGACAAGACCGACAACCGAAGCCAGAACACCGATCTCTGGACGTACGACCTGCAACCGGACAGCAGCGCGAAGCAGTTCACCTTCGATTCGGCCATCGACGCGCTGCCCGTCTGGAGTCCGACGGGCGACCGGTTACTGTTTACCTCCAGTCGTCAACAGGTCTTCAAGTTGTACCTGAAGAATGCGGACGGCGCGCAGGAAGAGACGCTCGTCGTGCCGACTGACACCGACTGCTTTCCGAATGACTGGTCGCGGGACGGCAAGTACGTGCTGTACGGGCGAGGGAGAGATTTGTGGCTTCTGCGCTTCCCGGAACTCACGAGCAGCCTGTTCCTGAAAGCGTCCGCAACCCTCAAGAACGGCCAGTTCTCTCCGAATGGAAAGTGGGTGGCGTATGCCTCCAATGAGAGCGGGAAGTGGGAAGTGTACGTGACCTCGTTTCCGGGGAAGCTAGGGCCCTGGCGAGTGTCAACCGGAGGAGGAGAACAGCCCAGGTGGGCCCGTGACGGCCGAGAGATCTTCTTTCTTGCGGACGGGAAGCTCATGACTGCGCCCGTGAGTACGGAAGCCGCGTTCGACCATGGCACTCCTGTCGCGCTCTTCCCCGTCAATCCACGAGAGATTCTCGCCGCCTCGGAACAGATCGTCTACGACGTCGATCGGGGCGGGCAGCGCTTCCTGATCAACACGCAAGTCAAGAAGGCGGAAACGCAACCATTCTCGATTGTCCTCAACTGGGATGCAGGGCTGAAGAAATGAGCCTCGGCGTCCGAATCCCATCACGGTCGTCGTCAACTGGACCGTCGGGCTGAAGAAGTGACTGGACGAGCACGATGACGTTGATTCCTGGCACTCGCCTCCGCCGCACGGCCGCCATCCTGTTGACCATCGCGTGCCTGCTGCCGGCCGGCGCCGCGAGCGCGGCCAAGCCGGTTGTCGTCTACATTGCCACGGGCGGCACGATCGCGATGAAGATCGATCCCGTCAGGCGAGCGCCGGTGCCGGCCATTACCGGCGAGGACCTCCTGGCCACCGTGCCAGGCGCCTCGACATACGCAACCATTGAAGTGAAGAACGTCTCCAACGTGGCGTCCCCCTACATGGACCCGGTGCGCTGGACGGCGCGCACCCGAGAGGTGGCCGCGGCGCTCGCGCGGCCGGAAGTCGCCGGCGTGATCGTCTCCCACGGCACCGACACGCTCGAGGAAACCGCCTGGTGGCTCGACCTGACCGTCGATTCGGAGAAGCCGGTGGTCCTGGTCGGCGCGCAGCGCAACGCGTCCGAGCCGGACTCCGACGGCCCACGCAACCTGCTGAACGCCGTCCGCATCGCAGTCGACCCGCAGTCGAAAGGTAAGGGAGTCGTGCTCGCGATGAACGGCCAGATCAACGCCGCCCGCGAGGTCACCAAGACGCACACCTCGAGCGTCGAGACGTTCAAGTCGGGCGACCTCGGGTTCCTCGGCGCCGTGGACCCAGACCGCGTCGTCTACTGGCGGGCGCCCCTGCGCCGCCGGCACGTCCCGATCGAGACGGACCGCATGCCGTCCGTCGAGATCGTCGCGATGTACGGGGGCGCGGACGGCTACCTCGTAAAGGCGGCGATCGACCACGGCGCCAAGGGGATCGTCATCCAGGCGCTCGGGTGGGGCAACGTCAACCCGCCGATGTTCGTGGCGATCAAGGACGCCATCGCCCGCGGCGTGCCGGTGGTCATCACCTCGCGCGTGCCCAACGGCCGCGTGATGCCGAACTACGACTAGAAGGGTGGCGGCAAGACACTGGTGGAGGCCGGCGCCGTGATGGGCGACGACCTCTCGCCGCAGAAGGCGCGCATTCTGCTCATGCTGCTACTCCAGCACGGCGTGGGCGGACAAAAGGACCTCCAGGCGGCGTTCGGCCGGTAGACGCACTGACATCGGGCCGTCAGCAGAGACGAGATCTGAGCGCATCAGATCGCTGTTTCGACGCGCCTGTTGACCGGCGGGTTGCCCGTCTTCGCTCGTTCGCACCAGACCGACGAGCGTCGGCGAGGTCTCGCCATGGCGCGGAGCGCCAAGGCGCATCAGTTCGAATCCTACCTGGGGAGCCATTCCCTTCAACGACTTACGGCGACCCCCTCAGAACTTCACCGCATGTGGGTGGTGAAGCCCGTAGCCGTGTCGACCCCCTGCAGAAGCGATCGCGGGGCCGTGCCCGGTATGCAAGAAATGTTGTGCAAGACGGCTTGACACCTACTCTCTGTCCGTCTAGCTTAACTTCGTAACAGTCCCACACAAAGTCTCAGCAGACGTCTCGGTCGTACGGCGTTCGGCGCTGCACGCGAAGGACAGGATGTCCAGCCCCCGTGACTATCGGGTCTCGAGGCACAAGGTGGCATGATGCCGCGCGACCGGTTGATCTCCGTTCCCAACATCGATTACGTCGGGTTAGATGACGACCGATCCGCAGGCGATCCAGTTGAAGCCCCAGCCACTTCGAGACATCTATCCGAAGCTCGTCATGTCCGGTAGTCACGTGTAGCCCGATCCGCGTTCTAGAGTTGGGGGTGGTACGTGCGTCATGCCAAGCCGAAAGTGACGTCGTTCCGAACTGAGGATGTTCTAGCCGCGAGAATACGACAATGCTGCGACACCCGCACGGCTCGACGTGCCTGTGACGCCTAGGAAGAGGGAGGCCATGATGAGACTCTCACTTGGCGTTACGCTCGTCGCGTGGTGTTGGTTCTTGCCGGTTGCGGCTTCCGCGCAGCCCACGCCCAGCATCGCGGAGTGGCGGAGACCCGACGGCACTGGTTTCAGCTTCGATCATGTGAGCACGGACGCGAGGAACCAGCCTGACCTGGATCTGCCCGACGAGACCACCGACCACGCCTACAAGATCGCTGTCAACACAGACACATTGACGTGGGGTCCTAGCTGCCACTGCTATCGCTACTACGTCATCTATGCACGCTCGAACGCGACGGGGCTGCTGTCGGAATACAAGTTCAAGGGCAAACCGGTCGGTTCGTTCGACGATCCGCGCGTGCCCCTTGAACTGTCGATTCCGGATGCGCTCGGCGTCCACAAAGTGGCCATCGGGCTGCCGATGGCCAGCGCCCCTGGACTCGAGCCGAAGCCGCTCGTAGAAGTGACGACCGACAAGAAGTTGCATCCGGTGGAACTCGGAACCCCCACGGATATCCAAGTCACCGTATACAACCCGAGTCACTTCGAAGGCGTCGAGATTCCATCCGATGTGTCGCTTTCCTCCACGAACCCTGAACTGTGGAAGCAGGAACCGACGCTGGTGGGCAACCCGCTCCCCATGACACTTGCACCGCTTGGCACCAAGACGCTCAAGATTCACCTCGAACCACTCGTCAGTCGGACCCTGGCCATTTCGTTCGCGCCCACAGACGCCGACCTTCCGCACACGGCCGTCGGTCTTGACCTGCCCTTCAGGAGTCGAACGTTCTCAGGGCGCGATGGGCGCGTTCGCCTGGGCATCTCACTGCGATTCGGGCCGAGTCCACCTGTCCTCGGACTCTGGCTCCTGACAGGCGTAGTCCTGGGCTCGCTGGTGCCGCTCTTTTCTGGAGGCAAGGCCTCGTGGAAGAAGTGGGCTCGTTCAGTGGGCGCCGCCGCCTTAGCCGGAATTCTGCTGGAAGTGTTCGGCGTCTTCCTTGCGAAGACCAATAGCAAACTGTTGCTGGGCGGGTACGACATTGACCCCAGGCAAACGGCCCCGGTGATGTTTCTCGGAATCTTGGCGGGGTTGATGGGCGTGCGCGCGTTGCGGTTTGTCAAAGACCTCCTCCTGAAGACCACTGGAACCGCGGCACCACACCCGTGACGACGGAGACACAGCCATGCGCAACGTGTTCACATCACTCGCTTACCTGGCGGCAGCGGCGCTTGCTGGCGTGGTGCTGTGCGCCGGTCCTTTGCCCCAGATCGGCCGCGGCGGCGGCGGCGCCGGTCCCGTTGCGATTGCGATCGGCGACGGGCGTGAGGCGCTGGTCTTGATGGCGGATGGCCGCGTTGCGACCATCGACACTGCGTCGGGCGCCATCGGTCGAGACATCTACCGCGTACCCGACTCGGTCACACCGATCGACCTGGCAGCCGGCAGAACGAAGGATGGGACGATCCTCTGCCTGACCGTCAACCCGAAGTCAGGCAATCGCCCGAGCAGCCTGTTACAAGTGTTCGGGGACGGGCGATCGGTCTCGACGCCACTGCTGGCTCGCGGGGTGTACGTGGGCGTTGCGGTTGATGCGGGTGGCGGCGTCGCATACGTCGCCAACTCGTCGAACAACGTCGTCTACCGCCTGCGCCTCGGCGAGGAAAAGGGCATAGCGGGCGAGGTCGCCACGCTGGCGGGGCGAATTGGCACTATCGCGCTCGATGAGGCGGGGAAACGACTGTTCGTCTCGGATTGGGCCGTCTCGCGCCTGCACATCGTGTCTCTCCTTGGATGGCCTCCCAAGTCGATACCGTTGGCCGGGATCTCCGATGTGCGGGCACTTGCCTGGAGCCCCGCGGACAACCGCCTCTATGTGGCTGATTCCGGGCGAGAGGCCGTCTGGTCGGTGGACCCGGCAACCGCAAGCGTGCAACCCGCGTTCAAGGACGCCCGATTCCGCGCGCCGTCGGGCCTGGCATTTGCTGGAGACGGAACGCTGTGGATGGTGGATGAGGCGGCCCGGGGCGCTTTCCAGCTGTCAATCGGTGACCGGCGCGTTCTGCGGGCGCTGCGATGGGGTCGCCAGTAGGCCGCCTCGGCGCGTCGACACCGGGTCTGGGATCGGATTGGATTCGCCACCGGCTGGGTGTCCGCCCGGCGGAGCGGCGACCGATTCGACGCGGGAGCTTACGCTGCGCTGCCCGCGTCAAGCGCCGTTCCTCTGCGTCGGCGAGAAATGCCGCCAACACGTTGAGATCGCCGAGGTGCGCCGGAGAATGCCACCCGCCAGCCCGTTCCGATGTGACGCGCTACTCAGAATCACCGCCGGGCGATATCCTGATTCCGGGGGGCGAAGACAGAAATGCAGAAACGCACACTGGGCAAGAGCGGCCTGGAAGTCTCGGCACTGGGCTTCGGCTGCATGGGCATCAGCTTCGGCTACGGGCCGGCCGCCAGCCGGGAAGACGGCATCGCGATCATCCGCGCCGCGGTCGACGGCGGCGTCACGTTCTTCGACACGGCCGAAGCGTACGGGCCCTTCACCAACGAAGAGGTCGTCGGCGAGGCGCTCGGTCCGGTTCGCGACCAGGTGGTGATTGCGACCAAGTTCGGCTTCACGTTCGAGGGTGGCAAGCCGGCGGGGCTCGACAGCCGGCCCGCGCACATCCGGGACGTCGCCGAGGCGTCGCTGAAACGACTCAAGACGGATCGGATCGATCTCCTGTATCAGCACCGCGTCGATCCGAACGTCCCGATCGAGGACGTCGCGGGAGCGGTGAAAGACCTCATTCGCGAAGGCAAGGTCAAGCACTTCGGCCTGTCCGAAGCGGGCGTGGCAACGATTCGTCGGGCCCATGCCGTCCAGCCGGTCGCGGCGCTTCAGAGCGAGTACTCGCTATGGTGGCGCGAACCCGAGCAGGAGGTCCTGCCGGCGCTCGCGGAACTGGGTATCGGGTTCGTGCCGTTCAGTCCGCTCGGCAAGGGGTTCCTCACGGGGACGATCGACGCCACGACCACCTTCGACAGTACCGACTTCCGGAACGTCGTACCGCGCTTCACGGCCGAGAATCGCACAGCGAACCTGGCGTTTGTCGACTGGCTGACGAAGTTCGCGGAGCGGAAGCAGGTCACACCGGCCCAGATCGCGCTGGCGTGGCTGCTGGCGCAGAAGCCCTGGATTGCGCCGATTCCTGGCACGACGAAGCGTCATCGCCTCGAGGAGAACCTGGGAGCAGCGGCGACGCAGTTGAGCATCGATGACCTCAGTGAGATCGACCGTGCGGCGTCGCAGATCGAGGTCCACGGTGCGCGGTACCCGGAGCACCTCCAGAAACTGGTCGGGCGCTGACAGGCCTGGAGGTCCGTCGCCGCCTGGGTGGGAGCAAGCCCGAATGACCCCTACTGCTCCCCAACCGGTCGTCCGGCGTGCGACGTCGGCAGGGCGCGAGCCAAGGAAATGTCCGACCTGGCATCAGGGTTCGAGGCCCCGCTCGGGCCGCCGCCGCCGCGCGGAAGAAACAGCCATCGGTGAGCGCCCGGCCGGGCCGTCCGGGGTTCGGGGGCCGGAATCGCAGGTGTATGATCCCGACATGCGCGCCTTGATCGTCGAAGACGATGCCACGATTGCCGACTTCGTGGCGCGGGGTCTGCGCGAAGCCGGCTTTGCGGTGGACGTGGCCCCCGACGGCGAGGCCGCGCTCGAGCGCACGCGGCAGCAGGCGTACGGCGTCGCGATCGTCGATCTGATGCTTCCCAAGCTGGATGGACTGGCGGTGATCGATGAGATGCGGCGGCGCGCCATCGATACGCCGGTCCTCATCCTGAGCGCCCGCCGCTCGGTCGACGATCGCGTGAAGGGACTGCAGGCCGGCGGCGATGACTATCTGACCAAGCCGTTTGCGTTTGCGGAACTGCTCGCGCGTGTGCAGGCGCTGGTCCGGCGGGCGACACGCGCGCCGGAGCCGACAACGCTGACCGTCGGCGATCTGGTGCTCGACCTGCTGTCGCGGCGCGTCACGCGGGGCGACACGCCGATCGACCTCCACCCGCGCGAATTCAGCCTGCTCGAGTACCTGATGCGAAGCGCCGGGCGCGTGGTGTCGAAGACGATGATCCTGTCGCACGTGTGGGAATACAACTTCGATCCTCAGACCAACATCGTCGACGTGCTGGTCAGCCGGCTGCGGGAGAAGATCGACCGTCCGTTCGAGACCCGCCTCCTGCACACCGTGCGCGGCGTGGGCTACGTCCTCAGGGCCGAGCCGTGACCACCGAGCAGCGCGTGGCGAGTCGTCCCCTGCTTCCGGCCTTCGGGCTGCGGCTGGCCCTGTGGTACACGACGCTGTTCATCGTCGGTTCGACGGTCGTCATCTTCACCACGTACTGGCTGACCGCCGCGTCGCTGGCGCAGCGCGATCGCGAGGTCCTCGACTCCAAACTGGGTGTGTATGCGGCGGTGTACCAGCGCGGCGGGCTTCGTGCGCTCACGGACACCGTGCAGGCCGAGCAGCGCACGGCGCCCGAGCGCTTGTTCGTCCGTGTCGTCGATCGGGGCGCGGAGGCGATTGTCCTGAGCCAGCCCGAAGGGTGGGATCTCGAGCGGCTGGAAACGGCCTCGCTCAGTCTCATGGACGGCACGATGGTTCAGGTGGGAAAGAGCACCGATGCGCGTGAGGAACTCCTCACTCGATTCCGCGCGGTGCTCGGCCTGGTCACACTGACGGTTGTCGTTGTGGCGCTCGTCGGCGGCGTCATCGTCACGCGCTCCGCGATTCGGCCGCTCCGGCGGCTGACGCGCGCGGTGGCCCGGATCGTGACCACCGGCCGCACCGACGAGCGCGTGCCGCTCTCGGGCGACGGGACCGGCGACGCGATCGACGAATTGACGCGGCTGTTCAACGCCATGCTCGACCGGATCGAGGCACTCGTCACCGCGATGCGCGGTGCGCTCGACAACGTGTCGCACGACCTGCGGACCCCGCTGACGCGCCTGCGCGGCACGGCCGAAATGGCGCTTGTCGCGGCACCGGATCTCGATCGCTGTCGCGACGCGCTGGCTGATTGTGTAGAGGAGTCGGACCGCGTGCTGGTCATGCTCAACACGCTCATGGATATTTCCGAGGCCGAGAGCGGAGCCATGCACCTGCATCGCGAGCCCGTCCGGCTCGGCGACGTCGTCAACCGGGCGGTGGAGTTGTACCGGGACGTGGCGGACGCCAAGGGCATCGTCCTGACGGCCCACACGCCCGACGACGTCGTGGTGGTGGCCGACGGCACCCGGCTCGAGCAGGTGGCGGCCAACCTGATCGACAACGCGGTGAAGTACACGCCGGCGGGTGGCCGCGTGGACGCTGAGGTGTTCGCCGACGGTGGTGGCGCCCGCCTCACGGTCCGCGATACCGGAGTCGGCATCCCGCCTGACGAACTCCCGCACATCTGGGATCGGCTGTTCCGCGGTGACACCAGCCGCGCCGAACGGGGGCTCGGGCTCGGGCTCAGTCTCGTCAAGGCGGTCGTTCAAGCCCACGGTGGAACCGTCGAGGTCGAGAGCCAACCGGGCAACGGGTCCACGTTCACGATTCTCCTGCCTTCCTAAGCCCGGCGCTCAGTGGTGTCGATGTTGCGCCGGGAATGTAGCACACGGGCTTCAGCCCGCGTGCCCGGGGCGAAGCGACTCAAGGCAAGTGAGCTCCGGGATTGGCGCCGCGCGCATGGCGTTGATTCACCAGGCCCTCGCCGCCGCGCCGCCGTCCTCTATCTGGAGGGCCGCGCGTTGGAGAAAGACATCGCTTCCAGCGAGCCCAAGTGGTAATGATGGAGGATGCCGGCAGTCAAGGCCGTCGCTCGCGTGCCGGTCGCCCTTGCGCTCGTGGTGGCCTGCTGTCCGCCGGCCTGGGCGGCTGACAAGATTCAGGCCGCAGGTGATGTCCTGCAGGTAGCGTTGCCGTCAGCGGCGGCCGTGGCCACGCTGGCCCAGCGGGACGCGGCTGGCGCGAAACAGCTGGCGTTCTCGCTTGGCGTGACCTGGGCCGTGACCACGGCGCTGAAATACACGATCAACGAGACACGGCCGAACGGCGGGGACCTGTCGTTTCCGTCCGGCCATACGTCCACGTCGTTTGCCTCGGCCGAGTTCATGCGGCGCCGGTACGGATGGAAGTGGGGCGGGTCCTTCTACGCCCTGGCGGCGTTTGTCGGCTACAGCCGCGTCGAGTCCCAGAATCACTACACGCACGACGTGGTCGCGGGTGCGGCCATCGGCATCGCCAGCAGCTTCCTCTTCACCACGCCGCGCCAGCACTGGACCGCCGCGGTCACCGGTGACACACACGGCGGCCAGTTTTCACTCAGCCGGGTCTGGTAGCCCCGTCCGTCGGGGTGGGGAACCCGTCATCCAGTCACGCGGCGCCGCGTCCCACCTGGAGCCCGGGCTCGACCGGCCCGGCTTGGCGTCGCCGTCGACCGAACGCACGAGGGAGCGGCTTGGCTCGATCGCGTCGCCGCGGACGCCTCCCGCGCCGCGAAGTGTCCGAGCACGGCCTCTGCCAGCAGGGCTACGGGCGTGCGGTCGCGGTATGGCTGCGCCACAACGAGGGCGCGACTCCGGCCGTGACCGAATCCGGGAACGGCGTAGGACCGGACCCGGTCGGCCGTCACCTCGTCGCTGAGGAGGTCGACCGGCAGGAATGACAGTCCCTCACCGGCCAGCACCGCGTTCATGAGGATCGGCAGGTCGTCGAGCACGATCACACGCCTGAAGTCCCGCAGGCTGTAACCAAGGGCTCCCAGGGCATTCTCGAGCAACGTACGCGAGCAGCATCCCGGTCTGCGCGTGAAGAGCGGGATGCCGAACAGGACCTCCACGGATGCGATGGTCTTGGGGACGCCCGCGGCGGGTGCCGCGATGAAGGTGACCTCGACGTCCGGAAGCGGCTTCACCACGAACCCCGAGAGATCGAACGCCTCGCAGCCCTCCACCACGGCCGCGTCGAACATGCCCTCCACCAATCCCTGCTGCATCTGCGCGGGCGTGCTGGACATCACCTTCAATTCGGCCATGTCGGAGCAGTTGAGCAGGAAATTCCGAAGGATGGCAGGCAAGTGCGCGGCGGCGAACGCTGGCGTGGACGTGAAGGCGATCTCCGACTTGCCGCCCAGCAGGTGCAGGCTCGCGACGAGATCCGACTCGATCTCGAGCAGCGTCCGGGCCTTTTCGAACACCAGGCGTCCGGCCTCCGTGGCCCGAATCTGGTTGCCGGACCGATCGAGCAGCGGGCATCCGTACTGGGTCTCCATGAACTTGATGCGCTTGGAGACGGCCGGCTGCGTCACATGGAGCGTTTCGGCTGCGCGCGACAGGCTCCCCGTCCTGATCACTTCGACGAGGGTCTTCAAGTAAATGGATTCCAAGGACTTCACCCGCTTGCCGGCCCATAACCGCGAGGAATGACCGGTATGAAACAGTCTCAGTTTACTTCATGCGGGTGTCGGCAGACGATGCAGGAGGGGCTTCGACTGGCGTGCCGGAGCCTTGCGGGACTGGCGGTCGGCTGACGACGCACGGACGACCGCCGGTTCCGGGCCTGGACCGTTCCCCTTCCGGACATGCACGCCACGCGGCCCCTGCTGGATCCCCCCGACGCAGTTCCGTATTCATTCAATGGTTTCTTCAGGAGGCTTCATGTACACCCCACGCATTCGGCGGCGCCTCGTATCCTGGGCGGCCGTCGCCGGTCTGGCGCTGATCTGCGCCACGCCAGGCCGGGCGCAGTCGCCCACCATCAACTTCGAAATCAAGGGTCAGATCTTCGTCGAGAGGACCGATTTCGGCACCGGCCAGGACCGTCAGGGCAGCCGGACCGACATCCACTTCCAGCGCCTGCGCCTCGTGGCAAACGGCCAGTTCAACGACATCTGGGGCTTCAAGTTCCAGACCTGCGGGAATTGCGGCACGTCGAAGAGCGGTGCGCTCGGCTACGCCGTGACGGCCCAGGATACGGACTGGAACGACCGGGACATCCGCGTGATCGATGCTTACGCGACGGCGGACTTCTCCGAACAGTTCCGGATGAAGATCGGGCTCACCAAGCTGCCGATCACCCGTGCCAACCTCGATGACTGCTTCGCACCCCTGTCACAGGACCGATCGTTCTTCGTCTACACCGCGTACGGCACATCGCCGGCGAAGTTCAGCCGGGACCTGGGCGCGGTGATCTGGGGCGGGTTCAACGACGACAAACTGCGGTACTACCTCGGCGCCTTCCAGGGCCGCGAGGGCATCACCAAGACGACGCATCCGTTTTCCGGCGCCACCGTGACGTCGACGATCGAGCCCAGCAGTGCGTTTGAGTACACGGGTCGCGTGCACTACGCCCTGCTCGAGGCCGAGCCGGGGTCAGGATACTCGGGCAGCTACCTCGGGGACATGAAGGTCCTCACGATCGGTGGCGGGTTCGCCCACGAAAGCAACGCGGTCTACAAGAACGTCGCCTCGACGGGCGCGCTGCTCGACAGCGCCACCGTCGACTACAACGCGCTGGCCGCCGACTTCATGTTCGAGTACCCGACGAAAGCCGGCACGGTCACGGCCACGGCGCAGTACCTGAAGACGGACTTCCAGGACGCGTACCTGACGAACATGAATGCCGGTGACCGCCTCGTCAACATCACCGGCCTCAACGGCCAGAAGAACGGCTACTACGTCAAGGGCGCCTACCTGTTCCCGGGCAAGCTCGGCAAGGAGGGCATGGTGCAGCCGTACTTCCTGTACGAGGACTGGAAGTTCGCGCACCTGCTCGGCATCAACAATCAGACCGTCACCCAGACGGGAGTCGGCGTGAACTACTACGTCCACCGCCAGAACGTCCGGCTCACGGCCGAGTACCTTGACACCGAGTTCGGCACCGAAACGGGATTCCTCGGCGCGCGCGTCGATCCGGTCACCTTTGCCCCGATCGACAAGCTGAAGAGCTACGGCACGTTCCGGCTCATGCTGCAGGTGGGCGTGTTCTAAACCCGGTCCTTCGACAACTGGAGTCATCACATCATGAAGCGATTCATACTCACACTCGTGCTCATCGCGGCGATCGCCGCGCCGGTGTTCGCCGCGGCTCCGCCCAAGACCGCGGCCGGCAAGGTCACGGCCATCGAGGGCACCAAGGTCACCATTGCCATCGAGGGCGACAAACCCGAGTGGGTCAAGAAGAACGGGTTCGTGAAGTTCAAGTCCGGCACGGGCAAGATCGTCGAGGTGTCGGCGTCCGACATCAAACCCGCCACCTTCGTCGCCACCTACAAGAAGGCGTCCGACATGAAGGTGGGCGACGCCGTCACATTCGAGAAGGGGCTCTCGGTCGCGGGCTGCTGAGCGTCACGGTTCCGCCACGCGTCCGCGACGTCGCATGTCGCGGGCGCGTGGACGCCAACCGCGCGCACGGACTTCTGACCCGGACGGACGTATGAAGCCGGATAATCTCTCGCGACGCCAGTTCCTGGGCACGCTGACGGCCGCCGGCGCGGCCACGGCCGTTGAGGCCTCTGCGGCCGAACCGCGGCCGACGGGCTGGAGCGGATCGGAGCGGGTGGAGAAGATTCCCACCATCTGTGAAATGTGCTTCTGGCGCTGCGGCGTCCTCGCGAGCGTGAAGGATGGTACCGTCGTCAAGCTCGAGGGCAACCCGCATCACCCGCTGACACGCGGCCGGCTGTGTGCCAGGGGCAACGCCGGCACCGACCTGCTCTACGACCCCGATCGATTGAAGTACCCGCTGCTGCGCGTGGGCGCGCGGGGAGAAGGCCGCTTCAAGCGAATCGGCTGGGACGAGGCGCTCGACATCTTTGCGACACGGCTCAAGGCCATCAAAGCCGCCCACGGCGCCGAGAGTGTCGCCTTCTTCCCCCATGGACTCAGCCCGAGGTTCTTCTCGACGGTCATGAGCGCGTTCGGTACGCCGAACAGCGCCGAGCCCTCCTTCGCGCAGTGCCGCGGTCCCCGCGAGATCGGGTATGGCCTGACGTTCGGTCAGGCGCTGGGGTCGCCGGAACCGCTCGACATAGAATCGTCGAAGCTCATCGTGCTCATCGGCAGCCATCTCGGCGAGAACGTCTTCACCTCGCAGATCACGGCGTTCGGAACGGCCCTTGCGGCGGGTGCAAAACTGATCGCCGTGGATCCGAGGTTCTCGACGGCCGCCGCCAAGGCGGACTGGTGGTTGCCCATCCGGCCGGGCACGGATATCGCCCTGCTGCTGGCGTGGATGCACGTCCTCATTGCAGAGGGCTTGTACGACCAGGACTACATTGCCCGTTTCGCCAACGGGTTCGACAGCCTGGCGGCTCACGTCCGGGACTTCACCCCGGAGTGGGCGTCCGCCATCACGGACCTTCCGGCCTCAACGATTCGCGACACGGCACGCGCGATGGGGGCCGCCAAACCCGCGGTCGTGGTGCATCCAGGCCGACACGTGACGTGGTACGGCGACGACACCCAGCGTGCGCGCGCCATGGCCATCCTGACCGCGCTGCTGGGAAGCTGGGGCCGCAAGGGCGGCATCTTCCTGCCGACATCAATCCCCAAGGGCAGTTTCGACCTTCCGCCATTTCCGGACGCCCCCCGGGGCCGCGCGGATGGCGCCGGATCGCGTTTCCCGCTGGCTTCCGAAGAGATGGGCGTCACCAACGGCCTCGTCGATGCCACGCTGTCCGGGGACCCCTATCCCATCAAGGCGTGGGTCGTGTACGGCCAGAACGTGCTCGAGAGCATTCCCCAGCCGCAGCGCACGCGGAAGGCCCTGGCATCGCTCGACTTCGTGGTCGTGGTCGACGTCATGCCGGTCGAGCAGATCAATTACGCCGACCTGGTGCTGCCGGAAGCCACCTACCTGGAGCGGTACGACACCCCGACGGTCGTGACGACGGCGAAGCGGCCGTTCATTGCGATTCGCCAGCCGGTCATCGAGCCGCTGCACGAATCCAAGCCGGGGTGGTGGATTGCGTTGCAGATGGCGAACCGGCTGGGACTCGACGCCTGGTTTCCGTGGAAGTCACCGGCCGAGCACCTGGCCACGATTGTCGAGCCGATGGGCATCAGCCTGCTCGAACTTCAGAGCCGAGGCGCCATGGACTTTCCGGGCCGGCCGTACGTCGAGGACCGAACCGCCGACGACGGCGTGATCCAGTCGTCCAGCGGCAAGATCGAACTGTACGCCGGCGACCTCAAGGACGTCGGAGCCGACCCGTTGCCGCGGTACACGCCGGTGGAGCAGCCGCCCGACGGTTTTCTCCGTCTCATCTACGGCCGCGCGCCCATGCACTCGTTCGCGCGGACGCAGAACAACGCGCGGCTGTACGCCCTGATGAGCGAAAACGAGGTCTGGCTGCACACGGCCGTGGCGGCGCAGCACGGTGTGCGCACCGGCGACCGGCTGATGTTGGAGAACGAGGATGGCGTCAAGAGCCAGGCCGTAAAGGTCCGCGTCACCGAAGGCATCCGGCAGGACTGCGCCTACATGGTGCACGGCTTCGGGCAGGGCGGGCGATGGTTGAGGCGCGCATCCGGCAGGGGGGCGTCGGACACGGGACTGATGACGCGCGTCAAGGTGGACCCGCTGATGGGCGGAACCGGAATGCGCGTCACATTCGTGCGTCCCGTTCGTGTGGCGGCCGCACCGTAGGTGCCAGGAGGACGCGTGGCTCGATACGGCATGGTGATCGACCTCAAGGCATGTGTGGGTTGCCACGCCTGCACGGTGGCGTGTGCGACGGAATGGAATCTGCCCGCCGGGGAGGCCAGGACGCACGTGCGCGCGACGCCGGTCGCCGGGACGTTTCCGGCGCTGCAGTCGAGTGTCTTCGTGGCGCAGTGCAACCACTGCGACCGCCCGCCGTGCCTCGAGGCGTGTCCATCCGGTGCCACGAGCCAGGGCGCCGACGGCATCGTGCGCATCGATCACACCGTCTGCATCGGGTGCGGGTTCTGCATGGAGGCGTGTCCCTACGACGCCCGCTTCCTGAATCCCCTCGACAAGAAAGTCGACAAGTGCGATTTCTGTGCCGCGCGGATCGAGCGGGGACAGGAGCCCGCGTGTGTCGCGACCTGTACCGCAAGTGCCAAGCACTTTGGCGATCTCGAGGATCCGGGCAGCGCGGTTTTTCGCCTGGTCTATGAGCAAGGCGCCCAGCGCATTGAAAGCACGGCTGTCGCGGTTGGCCCCAACGTGTTCTACGCCGGGAAACCCGCGCAGCTGGCGCTGGTGCAGACGTCCTTCCCGCCCCGTGCGCCGCGGTTGCCTGTGGCGGGCACGTCCTTGAGCCGGGTGCTCAAGGGTCTCGTGCTGACCATGGTCGGCGTGACGTTTGCCGGGCAGGCCGTGGCGTTCTTCAACCAGTTGAGGACCGGGGAGCAGGACTTTGAGGACTAACGCTCTTCCTGCGATACCGCCGCCCCTGACGGCCGATCAGGCCGAGGCGATGCTCCAGCGGCATCTCAAGAAACATCACATCGCCATCATCCTGCTGCACTGGTTCAACGCGATCGTCTGGCTCCTCGAGCTGTTGACCGGCGCCGCGCTGTTTTCGTCCGCCCTGTTCCGCGTCGCGCCGGCGTGGTACATCTCGATCGTGGCCGGCATCTTCGGAAGTCGCGGCCACATGCTGCAGTTCCACGTGGCCCTCGGCCTCACGTGGATCGGGGTCTACCTCGTGTACGGCGTGTTCGGCTTTCGCACGTACCTCTCCCGCGAGGTGCTCCAGAACGAAATCGCGCTCGACCGGGACGATTACCGGTGGCTGGTTGTCCGCACGCTTGGCATCCTGGGGCTGACGCGGGAGATGCTCCCGCCGCAGGGCGTGTACAACGCGGGCCAGAAACTGTTCGCGCTGATGGTCTACGTGATGCTCCCGCTCGTGATGATCACCGGCATCGTGATGACGTTCCGGCTGTTCGGTCCGGCGGTCGTGGGGTGGGCGGTCGTGCTGCACTTCTGCGCGGTCGGGGCGGTGGTCTGTGGCCTGATCATCCACGTCTACATGGGCGCGGTGTTTCCCGAGGAGAAGCCCGCGTTCTTCTCGATGATCACGGGCACCGTCAACGAGCTCTACGCCTACAACCATCACTTCAAGTGGTGGACGGCCGTGAAGGCCGAACAGCGCGCCTGGGACCGGCGCCACGATGCGGAAGCGAAGCCGGTTCCTGAGGTTGGCGTTCCCGATTGATCGGCGCGCCGGATCAGTTCCAGACGGGCGCCAGGCACGCCGGGCGGCGCCGGGCCATGACCGCCTCAAAATCCTTCACCGACCCGCGCATCACGGGTGACTCGCCGGCGTGGCAGGTCAGGCACGCGCCGACGCGCAGGATCTTCCGCTGCTCGTCTGGCGTGAACGGGCGGACATCGTCACGCGTCGACACCCTGCCCGATCTGGCGCCGAGAAACGGAATCCATGCGTCGGCCGGCAGGCCGTCCTGCTTCTGGGGTGCGCTTGCCGGTATGAAGCGCCAGCGGCCCAGCCTGCCGCCGGGCAACCGCTCGAATCGCAACTCGCCACGACCGTACCCGAGCGCCACGGGATCGTTATGGCACGAGGCGCAGGACCGCGCTTCGCGCCGCGTGGTATGGGGTTCGATCCGCGCGTACAGGCGCTCGAACACCGTCGCCGCGGGCTGCCCCTGGGCCGGCGGTTTCTCGATCGTGAGAATCATCCCGGGAACGAACGTGTCGATCACCTCGGGCGACCGGCCTGCCGCTGCCGCACGACGTCGCACGCCCAGCGTCGGCGGCACCGCCGCGAATGGTCCCGACTCCTCCTTCCAGGCGCCCCGCACGTTGTCGTCATCGACCCAGTCGTACGCCTCGGCGCCGCGGTCGAACGACGTGTGACAGGTCGGGCACCGCGGCGCCCAGGCGGTGTGGCAGCTGCCGCACGACAGCCGGGCGTGGCCGGCGCCCTCCACGCAGACCTGCCGCGAGGGCTTCACGGGTCGGCGTTCGCCGGTGCGCTTGTGCACGAGCACCATCCGCCCGTCCGCCTCGATCGCGACGTTGACGAGTGTTTCGCCGGACCGCGCGCGCACGTAGTGGCTGGCCGCAGGGCCCGGCCATTGACGCACGGCCAGGATCTTGCGCGATTCGGGGTCGAGCCCGGACACCGGCACGGTCGCGATAGCCGCACCGGGTCGTACATGGCAATCGTCGCACGCCACGCGCAATTGATCGTGCTTCCTCGCATGGACCTGTCCGTCGCCCATGACTTCCGTGGCGGTGTGACAGTCGATGCACGCCATGCCCATCTGCTGGTGGATGTCGGGCAGGACGCGTTCGAAGACGCGGCGGTCCTCCAGGACCAGTGACGTCGATGGACCCGGGCGGGCGGGATCCGAAGCCGAAGGCGGCGGGTCGTGGCGTTCGTGCCAGCCCTCGTAACTGGTCGAGATGCGGCCGGAGCGGCTGTGGCAGCCGAAGCACTGCCCGTTGCCGATGTCCAGCGAGAGTGCCGGATGGACCCGCGGGGCCTCGTTCGTGTGCTGGGCTCTGGCCCGCTCGTACCGAGCCAGTGCAGCTTCGGCGGCGGGGCTGTACACGAGATGGCAGCCGTTGCATCCGCCGCCGCGCGTGTCCTCACCGTTCGGGCCGAGCGCGATCTTCGCGGCGCCGAGATGACACGAGGCGCAGAGCTGCCGGGCGTGGGTATCGGCGGCGGAGTGGCCGAGGCGCATGACGTGCGGCACACCGCCTCCGGCATCGAGCGCCGGCTCGCCGAAGACCGCCCGATCGACGGCAATGACGCCGCTCATCGTCGTCATCAGGGCTCGCTCGACCCTGGGAATCACCGTCGGGTGGCAGGAGGTCTGCCCGCATCGCGCCCGGGCGGTGTCGAGGTTGCCGGGAATGAGGTCCATCGCGACGTGCGCGCGGCGCTTATCGAGCGTGAACGCGTCGCCGCCATGGCACGACGCGCATCCGACGGCGTCAGGGCGATGAGCGTTACCGAGGCCCGTCACGCCCGTGTGACAGACGAGGCATCCCTCGGGCCGGCCGGCCACCAGCGGCAGCGTTGCCGGTACCACGGCCGTCGGCGCAAACACAAAACCGAAGCGCAGGTTGCCCGCGCCGAGCGGCGAGGTCGGCGTGAACGCCCACGTCTCGCCGCGAAGCAGCGCCCCGACCGCGCACAGGGCGACGTACACGACGAGCAGCCCGAGGAGCGCCCGCCTGGTCGCTGACGCCACGCCCGGGCCCATGCTGCGCAGCGCGTACACGGCGTAGACGATGCCGATCCCCGCCACGACCACGACGAGCGGCCAGGGCGTCCAGTGCAGGATTTCCTGCAACCCGAGGAAGTACCACGGGCCCTTCACGATCGGATCGAACCCATTGTGAAGGCCGGGAGAGACCACGGTGGCGATCGCGCCGGTCGCCAGGAGCACAGCCAGCAGCGCCGACACCCGCGGCCACACCCGGCGCGCATGCTCGATGATGAACAGCCAGACGACAATCGTGGCGGTGGCGGCGTGCTGGATGTACAGCAGGTCGAGGCGATCCCCGATGCCCAGCAGCAACGCCGCGACCATCCAGCCGACGAGCGGCACCTGCGACGTGGCCTCCGCGACGATGCGGAGGGCCTGGCGTCCCTCGGCGTCCCCGCGCAGCATGAAACCGGAGAGCATGAGGAACACGACGAGGGGAAGGGTCAGCGTCAGCCGGAACCAGACGCCGCGCCCGACCCGCGTTTCCGTGCGCGCCCGAAGGTGGTCCCACACGTGCAGCAGCGTGGCGATCAGGCAGACCTGGCCGCTCCAGTAGTGCAGGTTCCGGAAGAACACCGCTGACGGGTTGGCCAGCAGCATCGCCGCGATGGAACCGTACGCGTCGCCGGGCCGGTAGGGAACGGCCACCGCGACCCCGGACGCGGCCGCCACGATGAAGGCGGCGGCGGCGAGGTCGCCGAACGTGCCGACGGGTGTCGAGAGGATCGGGCCTGGCCCGGGCGGGTCAGGACGCATGGGCCGACCAGCCGCCGGTCGCGGCGTTCGATTCGACGCGCATCGGGCGAAGCGGGCGCGTGGCTGGCCCGGCGGCGACAGTGCCGTCCGCCTTGTACCGCGATCCGTGACAGGGACACACGGCCTCGTCGCCGATCACGCGATCGATGCGGCAGCCGAGATGCGTGCACCGCCCGGAAAACGCCCGCACGCCGGCCTGGGTCCGGGCGACGAGAATCGAGTCGACCACCGAGAGGCCGACGGCGATATCCACGGGGATGGGGACGACCTCCGGCATCTCGCGCATCTGCTCCCGGCGCAGCAGCGCCACGAGCGAGCCGACGAGCGGGATCCCGGCCGCCGCCAGCAGGAGGCGGTGCAGGAAGCGGCGCCGGGCGTGCCGGGGAACCGTGAGCATGGTCATCCGCGTCGATTCTACCTCGCCGCCACCGGCCGCTCCCGGCAGGTGGCGTTATTCGTCATTTCGATATATCACGAAATGAGGTAGGATGCCAGCCATGGGGACCGGGCGCCGGATGACGTATGCGCTGGGCGGGCTGGCCGCGCTGACCGCCTGGGTCGTGGCCTACCTCAACCTGGCCGCGGTGGCCGCGTGGTCCACCCACACCGTCCTCGGCCTCGACCCCGGCACGCACCTCGCCTCGTCCGTCGAGTTCTTCGTCTTCGAAGCCCCCAAGGTGCTGATGCTGCTCGTGCTGGTCGTCTTCGGCGTCGGCATCATCCGCTCGTTCTTTACGCCCGAGCGGACCCGGCGCGTGCTGGCGGGCCGCCGGGAATCGGTGGGCAACGTCCTGGCCGCACTCCTCGGCACCGTCACCCCCTTTTGTTCCTGCTCCGCGGTCCCGCTCTTCATCGGGTTTGTCACGACGGGCGTGCCCCTGGGCGTCACCTTCTCCTTTCTCGTATCGGCGCCGATGGTCAACGAGGTCGCGCTCGTGCTGCTCTTCGGCATGCTGGGATGGAAGGTGGCCGCCATCTACCTGAGCACGGGCCTGGTGATCGCCATGGTCTCGGGATGGACGATCGGCCGGCTCGGCCTCGAGCGCTACGTCGAGCCGTGGGTGTTTCAGGTGCGGGCTTCCGGGGCTGACGCTGCCGAGGGCCCGACGTCGTGGCCGGGGCGGGTACGGGCGGGCCGCGATGCGGTAGCCGACATCGTAGGGCGGGTGTGGCCCTGGGTGCTGGCGGGGATCGCCGTCGGGGCGGGCATTCACGGGTTCGTTCCCGAGCAGTTCATGGCGAGCATCATGGGCAAAGGCGTATGGTGGGCCGTCCCGCTCGCGATCCTGATCGGCATTCCGATGTACTCCAACGCGGCGGGGATCATCCCGGTGGTGCAGGCCCTGCTGGCCAAGGGGGCAGCCCTCGGCACCGTCCTGGCGTTCATGATGGCCGTGATCGGCCTGTCGTTGCCGGAGACGATCATCCTGCGCAAAGTGTTGCGGCCACCGCTCATTGCGGCATTCGTGGGGGTCGTCGGCGCGGGCATCCTCGTGGTCGGGTACCTGTTCAATGCGATCTTCTGAAGGAGAGCGACCGATGGTGATCACGGTGTACGGACCAGGTTGTGCGCGGTGTGCCGAGACGGAGCGCGTGGTGCGCCACGTGCTGGCCGAACTCCAGCATGATGCGGATCTGCACAAGGTCTCCGACTATCCGTCGATGGCCGCCGCCGGCGTGATGGCCACGCCGGCCGTCAGCATCGACGGCGTCATCAAGGTGTCGGGACGAATCCCGAAAGCCGACGAGGTCAAGGCGTGGCTGCGTTGACGACTCACGGCTCGCGCTCTGCGCTCCCGACCGTGGTTGATGCCGTGAAGGCGCTGGCGCACCCGGGGCGCCTGCGCATCCTCGGCATGCTCCGGGGTGGCGACCTGTGCGTCTGCCAGGTGACCGCCGCGCTTGAACTGGCGCCCTCGACCGTGTCTTCCCACCTCGGCGACCTTCGACGCGCGGGGTTCGTCACCGAGCGCAAGCGCGGCAAGTGGGTGCACTACCACCTGGTCGAGGACGGGCCACTCGCCGCGATGGCCGACGACGTGCTGCGCCTGGCCCAGGGCGACGAACAACTGGAACGCGATGCGCAGGCCGTGCGCGCGCTCAAGAAGATCCCGCTTGCCGCGCTCTGCAGCACGGGATTCGACCCAAAGTCGACGGCCGCGCGGCCGCGTCATGATCGATCTCGCGGCCCGGCCGGGCTGCGACGTTCCCGTCAGCGCCCTTGATTCCGAGACGCCAGCCGGGCGGCCTGGTCGAATTCGGCCGCGGCTTCCGCCGGCTTCCCCGCTCGTTCCAGCAGTCTCCCGAGATTCGTATGCCAGTCTGCGACATCCGGCTTGATCCGGATCGCCGCGCGCAACTCCCGGATTGCCGCGTCCGACTCGCCCTGCATGCCCAGAGCCACGGCCAGATGGGCATGCGCTTCCGCCCGGTTCGGGTCCACGCGCAACACGCCCAGAAACTGCGCCGCGGCCTCGTCGAACTTCTGCTGCTGGGTCAGCGCCAGCCCGAGATTCAGTTGCGTCGCGGCATCGCCAGGCCTGCTGCGCAACGCGGCTCGAAAGTGGAGCACTGCCGCATCGGTGTCTCCCCGCTTGGCCAGTTCCACGGCGAGATTGCCGTGCGCCTCCGCGAAGTCGGGATCGAGCCGCACGGCGGTCTGATACTCGGCGATGGCTTCGGCGGCCTGACCCTGGGTGGATAAGGCCAGACCCAGGTCGCAGTGCAGGGGCGCCGACGCCGGCGCCTGCGTCACCATGTAGCGCATGAGGTCCACGGTGTCCCCCCAATGCGCGAGATAGGCACGGGCGCCGACGATCTCCGCCGCGGCCAGCGCCAGCACCAGGCTCATGCCGATGGTCCGGCGCATCGATGCCGCCGAGGTCTGCCGGGCCCGCGACCAGAGATGGCTCAACCCGCCCGCAATCGGCACGAGCAGGCCCAGCATGGGCATGTAGGCGTATCGATTCGCGACGAGGATGTCGCTGAACACCGCATTGCCCATCGTCGGCATGAGGGCAACGAAGAAGAGCAGCCCGCCCACCACGGCGGCGCGCGTCCAGCGCAGGGAGACGAGCAGAGCCGCCACGATCAGAACGATGATGACCGCGCCAGCCGCCACCAGCGGATGCGAGAGCGTGAGCGGCGCGGGCGGCGGGTCGTACGGGAGCAGGTGCACCGGCCAGATGGACTTGGCCAGATAGAAGTAGACGCTGTAGCAGAGGACCGACACCGTGCGCCAGGCCCCGACGGCGCTCGCGGCTACCGGTTCGCTGCCCGTGACCTGGGAGACGACGGTGATGATGCCCAGGACTCCACCGACCACGGCAAAGGGTACCTTCTCGATCACGGCTGCCCGGCCGACGCGCCGGAGCGGCCAGTAATCCAACACCAGCATCATGACCGGCAGTGGAAGCGCGGTCGGTTTGGCCAGCAGCGCCAGCGTGTAGGCCGCCAGCGCCCCCGCGTAGAGTCTCCAACCGCGCCGCCTGGCGTACAGCACGTACAGAACCAGGGATCCCAACGCGAAGCAGGTGGCTAACACCGTCTTGCGCTCGCTGATCCAGGCCACCTGCTCGACGACCCTGGGATGCACCCCAAACAACAGTCCCGCCGCCGCCGCGGCCCAGGGTTCGCCGAACAGCAGGTACAACAGCCCGACGACCAGTGCCGTGTTCAGGATGTGCAGCACGAGGCTGGTGCGATGAAACGGCCCCAGGTCACCGGCCCCGCCCGCGACCCAGTAGTCCAGCATCAGGGAGATCATGGTGAGCGGATGGTAATAGCCCCCCACCGTCGAGGTGACCGTCACCTCGCTCAGGAATCGGCGCGCCGATTCCCACCCCGGATTCTGAACCAGGGGATTCAGCGACAGGTACGCCGGGTCGTCAGAGAACGTCGCCTGCGCCGAGAGCGCAGGCGCCAGCGTGAACCAGACCACGGCGGCCACGGCGAGCGTCAGGACTCCCAGCAGCCGGAAGCGGGCGGCGCGCAACTGCGGGCCCGATGGGCCACGCGCGTGACTGGATTTCTTTACTCGCTCGCGCTTGTTCTTGCTCATGGCACGTATCGGCGCTGACGGGCCGTGGTCGACGGGGCGCCCTGGCCTGGATGATCCGTGGAGCGGTCGTGCACGCCGCTATCGCGCCTCAGACTCTACTGGTTCCCGTTCTCTGCAACAAGCGTGCGGTCGTCAGGTTTATTCCAGAAGAGTCCACCCGCACCGTGATGCTGCAGCGGATTGTGCCGATTCCGAACGAGGGGGGAGAGTCCTATGCAGCGTCGGCAGGTCCGTTTCATGCGACTGGCAGTCGTCGGTCTCGCGTGCGTGCTGTGCCTTGGGGGCGGCATCTCGGCCGACCAGGTGGCGCCCGCGCCGCAACGTGCGGACGCGATCGCTTCGGCCCGGACTCGCATCCTGGCGATTCAAGAGGACCTTGCCTTCGACAGCCGCTCAACGGCGTTCGACGCCGTCCCGGGCCGTCGCCAACGTGTCCTGTCGCTGTTGCGCGAACGGGCCGCCGCGATGACGCTGCTCATCCGCGAAACGCCGGGCGACGCGGCAGCGTTGGCGTTGCCGGCAGCGACGAGGTCCACGCTGGCTGCCCTCGGGGCCGACGCCGCCGATCTGGTGGAGTCGGTTGGCGAATGGAAGGGGCGGCTGCAGGACCTCGAGGAGGACGGCATTCAGAACCGCCCGGGCCGGACGGTCCGTTATCTGACCGTCTCGAATCGCGACGTCGAAGTGTACTTCGCTGGCGATGGCCCGGAGCAAGGCACGGGCCAGGTCGTCACGGTGACCGGCCTCCGGTTGGGCCAGGTCATGGCTGCCACGGCGTGGAACGAAGAAGTCGGCCAGGCGGCGGATGGCGGTTCGTGCTCGACGCTCGGCGAGCAGAAGGTGGCGATCATCCTCGTGTCGCTGCCCACCACGCCGCTCCGGTCAACGATGACCGCCGCGGCGATGACCGACGCGTACTTCGGCGCGGGTCGTTCACTGGACACCTTCCTCAGGGAAACGTCGTTCGGACGGGCGTGGGCGACCGGTCAAGTGGTGGGATCCGTGGTCGTCGATTCGGACTACATCGACCAGCCGTTTGCGCTGCGCGATGCCGCCCTGCGCGCCGCCGCTGGTATGGCGGACCTCTCTCGCTTCACGCGCTTCGCCTTGATCGTGCCGCAGGTGAGCCTCGGGACCTCGATCAGCGGGTTGGGCATGGTTGGATGCGGGACCACGCCGCTGGCCACCGGATCGATCGTCGCCTCGGCGACGTGGATCGGTGACGGCGAATTCGGAGATCCGGAGGGTCGGCTCCAGGCAGCCATTCACGAGACGGGACACAACCTCGGTTTGAAGCACGCGCGCGCCAGCGATTTCGGGAGTGAGCCGCTGGGACCTGTCGGCGCGCTTCCGACGCCATGGGATTCGATCCGCGAGTACGGCGACGTGTTCTCCAACATGGGCAGCGGCCTCGGCCACTGGGCCGCCCCGCACAAGACGTTCCTGGGGTGGTTGCAGAGCGGGACTGACGTCATCACGGTGGAGTCCACTGGGCGTTCAACGCTGCGTCCGTACGAGGAATCGGCACGGGGTCTGAAGGCGATTCGCGTCCGGCGCGGCACCGGGAACGGCGCGTGGATGTGGATTGAAAACCGCCAGGCGCTCGGCACCTACGACGCGACGCTGCGCGCCGGCGCGTTCACGGGGGCCCTGATTCACTACGACGACACCCTGTGGAACGATCCAAGGCCGTGGAGCAATCTGCTGCGATTCGACTCCGACCCGAACAGCACTCCCTTCGGTGTATCGCCCCTTGCTGCCGGGACGACGTGGGCGGACCCCTATTCCGATCTCTCGCTCCGCGTGACTCGCGAGGCCGACGGCAGTCTCGACGTCGACGTGACCTACGCCGCTGCTCCGACGTGCCCGAGCGCGCTGTCTCCGACCAGCGTGACCGTGGCTGCGACCGGCGGCGCGGTGAGCATCGCCGTCGGCGCCCCGAACGGTTGCAGTTGGGCCGCGACCAGCCTGGCGGCCTGGATGACGGTGGGTGCCGGCGCGGCGGCGACCGGGAACGGACAGTTCAGCCTATCGGTGGCTCCGGCGACGACGACAGCCGACCGCTGGGGCAAGATCGTTGTCGGAGCAACGTCCGTTGTGGTCATCCAGCGGGGCCTTGCAGGCAACGCGACGATTTCGCCGGAGTCGGCGGCCTTCTCAGCGGCCGGTGGCACGGGTACGATCGCGGTGGCGACGAACACGCCGGACTACTCCTGGCGTTATTCGAGCGACGCGGCTTGGATTCAGGGCGTTTACCCGTCTACGTTCCTGCCCGGTCCAGCCGACCTGCGCTATATCGTGGCGCAGAACACCACCGACTCGCCGCGAACCGGCGCCATCACAGTGGCGGAACGGACCTTCACCGTGACCCAGGCCGCTGGCAGCCCGGACATCAGCCAACTGGTCTGGCAGCAGGTCGACGTCCCGACCGGACCATCGGCGCGACAGAACTTCGCCTCGGCGCCATTCGGATCGACAGGGCAGATCGTGCTGTACGGCGGCAACAACGGCCCCACGGTGTACTCCGACACGTGGGTGTGGAACGGGACGGAGTGGACGGAGGTATCCCCGGCCCATCACCCGGCGCTGCGCAGCGGGTTCGTCATGGCGTACGACGAAGCCCGCGGACGAATTGTCGGCTTTGGCGGCTACGCGATCGGGCCGAGCGGGTACATGGCGGGCAGCCTGGGGGATACCTGGATCTGGGACGGAACGGACTGGCGGCAGGTGTTCCCGCTCCACGCGCCACCGGAGCGGTCGGGACATGCCATGGTCTACGACGCGGCATCCGGCAAGGTGGTCATGTTCGGCGGCGTTGGCGCTTCCTCGACCGGATACGTAAACGACACGTGGGAGTGGGACGGAGCCGACTGGACCAGGCGGACGACGACGGTCGCCCCGTCCGAGCGGGCGGGCATGAGCCTGGCCTACGATGCGGCCCGGCGCGAAATCGTGCTGTTCGGCGGCGGCAGAGGATATGGCCCCACGAGTCCGTTCACCACGGTCTCCTTTGCTGACACCTGGATCTGGGACGGCAACGCGTGGGAACAGCGGGCGACCGGCAACAGTCCGACCCCGCGATGGGATGCGAAGATGGCGTATCACCCGGGGCTGGGCCAGGTGATCCTGACAGGCGGGTACGAGTTTGCGCCTGGACCCGGCGGCGATGCCGCGTTCGGGCGGCCCCAGACGTGGACGTGGAACGGCGCCGAATGGACGCAGCTGTTCCCAGAGATCTCTCCGCTGCCTTCGTTCACCTATCTGCTGGCAGTCGACCCGGTCCGGCAGACCATGATCGCGTATATCGGTGATGCCTTGCGTTGCGCCGACCGCGGCCCCAAGACCTATGCGCTCAGCCTGGGACCGGCGGCTGTTGTCCTCTCTCGCTATCGCGGCGACAGCCCCGCGGCTGGAGAGGACGCGGCGATTGCCGTGACGGCTACGGTCGGCTGGAATGCAGTGAGCCTCGATTCCTGGATCGCCGTGACGGCGGGCGCGGCCGGGAGCGGAAACGGCACGATCAGTTACCAAACGTCGGCGAACACGGGGTTCGTGCCGCGCACGGGGACCATTCGCGTTGGGACCCAGTTGGTCACGATCAGGCAGCCGGCGATGTTCTTCGCCGGACCGGGAACCGGGGGCCCGTCCACGGGCTCGGTGAGCGGCACGACGCTGACGTACAACGGCGAGACGTATCCGGTTGTCAACGGGCGAGTGACATTCCCGGACTGCACGATGTACATCGCGCTGGGCAACGGGATGTTGCTGCCGGCCGGGCCTGCACCTGGATGCACGCCGGCGGGGTCGAGCAGTTCCGGATCGAGTTCCGGTGGCGGGTCGAGCTCGGGAAGCAGCTCGGGCTCGAGCAGCAGTTCCGGCAGCGGCTCCAGCAGCGGCGGGAGCAGCAGTGGGGGTAGCGCGTTCACCGGCCCGGCCGGTGGCGGGCCCTCGACCGGCGCGGTGAGCGGCACGACGCTGACGTACAACGGCGAGACGTATCCGGTTGTCAACGGGCGAGTGACATTCCCGGACTGCACGATGTACATCGCGCTGGGCAACGGGATGTTGCTGCCGGCCGGGCCTGC
>Ga0334722_10000740_pt1 | contig 45598 bp, 55 predicted proteins | sample C3_bottom_MG_FD_207210 | JGI IMG/M metagenome (GOLD analysis project Ga0334722, IMG submission 207210) | Sediment microbial communities from Yellowstone Lake, YNP, Wyoming, USA - C3_bottom | ecosystem: Environmental > Aquatic > Freshwater > Lake > Sediment | place: USA: Wyoming | collected...
CCATGCCCGCGATTCCCTCATGATCGCGGGCATGGCCCGCTCCTACAAATTTGGCGAAAGATCATGCTGTACCGCCTAAGCTTAGAGTCCCGCTAACCCAGGAGTCCGCACTTTGAACGAGCAGGAGTGGCGCGAAAAAGGGGCTGGCCACCGGCAACGGTTGCGGGACAAATTTTTTAACCTGGGCCCGGAGGCGCTGACCGACGCCGAAATCCTGGAGTTGCTGCTGACCCTGGGCACCCCGCAAAAAGATTGCAAGGAACCGGCCCGGGCCGCCCTGGCTGAATTTGGCTCCCTGCCAACGGTACTGGAGGCCACCCCGGCCCAGCTTCAGAAGATCACGGGCATCGGCCCCAGCAACTCCTTCGCCATCTCTTTGATTCAGGCCGTGGCCCGCCGCTATCTCAAGGAACGCAGCCGCAACCGCACCTACCTAAGCTCCTCCGGGGCGGTGACCGACTATCTGATCCACGAGATGTGCGGGCTGAAAAAAGAGATCTTCAAGGCCATTTTCCTCGATGCCGCCCATGCAGTCATCGCCACCCAGACCTTAAGCGAAGGCACCCTGACCAGCAACACCGTCTACCCCCGGGAGCTGGTCAAGCTGGCCCTGGAACACCACGCCGCCGCCCTGGTCATCGCCCACAACCACCCCTCCGGCAACCTCAACCCCTCCGCCGACGACCTCTGCCTGACCCGCCACCTCTTCAAGGCCTGCCGCCTGGTCAACATCAACCTGCTGGATCACCTGATCATCGGCGCCGACGCCACCACCTTCAGCTTTGCCGACCACGGCCTGATGGCCACTATCCGGGAAGAGTGCCGGGAGTAGAATGCTGATTTCAACAAAGCCAAAAGCCCACAACGCCAAGTCGCAAAGGCGCAAAGGTAACGCACCGGAACAAGGGTACAAAAAGTTGCGTCATTGCGACTTTGCGTTGAAAAATGACTTTTTGCGAACTCATCTAGAATGATGACCAAGCAGCCCGGGCCAGCCGGGATTTACGTTCACATCCCCTTCTGCCTCAGCAAATGCGGCTACTGCGCCTTCGCCTCCTATCCGATGGCAGGCCACGACCCGCAAGCCTATCTCGCCGCCCTCTCCCGGGAAATTTCCTTCTACCGGGAGCAAGCCTGGTGCCAGGAGCGGGTTTTTAGCTCGCTTTTTCTGGGCGGCGGCACCCCGACCATCCTTAGCGCCAAGCAACTAACCAGGTTGATGGCCTATCTACGTGAGAGCTTTGCCTTTAGTGGTGACGCCGAGATCAGCGTCGAGAGCAATCCCAACACGGTGGATGCGGAAAAACTCGCGGCCCTGGCAGCGGCCGGGGTCAACCGGCTGAGTATCGGCATCCAATCCTTTGACGATTCGACCCTGCAAAGGATCGACCGCACCCACACCGGGGCCGAGGGCGAGCGGGCGGTGACCCTGGCCCGCCAGGCCGGTTTTACTAATTTGAGCCTTGACCTGATCTACGGCCTGCCCGGCCAGACCCCGGCGGCATGGCGGCAGACCCTGGAGCGGGCGGTGGCCTTGCACCCCGAGCATCTCTCGGCCTACCAGCTCTCCATCGACCCCGGCTCCCGCTTCGCCGAGCTGGCAGCCACTGGCAGACTGGCGTTGCCATACGAGGAGAGCGAGGCAGAGATGGCCGAAGAGACCATCAACTACCTGGCCGGGGTCGGCTTCGAGCGCTACGAAATCTCCAACTACGCTCGGCCCGGCCAGCAATGCCGCCACAACCTCAATTACTGGCGCAATGGTTCCTGGCTGGGGGTGGGGGCAGCAGCGGTGGGTTCTCTTTCCGGGCTGCGACTGCGCAACACCGCTGATCCTGAACGCTACCGCCAATGCTGGGAAAACGGTCTACCCGCCTGGGTTGAAGCCGAGGGCCTGGACCGGGAACGCTCCTTCCGGGAAACGGTGATCATGGGGCTACGGTTACTGGAGGGAGTTAATCTTGCCGAGCTGGAAAACCGTTTCGGGATCAACGCGCGCCAGCATTACGGCCAGACCGTGGCCAACCTCATCACCCAGGGATTGTTGGAATTGACTGGTGAGCAGCTGCGCCTCACCGCCCGCGCCCTGCCAGTGGCCAATCAAGTGCTGGCGGAATTGGTGTAGGGGCTATGGGCTATGGGCTATGGGCTATGGGCTATGGGAAGAAACCACACCTATTACCCCTTGCCCATTGCCTCTTGCCCCCTTGCCCACTTCATCAAATGATGCACCCCCGATAATTCCCGGCTATACTGCCCCCCATGGCTAAAGAAAAAAACAAAATCATCTTCATCTGCAGCGACTGCGGCGCCGATTACTCCCACTGGCTGGGGCAGTGCAGCGCTTGCGGCGCCTGGGACACCGTCAAGGAAGGCAAGCTGGCACCAGCCCCCAAGGAACGCCGCCACGGCTACTCCGGAGAACGCTCCGAGGTCAAGACCATGGCCCAGGTGGCCTCCACCACTGCCCCCCGCTTCAGCAGCGGTCTGGCCGAGTTTGATCGGGTTTTGGGCGGCGGGGTGGTGCCCGGCTCGGTGGTCCTGGTGGGCGGCGACCCCGGGGTCGGCAAGTCCACCCTCCTGCTCCAGGTTTGCTGCGAACTGGCCGGGCGGACGAAGGTACTCTACATCACCGGCGAGGAATCCCTCCAGCAGATCACCATGCGGGCAAGACGGCTGGAGCTGCCGGACCACGGCTTGCTCCTCCTGGCCGAGACCCGCATTGAGGAAATCTGCGAAATCGCCCTGCGGGAAAAACCCCAGGTTATCGTCATTGATTCTATCCAGACCATGCAGGCAGAGCAGGTCAATTCCGCCCCCGGCAGTGTCACCCAGGTGCGAGAGTCGGCGGCTCAGCTCACCACCTTCGCCAAACACCACGACATCGCCATCTTTCTGATCGGTCACGTCACCAAGAGTGGTGACCTGGCCGGCCCCCGGGTACTGGAGCATATCATCGACGTGGTCTGCTATATCGAGGGCGGCTCCGACAATCGTTACCGGGTCATGCGGGCGGTGAAAAACCGCTACGGGGCAGTCAATGAGCTAGGGGTCTTCGCCATGACCGACCGGGGGATGAAAGAGGTCAAGAACCCCTCGGCCATCTTCCTGACCCGCTACGAGGAGCCCATGCCCGGCAGCGCCGTCATGGTGATCTGGGAAGGCAGCCGCCCCCTGCTGGTGGAGATCCAGGCCCTGGCCGACGACAGCTATGGCGAAACGCCGCGCCGGGTCACCCTGGGCCTCGACTATAACCGGCTGGCCATGCTGCTGGCGGTGCTGCACCGGCACGGTCGGGTCGCCACTTACAACAAGGATGTCTTCGTCAACGTAGTGGGCGGCATCCGGGTCAGCGAGACCAGCGCCGATCTGGCCCTGGCCCTGGCCGTGGTTTCCAGCCTGAAGAACAAGCCCCTGCCCATGGACCTGGTAATCTTCGGCGAGGTGGGCCTGGCTGGCGAGATCCGCCCGGTGCCCGGCGGCCAGGAACGGCTGCGCGAGGCGGCCAAGCACGGTTTCAAGCGAGCGCTGGTGCCCAAGGCCAACGCCCCCAAGCAGCCGATCAAGGGACTGGAGGTCATTGGCGTCAGCAAACTTGCCGAGGCCTTGGAGATTATTTAACCTGATTAGCGTTAATCTTCCGCAGAACACTGGGCCTCTTGGAATAGCCCAATTTCGTCATTCCCGAGGAATGTAATCGGGAATCCATTCTCTCGATAAATCAATGCAAAATGGATCCCTGCTAAAGACCTGCGGGGATGACAAGCTTGTTGCGGAAGATAACGCTAATCAGATTATCTAAACGCCCTTGCGGTACAAAAAACTACACAACTTATCCCTAAAAATTGGTGAGATTCAATTTATTACACCAGAGGCGCAGCCGGGGCGGCAGGGATCACAACCAAATAACATACTGATATTATGTTATTAACCAAAACGACATCTCCTATTTCGAGAGTTGGCACACCAATTGCTTTTACAAACAAGTACCCCAGAATAGAACATATCTCTTCCCCCCCGAAACCGGCCAGCTCCCCCCTGGCCGGTTTTACTTTTTCCCCCCCTGCATTATTGACATGCCCAATCGGAAATGTTACATGGATGGCTGGTTTTTGCGGCCAGGAGGAATGGCCGAGCGGTTTAAGGCGGCGGTCTTGAAAACCGTTGAACGAAAGTTCCGTGGGTTCGAATCCTACTTCCTCCGCCATATTTGATTTTGGAGAGATGACCGAGAGGCCGAAGGTGCCCGCCTGCTAAGCGAGTGTAGGATCAAAAGTCTTACCAAGGGTTCGAATCCCTTTCTCTCCGCCAAGAAAAAAGAGAACCCCCGAGGCCGCAAGGCGTCGGGGGTTTTTTTATGCCCAAGCACTGCCCCTTCCTGCTTCGCAACCGCACTACCCTTTCGCCTCTTCACCTCCCGCGCAGCAATACCAGTCATCACCCAACACCCAGCGAAGTCCTCCGCTATCAATCAAATTTTTCCAGCCCATAGAAAACTATTGGCGGGTGTGACCGCCCTGCAAGGCTTAACCGTCGGTGGGCAAGAGGTTGTGGTGATTTAAGTAAGGAGTCACCGGAATTACCGCCAAGTGTTTGGCTGGGCGCTATAATTAGAAAACTAGAAAGCAACGTCCCTGGCTTGCCCCGCTGGCTTGCCCCGACACTCATGTCCTGCTTTGAGGTTTGACCGATAGCGGGAAACTTTCACCAGCGGCAGTGGTGGCCTATCGGAATCCGGAAAATGAGCTTTATGTCAGCCCACCCCGGGCACCGCGCCTGGAACCCGGCGAAGACCTGATCCTCAGGCCCTTTTGTGCCCACGCACTGCCCCTCCTGCTTTGCAACCGCACTACACCTTCGCCTCTCACCTCCCGCGCAGCAATACCAGTTATCAGGCAGAGGTTCGCTGGAGTAAAAATGGACATTGCCAATTGGCTTAATGTAATTTATAGTTCTCTAAAAACGAACGAGAAAATACCATGAGCTATCAATTCGAACAATTTGAACAAGCCCTGCGGTTACTGAACGGTCGCCTGGGCATTGCTGCTGCCCCGGCGTACCACCTGGTGGTTTGCGGCGGGACTGCCTTGGTCGCCACCGAGCTTGTTGCACGGGCCACCAGGGATGTTGACGTGGTGGCGATGGCAAATGCGGCAGGGGAACTGATTGATCCGGCCCCGCTCCCCACGGCCCTGACCCGCGCTGCGCGAGAGGTGGCGGAGGATCTGGGCCTGCCGCCGGAGTGGCTGAACAACGGCCCCAGCAGCGGTGATGGCGGTCTCTATCGGCTTGGCCTGCCGCCGGGTTTTGCGGAGCGGCTGCACTGGCGGGAATTCGGCGAAAAGCTTGCGGTGGCCTTTGTTGGCCGGATTGACCAGATCCACTTTAAGCTTTATGCCGCCGTGGATCGGTTCGGCGGCTACCATGCCGCTGATCTACAGGCACTGGCTCCGACTGACGAGGAATTACTTGCCGCTGCGGCCTGGAGCCGGAGTCATGACCCTTCCGAAGGGTATCGGGAAAGTCTCCAAAGGTTTTTCAAGGAGTTCGGTTATGGGCATCTCGCTGAGCGAGTTTAAAAAGACAGTCCTGGAAAGGCTTCTCGGTTTGCTATGGCGGCAATGGAGCGCCATAGGGGTTTCCGGCTACAGCGACAGCGTAGAGACCAAGGTGATCGACCCGGAAGCACTCCTGCTGCTGACTTTAACGGTCGCCCGCTACGATGCCCGCCTGTTTGACGAGGTTCTGGAATGGCTGGCGGTCAACGGCAATTTTCTCAATATCCAGCGGCTGCAAAACCTGATTAAGCAATTTGATTACCAGGCCAAGGCCGAACTCGGCGCCGTGGCCGAGATGCTGGGGGCCAAAACCTCCGTGGCCCTCAAATGGCGGAATCTGGCGAAATTCTCCCGGGAAGAGGCGGAGCCTCTCTTCTCTATGCCGGATGGGCGCCCGATGCCGTTACCCTCGGAATGCGATGAGATTTTTCGCAGGCACGGACTGCTCCGGCCACCCCTGCAAAGGCGGGGGCTGGCTCAACCTTTCCCACGGGAAGGAATGCCGCCCCTGTTGTTACGGCTCCGGGCGTTGTTTGGCGTCAATCTGCGCTGCGAAGTCTTATGCCTCTTGGGCGCGGTGGATCAAATTCACCCCTCGCTGCTGGCCAGATTGATCGGCCAGAACGCCCGGGCCACCCAGAATGCACTGGCAGAAATGGTTCGTTCCGGCGTGGTGCAGGTGAGGAGTGATGCCCGGGAAAAATACTATGCCCTGGCTCCCCAAACCCTTGATCCACTGTTGCGGCCGCACGGCTTCACCCCCTGGGTAAGGTCGGTGCCACTCTTCCGCGCCCTGGAGATCCTCTGGCTCGGGGTCTCAGACCCGAAACGGCAGGTGCTTGACCAGTTGCTCCTGGCCTCGGAATACCGCAGGCTGGCCCAGAAGATCGGGCCGTTACTGGGAGATGCCGGGATGGGGCAACCCCTAAGGGAGGCCCAGTTGTTCAAAGGGGAAAAGTATTACGAGGTGTTTACTGAAGATGTCATCCGGATGCTGGAAAAGATTTAGACACCAAGGGCAGTTGGCTTGGCTCAAAACGATCCTGGCAAAAAGGCCCTTCCTAAGGTCTTAAACGCCAATTATTTCAACAGCAGCGAAGAAAGATTCAGACAGTTATCCTGTGGCCCAACCCCAGGCACCGCGCCTGGAACCCGGCGAAGATTAATCCCCTTGAAGCGAATTGTATTCGTAGGTATTCTTACCGAATACAGAATAGCCAAGAGGGAGACTGCAAATGAAAACCACCACCGTCCGTATGGACGACCAGCTCATGCAACGAGTTGACGGTATCGCCAAATCCCTCCACCGCCCCAGGGCATGGATTATTACTCAGGCCCTGGAACGCTTTGTGAGCTACGAGGAATGGTACATCCAAGAGGTTCGGGCCGGACTGAACGAGGTAGAACGCGGGGAAGTCGCCACCGAGGCTGAAGTGGCGAGCAGCTTTAAGAAATGGGGAGTCAATGCAGGTTAAATGGACCCGCAAGGCCTTGCTTAATCTCGATGCCGCTGTCGAGTATATTGCCAAAGACAATCCAACCGCCGCCCAAAGCACCGCCCAGCAAATCTGGACCGCCTCCCAACTGCTGGCCGCCCAGCCGGGCCTCGGCCGCCCGGGTCGAGTGACCTCCACCCGCGAACTCATAATCCCCGGCCTTCCCTATATTCTCCCCTACACCGAAAAGACAGGGACAATCTATATTCTCCGGGTGATCCACACCTCCATGATGTGGCCGGAGGCGTTCTAATCCCGACAGAATATGGCCTGGGGATTATGTATGACGTTCCCTGCCCATCCTCCGCAAAGGTATTGGCCGGCAAAAGCCTGATAACCTGGGAAAGCGGCCTGCTTGAAAGCAGTTAAGTAAACTGTCCCCGGAACTCTTCCTAAACTAGCGCCATTCTAAGGTGTCCCCAGAATTATCCCGCAGCGTCCAAATATCTTGCCTTTTAGGACACGACGTTTATTATTTAGCTATGCTTAGCTAATAACAAACAAGGAGCGGATCAATGCATACCGTCAACATGCACGAAGCGAAGACCAGGCTTTCTCTCCTGGTCAAGGAGGCCTTGGATGGGGAAGAAGTTATCATCGCCAGGGCCGGGAAACCGGTGGTAAAGCTTGTTCCCGTCAGCCAGGAAAGTGGGCAGCGATTGCCCGGACGCTATAAGGGGAAAATTACTATTGCCGCCGACTTTGATGCGACGCCGGAAGAAGTGATTGCCGCCTTTGAAGGAGAGCCAAGCTGATGCGCCTGCTGCTGGACACTCATATCTTTCTCTGGTGGTTGGCCGATGATCCGGCCCTTTCAGCCAAGGCTAGGGAGGTTATCGGCAACGGCAACAACATGATTTATATCAGCGCTGCCAGCGTCTGGGAAATTTCCGTCAAAAAGTCACTGGGAAAACTGGAAGCGCCGGAAAATATCGAGACCATTGTCGAACAGGAACGTTTTCAGAAATTGCCTATAACCCTCGGCCACGGCGAGGCGGCCGGGCAACTGCCAGCTCACCACCGGGATCCCTTCGACAGGATGCTTATTGCCCAGGCCAGATGCGAAGATCTGATTTTGGTTACTGTTGACCAAGACATTCCCAAATACCAGGTTCAGCTTCTGCCTTTGGGATGAAGTTGGCGATGGTTGGATCGTTGAGCTGAGTGGTTCGGTATTATGTCCCCAGAACTCACAGACCAGAAACGGCAGGCACTTGACCAGTTGCTCCTGGCCTAGGAATATCGCAGGCTGGCCCAGAAGATCGGGCAATTGCGGGGAGATGCCGGGATGGGGTAACCCCTAAGGGAGGCCCAGTTGTTCAAAGGGGAAAAGTATTACGAGGTGTTTACTGAAGATGTCATCCTGATGCTGGAAAAAATTTAGACACCAAGGGCAGTTTGGCTTTGGCTTAGAACATATTCCCAGCAGCCAGCTAAGCCCTCCGGTATCAATTACAATTTTTTCACCCAAGAAAACTATTGGCGGGTGTGTCCCGCCCTGAACGGCTCTATGAGCACCGCTCATATCGGGAGGGGAGCAACTCTAAGATCCCTGATAACCTTGCGGAAACGCTTGTAGGTGCCCGAACCAAGAAAGACTATATAGATAGCTGTTGGAAAAGTTTGTTTCGCCAAGCTCGCAACGATTGCCCGTCCCGTTTCCCGCTTGCCGAATCGCTTGATCTCGAAAGCCAAAACATGGTCATGTATGGTGGGATCGGCCTTCAAGTTTCGTTGTAATAGGTAAGCGCGCCGGATTGGCCCGCCATGCTCGCGTATAATTGCACCGACTGCGTTCGTGACCTCTTTAGAAACATTGGCCGGTAGCAAGTCGGCGTCGGCGGGAAGAGTTTCCAATTCGGTTTGCACGCGGTGAGTGTAATCAAAACGCTCCTGCCACTGCTGAAGATATTCGCTCGCTTTGTCTGATGACTGTTTCTGCAGATAGTACCAGGCAACCTCGCAGGCGGCCTGCGCCGCACCGACATCGGTGGAAACGACGGCATCGAGTTCCTGAAAGCCCATCTCGTCGCCCCTTTCAAGCATCAGTTTCCCCAGATGAAAACGGGCACGGAGATGATCCGGAGCCAATTCCAGCAAGCCCTTTATGTCCTCTAGCAGATCCATTTCTGGCTCAAGCTCCTCTAGCGCCAGAATACGCTCCCATCTCTCCTCGTTGGTGGGGTGCTCCTTTTTTTTAATTTCCTCAAGCAAGTTTCGCCTGCTTTGCAGATAGTCATAACGTTCCTGCCAAATCTCGGAATTGTCGTCCTGCCACGCCCGGTCGAACTCTCCGCGTATCGTTGCCAGGTTCTCTCCAAGCCAGACGACGGCAGCGTTTTGTCGAGGTCTGTTAAGATCTTTCCGCGCTTCATCGACAATCTCCGTATCCATGGCGGCAAGGCGGTCGGACAATGCCGGATGGGTATCGAGGTGGTCGGTAGCCCTCAACCGGGCTATCTCGAGATATTGAGCACTCCGAACTATATCAAGGTCCTCGGCTACCGACTTCTCCCAGATGACGCTATGATCAGGCGGCGGAGATTGCTCATCGGAGATTCGCCTTATGATTGCCGGCCTGAAATAAATCTCGGAGAAACGGTTGACGATACTGTAACGCATCAAGGCGCTCGCAACGTCATTCATTCCGACAGTTTCCATGGCAGCCCTGTCGGCGTAGTATTCGTGCTGTCGGGCCAGCACGAAGGTATAAGCATTAAGATAAGGTGCATACCAACGAACAAGGCGGGATACCAAAAGCGATCCCCAGTCGTTCCATTGTTCCGAGAGTTGCTGCAATCGCCCCCAGGCCGCGCGTAAGCGGTAGATAAAGCCACTAAGACGCCCATGGCTCCCTGCAAGATGCCCATACTCATGGGCTACCACGGCCAATGCCTCCATCTCATCCAGAGCCAGCAACATCGGCAGGCCAAGGATCAGATAGTTGCGTTCCCAACCTAGGAGGCCGAAACGAGGTTGTTGGACAAGTGCAGCATTTAGTTGATCCACCAGCATGACTTTGTGGATGGTAGGCCCATTCAACTTCCGTTTCATTTCCTGGAGTTGCACGAAGAGTTGCGGCGCTTCCTCCGGTTTAAGCATTCGTCCCTTTGGCTCAGGGAAACGGCTCACCAGCATAGCTACGGAGCCCTTCACCATAGTCCAGGCGGGCAAGACTAAGACCAACAAAAGCTTCCAAAGCTTGGCCAAAAAGATTATCGCTTTTGCCCCTGAAAAGAAGAGGTAGTAGACAGTACCGGCGACCAATGCGGTGCTCAGGAGGGCATAAAAGAAGGCAACACTAAGAATGATAAACCCGAGAGCAGCGACGGCGATGACCAGAATCGCATACCAATGGGGTTTTTGATCGGCATAACGCTCAAGCCTGCCAACAAGATATTGAAATCTGGCGTCGTCCATTCACAAGTCCCTTGGCAACCACCCGCGCCTATTGTTTATTCAGAGCTTTATGACATCAAAAGCAACATTCTAAGACTCGACAAAAATCTATTAGAAATCAGGAAGATCGAAAGGGGTCAAGTCCGCTCTTGGCTTTTGTCAAATTTATTCTTCAGCAAATTTTCGGACTGCGCGTTCTTACGCGGGTGCATGATGCCCAGGCTCCACCGACAGCCGCATCCCCAAACTCTTCAACACCGCCAGCAGCGTCTTCAAGGTTGGATTACCCTTCGGGGACAACGACCGAGAAAGTGCCTCCCTGCTGATGCTGGCCTGCGCCGCCACTGCCCCCAAGCCGCCATAGGCTTCGGCCACATCGCGCAAAGCCAAAAGCCCCGCCGCTCGGTTGTTGGGATCGTCCAATTCCTCCAGGGCTGCCTTTAGATATTCGACGGCAAACTGCCGATCCGCCCGCAATTCCTTGATGGTCTCCCCGGTGTGAGACACAGAGCCATTCGTTGCCTTATTCATAAGTTCCTCCGTTTCCAGTCCACCCAGCAACCCGACGTTTCTGACCTTCGTCACGCGCATGGCAATGTCGGGTTACGCTGCGCTAACCGGACCTACACTAAGCTTGCCTAGCGAAAGTGCAGATTTCTTCAAGGAGAAGTTCTACCCCAGAACCTCACTAAGATACAGTAAAGTTTTAAGTGATCACAATGCAGCAAAGCCTCCCTTTCCAAAGGGAAGAATGCATTCCCCCCATGACCGAGAATATTCCGCTGGTACATGATCCACTTTTTGTGACTATATTATGAAGCAGTCAAAGGGTTAACGGTTCGCAAAGGAGAGGCCATGGCATCACGGGCAATCTGGAAAGGCGTCATTCAGCTGGGAGACAACTCCATCCCGGTGAAACTGTATGCGGCGGTCGAGGAAAAAGGCGTTCATTTCCGGCTACTGCACGCCAAAGACCACACCCCGGTCAGCCAGGAGATGGTTTCCGCTGCATCGCAGGCAATAGTTCCGGCCGAGGAGATCCGCCATGGCTACGAGACGGAGGATGACCGCCTGGTGATACTGAGCGGGCAGGAGCTGCAAGATTTAGAACCGGCGCCCTCCCGGCAGATCGAGATCCTCGCCTTCCTGCCCGGTGCCGCCGTTGACCACCGCTGGTTTGATCACCCCTATTTTCTGGGACCGGATGGCGATGAGGCCGCCTATTTCGCCTTGATTGAGGCGCTGACCAGTAGCGCCAGCGAGGCCCTGGTCTTCTGGGTGATGCGGAACAAGGAATATTTCGGGGTCCTGCGCTTGCGGGCTGGTTATCCGCTCTTGGTCACCTTGCGTTCGGCCGAGGAAGTGGTGGAACTGGCGGTGAAGATCCCGGCCGGGCGGGAGGTTGATGCCCGGGAACTGGCCATGGGCGAACAACTGGTGTCGGCCATGGCCGACACCTTTGAGCCCCAGCGCTACCACGATGAATTCCGCGAGCGGGTCATGGGGTTGATCGCGGCCAAGGCGAGCGGCAAGATCATCCCCTTACGACCGCCGGAGGAACCCCGGGCCAGCGAGGATCTGACCCTGGCCCTGGAGGCGAGCCTGCGGGCGGCCAAGGAGCGACATCATGGCTGAAAGGCACGAGCACCATAGCCCGGGCGGTTCCTTCTGGTCCGGAACCATCACCTTCGGGCTGGTCAGCATCCCGGTGGATCTTTACTCGGCCCAGCGCCCGAAACCGGCAGCCTTGCGGATGGTCGATCAAAACGGGGTCGCCCTGCACCGCCGCTATTTTTGCCCCGGGGATCACCAACCGGTGGCCGGAGAGCAAATCGTGCGCGGCTATGAGATCGAGACAGGACGGTTTGTGGTGGTTAGCGACGCCGAGCTAGCGGATCTGGAGCCGAAAAAATCGCGGGAGATCGACCTGCGCGGCTTTGTTGCTGTGGCCGAGGTCGATCCCGCCTACTTTCAGCACGCCTACTTTCTCGTCCCCTCCGGCTCCGTCACCAAGGCCTACCGACTGCTCGCCGAGATCATGGAACGCCACGGCCGGGCCGGGATTGCCACCTTTGTCATGCGGGAACGGGAGCATCTGGTGGCGATTCTCGCCGAGGGCGGCATCTTGCGGGCGGAGACCCTGCGCTTCGCCGAGGAACTCCGAACGCCGGAGGATATTGGTTTGCCACCGCTGGGCCGGGCGCCAGCAGAACTGGTAAGTCGCTTCCGAGCCGAGATTGACCGGCTCCAGCGCCCGGAATTTGACCAGAAGCTTTTGCACGATCGCCACGCCCAGCGCCTGCTCGCTCTGGTGCAGCGCAAACTGGCAGCGGGCGAGGATGTGGTGGCAAAGCCGCCGGAAGTGGTGCCCGCCGGGGCCGAGATCATCGATCTGATGGCCATCATTAAACAGCGCTTCAGCGCGGCAAAGGCCGCTGGCTAACTCCGGGCGATTCCAGGAACAGCCCTTCGGTGGGAGCGGTCGCCTGACCGCGAATTTTTCAAGGCCCTAAAATGATGGCTCGCAAAAAGCCGAAAACGTTTAGTATTCGTCATTGCGAGCGTAGCGCGGCAATCTCTTGCCGGATTAGCGAGAGATTGCCGCGTCGCTTCGCTCCTCGCAATGACGGGTTCCAACTTATTGCGAGTTCATCAAGTAGAAGCCATCCCTCCCCCGCCAGCCGCCAGGCTTCGCCCCCAGGCGGTCGCTCCCACCGCCTCACCCACCCAAGACCTTTATCCAGTCCGGGTCAAGCCCTTGGCTGATCTGGAAAAAGTTCGCCCAGGGATCGGTTTTCAACCCGGCCAGACGCTGGGGCAGGTTGTCGACCCGGTAACGATCCGGGGCCATGGTCAGATCCAGCTCGTCCCAGGCGATGGGCGTCGATACCGGGGCGCCGCTGCTGGCCCGGGTGGAGTAAGCGGCCACCGCCGTCGCGCCGCGACCGTTGCGCAGATAATCAATGAAGATTTTGCCAACCCGTTTCGCCTTGCGGCTTTCGGCGGTAAACCGTTCAGGGTGTTGCCGCACCAGATCCTGGGCCACCGCCCGGGTGAAGGCCTTGGCCTCTTCCCAGTCAACCCCTGGGGTAATTGGCAGCACCAGATGCACCCCCTTGCCACCCGAGGTTTTGACAAAGACGGTCAGCCCAAGCCCCTCCAGGCGGCGGCGCAGCAGATTGGCGCCGGTAATCACCTCCGGCCAGCCCAGGCCCGGTGCGGGATCAAGGTCGAAGGTGAGGCGATCCGGGTGCTCCAAGTCACCCTCCCGGCTGCCCCAGGGATGGATTTCCAGCACCCCCAGCTGCACCAGGGCGATCAAGCCTGGCAGGTCGTCAAGGACGATATACTCCTCGCTCCCCTCCTGATCCTGGATGGGGATGGTGCGGAGGCTTGGCGGCAGCGCCTCCTTGAGGTGTTTCTGATAAAAGCAGCCGCCCAGTCGGCCGGCGGGGCAGCGTACCAGGGTGAGCGGCCGCTGGCGCAGGTGGGGCAGGATGAAATCGCCGATGGCAGCGTAAAAATTCGCCAGGTCTCCTTTGCTGAGGCCCTGCTCGGGGTAGAGAATCTTCTCGGGATGGGTTACCCGCACCCCGGCCACCGTTATCACCCCGCTACCCCGGGGGCCACTGGCAGAGGCCACCACGGCGGGCCGGGCGCTGGGCGGGACTGGTTCGACCTCGCTGGCGGACTCCCGGACGATCTCACCGACCGGCTTGTCTTCGCGCAATCCTTTGTAGGCCGCCTGGCGCAGGAGCTTTTCCCGGGTCCACTCCCGAAACTCCACCTCGACCAGAAGTTCCGGCCTGACCCAGTGCATTTTGCTGCGCCCCTCTGGGGCCGGGGGCTCCCGGAAGGGCGGGGCTTGTTGTTCGAGCCGCCGCAGCCTGGCGCTCAGCCGCTGCAACTCACCCAGCGTGAAGCCGCTGCCCACCCGCCCGGCGAAGAGCAGCTCCCCCGCCTGGTAATACCCCAGGAGCAGCGCCCCGAAACCGACCCGGGAACCGGCCGGTTCGCTCCAGCCGCCGACCACAAACTCCTGCCGCTGTCGGCATTTGGACTTCAGCCAGCTCTGGGATCGTTTCTGCGCATAGGGGGAAGTGCTCCGCTTGGAGACGATGCCCTCCGCCGCCAGGCCGCAGGCCTGCTGGTAAACCTCGGGGCCGCCGCCCTGGATGTGGTCGCTGAAGCGGAGGCTGTCGTCGGTCGGGGTCGCGCCAACCAGGAGAGACTGTAAGAGCTGCTTGCGTTCCAGCAGAGGTGAAGCGCTAAGATCGAAGCCATTGCAATAAGGGAGATCGAAAAGATAATAAACCGGCTGCGCCGTCCGACCATCCCGGAGGAATTCTTGCAGGGCCTGGAAATCCGAGGTGCCATCGGGCCGCAGGACGACGATTTCCCCGTCTAATAAGGCCTGCTGCACCGGCAGTTTTTCCAGAGCCTCGGCCACTCGGGGAAATCTCCCGGTCCATTCCTTACCGTTGCGCGAGCGCAGGGTCACCCGCCCGGCACCGATGGTCGCCTGGATCCGGTAGCCGTCGAGCTTGATCTCATGGAGCCAGGCCTCGCCGGCCGGGGCCTGCGCAACCAGGGTAGCCAGCTGGGGGCTAAAGGAGTCCGGCAGCGGGGCCGGGCGGGCTTTGGTTAATTGCCCGGGGGCAGGCGCCAGGGCCGGAGCCGGTGGGGCCGCAACTTTGCCCGGAAGTCCGGCGGCGATCTCTGCCATGGTTCGCTGGCTGAGGACGCTGAGCGGGGCGGTCTCCACCACCCGGTGGTGTTCCTCGGCCACCGCCTCCCCGTCCCGGTGCTTGATCAGCAGCCAGTTTTTCGTGGGGTTGCCGTCCCGGTCCTTCATCTGGGCCAGGGCCCAGGAGCCGCGCAGCTTCTCGCCGTGCAGCTTAAAGCCCAGCTTGCCCTTGGGCAACTCCTTGGCCAAATCACCCTCCGGTTCCCAGGTTCCCCGATCCCAGAGCATCACTGTGCCGCCCCCGTACTCACCTTTGGGGATGGTGCCCTCGAAACCGCCGTACTCAATAGGATGATCCTCCACCTGCACCGCCAGCCTTTTCTCGTTGGGATCCAAGCTGGGCCCCTTGGGCACCGCCCAGCTTTTCAGGGATCCGTCCAGTTCCAGGCGGAGATCGTAGTGCAGACGACTGGCGGCATGCTTCTGGATCACGTAGAGATTGCCGCCCCCGGCGGCCTCAGCCCGGCCCGGTGGTTCCGGGGTCTTGCTGAAATTGCGCTTTTCTTGATAATCCTTCAATCCCATGAACTCTCCTCGGACACCCTATTGGGGCTGGCGAGACGGCGCCGCCGCCCCGGCCAGCTGCTGAAAATACATGGCCAGCTCGGGGCCTTTCGCCTCCTGGGCCTCCTCCTCATGTTTAAAAAAGACGAAGGCACTCTCCCAGGGTTGCGCCTTGATCCTGGTCAGCCATTGCTCCAGCTCGGCGGGCGAATAATTGCCGCGCCGGAGGCGCAAATAGCCCCAGGACGCCGTACTTATCAGCTCCCCGACCGGATTTTCCTCGGTGTCGGCCATAACCAGGCTGCACCCGTGCTCGCGGAGGAGGTCCAGAATTTCCGGGGTATCCCAAGAAGGGTGACGGAATTCAAAGGCACATTTGCGCTTGGCGGGCAGCAAGGGCAGGAAGGCCGCCAAGGCCGCCCGGTTGGCATGGAAACTGGGCGGGAACTGGAAGAGCACCGGCCCCATCTTTTGCTCCAGGGCCGCCAGGGTACTGAAGAAGTATTTGATCTCTTCCTCCACCTGCCGCAACCGTTTCCGGTGGGTTATGACCTGGGAGGCCTTCAGGGCAAAGGAAAAATCAGCGGGAACCTGGGAGGCCCAGTCAAAGAGAATACCCTGGGTGGGCATGTGATAAAAGGTGTAATTGATCTCCACCGCGCCAAGATGCTCTCCGTAGAAGCCCAGCATCGCCTTGGGCGAGATCTTCTCCGGGTAAAATATCCCCTTCCACTCCTTATGCCCATAACCGCTGGTTCCGACGTAGATTTTCATCTTGGTCTCCTTTCAGCAAAGTTGCTGGCCCTGCTGAGACAATAATACCCAAATCCCCCGGAATACAGGGGCGGGTTTTGCTTGCAACTGGGGCGGCATCTTAAGAAAGCCCTCCCTAGCAAATTCAAGGACTTCCCCGGCAAAACATTCCTGTCACAAAGACCGCGACGGGCAGACCGCCATTAGATGAGCTGGCTCTTTTCGTTCATCTTGTTGAGGGAAGTTAACATGCAGGCAGGAAATTCGGACAGCAACAGACTAAGGATTGGGGGCTTAGCGAAATTTCTAATTAAATTACTATTTTCTTTGCGACCACATAACTGCTTGATCAGATTTGATTTCTCCCTGATACCCGCGCTATCCGATCTCTCTCTCGGATAGCAGCGGCAGTACTCTTTAATGCATAGCAGACTTGACCTCGCTCATATTCAGACATCACCTGACACTGATAATTATTACGTTTATCTACTGCCACTTTTCATAGTAAGATGTCACCACAGGCGGGCGCTTTGTTCCACCCGGATGACCTTGCGGACTGTAGTTAGCGACGGTCTCCTGAATAACCAGTAACACAGCCAACAGAGGGGAGCCAGTGAGTAAACAATTTAAATTATTATTAATTATTGTCGGATTAGTCCTGGCGAGAGTGCCAATAGCTATACTGGGGGAACAACTTTCAAAAACCATGTATCTAACACTAAGTGTTTCATGGTTTGCGTTATGTATTTGTGCTTACGCACTAAACGGCGATACCCTCTTCTACGCGCAGAAAACTTCGGCGGATGAGCCTCCTCCCCTCCCACTGAACATTACGGATTAAAGCCAGCGCCACCGGACATCCATGATAAGCAGCGACCAAGGGAAAATGGCGATCGCCAATAGACTCGAAAATTCCCGGTGGCTTCTTGTTAATCACGAGCCCTTGGAACCGTACCAACGGTTTTATTTATTCTTGCGGTCCGCCACCGCAATCTCGGCCTGCATGGCCGTGATCACGGCCATGGGATCGGTGGCCTGGCTGATCGGGCGACCAACCACCAGGTAATCGGCCCCGGCCCCGATGGCCTGGCCGGCGGTCATCACCCGGTTCTGATCGTCACTGCTGTTCAAAAGATCGGCCCCGGGGCGGATGCCTGGGGTAACGATGGCAAATGTCCTGCCCAGTTCCCGGCGCAACATCTCCGCCTCCTGGGCCGAGGCCACCACCCCGGCGCAACCGGCCGCCAGGGCAGTTCGGGCCCGATGCAAAACCAGATCGGGCAAGGCCATGGTGATGCCGACCGCACGCAGATCTTCCTCGCCCAGGCTGGTAAGAACGGTGACCGCTAGAATGCCCACCCGGCCCCGGGCCGCCCCGACCGCAGCCCGCACCACCGGCGGCTCGCCATGGACGGTGGCAAAGCTTACCCCGTGGTGGCAGAGCTGCTCCACCGCCAGGCCAACGGTGGCCGAGATGTCGTGAAGTTTGAGATCGAGCATTACCCGATGGCCGCGGCCAACCAACCAATCCACCACCTCAAAGCCACTGGCCAGAAAGAGCTGCAAGCCCACCTTGTAAAATCCCAGCTGCGATTCGGTGCGCTCTACCAAAGCCTTGGCCTTGTCGGGATGGTCAACATCCAGAGCCAGAATGATCCGTTCCCGCGGGGGAATTATTGACACTGTCATACGGCTTCTCTCCTTTAGAAGACATCCCCGACAACTCGACCGCCAATGCGGAAATCGCCGGTGGGCAAACTGTAAAGGAAGCTATGGCCGCGCAGCTTGAGGCCTGGCCCAGTCAGATTAAATGCCTTATCGGAATCAATTTGTCGGGTGGCGGTGAGGCAGCGAAGCCTTTCGACATTCAGCATGTAACCATCGGAGGTCGCCATCTTCACCTGTTCCCCAACGGTTAACACCTGCCCGGTCGGTTCGTATTTGGCCGTTCCGCCGGAAAATTTCAGGGAGCGCTCCTGGCCGGTCATCACCCCGGTCACGGCCAGCATCTCCAGTTCGTCGGCAGCCTTCCCGCTATTTACCTGTTCGGCCTCGACAAAGAGATCGTCCACCCCGTTGCGCGCCTGACTTAAGGCTACTCGATTTAACACGAAGGTGTTGAGTTGCCGCTCGGCGGGCGGCGTGATGTTCGCCCCGCTGCTGCGCGGCCCCAGTAACCGTCCGGCCGGCCCCCACCACCCCGGACCGGTGAGCGTGAGCAGGAGCGGCAGCAGCCAGATATAGTTTCTGTGGAAATTCACGGAAAGCTTCGCCTAACCATAAGGATCATCCCAACGCACCATTTCGTCATTCCCGAGGTAGTGATCGGGAGGTAGCGAAGACTCCGATCCATTTTGTCGCAGATTCAAGGAGACTTGGATCCCCGCTTTCGCGGGAATGACGGGAAAAGCCGTCATTGATGAATTTTAAAAAGAATCAACTGGCTACCATTTCAGCCATGATACAGCTCAGGATTCATCTTCAAGATACTCGGCCAGCAAAGCCTCGCGGCGTCCCTGGGCCTCGATGAGCAACTCGCAGACCTCCCGCACCGCGCCGCGCCCACCGGGTAATTCGGTGACATAATGGGCAAGCGCCCGGACCTCTTCCGCCCCATCGGCCACCGCCACCGCCAAACCAACCCGGGTGAGAACTGGCAGATCCAGCCAATCGTCGCCCACATAGGCAACCTGGGCCGGGGCAAGGCCCTGCTCGGCGAGAATCCGCCGGAACACTTCCAGCTTCTTACCAGCCCCCTGAAAGACCATGGTGATGCCGAGATTCTCGGCCCGGCGCTTGACCACCTCGGAGGTGCGGGCGGTGATCAGCCCCACTTGCACTCCGGCCTTCTGCACCAGCCGCAGCCCTAGGCCGTCGCGGGTGTTGAAGGCCTTGATCTCCTGGCCGTCGGGGGTATAGATGATGGAACCGTCGGTCAGCACCCCATCCACATCAAGGAGCAAGAGCCGGATCTGTCTGGCCTTCTCCAGATTGGCCCGCCAGCTATAACTGCGCTGCTCGGCGGCCACCCGACCCTCGGCCAGCCGCCGCAGCCCTGCGGTCACCTCACAGTCGGAGGGGTAGCCAGAAGCGTTGGGGCCGCAGGCGTCGCCGTTCATTCCCAGACTTCTCCGGCCGGGCCGTTGTAGGGAGCAGCAGCCTCGCGGATGGCAAGCAAACCGACCAGCAACTTTTCCACCTGAGCCAACGGCCAGGAGTTGGGGCCATCGCAGAGGGCCATGGCGGGATTAGGATGGACCTCCATGAACAACCCATCGATCCCGGCCGCCACCGCCGCCCGCGCCAGGGGCGGGATGAACTCGCGCTGGCCGCCGGAACTGCCGCCCGCCCCGCCGGGCAGCTGGACACTATGGGTAGCGTCGTACACCACCGGGCAGCCCAGGGAGCGCATGACCGGAAAGGCGCGCATATCCACGACCAGATTGTTGTAGCCCAGCATGGCGCCCCTCTCCACCAGGAGCAGCTTGTGATTGCCGGTGGACTTGATCTTGCTCACCGCGTGCTGCATGTCCCAGGGCGAAAGGAATTGCCCCTTCTTGAGACTTACCGGCTTACCGCTCTTAGCGGCGGCCAGCAGGAGATCGGTCTGACGACAGAGAAAAGCCGGGATCTGCAAGATGTCGAGAACCTCCGCCGCCGCTGCCACCTGGGCAACCTCGTGAATATCTGAGATCACCGGCACGCCCAGGGTTTTGCGGATGCGGGACATGATGGCCAACCCCTCTGCCACCCCCGGCCCTCGAAAGGCATTGAGCGAGGTGCGGTTGGCCTTGTCGAAAGAGGCCTTGAAGACGTAAGAAACCCCCAGCCGCCCGGCCACCTCTTGCAGGTGACTGGCCACCTGCATGGCCATCTCTTCCGACTCCAGCACGCAGGGCCCGGCGATAAATAAAAAAGGTCGGCCCGGGCCGACCTCAAAATAATTGCCAATCTGCACCAAATCCATCAGCCAGCCTCCGCCGGGATAGTAAGCAACAAAATTAAACCCCCGAATATTTAAGGGCCGCCCGGATGAACTCCCGGAACAGTGGGTGCGGATTCATCGGTTGCGACTTGAATTCCGGGTGGAACTGGCAACCCAGGAACCAAGGATGGTCGGCCACCTCGACCATCTCCACCAGATTATTATCCGGGGAAACGCCGCTGATGATCAGACCACCCGCCTCCAGCTCCTGGCGGAATTTGGGATTAAACTCAAAGCGATGGCGATGCCGCTCGGAGATCTCCTCGCACTGGTAGGCCCCGGCGGCAAAGGTGTCGGGCACGATCTTGCAGGGGTAGGCGCCCAGCCGCAAGGTGCCGCCCACCTCCGAAGTCTCGTCCCGGATCTGCATCTGGTTGGTGCGATAATCAAACCACTCCTTCATCAAATAGATGACGGGATGGGAGGTTTCCAGACTGAATTCGTTGCTGTCGGCATCCTGCCAACCCAGGACGTTGCGACAGTATTCGATCACCGCCAGCTGCATCCCCAGGCAGATGCCGAAGAAGGGAATTTTGTTTAAGCGGGCGTAGTTGACCGCCCGGATCTTGCCCTCCACCCCGCGCCGGCCAAAGCCACCGGGCACCAAAATACCGTGGCAACCGGCCAGCAGCGCCTCCGGATCCTGGGTTTCAAGGTCCTCGGCGCTGACGTAGCGCAACTCCACGTGGGCGTCGTTGGCAATGCCACCGTGGACCAGGGACTCGTGCAGGCTCTTGTAGGATTCAGTGAGATCGACATACTTGCCAATCACCCCGATGATCGCTTTACTACTTGGTTGCTTGATCTTCCGAACCAGTTCCGTCCAGGCCTCCAGCTTGGCCGCCCCGGTCCAGACATTGAGGAGTTCGAGGATCTTGACGTCCAGCCCCTCGCGGGAGAAACAGAGCGGCACCTCATAGATACTGGTGACATCCTGGGCAGTGATCACCGCGTCGGTGGGGACGTTGCAGAACAGGGAGATCTTTTCCTTCAGCTCGCGGCTCAGCTGCTTTTCGGTGCGGCAAAGCAGGATGTCGGGCTGGATACCGATGGCCCGCAATTCCTTGACCGAGTGCTGGGTGGGCTTGGTCTTGAACTCTCCAGCGGTCTTGATATACGGCACCCAGGTCACATGGATGAAGACCGAATGCTCTCGCCCCACGTCCAGGCGGAACTGGCGGATCGCCTCGATGAAGGGCAGCCCCTCGATGTCGCCGATGGTGCCGCCGATCTCGATGATGGCGATGTCGGACTCGCCGTCCAGTTGGAGGATGGCCCGCTTGATCTCGTCGGTGATATGGGGAATTACCTGGACCGTGCCGCCCTGATAATCGCCGCGCCGCTCCTTGGTGATCACCGTATAGTAGATCCGCCCGGAGGTATAGTTATTGCGCTGCCCCAGTTGGGCCGAGGTGTAACGCTCGTAGTGCCCCAGGTCAAGATCGGTTTCGGCGCCATCGTCAGTGACGAAAACCTCACCGTGCTGGAAGGGGTTCATGGTACCGGGATCGACGTTGATGTAAGGATCGAGCTTCTGGAAGGTAACGCTCAGCCCCCGGCTCTCCATGAGAGCGCCGATGGATGCCGCCGCCAAGCCCTTACCTAGTGAAGAAAGGACGCCGCCGGTGATGAAGAGGAACTTGGTCTTTTTGGTGGGATTTATTTTTTTCATGGTCGTCAATATAGCAAAGTGCCCCCTTTTCACCAATGGAAAAGTGGTAATGATTTCAGATTAAAACCAGCCGGAGAAAGGCAGCCGCTAATCCCATTTTTTGCCCGATTATTTTGTCTAAATCTATTATAACCAGGACCAATGAGCCCCCGCGAACTACTACTCATCTTAACGCTCTTACTTCTGGCCGCCTGCGGCCAGGATAACCAGCCGACCGGCAGCCAGGTTCCAGCCCCATTGGCCACCACTGCAACAGCGGCCAGCCCCGGCGGCAAACCGGTTGTGGCCAGCCAGGTTGGCTGCCTGGCCTGTCATCCCTTCGCGGAAAAAATCCACGCCGGGCTCGACTGTACCGGTTGCCACGGCGGCAAGCCCGAAGCCACCACAAAACCCGAGGCCCACGCGGGACTGCTGGCCACCCCCGGCGACCCTGAGCATCTCAAGAGTAAATGCGGCCCCTGCCATGCCCGGCAGACCACCACCATTATCAGCAGCCGCCACTTCACCCTGAGCGGCGAGATCAACCCGGTGCGCCGCCACTTCGGAGCCACCAGTGATCTTACCAGTGCCCTGGATATCCCAGTGGCACCACGTCCGGACACCCCTCTGGCCCTGGCCGACGACCTGCTGCGCCGCCGCTGCCTGGGCTGCCATGTCTATTCCCGGGGCGACGACTTCGCCGCCACCCGCCACGGCACCGGTTGCGCGGCCTGCCACCTTGAATACCGCGACGGCAAACTCGTCTCCCATCGCTTCTTAGCCGCCCCAGGGGACAACCAATGCCTGGCTTGTCATTACGGCAACCGGGTGGGTGGCGATTATTACGGCTCCTTCGAACACGACCTCAGAAAGGACTACCGTACCCCCTTCCAAGCCGACGGCAACTATCCCGACCGGCCCTACGGGATGGAAGAGCATCGCCTCCAGCCCGACATCCACCAGCGGAGCGGCATGATCTGCCGGGACTGTCATACCGGACTGCACCAGGGAGCCGGAACCACCATCACCTGCGCGGCCTGTCACTTCTGGCGATCCGGTCAGCCCCTGCCCACCGCCAATCTGCTGGCAGAAAAGGGACAGTTGCAGATCCGCCTCCGGGCGAATGACCGCCTGCTCCCGGTACCGCCAGCCCGCGATCCGGCCCATGCCAGGAACGGAAAAAATATCGACTGCGCGGTCTGTCACGCCCAATGGGGCTTCAATGACCAAAACATCCAACTGCTGCGCAGCGACGTCGAGGATTATCAAGCCTGGGAAGATCTGCTCGTCCAAGGTAGCTTCGAAGCAGAAACGCAATTACTGAATAGCCTTTACGGCAGTTCAGAGGTTCCGCCCAGCATGACCGATAAGTTCACCGGCCAAAGCCGTCCCGGTCTCTGGCTCAAGCTCTTCGCCCTGCGCCGTTGGGAGGAGCCGCTGATCGGCCGGGACCCCAAGGGTCGATTTCGGGTCATGCGCCCCAGCCTTGATCTGCACCTGAGCTGGGTTGACGAAGCCGGGAAAACCGTGTTTGATGCGGTTGCCGGAGAGGGCGCCGGGCTGCGACCTTACACGCCGCACACCATCGGCAAGGCTGGGGCCTTTTACCGGCAGAGATTGGCCGATATATCGACAACCAAACCCCCAGCAAGCAAATAACCATGCCCCGAAACCACCCTTCCCATCTTTTCCTCCTGCTGCTCTTACCGCTTCTCCTCCTGGCAGGTTGCGCCACCCAAACCCCGGTAAGTGACGGCAGCGAGCGCCAATCTCCAAAAAAGAGCGCTGCGGCACCAGCCATAAAGGGGCCGGATGGCGGGCGAATCCCCGCCACCCAGAGGCCTTATCAGATCAACGGCAGAACCTATTACCCCCTGCCTTCCGCCCAGGGTTTTGAGGAGCACGGGGTCGCTTCCTGGTACGGCGCCGATTTCCACGGCCGTCAGACCTCCTGCGGGGAAACCTACAATATGCACGGCCTGACCGCCGCCCACAAAACCCTGCCCATGGACACCTGGCTGCTGGTGAAAAACCTGGAAAACGATCGGGAGGTTACGGTGAGGGTCAACGACCGGGGGCCGTTCAGCAAGGAACGAATCCTCGATTTGACCAGAACTGCAGCTGACGCTCTCGGCTTTATCGGCAAGGGCACCGCCCAGGTCAGAATCACCGCCCTGGGCGAGGCCGAAATCTCCAGCGCCGGCGGCATTACCAGCGAACGTTTCTTGAGCCATCCCGATTTCCAGGCTGGGGAATTTTATGTACAGATCGGTTCCTTCATCGACGAAAACAACGCCCGCCGCCTGAAAGACAAGATGCTTGGCCTGGGCCGCAAGACCATGATCAGCAGATTTGACCGGGATGGGCAAACCTTCTTCCGGGTTCAGGTCAGCGCCGGCCAGAACCTGGCCGCAGCCCGGGTGGTTGAAAGGGAAATGGCGCAGTCCGGTTTCCCTGATGCCTTTGTAATCGCCCAGTAATCCCAACGTCGCTACCGGCAGCAACTCCCCACCGCCTAGTCGTGGGACGACCGGGCGGATCACAATTGTCCGGCATATCTGATCTCGGCACTCTGCAGTGGCTCGTTATTCCGGCGAAACAGCGGGTTAACAATGATATCCCGGCAATGAGTGGCAATTGTCTCATCACCCTCATCAAGACAGAAAATGGTGACGGCCGCCACGCTGGCCGCATGGTTGAGAACTTGAGCCAGACTCGCCTCCATACCCTTCGCCCCCGACTTAGCGCAGTATGCGGCCAGATGACAGATGCTAACGAGATAATCCCGAAAGCAACCTCGGTCGACTATTTCCGACTCGATTAACCGGAAAGGGTTGTCGGTGTTGATGACCTTGAAATTCCGTGTGCTACCCAGATGTAAATCCCCACGGAAGAACGACACCTTATCTTCCAGTTGCGGCGCGACCTTTCCGACCGGTTTGGCGATGTTGCGGACGAGGACGCCAACAACCCCATCGCCAAAAGCAAATTCCACATCAAAAGAGAAGAATTTGGGGACGATATGCAGGCTAAACCGCTGGACGATGAATTGCTCGCTCCTCACCAGCGCCTGGGGATAGTTCGGGTATTCCTCCAGAAACTTCCGGAAAGTCTCTTTGGTGTAATTGGGAACCAGGATGGTAACTGCGGTCATCTTTATCCTAAACAAAAGCACCGCCGGGGCATCAACCACGACGGCGCTTTCTCCTGATATTTCCAAATGACAAATCAGTGTTTGAACGAACGCTGCCCCGTGTATTTCATCGCCACTTGGGGCGTTGCCTCGTTGCAGGCCTCAATGGTCTCAAAGTCACGGGCGGAGCCACCGGCCTGGAGGATGGCGGTCACCCCCTGGCGAATCCCGACATCGGACCCGTCCCGGAAGGGGAAGAAGGCATCGGAGATCATCACCGAGCCGGGCAGACCGGCTTTATCGGCCTTGGTCTGGGCATCAATGGTCTCCCGGTCGGCCAGGGAGCGCTTGCCCTTTTCAATCTCCAGCACCAGATCGGCGTAGGGCATGCCAAAACGGTCGAAGCAAACGACATCGGCATACTTGATGTAGGCCTTGTGGACGGCGATTTCGGCCACCCCGACTCGGTCCTGTTCACCGGTGCCGATGCCCACGGTGCAACCATCCTTGACATAGATCACCGAGTTGGAAGTGACGCCGTGCTCGACGGCCCAGCCGAAGATCATATCGGCAACCTCCCGTTCGGTTGGTTCCCGCTCGACCTTGTAATCCTTGCCCTTGGAGCTGGTCACCGCCGGTTTGAGATCGGCCACGGAACGGATGGAATTGACCGCCGACTGCTGGACGATGAGACCGCCGTCGATCAGACTCTTGAAATCGACATAGCGATATTTTTCGAACTCGGCCAGTCGGTCAATCCGGCTGATCTTGATGATCCGCAGATTTTTGCGGGCCTTGAGAATCTCCAGGGCGCCTTCTTCGAAATCCGGGGCGCAAACCACCTCCAGATAATTTTGGCTGACCAGTTCGGCGCTAGCCTTATCGAAGGGGCGATTAACAATCAAGGCCCCGCCGAAGGCGGCGATGCGATCGCAACGATTGGCCCGGTTGTAAGCCTCGGCCAGGGTGGCGCCGACGGCCGCGCCGCAGGGGTTGTTGTGCTTGAGGATGGCAGCAGCCGGTTTGTCCATCAGGTACTTGATGATGTTCAGGCCGTTATCAACATCGGTGAGATTGATCTTACCGGGATGCTTACCTACCTGCAACATGTCGGCAACTCCAATCCCGGAAACCAGCCCGTGACCGGGGCCGATAAACTCCACCCCGCCCAGCACTAAATTGCCATTGACCAGCTCATAGAGGGCGGCCTCCTGATCGGGGTTTTCGCCGTAGCGGATCCCCCGCTCATCGGCCGTACCGTCTTCCTGGGGAATTGCCCAGGTGCGCTTGCGGTAGGCCAAGACCTGCTCACCAAAGGAGATCGTCATCTCCAGGGGAAAGTGATCGCCAAGGATGGTGGAATACATCTTCTTAATATCGCTCATCTGGGTTCCTCTCTTAGGTTATTCCTGGGCAAACTTAACGGTCAGCCGGGGCAATCCGCCTTATTCCACTTCTAAATCAAGCGTTCACTTTGTCGGCTGCGCTGCGCCGCTCCTCGCCGTACTATCTGTACTGCCTCGTCGCTGCTCGCTTGCCTTCGCGTGCCCATCTTGATTTTGAAATGGAATTATACGGAAATCTGCGCCCCGCCCACCAAATCCTGAAAGGTCACATCCCAATCCTTGAGAACCGGGTCATGACCCTTGGCGCGAATGGCCGCGCAAACTTCGCCAACCGTACGCTGGTCGCCGATTTCAAATTGCTCGCCAGCCAACCCCGGGTCGCCGTAGCCACCGGGGGCGGTGCAAGAGCCAGCCGAATAGCGGGTCGGCCCGAGCCCTATCATGCCGTCCCGGAAACGGGCCTCCTCGCGGGTGGAAAGCACCAACCCCACATCGTGATCAAAGATCCGCAAGGCAAAAAGCAACTGGGCCAACTCCCGCTCCCCCACCTCAGCCAGCGGCGCAAAACCACCCGCCGCTGGTCGCAGCCTGGGAAAAGAGACCGAGACGCCGGTGCGCCAGAAACGGCGCCGCAACCAGGCCAGATGCATGCCCAAGGCCAACCCCTCCAGACGCCAGTCCGACAGCCCAAGCAGGGCGCCGATGCCCACTTCGCGCATCCCGGCTGCCGCCACCCGGGCGGGGATAGCCAGACGGTTGACAATATCGGTCTTAGGTCCAGCCAGGTGAACCTGGGGATAGACCACCGGATCGTAGGTTTCCTGATAGACCGCCACGGCCACAATTCCGGCCTGGTAAAGCCGCCGGTAATCCTCTTCACTTAAGGGCTGCACCTCGATGGACAGCGAGGCAAAACGGTGCCGCAAACGTTCGGCCAGCTCCACCAGATAGTCCACACCCAAACGGGCCGGGGCCTCACCGGCAACCAAGAGGATATGACTGAAGCCCCGCTCGGCCAGAATGGCGGCCTCAGCTTCGGCCTCGTCCAGGGTCAACACCCGGCGGGCAATGTTATTCTCCGCAGAAAACCCGCAATACTGGCAACGATTACCACAGTAGCTAGAGAGATACAGGGGGGCATAAATCTGAATGGCCCGACCAAAGCGACGGTTGGTTATTTCGGCGGCACGGGCGGCCAGATCCGGCAGGAAAGCACCGGCAGCCGGTGAAAGCAACGCCGCCAGATCGGAAATGGTCAGACGCTCCTGCTGAAGAATCTCCTGCACATCTTTATGGCTAGACCGATAAACCAGTTCGCTGAGCGCAGCAAAGTTTGGACCAGGGAAATCTTCATCGGTAACTGGATGAGGAATTGCCAATGGCAATCCTCTGGACTCAATGGTTGGTATCATGAAATTACGCAGGCCTTATCGGAGAAAACCCAATCCTGACGCGGGGGAAGAAGCATCGGCACGGCTCTGCCGCCGTCCGGCTCCTGCTTCGAAGGCCGTCCGCCCAGCCTCGACGGCCTGGGCAAAGGCCCGAGCCATCCGCACCGGATCACCGGCCCCGGCTATGGCGGTATTGACCAGCACCGCGTCAGCCCCAATCTCCATGGCCTCAGCGGCATGCGACGGCAACCCTAGACCCGCGTCAACGATAACCGGAACCCGAGCCTGTTCGATAATAATTTCCACCTGGAAACGAGTAAGCAGCCCCTGGTTAGTGCCAATTGGCGCGCCTAGAGGCATAACTGCCGCCGCTCCCACATCCTGAAGTTTCAGGGCCAGGATCGGATCGGCATTCATGTAGGGCAGAACCTTGAAGCCTTCGGCGGCCAGAATTGCTGTGGCCCGCAAAGTTTCCACAGGATCAGGCAGCAGGGTCCGAGGGTCGGGGGTAACCTCAAGTTTCAACCAGTCTCCCCCACCCGAGGCCCTGGCCATCCGTGCCAGACGGACCGCCTCGTCGGCGTCACGGGCGCCGGAGGTGTTGGGCAAGAAGACATAGCGGCTGCGATCCAGAACCCGCATAATGTCGTCAGTGGGGTCATCCAGATCAACCCGTCGCAAGGCAACAGTTACCATCTCGCTACCAGATGCCTCTAGGGCGCGGCACATTACCTCGGCCGAGGCGAACTTGCCCGTCCCAACCAGCAGGCGGGATTTGAAAATATGTCCGGCAATTGTCAGCATCAGCCACCACCCACAAATCTGATCAGTTCCAGCACTGCACCCTGACTAAGAGTAACTTGGGAGTACTCATCCCTGAGGACAATCCGCCCGTCACATTCAGCCACCACCGTTGCGGGATTGAGCTGCAACTCCAGGATTAGCTCTTCCAGAGTAGTACCTTCCACTACGGCCATTTCCTTGCCATTGCAAATAATATTCATGCGCATTCGTTTATTGGAGATTAAGCAACATTAAGAAGTAGACGCAGGATCTGATTGGCCTGGTGATGAGCGGCAATGCCCACCCTGGGTGCCATTAAACCTTCGCCTGGCCGAGCCGCTGTTTCCCTATCGCCAACCAGATATACCCCTGTCCGGATTTTGCTGGTAAGAATCAAATTATTATCGCCAAACCCAGCCACGCCGGAAGCTCCGACAAAGGGCTTACCTTTCAAGACAGTTAGAGCACAGCGCAGGGCGGCTGCCTTCATCTCAGCCGAATCGAAACACTCTGCCAGTACGTCAACCTTTGCAAAGATAGTCGAGATTGATTGCTCAGTGAGTACGGTATCAATTGTCTCTATCTGAAGATAGGGATTAACTCGGTTCAGGTTGGCCCGAAGTGCGGCGGTTTTTCTCATGCCCACCTGGTCGACAAAATAGTTCTGGCGGTTGAGATTGCTGGGGTCAACCACGTCGAAATCCACCAGCAAAAGGTGGCCAACCCCTATTCTTGCCAGGGCAAAGGCAACCATGGAACCTAATCCCCCCAGCCCCATGATGCCAACGGAGGATTTCTTGATCCGGTCATGAACTCCAGGGGTATGCCTGGCATAGAGCAATCGCTCCATTTCCTCCGCAGCTGGCATTTCACCGCGCCTGATCAGCCAGCAGCTGTCTTCTTCGGCAAGCTCAGTCTCCCCGGAAACAGGAAAGCCATTGACAATAAAGACATCGGCATCGGGCTTCAATTCCCTGACTAAGGAGTAAACCGTCATCCCCACCTCGAAAAGATGTGGCTGTTCATTTACCAAAATCATGTCGATGTCTCTTCAACCAAAATTGGGTCACAAATTCGAGAGCCAAACAGAATTTACCTGCCGCCGAACCAACTCGCTACGATAACGTTATTAGACCGGTGTTGGTAGATTTTTCTATTCCATTGCACAGAAATAGATTGGTATCTGGGCGAAAAAAAAGGCCGCCATGAGTAAATCATGGCGGCCTAAAAACAAATAAATTTCTAAGATTTCAGTTGCCCGCCAGAGCCGGAGCAGTAACTTTACCTTCAGTGTAATTAACCAACTCCAAGATAGCCATGGAGGCGGCATCACCGATCCGATTACCAGTCCTAATGATCCTGGTATAACCGCCATTGCGAGTCATGTATTCATCTTTCAAAGGGCCAAAAAGTTTAGCGACAACATTCTTGTCTTGCATAAAAGAAAGGGCCTGCCTGCGGGCGTGGAGATCACCACGCTTGGCAAGGGTGATCATTTTTTCGGCAACCATGCGAACTTCCTTGGCCTTAGGAGCAGTGGTGACAATCCGCTCATGCTCAATCAAGGACGTTACCATATTTCTAACCATTGCTAAACGATGGGAAGTAGTACGGCCTAGTCTTCTACCTGCTTTTTTATGTCTCATAATGTTATCTCCTTAGCTTTCCTGCTCATCGCCTGAAGTGGCGATCCCAGGCCGCTCCCAGCCATCCAACTTCATACCCAGACCGAGACCCATATCGTATAAAAGTTGCTTAATTTCATTAAGTGATTTACGACCGAAATTCTTGGTTTTAAGCATCTCGGTCTCGGTGCGCTGCACTAGCTCGCCGATAAAACGAATATTTGCGTTACGCAAACAATTTGCCGAACGTACCGACAACTCCAGATCCTCAACCGGTCGAGAAAGATGGGGATTGGCAGGCTCAGGACCACACTCTTCAGGACTTTGGACATCCGGCTCGGCACCAATTTCATCAAAATTGATAAACACAGATATCTGCTCTTTGAGGATCTTAGCGGCATAAGCCAAGGCATCCTCGGGTTTAACACTGCCATCAGTATGAATTTCCATGGTAAGTTTGTCATAATCGGTTTGACGACCGACACGAGCCTGACTCACCAGAGACTTAACCTTACGGATAGGGGTAAATATAGCATCAATCGGGATTACTCCGATTATTTGCTCTTCAGCTTTATTGTTTTCAGCCGGAGAATATCCCTTACCCCAACGAACCTCAAACTCACCGACAAACTTACCCTCATCACCGGAAATGGTACAAATGTGTTTATCGGGATTCATCACTTCTACCATACCATCAGTAATGAAATCCGCAGCAGTAACAGGCCCCTTACCTTTTCTCTCAATTCTCACAGTGCGTCCGTCAGCTGAGTTCAACTTCAGGCGGACCTCTTTAAGGTTGAGAATAATTTCAGTAACATCCTCGATAACACCTGGGATGGTAGAAAATTCGTGGAGAACGCCCTCAATCTTTACTGTACAAACTGCGGCACCCTGAATGGAAGAAAGCAAAACCCGCCGTAATGAATTACCAAAGGTAGTAGCAAAACCTCTTTCCAAGGGCTGACAGACAAATTTACCATAACTGCTGGTGAGCGAGTCCTTATCGACTTCAACCTTCTCCGGCATGATCAACTCTCGCCAGTTCCGGTAAAAGGGGGCGGATTCTATATCCGTTCTCTGCTTTTGCGCGTTACCCATTAGCAAATGCCTCGCTATTAATTAATGGCCGTTCCTGATCGGAAGACCCTCATTCTCTAAAGAGATTAAAACTTTGCTTCCCGTTAAAAAAGCACTAACGGGAAGCAAAAAACATATTTATTAAGCTTACTTGGAGTAAAGCTCGACGATCAGCTGTTCTTGGATTGGCATGGTAATCGCCTGTCGTTCCGGCTCTGACTTTACTGTGGCCTTAAATGCCGCGCGATCAACCTCCAACCAGCTGGGTATTCCGCGTCGGGCCACCGAATCAAGACTATCGTTAATCACCGCGACATTTCGACTCTTTTCCTGAACCGTGATAACGTCGTTGACACCAACAACGTATGAAGGAATATTAACTCTTTTGCCATTGACCATGATGTGGTCATGTTTAACAATCTGCCTTGCTTGGCGGCGAGAGTTAGCAAAACCACAACGGAATATTGTGTTGTCCAGTCTTTTTTCAAGGAGAGCAAGCAATACCTCGCCTGTTACCCCCTTCATCCGATCGGCATTTTGGAAAGACTTGCGGAACTGTCCCTCCATAACACCGTACATCCGCCGGACCTTCTGCTTCTCCCGCAACTGCACGGCATAATCAGAAAACTTGCGAATCCGTGCCTGTCCATGTTGTCCTGGTGGAAAACCACGACGCTCAAACGCACACTTATCGGTATAGCACCTATCCCCTTTCAGGAATAATTTCAATCTTTCACGTCTACACTGACGGCAGACAGCACCTGTATATCTGGCCAATTTATAACCTCCGTTTACAGTCGCTGATAATAATCAGAATCAAATAAAAATAGAAGAATCAGACCCGGCGCCGCTTCGGTGGCTTACAGCCATTATGCGGAATTGGAGTCACATCGTTTATCACCGAAACATCCAGCCCGGCAACCTGCAAAGCTCTGATCGCTGAGTCACGCCCAGGGCCAGGACCTTTAACATTAACTTCAACCTTACGCATCCCGTGCTCCATCGCCTTCTGAGCAGCAGTTTCGACAGCGTTCTGGGCTGCAAAAGGAGTACTTTTGCGGGATCCCTTGAATCCCAGGCAGCCAGCGCTGGACCAGGAGATAACATTGCCTTCTCTATCGGAAAAAGTAACAATAGTATTGTTGAAGGTAGAACGAATTGAAACTACACCCTCATTAATATTTTTCCGAACCTTCTTCTTGGTCTTCTGCGCTTTTGGATTAGCCATTTAAATAACTCCTGAAACTTTAGGATCATTCTTCTAGAATTACTTCTTTACCACACCGCGACGCGGTCCCTTACGGGTGCGAGCATTGGTTTTGGTTCGCTGTCCACGACAAGGCAATCCCTTGCGATGGCGCATTCCACGGTAACAACCCAAGTCCATGAGCCGCTTAATATCCATCGCCACTTCCCTACGTCTATCGCCTTCGACTGGATAATTATCATCGATGACTTTGCGGATATCGGCGACATGAACTTCGGTAAGCGAATCGCTGTTTGAATTATAAGGCAGCGAAACCTCATCGAGAATTTTTCTGGCCGTCGAACGGCCAATACCATGGATGTAAGTTAAAGCTACTTCCATGTGCTTATTTCTTGGTAAATCGACACCAGCTATACGTGCCAAAGCGAACCTCCCACTGCTTGACTAAGATCTTCTTAACAACCAGACCAGAATTATCCTTGACGTTGTTTATGTTTCTTAATTTTACAAGAAACGCGCACGACGCCGTTACGTTTGAAAACCTTACAATCAATACACATCTTTTTCACGGAAGCTCTAACTTTCATTTTTCCACCATCCTACTTTTTATTCTTGGCCCGGAATGTCACCCGACCTCTGGTAAGATCATACGGTGATAATTCAACCGTCACACGGTCACCGGGAAGAATTTTAATGAAGTGCATACGCATCTTGCCGGATATATGGGCCAGCACCCTATGTCCATTGTCTAACTCAACTCTGAACATGGCGTTAGGTAAGGGTTCAATTATTGTCCCCTCAACCTGAATGGCCTCTTCTTTCGGCATATCTTCTCAAATCCCTCTCAATGACCAACTACATACCCGCCAAAAATGAAAAGCGGGATAATAAACTATTTATATATAATTGCAGTACTTTTTTTATCCACGTCATTATTTAGGCACAACTACTAAGAATCTCAGGTTCACCATCCGTCACAAGAACGGTGTGCTCAAAATGAGCAGAGCATGAATGATCGGTGGTAACAACCGTCCATCCATCTTTTAGAACCTTAACTTCATATGATCCGGCGTTAACCATAGGTTCAATAGCCAAGACCATCCCAGGCAAAAGACGGGGAGTCACTTCATTGCGATGATAGTTGGGGATCTCAGGAGGTTCATGGAGTTGACTGCCAATTCCGTGACCAACAAACTGCCTCACCACCGAAAAACCATGCTGCTCAACATACTTCTGAACCGCACGAGAAATATCGTTGACCCTATTCCCAAAACGTGCCTCAGCGACTGCAACTAACAAAGAATCACGGGTAACGTTGATCAACATCTCCCTGTCAGTTGAGATACTACCGACCGGGATAGTAACCGCAGCGTCACCATAATAACCTTCAAACTTAACGCCAAAATCAATACTAACGATATCACCCTCTTTCAGAATAGTGCGAGAAGAGGGGATCCCGTGTACGACCTCATCATTCAAGGAAACACACAAACTCCCAGGAAAACCTCTATATCCCTTGAAGGCCGGTATCGCACCTTGGCCCCGAGCGAACTTTTCGGCGTATTGATCAAGCTGAAGAGTTGTAACCCCAGGAGCAACTATCGCTCCTAACATAGCAAGAGTTTCGGCAACAATGCGATTAGCTTTCCGCATGATCTGAATCTCTTTACGAGATTTCAGAGTAATCGCCCTAGCCATGTTTACGTAACCTTAGTTAGCGCCGTCCCCGAATTCTGCCGCTCTTCAGGAAACCGTCATAATTGCGCATAACCGTATGCGACTCAATCTGAGCAATAGTATCAATAGCCACGCCAACAACAATCAACAGGGCCGTCCCACCAAAATAGAATGGAACATTTAACTTATTTACTAGAACTGTAGGCATCACACATACGAAACTAATATAAATGGCACCAATCACAGTTAAACGAACGACTATCTTATCGATGAAATCCGCAGTTTTTTTGCCGGGGCGAATGCCAGGGACAAAACCACCATTTTTCTTAAGGTTTTCAGCCACATCCACCGGGTTAAAGGTCACAGCGGTATAGAAAAAACAGAAGAAAACAATGAATGCTACATACATTATTGACCAAGACAGGCTTCCCCATTGGAGATAGGCCGTAGCCCGCTGCACCCAATCAATTTTAATAAAACCGCCAATGGTAGCAGGAAACATCATAATGGAAGAAGCAAAAATTGGTGGAATAACGCCAGACATATTAATCTTCAACGGCAAGTGCGATTGTTGTCCACCGTACATGCGCTTGCCAATAACCCGCTTGGCATACTGAATCGGAATACGCCTCTGTGCTGTTTCACAATAAATTACAAAGGCAACAACCAAGAGTACCATGGCTAAAAGTACCGGCAGAAACAAGACTGTCATGTCGCCAGCAGTTACCATCTTAAAAGTTTTCGCAACAGCAGAAGGCATCCGAGCGACAATACCAGCGGTAATTATCAGCGAGATACCGTTGCCGATACCACGCTCACTCATCTGTTCTCCCAGCCACATAATGAAGGCCGTGCCTGAGGTCAAGGTCAACATGGTCATCAAACGAAAGGCCCAACCGGCATGATTAACAATCATCGCACCACCATCCGGCGCAGCCATTTTCTCCAAACCAATACTAATAAACAACCCTTGCACTAAACTTAAAACTACAGTGGCATAACGAGTATATTTGGTAATTTGGTGCCGCCCACTTTCACCTTCCTTGGAAAGTGCCTCGAGTTGAGGTACAACAACTGTCAAAAGCTGAAAAATAATGGAGGCACTAATATAAGGCATGATTCCTAAGGCAAAGATGGAAAATTTCTCCAAAGCGCCACCAGAAAACATATTAAACATATCAAAAAGGGTGCCTGCGTTTTTTTGAAAAAACGAGGTCAAGGCTTCACCGTTTATTCCCGGTGTAGGTATCTGCACGCCAATCCGGTAAACCGCCAACATGAGGAAAGTATAGGTAACCCTCCGGCGCAACTCGGGAATATTAGCGGCATTCTGAAAACCTGCCTGCATGGATTATGCCTCGATCTTACCGCCAGCGGCTTCAATCTTCCGCCGAGCCGATTCGCTCAATTTATCAACTATAACGGTTAAGGGCTTGCTCAATTCACCATCACCTAGCAACTTAACCAGAGCATACTTCTTAGAAACAAGACCAGCTTCAATCAAGGCCAAACGATCCACTTTAGATCCAGCGTCAAATTTCTCCAAGGCGGATACATTAACAACCCCATATTCCTGACGGAAAGGATTATTGAATCCACGCTTAGGGATCCGGCGCTGTAAAGGCATCTGACCACCTTCAAAACCGACCTTGACGCCACCACCAGAACGAGCTTTAAAGCCCTTATGGCCACGAGTAGCGGTCTTACCATGGCCGGAACCGGGGCCACGGCCTATTCTTTTCCGTGGTCGACTAGACCCAGGATTGGGCGAAAGATTGCTTAAAGTTAGCATGCCTACTCCTCCACTTCGACCAGGTGCGCAACCTTATTGATCATGCCCCGGAACTCAGGTGTATCCTTACGGACCACTGTTTTATTGGTCTTGGTCAGACCCATGCCGACCAAAGTAGCACGTATCTTCTGCGTGCTGCCGATATTGCTTTTTTTCAAAGTGACCTTGATGTCCTTCATAACTTCTCTGTCCTGTCAGGTAAAAAGGAGGGTCGAGATTTTCACGACTATTATCAATGCTGGAAATGCAGCATTAGCAACGCTAAAAAAGATTAGGCGGTAATTTCTTCAACGGTTTTATGCCGCCTGGCTGCGATCTGTTCGGCAGTTCGCAGATTGCGAAGCCCGTCCAGTGTGGCCCGCACCAAATTATGAGGATTATGTGAACCCAAACATTTGGTGAGAATATTTTGAATTCCGGCGGCCTCAAGAACGGCCCGAACCGCACCACCGGCAATGACACCAGTACCTGCAGAAGCGGGTTTAAGCATAACCAGACCAGCGCCAAATTTGCCATGAATCTCATGGGGAATACTGTTGTCAGTTACCGCTACTTTCTGCATATCTTTACGGGCCTTTTCAATCCCCTTGCGAATGGCCTCGGGAACCTGATTGGCCTTGCCCAGTCCGTGCCCAACTTTTCCATTGCCGTCACCGACAACGCAAATCGCACTAAAACTGAACCGCCGTCCACCTTTTACAACTTTGGCGGTACGATTAATGAAGACGATTTTTTCAATAAACTGGTCTTCAGAGCTTTCATTCTTAAAGTTTGACAAGGTATACCCCCAATCTTAATTCTGACACTTTTTCGTTTTGCCGCCGATCAGAAGACCAAGCCGCCTTCCCGAGCACCTTCAGAGAGGGATTTAACCCGACCGTGGTAAAGATAACCTCCGCGATCGAAAACCACCTTCTCGACGCCAAACTGTTTGGCCTTTTCAGCCAACAACATTCCGACCTTGTGAGCTTGGGCTTTCTTGCCATTCAACTGTTCATCCTTGAAGGATCCGTCCAGAGTCGACATGGCGGCGAGAGTATGACCGGCGACATCGTCAATGATCTGCGCATAGATATGCCTGGCACTCTTGAACACCCGCAATCTTGGGCAACCGACAGTGCCACTGATTTTTTTCCTGATACGCTTAATCCGTTTCTGGCGGATGACTTCTTTGGGATTTGTCTTAGCCATTTTTTCTGCCTACTGCTGGTTATAAGTTACCCAAGTAATGTCAAACCTACCTACGGACATTTATAATGGGCTCGCTTGACTTGACTATAACTAATTTACTTACCCTTACCGGCTGACTTGCCAGCTTTTCTGACAATCCGCTCATCTTCATAGCGAATGCCTTTTCCTTTATACGGCTCAGGTTTTCTAATATTTCTGATCTTAGCAGCCGTGAGACCCAACAACTCTTTATCAATTCCGTCCAAGGTAATACTGGTTTTATCGACAACGGCTGATACACCGTTAGGTAAACCGAACTCGACCGGATTAGAATAACCAACGTTTAGGGTCAACACATCACCAGCAACCGAAGCACGATAACCTACACCTTCAATTACCAACTTCCGCTGAAAGCCTTTGCTCACACCGTCGACCATATTGCTAACTAAGGATCTGGTCAAACCGGAAAAAGCATTCGTTCGATTGCTATCATCATTACATTGCACAAGAAGAGACCCTCCTTCTTCCACAAGGGTTACTTCAGGACGAATTTCTCGCCCCATGGACCCTTTAGGTCCGGTTACATTAATCATCATTCCGGCGATATTAATCTTTACGCCGCTCGGAATCTGTATAGGTTTATTACCAATCCTGGACATGAAATAATCTCCATTCGTTACTGACTAAAAGCCGATAATCGGAACTACCAAACTTCGCAGAGCAACTCACCGCCAACACCAGATTTCCTGGCCTGATGGTCAGTCATAACTCCCTTAGAGGTAGATATGATGGCGATACCAAGACCACTCATTACCTTAGGGATGTTATCGGACTTTACATATACTCTTCGCCCTGGTTTGCTGACCCGCCGCAGACCATTAATAACCTTTTGATGATTCTGGTCATACCTAAGATCAATGCGCAAGACACCCTGTGTGTCTTCTTTATGGACATGAAAGTCGTTGATATAACCTTCCTCTTTGAGGATTTTGGCCACATCGACCTTGAGACTCGACAATGGGATATCCACACTATCGAACTTTACCATGCATGCATTGCGCACCCTGGTAAGCATATCTGCAAAGGGATCACTCATTGACATAAAACTTACTCCTCAGTCTATTCTTCGAAATGTGGACAACGTTTTACCAACTTGATTTGGTGACACCAGCAACTTGCCCGCGGTTAGCGAGGGAACGAAAACAAATACGACATACTCCAAACTTTCTGATAAACGCACGCGAGCGTCCACAAAGTGGGCAACGATTGTATGCCCTTACCGAAAACTTGGCCTCGCGCTGGCTCTTGGCAATCAATGATTTCTTAGCCAACGTCATTCCTCCTGGTCTCTTTTCTGAAAGGCATGCCCAAGGTGGTTAACAAAAACCGACCCTCTTCATCAGTGTTCGCTGTGGTACCAATACAAATATTAAGACCTTTAATCTTATCGATCTTGTCGTAGTCAATTTCCGGGAAGATAATGTGCTCCTTAACGCCCATTGCATAATTTCCACGACCATCGAAGGCCTTAGTAGAAATACCCCGAAAATCCCTAACCCGAGGCAAAGCAATATGAATCAACTTGCTAAGGAAATCCCACATCCGGTCACCACGGAGGGTAACCATACAACCGATGGGCATTCCTTGACGTAGTTTAAAGGTTGCAATTGACTTCTTGGCTTTTGTAACCTGGACCTTCTGGCCCGCTATCATGGTCAATTCATTGGCTGCACCTTCAATGATCTTCGGGTTCTGCACAGCCTCACCCAAACCCATATTAAGGACAACTTTATTGATTTTCGGTACCTGCATAATGCATCGGTAACCGAATTTCTCCATGAGCTGCGGTACGCAGTTCTTCTGATAATGTTCTTTTAAACCAGCCATTTACTGTCTCCGAAAACCGTTAAACCATTGCTCAGGCCTTGGCTTCAACCGACTCTCCGCATTTTTTGCAGACTCGAACCTTGGCGCCATCATCCAGAACCTTGATTCCAACCCTAACAGGCTTGGAACACTTAGGGCAGAGCAACATTACGTTGGAAATCTCGATAGGAGCTTCCTTCTCGATAATGCCTCCCTGCTGATTGGCCATACTCGGCTTGGTATGGCGCTTAATCATGTTTACTTTTTCAACAATAACCTTGTCTTCGTTACGGAAAGCCTTGATCACCTTCCCAACCCGGCCCTTGTCCTTGCCGGCAATAACTTCGACCTGGTCACTAAGTTTAATTTTTCTCATCATGAGCCTTCTATTGTTTATGCCTAATTAGTAGTGCGAAACGACGATCCAGCTGGCTACCTGACGATAATCAGAGAACCTCGGGTGCCAATGAAATTATCTTCATGTATCCTTTGGCACGAAGCTCCCTAGCAACCGGCCCAAAAATACGTGTTCCTAAAGGCTCACCATTCCCACCCAGCAAGACCGCTGAATTCTCATCAAAACGAACGGCGGTATCATCCATGCGCCGTAACTCTTTGAGAGTTCTAACGACAACAGCCTTCAACACGTCACCCTTTTTGACCTTCGCACGCGGAATAGCTTCTTTAACGGAAACTACTATGACGTCTCCGACTCTGGCATAACGGCGACGACTTCCTCCAAGAACTTTGATGCAAAGTACCTTTTTTGCACCACTGTTATCAGCAACGTTTAAAACTGTCTCGGTCTGTATCATCTCATCACCGACTGCAAAGCAGCATCATTAAAGAATTTCAATTTCAGCAAAAGGACAGCTTAACCTAGCCATCTATAACCAAAATCACCAATAGTTACAACAACGAGACTTATGCAGCACGCTCAATTATCTCACGAAGACGCCAGCGTTTACGTCTACTCAAGGGACGGCATTCCTCAATCATGATCCGATCTCCCATGTTGCAGGTATTTTCTGGATCATCAGCCATATATTTAATATGACGCTTGCTATACTTACCGTAAAGCTTATGGCTGATCAATTGCTCAGTCCGCACAACCACGCTTTTGTCCATCTTATTGCTTACAACGACCCCGACCAGGGTCTTTTTATTCCTGTTGCTGTCTGATTCCGCCATTTCCGCAGTCCCGTCAAATCTTGATTTAATAGCCCGGCAGGATCCTTGTCGGACCAACAGTTCAGTTGCCAGACACTTGCTTACGCTTGGCGCTCAACACCGTATTAACACGGGCGATCTCCCTACGTATCTGCCGTATCTTGGCAGGATTTTCCAAGGGCCGGATGCCGTGCTGGAACCTGATCTTAAATAGTTCTTCCGCCAACTCCTTACCCTTGGCGTTTAGATCATCGCCACTTAACTCGCGCAATTCATTAGTCTTCATATTGTCTCTTCCTTACTGATTACCTTAGTTGCGAAGGGCAACTTGTTGGCAGCCAAAGTTAAGGCACGAACGGCTAAACTCTCTTCAACACCAGCCAATTCATAGAGAATACGACCTGGATGAATAGGGGCCACCCACGAATCCGGGGCACCTTTACCTTTACCCATACGGGTTTCCGCAGGCTTACTGGTAAGAGGCTTGTCAGGGAACACTCTAATCCACATCTGACCACCACGTTTTACCTTTCGATTAATAGCTATACGTGCCGCCTCAATCTGCTGGGAAGACAAATAACCGCTTTCCATAGCCTTGAGTGCGTAGTCACCAAACTGAATGGCACTTCCACGCTGGGCTTTTCCCCGCAGGTTACCCTTCATTTGCTTTCTGAATTTAACCTTCTTCGGACTTAACATATTTCTACCTCAATAACGTCGGAGGATTTTATTAGAAATTGTGGTGTAACCTGCTACTCAAGTTCGCGAGCAACATCTGTAAGGACTTCGCCTTTGAAAATCCAGACCTTGACTCCAATGAGTCCGTAGGTGGTCTTAGCTTCGGCAAAACCATAATCGATGTCAGCACGCAGTGTATGTAGAGGCACTCGACCTTCACGGGTCCACTCGGTGCGGGACATCTCAGCACCGCCTAGACGACCGGAGCAACATATTTTAATACCCTTGGCACCGAATTTTAAAGCAACCCCGACCGACTTCTTCATCACTCGACGGAAGGCCACCCGACGCTCCAACTGCATGGCAACGTTCTCAGCAACAAGTTGTGCGTCGGATTCTGGGCGTCTAACCTCTTGAATGTCAACATGACACTCACGTTTGGTAAGGCGATCAATATCACCTTTCAAGGCTTCAATCTCCGCACCTTTCTTGCCGATGACAATACCAGGTCGGGCAGTATGAATCTTGACCCGCACCTTTTCACCGGTCCTAGCGATTTCAATCTTAGCGACTCCGGCATGATAAAGACGTTTTTTAAGATACTTACGGATCTTCTGGTCTTCCAAAAAGAATTTGGCGTAATCGCGGTTTGCGTACCAAATGGAATCCCAAGTCTTTACAATGTTAAGCCTTAAGCCGATTGGATTAACTTTCTGGCCCAAAATACTCCTCCATACAATCAAAATTCTGGTTTTCTTGGGGGAAAACGACCCTTGCGAATTTTACTGCTCGTCAAGCACTACAGTGATGTGACTTGTTCGCTTCAAAATGCGATTAGCTCGCCCCTGTGCTCTGGGCATAATTCGCTTCAGCATTGGGCCACCATCTATGAAGACAGTCTTTACATAAAGGGTGTCAATATCGATCGACTCATTCTGGCTGGCATTTGCCAACGCAGACTCGATCACCTTCCGCATGATCCGAGCACCCTTTTTGGGCATAAACTTCAGGGTATTAATGGCATCAGCCACGTCCTTACCCCTGACCAGATCTGCAATCAATCTGGCTTTCTGCGGTGATATCCTTATTTGTCTGGCAAGTGCCTTGGCTTCCATCTCAGGATTCTCCTTCTCACTACTTAAGCTTGACCAGTTACCGGAAAAAGCCAGCATTCTGGATCGTATTATTTTTTGCCCTTCTTGCCAGCAGCGTGCCCGAAATAGGTTCGTGTCGGAGAATATTCACCAAGCTTCTGACCAACCATATTCTCGGAAACAAATACCGGAATAAACTTCTTGCCGTTGTGTACAGCCAGGGTCAAACCGACCATATCAGGAATTATATCTGAGCGCCGAGACCAAGTTTTGATCACCTTGCGAGAGTTTGTTCCTTTGGCCTCCATCACCTTCTTCATCAGATGGCCATCGATAAACGGTCCTTTCTTAACGGAACGAGCCACTTTCTACCCCCCTATCCTATGACCTTTTGGTAACTATGTATTTATCAGACTGCTTGCTCTTCTTGGTCTTAAAGCCCTTGGAAGGAATACCCCAAGGAGAACAAGGATGGCGACCACCGGAGCTCTTACCCTCACCACCACCCATGGGATGATCATGTGGGTTCATGGCCACACCACGAACCTTGGGCCGACGACCCAACCAGCGGCTACGTCCTGCCTTACCGAGTTTTTTCCGTTCATGCTCAATATTACCAATCTGACCGATACAGGCCCGACAGTTCCGATGGAATTTGCGCACTTCGCCGGAAGGCAGCTTAACAAGTACATAAGTTCCTTCCTTAGCCATCAACTGTGCAGAGGTACCAGCACTTCTGACCAACTGGGCGCCCTTGGCAATCTTCATCTCAACATTATGGATAATTGAACCAAGAGGCATATTACCCATCGGCAAACAGTTACCTGGCTTGATATCAACCGCATCACCTGCTTCGACAGAATCACCAACCTTCATCCCTACGGGACAAACGATATAGCGTTTCTCACCGTCGGCATAATTAAGCAGGGCAATATTTGCAGAACGATTCGGATCGTATTCTATTGTCGCAACTTTAGCAGGGATATCTACCTTATCGCGCTTAAAATCGATCATCCGATACTTACGTTTGTGGCCACCACCAATATGACGGGAAGTAACTCGGCCGTTGTTGTTACGACCACCACTTCTGTTCAGGGCGCTGACCAGACTCTTCTCTGGTCTATCTTTCGACAGCTCCGGGTTGATAATGGTAACCAAACTCCGTTTGCCCGGCGATGTCGGTGTATAGGTCTTAGTTGGCATTTCAAAAACCCCGATTTAAGTATTCACTTCTAATAATCAAACCCAGATAAACATCTATAAATTTAGAGGTTTTCCAGGAAATCAATCTTGTGGCCCTGAGCCAAAGTCACCACAGCTTTCTTCCAATCACTACGATGACCAATATTGGTACCGACGCGCTTCTCCTTACCAGGCATATTACAGGTGCGAACCTTCTCCACCTTAACCTTGAAGAGCTTCTCGATAGCTTCCTTGATCTCCATCTTATTGGCGCGAGGATCAACTTTGACGACGACTTGATTATAAGCCTCCTGCAAACCCATACTTTTCTCGGTTAAACAGGGCTTTTTTACCACTGAGCAGATATTTTTCATGACAACAACCTCGCCTCAAGCTGACCGATACTGGCCTTAGTCAGGATAATTTTTCTGTGCAGGAGTATGTCATAGACATTGAGTCCACCAGTCGGCATAACCTTGAATCCGTGAACATTGCGTGAAGACTTTTCCAAATTATCATTGTCAGCAGCGATAACGATGAGGGCATTGTCAAAGTTGAAGTTCTGCATGATGCCAACGAAATCTTTGGTCTTGATCCGATCTAACAGCAAATCATCAACCACCAGAAGATTTTCCTCAGCAAAGCGGGAACTTAAGGCCATGCACAAACCAAGTTTTCTGACTTTGCGCGGCAGTGTGTAAGAATAATCACGAGGCTTGGGTCCAAAGACGGTGCCACCGCCACGCCACAAAGGAGAACGCTTTTGCCCGGCGCGAGCTCTACCAGTGCCTTTCTGCCGCCAAGGTTTGGCGTTTGAACCACTAACCTCAGCCCTGGTTTTGGTGCAGGCTGTACCAGCACGACGATTAGCCATCTGCATCTTGACAATATCGTGAAGAATATAGGGCTTAACCTCAACTCCAAAAATGGACTCAGGCAACTCTACATCCCCGATCTTTTCATTTTTACTATTTTTTACTTCGACAACAGCCATTTCCTGGCACCCCCAACTTAATTAGACGCTGGTCGTATCCGGCAACAGAGGCACACAACGCCTCCACCCGATCTATTTCAGAAAAATCTGCAATAAACTCTCAACAGCTCCTGGCAAGCAACCCTTAACTAGCAATACGTTAGAATCAGGGCGAATATCAATGATCATGACATTTTTCTTGGTTACCAAGGCATTACCCATCCGACCTGGCATCTTCTTGCCCTTAACAACCCTACTGGGATAGGCACTGCAACCAATTGACCCAGGCGCTCGATGAAACATAGAACCATGGGTTTCACGACCACCTTTGAAGCCATGGCGTTTAATTACACCCTGGAAGCCGCGTCCTTTGGTCGTTCCGCTAACATCTACCAGATCACCAACCTTAAACATATCGGCGACCAAAATTTCCTGGCCCACTTCGTATGAAGCAGAGTCATCAACTCGAAATTCCTTGATGTGATAAAAGCCACCTTTAGCAGCAGCTTTAAAATGACCAGCCATCGGCTTAGTTACACGCGAATCTTTCTTGTTGGAAAATCCAACTTGAATGGCATTGTAACCATCATTGGCGACACTTTTTTTCTGGAGAACGATACACGGTCCGGTCTCGATGGCGGTCACAGCAATAGCGTCACCTTCCTCGGAATAGACCCTGGTCATACCGACCTTTTTCCCCAACATTCCCAGTTTTTTAGGCATTTTCTTTGCTCAGTAGTTTGGATTTACAGCTTAATCTCTACATCAACACCGGCGGACAATTGTAACTTCATCAAAGCATCAATGGTCTGCTGAGTTGGCTCAAGGATATCAAGCAAGCGACGATGAGTTCTCATCTCAAATTGTTCCCGCGATTTCTTATCAACATGTGGCGAACGCAGAACACAGTATTTGTTGATGGAAGTAGGAAGCGGAATTGGTCCGGCAATGCTTGCCCCAGTCCGCTTGGCTGTGTCAACAATTTCCAAAGTTGACTTATCAAGCAGCTTGTGGTCATAACCTTTAAGCCTAATTCTGATCTTCTGAGTCGGCAGCATCTAGTTCACCCTTACTCAACAATCTGATTAATGACGCCGGCGCCAACGGTTCGTCCGCCCTCACGGATGGCGAACCGAAGTCCTTCTTCCATGGCGATCGGGGTGATCAAAGCACCCTCAACAGTTACACTATCGCCAGGCATTACCATCTCTACACCTTCTGGGAGCGAGACGATTCCGGTCACGTCAGTGGTCCGGAAGTAGAACTGCGGTCGGTAACCGTTGAAGAAAGGAGTATGACGGCCACCCTCTTCCTTGGTCAAAATGTAACACTCGGCCTTAA
>Ga0334722_10000741_pt1 | contig 45555 bp, 44 predicted proteins | sample C3_bottom_MG_FD_207210 | JGI IMG/M metagenome (GOLD analysis project Ga0334722, IMG submission 207210) | Sediment microbial communities from Yellowstone Lake, YNP, Wyoming, USA - C3_bottom | ecosystem: Environmental > Aquatic > Freshwater > Lake > Sediment | place: USA: Wyoming | collected...
TCCTCGGTGAGTTCCTCGGCTCGACTCATGGCGCCTCCTCATGTGTCTGACAGATGCGCCAAAGTTAACAGAACTCATTGAAAGTTAACAGATCCGTAAACAACTATTTTTGAGATACCTTCTAGTCATCCGTGACGCCAATCGGGCAATCAATCGACGTGCCGAAATCGGTACGAGGGGGCACGGCAATAGGCGACCATCGCTTGCTTGGCGCACGGAATTCTGGGATAATCGCCGCCTCTTGCGGTACCTATACCCGGACCGCGCCAAAGGAAAAGCCATGAAAACAGACATCCACCCCGAATACCAAGAGATCCAGGTCACCTGCAGCTGCGGCAACACTTGGAAGACACGTTCTACCATGACCAAGGCGCTGCACGTCGAAGTCTGCTCCAACTGCCACCCGTTCTACACCGGCAAGCAGAAAATCGTCGACACCGCCGGCCGGGTGGAGAAGTTCCGCCAGAAGTACGCGAAGAAGCCCGCTGCGACGGCCGAAAAGACTGCCTGAGCTGCGCCGTGCCCGTGCACAAAAAGGCAGCTTCGGCTGCCTTTTTCGTTTGCGAGCTGCGGCGGCTTCTTTTGCGCCGAGTCGCTTTTTCGGGCGGGTAAAATAGGCGCATGAATTCCAGGGGCGAACGCAATCCGCGAGCCGGGCTCAAGGTGGTCGAATAATGCCTGGCGCACGCATCGCCCTGCCGCTTGCGCGCGTGCCACTGTTGCTTCTGCTCGCCATCTGGTTGCTGCCCGGATTGATTGGCCACGATCCCTGGAAAACGGACGACGCCATCGGCATCGGCATTGCGCACCAGTTCGCCAATCACGGCGACTGGCTGGTGCCGCGTCTGGCGGGCGAGCATTACCCCGACGACGGCCCCCTGTTTTACTGGATTGCAGCAGCATTCGCCAAAGCCCTGGGCTGGCTCATGGCGCAGCACGACGCGGCGCGCCTGGCGGCGGGCGCCTGCATCGCTCTGACGCTGCTGTTCTTGCGGCTAGCGGGACGCGCGTTTGCCGGCAGCGACAGCCGCGACAATGCCGGCAACGACAAGCCGTTCTGCTGCGGCGAAGGCGCCATGTTGCTGCTTGTCGGCTGCATCGGCCTCCTCGTGCATGCGCACGAGACCATCAGCGACACGGCGCTGCTCGCCGGCCTCGCCTGTGCCTACTATGGCGCTGCGCTGGCGCCCAAACGACCATACGCCGCCGGCATTGCCCTCGGCTGCGGAATGGGCACCGCCTTTCTCGCCACCGGCCTTGCGCCCATCCTGCCTTTCCTCGTGGCCCTGTTCGCAACGCCGTTATTTGTGCCGGACTGGCGCAGTCGCAACGCCGGAATCGCGTTGGTCTGCGCGCTAGCCCTGCTGCTGCCGTGGATTGTCCTTTGGCCGGCGCTGCTGCAGGCGCGCTCGCCCGAACTGTTCGCATCCTGGCTGCTGAAAGCCGGTCCGGCCGCGCTGGCGCATGATCCCAGCCTCGCGGCTGCCGCTTACACCCTGAAAACCCTGGCATGGTTTGCCTGGCCGGCTTGGCCGATCGCACTCTGGGCGCTTTGGCTGTATCGCAGGAAACCCAGTTCGGCCGCGGTGGTGCTGCCACTAGTCGCCCTGATTGCCGGACTCGCGCTGACGACGATTGCGCGCGCGCCGGGCGAATTGCAACTGCTGCCCCTGCTACTGCCGCTGGCGCTGCTGGGCGCGCAGGTGCTGGGCGATCTGCGCCGCGGTGCAGCCAATTCGCTTGCCTGGTTCGGCGCCATGACCTTCAGCCTGCTCGGTGCTTTGATATGGATCGGCTACCTGGCGCTGCAGACCGGTTTCCCACCGCGCGTCGCGGCCAACGCGGCGCGGCTGGAGCCCGGTTTCGTCGCGCACTTCGCCTGGCTGCCGGTCATCGCGGCAGCTGTCGTCACGCTGCTGTGGATCGCGCTGATCTTCGGGAGCCAGCGCTCGCCCCAGCGCAGCGTGACCTTCTGGACTGCGGGCCTCGCCGCGTTCTGGGCATTGACAATGCTCTTGTGGCTGCCCTGGATCGATTACGGCAAGAGCTACCGGCCGGTGGCGCGGGCGATCCAGGCGAAGCTGCACGGACATCAGGGCTGCATCGCCAGCCGCGGCCTGGGCGAAGCGCAGCGCGCGGCCTTCTATTACCATGCAAACATGGTCACCGAGCGCAGTGAAACCCGCGCCAGGCGCGATTGCCAAATACTGCTGGTGCAGGACAACGCGCGCCTGCCAGAGGCGAGTCCGGGCGCTTCCTGGAAGAAGTTGTGGGAAGGCAACCGCGCCGGCGACCGCTCCGAGAAATTCCGGCTATATATGAAAGAGCAGGCGACGCCATGAGCAATCCAACAAAGAGCAAACTGACCCAGAGCCCGGCCTGGAGGGCGCTGCAAGCGCACCAAACAGAGATCGCGGACCTGCAGATGCGCGAGTTGTTCGCGCGCGATCCCGGCAGGGCAAAGAAGTTCAGCCTGCAGGCGGGCGCGCTGCTGCTCGATTACTCCAAGCACCGCATGACCGCTGCCACGCTCGCGCTGCTCATGAACCTCGCGCGGCAGGCGGACGTCGAGGTCTGGCGCACGCGCATGTTCTCAGGCGAGTATATCAACAACAGCGAGGACCGCGCCGTGCTGCACGTGGCGCTGCGCACAGCGCAAGAAGTATTTCCCGCCGACGGCGATGTCATGCCCCTGGTGCGCTCCGCCAGGCAGAGCATGCACGACTTCAGCGACGCCGTGCGCAGCCAGCGCTTGCGTGGCCATACCGGCAAACCCATACGCAATGTGATCAACATCGGCATCGGCGGCTCCGACCTCGGCCCGCGCATGCTCACGCAGGCGCTCTGGCGCTACGCGGACGCGCCGCAATCGGTCCACTTCGTCGCCAACGCGGACCCGGACGATCTTGCGCACGTGCTCGCGCAGGCACAGCCGGAGACCACGCTGTTCATTGTCGCCTCGAAAACCTTCACCACCGGCGAGACGCTGGGCAATGCCAGACTGGCGCGGTCCTGGCTGATCGACGGCCTGAAAGACGAAGCCGCGGTGAAACAGCATTTCGCCGCGGCCACCGCCAACGTCAAGGCCGCGGGCGAATTCGGCATCGCGCCGGAATTGTGCTTTCCGCTGTGGGACTGGGTGGGCGGGCGCTATTCGGTCTGGTCCACGGTAGGGCTGCCGGTGGCCATCGCCATCGGCATGGACCGCTTCGATGAATTGCTCGCCGGCGCGCGCGCCATGGACGAGCATTTTCTCAGCGCGCCGCTCGCAGCCAATATGCCGGTGCTGCTGGCGCTGCTCGGCATCTGGTATGCCAACTTCTTCGGCGCCACAACCCATGCCGTCCTGCCCTACGCCGAAGCGCTGCGCGAGCTGCCGGCTTATTTGCAGCAGCTGGAAATGGAGTCGAACGGCAAGGGTGTGGATCGCGCCGGACAGACGCTAGACTACACGACCGCCCCGGTAATCTGGGGTTCGGTGGGTACGAACAGCCAGCACGCCTTCCATCAATTGCTGCACCAGGGGACGCAGCTGGTGCCCTGCGACTTCCTGGTGCCCGTCGCGAGCACCGCGGCAGCCGCGGAGAACGCGCTGGCGCAGGCTGCGGCGCTGATGGCCGGCAGGGATGCAGGCGAGCCGCACCGGCGCTTCGACGGCAACCGGCCGTCGTCGACCATTATGTTCCGCGCCATCGAGCCCCACACCATGGGACAGCTGCTCGCGCTGTACGAGCACAAGGTCTTCGTGCAGGGCATCATCTGGAACATCAACAGCTTCGACCAATGGGGCGTGGAACTGGGCAAGGAGATCGCGCGCACGCTGGCGCAATCGACGGCGACCGCATCCGGCATGGATGCGTCCACCAACGCGCTGCTCGCGCGCCTGCACGAGTGGCGCAGCTGATCGCACCGCGCATGAACGCCCAGATCAAACCGATTTTTTCCTATCGCAAGCACTGGGCGCAGCGTTTCGGCATCGCCCCGTTCCTGCCGATGTCGCGCGACGCAATGCGCGCGCTCGGCTGGGATTCCTGCGACATCATCATCGTCACCGGCGACGCCTACATCGACCATCCGAGTTTCGGCATGGCGCTGGTGGGGCGGCTGCTGGAAGCGCAGGGGTTCCGCGTTGGCATCATCAGCCAGCCTGATTGGCACTCGGCCGAAGACTTCAAGCGTCTAGGCAAACCCAATCTGTTCTTCGGCGTAACCGCCGGCAACATGGATTCGATGGTCAACCGCTATACCGCCGACCGCAGGATCCGTTCCACCGACGCGTATACGCCGGACGCGGCCCCGGACAAGCGTCCCGACCATGCGGTGATCGTCTATTCGCAGCGCTGCCGCGAGGCCTATCCGGACGCAGCGTTGGTGATAGGCAGCATCGAAGCGAGCCTGCGCCGCATCGCGCATTACGACTACTGGTCGGACACCATGCGGCGCTCTATCTTGCCGGACGCGAAAGCCGACCTGCTGCTGTTCGGCAACGCCGAGCGCGCGCTGGTGGAACTCGCGCACCGTCTGGCCAAGGGCGAGAACATCAAGACCATCCGCGACCTGCGCGGCAGCTCCTTCATGGTGCCGCACGGCTGGCGGCCCGAGGGCTGGACCGAGGCTGATTCCACCACCGTGGACACCCCTGGCGCGATCCATGCGCGACCCGATCCCTACGCGATGACACAGACACCACCAGCGGCTGCCGTGCCAGCGCCGACGACGCACACGATCCGCTTTCAGGGCCGCGAGGAGCGCCTCGCGGCGAAACTACTTGCGCGCGCGCAGACCGTGATCCGCCTGCCTTCGTACGAGCAGGTGAAACAGGACCCAGTGCTCGATGCGCACGCCTCGCGCACCTTCCACTTGGAGTCGAATCCCGGCAACGCGCGCGCGCTGGTGCAGCAGCACGGCGAGCGCGACGTCTGGCTCAACCCGCCGCCGCTGCCGCTCGCCACCGCCGAAATGGATCATGTCTACGGTTTGCCATACGCGCGCGCGCCGCATCCGGCCTACGGCGAGGCGAAAATTCCGGCGTGGGAAATGATCCGCTTCTCGGTGAACATCATGCGCGGCTGCTTCGGCGGCTGCACCTTCTGCTCGATCACCGAACACGAGGGTCGCATCATCCAGAGCCGCTCGGAAGCATCGATCCTGCGCGAGATCGAGGAGATCCGCGACAAGACGCCCGGCTTCACCGGCGTCATCTCCGACATCGGAGGTCCGACCGCGAATATGTACCGCATGGCATGCAAGGATCCTGCGATCGAGTCTTCCTGCCGGCGCCTGTCCTGCGTCTATCCGGGCATCTGCGAAAATCTCAACACCGACCACGCGCCACTGATCGGCCTTTACCGCAAGGCGCGCGCGCTGCCCGGCATCAAGAAAGTCTTCGTGGCATCGGGCCTGCGCTTTGACCTCGCCGCGCGCTCGCCCGAATACGTGAAGGAACTCGCGACCCACCACGTCGGCGGCTACCTGAAGATCGCACCCGAACACACCGAGGACGGCCCGCTGTCGAAGATGATGAAACCCGGGCTGGCCAGCTACGACAAGTTCAAGGCGCTGTTCGACAAGTTCTCGCGCGAAGCGGGCAAGGAGCAGTATCTGATCCCGTATTTCATCGCAGCCCATCCGGGCACGCGCGACGAAGACATGCTCGCGCTCGCCTTGTGGCTGAAGCGCAATGATTTTCGCCTGGACCAGGTGCAGACCTTCCTGCCGACGCCGCTGGCGCTGGCGACGACCATGTACCACACGGGGAAGAACCCGCTGCACAAAGTGTCGGCGACATCGGAGGAGGTAGGCATAGTCCGCGGCGGACGCCGGCGCCGCCTGCACAAGGCCTTCCTGCGCTATCACGATCCGGAGAACTGGCCGCTGCTGCGCGAGGCGTTACATCACATGGGCCGCGCCGACCTCATCGGCAACGGCAAGAAACAACTGATTCCCTCGTTTCAGCCGGCGGGTACCGGGAGGGTCGTTCAGCGCTCAGACAGCCGGCAGCCGAGGAAGCGCACGGCGCCGCTGCGCCGGGACGTCGTTTCGGCAACACCCGGCGCCAAACTGAAACTCGCGCGGCGACCGTAGAACGTTTCTTGGCATTCGCAACGCGTCAACTCCGCAGCGGAGAACGAGCGTCGGGTCGGGCGCATGAAGAAAAAGGACCCTCGCGAGTCCTTCTTCATACTTCGCGCCTGCAGTTTTACTTCTTGCCGCCCTTGTCCTTCGATTCAAACGGGTAGCGCGATTGGCCCGAGTCGTGCCCTTTGTCGTCGTCATCCCCATCGTTGCACTTGCTTTGCCCTTTTTCGTGATCATCGCGCTCGTCGCACTGTCCGACCCCTTTGCCATGCTCATGACCTTTGCGGTCCTTGCACGTCGATGTGACGCTCGGAAGCGCGGCGCAACCGATGACGTTGGCGCCGGTCATCGTAATGGCGCTGCTCGCCAAAGCGCGCCCGGCCAGGGTTCCACCGGTCATGGTGATGGATCCGGTGGCGCCACCCGCAAGTATGTTTCCGCTAAATGCCGAAGTTGTCATGGTCACGTCCGCGGCCGGTACCCAGAACACGTTACACGCCTGGCCGCCGTTGGCCATGATCACCGAGAAACCGGTGCCGGTAAGGGCTGCCCCGATCTTGAAAATCCAGACCGCGTTGGGATTGCCGCGCGCGTCGAGGGTCAACACGCCTGCTCCTGTCAATGCCGCACCGATGCAGTAGACGCCGGGGCGAAGCGTCATGGGGCCCGTAATGGTAGCAGTGCTGATGAGCGAATTATTGGTGCAAGGCATGGACTGGATCGCGTTGTAGGCGCCGTGGAAGTCGGCGAGTGCCCCGACTGCAGCCGCGTTCGTCGCAGGGGGCTGTGCGCCTGAAACGGTGCAGCCGGTATTTGTGAATGCGCCACCGGATCCTACATCGCCGGCAACCACGGAGTCGGTACAAGTCACTGCCGTGCCGCCGAGGACCGAAAATCCCGAAGCCGTACCCAGCGACACCTGGGCCCATGCCGGAGAGGCGCCGCCAAACAGGGCAGCCGTCGCCAGCAAACACGTGTAGAGGTACTTCTGAAGTTTATTCATGGCGCGTTTCCTTTCGTAGGTTCAGGAGGAAAAAGGCGCAATCCCTGGCCGGCGTGGATCCCGATGCGCCGCACCGGGTCCGGACGTTGGAACTGACCCTTCAGGACGATCGCGAAGTCTCACGCAGGTTTGCCACAGAGCCCAAGCTGGATAGAGCGGCCGCGAGGCATGCTATCGTCAGCGAACTTATAGCCCTTATGTTCAAGGTGCACAGTTCGGTGGCGTACATAAAAGGAAAAGGAACAAAAAATGACCGTCGCTGAATCCGGCGCTGGTCTAGAGGGGTGGGGGTCAGCTTCCCGGGAAATTGACGCACCGAATTTGAGCGCGGAATTTCAAGTGTTCACGAAGCTGCCGCTGCGTCTGGCATTGGAGTGCGCGGACAACGCGCAGCCGATCGACCGCATAAATAAAAACACCCGCGAGGCAGAACGCCTGCGCGGGTGTGAGGAGAAGATAACCGGGAACTAATGCGCGTCAATCGGTGCTGCTTCGAGGCAGGCGAGATAAGGCCTGCGCGGCATCGGCGGCCTTCCCTTTGGCGTCTCCAAAAGTGCTCGCGGTTCGAAGCATTTTGAACTGACCCGAGGTCACCCATTCGCTTTGCAGCAGACCCGCGATTTCGTCAGCGGTCGGCGCGTCCTTCGGTGCGGTGCCGCAGGCCCACCGGCGCGCGATCGCTTCGGCCAGATTCCGGATGCCATGCGCATACCCGCGATCCTGCATGATCTGGTCAAAGCTGAGCTGCCGCATGCAAGCCTCGACGAATCCAACGAAATCTTCGGCGCTCTTGAAGTAGCCGCTGTCGATCGCTCTCAAGGCCAGCCGTCTCCAGAATTCGTTGGGATCGACTGCCTGAGCCGCGGCCGTAGTCGTGGGCCGCGGATGACGAAACCGGGAAATAACCTCTTCGAAGCGCGAAATTGTCGACGTCATGATCCGGTCCCCTCCACGAAAATGCCATGTCCGGGGGCATACCATGCACAATCCGTGCCGCGTCAGTCTTGCGTTCGCGCCGTAAGCTTACGGCAGCCAAGAATTCGCCATCTATGGGTGGCTATTGGGCAGGAAATGAATGATATTTTACATCAATAAATCATAGTATTAACTCGATCTCAAGGGCGCAGAGGGCTGCCGGCACGGCGATGCGTCATGTATCCGCCCACCGTGCGATGGAGAAGTCGATTATTGGCCTCGGCCATGCGCGCGGATGACGGAAAATCGACGCGATGTCGAGGCGCTGGCAGCAACTTGCTGATATTCCAATTGTATTGGCGGCCGCACGGATGGCGCCATCGCTTACACATTGCGCCTCTTAGGAGGATTCCGATCGACGACGCGCTGCGTGCAGTCGCTCCCGGCAGGGTGGCCAGAATATGGAGTGGCGACGGTTTGCCTGCACACTGCGCTGGCACCAAGCGGCACCACCGATCGCCAAGCGCATAATTGCCGGATGCATTCAATAAGAAATACCCTGTGCAAGCTCGTCTTGCCGACGCTGCTCGCGGTGACGAGCGGCGGCGTAGCAGCCGCTTGGGTGGAGGTGGGCGGCAACGAACTCACCACCACCTACGCCGACGCGGAAACCATTCGCCGGACCGGCAGCTTGGTGCGGATGTCGCATTTGGTCGACCACACAAAGGCCAGAGGAATCGACGGTATCAAGCCGTATCTGTCGATTAAGATGGAGAACGAATATGACTGCGACCAGGAGCGAACGCGAACGCTCACCATCTCTCTGCATTCCGGAAACATGGGCGACGGCGAGCTGCTTGGCACCGTCACCGTTCCTGGGGACTGGCGGCAAGTCCCGCCCGACACCCTGGTGGAAACCCTGCGCGCATTCGCCTGCGGCAAATGGTAGGCGGTAGGCGTATTCCGACCACGAATTTCGATCAGATCCGGCACTGCGGGAACGCAGAATGTAGGGCTACTTGCCTTGATGGCGGTGCGGGCCGCAAATAGAAGAACGGAACCGACACCCTGCGGTGTCGCTGAGCATGCTCGCACTGCTCCCGCCTTCCGCGGCTTGGCACCGTGCCAAACGCCAGGACTTACGCCGCTGGCCGGTACTCGGGCACCACGTACGGCCCTTCGGGAATCACCGCGATATGCGGATCGCCGCTGCGCCGCACGCTGGCGCGTATGGCCTCCGGCACCGAGTCCATCTTCTGCACGCCGGTGAGACTCACCGACTGCGCATCGAGCCCTCCACTATACAAATGCACCGCGCCGCTGCGCATCGGTTTCAACTGCATCTGCGTCTGCCACTCGTCGATGTCGGCGAAGCGCTTGGCGCTGATGTCGGCCAGAAAGCCGTCGGCACCTAGCCCCAGCAGCCGGCGCTGCGCCTCCACGTATTCAGTCGAGCCCATGCCTTCCGCGCACTCCGACACGATCAGCAGATCGCCGCCGGGGGCGAGGATGTCGAGCGGCGCCACCATGCCCTTCACCGTCTGGTAATAGGTCTTGTCCAGCGGGTACCCGGCGGCGCTGGTAACGACGGTGGCGAACTTGCGCGCAACCGGAACCACGGCGTAGCGGCGGATGAAATCCACCGCCAGCAGATGGCTTTGCACTACTTCGCCGAAGTTCACGAACGACAGCTTGCGGTGCTCGTCGATCACCGTGTTGAGCGCCAGCGCATGGCCCAGCTTACCCATGATCTCGAGTTGCTCTTGGTGCAGGGGATTGCCCTCGAGCACGCAATTGGCGGCACGCGGATGCGCCATGAAGCGCGCGCTGTGGAAAGTGGTAATGGTGTCCTTGTGCGCGACCCCCGGGGCGATCACCTTGCGCCCGCCGGAGTAACCCGCCATGAAATGCGGCTCCACCAGACCGGTGGCGATGCGCACGTCGGCCTCGACCAAGCGCCGGTCGAGCTTCACCGGGGTGCCGCGCGAAGTGGCGCCCAAATCAACGTGATCGGCGTCATTGCGCGCGAAATGATTCGCCACGCGCACGGTCTGCATGACCCAGGGATCGCCGATGAGTTCCGCCAGTTCGTCGCCTTCGTTGGGTCGGTGCAGGCCAGTCGCGACCAGGATGGTGATGCCGGCGGCCGGTATACCCGCATCCATCAGCTCCCGCACCAGGGGCGGCAGGAACAGGCCGTTCGGCACCGGGCGCGTGATGTCGCACACCAGGATGCAGGCGCTCTTGGCGCCGCGCGCCGCCTCGGCCAGCGGCCGCGCGCCGACCGGCTGCGCCAGCGCCGCGCGCACCGCAGCCACCGGGTCGGCGAGCAGCGGCATCGCAGGCTTCCTGACCACCGTGACCTCCCACGTCGGGTCCAGATCGAGACGAAAGCTGCCTTTGCCGTAGCGGAGGTCGATGTGCATCGCGGTTCTTCCTCTGGAACTTTCTGCTGCGACTCAGCCCGGCGCCGCAACTGCGCGCAGCATCCTCAACGCAGTACAGGCAGCGCCGTAACCGTTGTCGATATTGACCACCGCCACGCCCGGCGCGCAGCTCGCAAGCATTGCATCGAGCGCAGTGCGACCGCCGCTGGCGACACCGTAACCGACCGACGTCGGCAATCCGATGACACAGCCTCGCACCAGCCCGCCCACGACGCTCGCGAGCGCCGCATCCATGCCGGCGGCGACGATCAATATCGGGAAGCGACGAATCTCTTCCAGCCGGTCGGCAAGCCGCCACAGGCCGGCGACGCCGACGTCGTGAAATTCGGCCGCTGGCTCGCCGTACCACGCGAGCGTGCGCTGAGCTTCGCGCGCCGCAGCCACATCCGAAGTGCCGGCAGAGAGTATGGCGACGCGTACGGCTGATTCATCCGAACGCTGGTGCGCCGCACCGAAAAAAGCGGTGCGCGACAAGGGTTCGTATTCCAGTGCCGCGCGGATGTCGGCGGAGAAAGCATCGAGCTGTTCGACGCCGAGTCGCGTAAGCAACAGACCGGCGCCGCGCGTACGTGCCTCACGCAATATGAACTCGAGCTGGCCTACACTCTTGCCCGCGCAAAAAATCGCCTCGTCCAGGCCGACGCGTTCGCCGCGGCCGATATCGGGGCGCACCTCAGGAACGCTCATCGCCACGCACCAAGAACGCACTGCCGTTGCGATACGGGGCAAAGCTCACCGGCTGCGCCAGGCCTGCGCCCGCGAACAAGCCGCTGACTTCGCGCGCCAGCTGGTCGCGACGCTGCCCGTCGATGGCATCCAGGCTCGCTGCATCCAGTTCCAGCACCACACCGGCGGCGCGCACGCGGCAACGCACGGTGCGCGCTGCCACCGCAGCGCCGATCAGGCGCTCGCTTGTGTGCACCAACGCCAGTGTCGCGGCATCGATGGCGATTCCGGTTTCGACGCGGCTGGCGAGGCAGGGTGCCGCGGGCAATTCGGCCGCGTCGCCCAAGCCCAGGGCACGCGCCATGGCGCGCACCATGTCCTTGCTCGCGCCGATCTCCACAAACGGGTGACGCACGCCGTGGTCGCTCGCAGCGCGCAGGCCGGGGCGATATTCGCCCAAGTCGTCGCGATTGGTGCCCGACACGAGTTCCGCGGTAGTGCGCGTTCTGATGGCGCCGTAGAGGCTGGTCTTGCAGTGGAAGCAACGGTCGACCGGATTGGCGAGGTATTCGGCGCGGCCGAACTCGCCCGCATCGAATATCTCCAGCCGCCAGCCGCGATCGGCCGTCATCGCCTGCACGCGCGCCGTCGCTTCGAGCGGCACCGCCGGCGAACGCGCGTGATACATGGTCGCGCGCATTCCCAGCGCTGCATGCGCAATGGTTGCCAGGGTGAGGCTGTCGACGCCGCCCGAGAGCGCCACGCCGAGCTCCTGGACTTCGCCTATGGAACGCAACAGCGCGTCGAGTTCGCGCAACCTGGCCAGCACCAGATCATTTTCCATGCTTGGCCTCCTGCGCCAGCGCCGCGGCTTCGCTCGCGCGGCGCAGGCGCTCCCGCCCGCTGCGCTCGCCGCCTGAGCGCACGTCGTCGCTTTCGGCCTTGGCGCTCAGGGCACCGTCCGGCCGCCGCGCGAGCTTGACACGCACCGCCGGTCCGTCGGTACCGGCGATGGTCGTTTCGCGGCGCGCGAGCACGCTGCGCGCGAGCAATTGATGGCGCACGCCCAGCGTCGCGGTTTCAGCGAAACAGGCGGCGACGATCGCCTCGCGCCGCTGCGGCTGCGCCAGCACCTGGACCTGGGCCGCCATGCGCCCCTTCTTGCCGAACACCGGGCTTTGCACCACGTCGAGCACGCCGTCGCAGGCGCGCAGCCGCTCCAATCCCAGCGCCAGATCCTCAGGGGTCTGGTCGTCGACTTCGAAGGTCAGCAATGCGACCTCCTCGGCTCCCTGCGTCTGCGTCATGTCGAACGCCAGCACCCGCAGCACATTGGCGACCCCGTGCAGCCGGCGCGTGCCAAAGCCCATACCCGACGCACTGAGGCGTCCCGGACGCATCCCTAAGCTTGAGGTACATTGCAGATGGCGCAGGATCGCCGCCCCGGTCGGGGTGACGCGTTCTCCGGCCAATCCATCGTCGAAGAACGCATACCCGGTCAACAGTCTGACCACTGCGGGCGCCGGCACCGGCAACGCGCCGTGTGCAGTGTGCACGCGACCGGAACCCAGCGGCAACGCGCCAACCGACCAGGATGCGGGCCCCAGCGCCTCGATGATCCACGCCGCGCCGACAATATCGGCAATGGAGTCCAGCGCTCCGACCTCGTGGAACTCGACTTCGTCCACGCCGACACCGTGAACCTGCGCCTCTGCCTGCGCCAGAATTTCGAACATGGCTACTGCACGCGCAGCGACCGCGGCTTCCAGTTCCATGGCTGAAATCGCGCCCCGGATCGCAGCCAGCCCGACATGATCATGAAGAAGGCGAACACTGCCCGGAGGAACAACTTCGGCGGGTAGATTGAGTTCGAAGCGCCGCCCGCTGAGGATGCCGTCATTGTGCGCAATCAACGCGCCGCGCGCGCCTGGCGCAAGACCGACCTTGCAAAGCACCGTGTCCAACCCCGCGCCAAGATCGGGAAATGCGTCCAGCACGGCGGCGATGAACATGTCGCCGGCGACGCCGCCGACCGGATCGAGGTGCAGGTGCATTGGGAGACGGCTCGGATTAAGTCGGGCGAACGCCGCCGCGGCGACCGCATCGGCTCGGGCGCGTCGCGACGCGGATCAAAGCTTGATGCAGCACTGCGAATTTTATCATCCCAGCCTTTGATCTGTATCAGTGTTCCCGGATGCTGTAGTTCCGGCTGCTCCCGTCTTGGCGGTATGATTTGACTTCTGCGTTTGGCCACTGGCACGGCCTGACGCAACCTCATTCATTTCTAGGGAGAGCAAGCATGAGACGAGCAGCCATCGTGGCCCCGGTTCGCAGCGCAGTGGGTGTCTATGGGGGGAGCCTGCGTCCGGTGCCGGTGGAGAAGCTGATCGCAAGCGTGATCAAAGCGCTGATCGCGCGCTCCGGCCTCGACGCTGCGAGGCTGGACGATGTGATCATCGCTCAATCGTATGCCAATGGCGAAGCTCCCTGCATCGGCCGCTACGCCGTGCTGGAAGCGGACCTGCCGATAGAGATCCCGGGCTACCAGCTCGACCGCCGCTGCGGCGGCGGGTTGCAGGCGGTGCTCAACGCCGCGATGATGGTGCAGACCGGCGCTGCCGACGTGGTACTTGCCGGCGGCGTCGAGAGCATGAGCAACATCGAGTATTACACCACCGACATGCGCTGGGGCAAGCGCTCAGGCTCGGTTACGCTGCACGATCGGATGCAGCGCGGTCGCGAGCGCTCGCAGCCCGAGTGGCGCTTCGGCCACATCTCCGGGATGATAGAAACGGCGGAGAACCTGGCCAAGGAGTACGGCATCGCGCGCGCAGACGCGGATGCCTACGCGGTGCGCAGCCACCAGCGCGCGACCGAGGCCTGGAACTCGGGCAAGTTCAAGGATGAGCTGGTGCCGATCAGCGTCCCGCAGCACAAAGGCGAAGCCAAGGTGTTCGCGCAGGACGAGGGTTATCGCGCCGACGCCAGCATGGAAACGCTGGCGAAACTGAAACCGCTGATGAAAGACGGCACCGTGACCGCCGGCAACTCCAGCCAGCAGAACGACGCTGCGGCAGCCTGCCTGGTAGTCGCCGAAGACAAACTGAAGGAACTCAAACTCGAGCCGATGGGCTATCTGGTCGGCTGGGCGGCTGCCGGTTGCCATCCGGCGACCATGGGCATAGGCCCGGTGCCTGCGGTGGCGAAGCTGTTTGCCAAGACCGGCCTCGGTTTCGACAAACTGGATCTGGTGGAACTGAACGAAGCCTTCGCCTGCCAGGTGCTGTCGGTGCTCAAGGGCTGGGGCTGGAACGATGCCGATCGCCTGAACGTCAATGGCTCTGGCATATCGCTGGGCCACCCGATTGCCGCAACCGGCGTGCGCATTCTTGCGACGATGTTGCATGAACTCGAGCGGCGCAAAGGCCGCTACGCGCTCGAGACCATGTGCGTGGGCAGCGGCCAGGGCGTCGCGGCGATATTCGAGCGCGCGTAAAGAAGACGATGAACTAAGCACAGGCGGCCTAGGGAAGGGTTGGGGGCCCCCCTTCCAAACTCGGCCCCTTGTTCTCATTGAGTGAACTTTCCCCTCTAGACGAACCGGGACCTTCGGGGCGTATATTCTCCAAGTCAGTGGAAGCTTCGATTGCGCCGCAGGCGTAGTCAGAGCTTCCCAAATAACATTCCCATCATCAACGGATCATCCATGCTGCTGCCATTGGAAGGTGTCAAAGTACTCGACCTGAGCCACGCGCTCGCTGGGCCGTTTTGTTCGACGATGCTCGGCGACTACGGCGCGCAGGTAATCAAGATCGAGCCTCCGGGTCTGGGCGACATCGCGCGCGCCTGGGGCTCGCCGATGCCGGGCGGCGAGACGGATTACTTCGCCAGCCTGCATCGTAACAAGAAGGGCATGGTGCTCGATCTGAAGAATCCCCAAGGCAAGGAGACCTTCCTGCGCATGGTCGAGCGCTGCGACATCGTGCTGGAGAATTACCGCGCCGGTGCGCTGACACGATTAGGGCTCGATTATGCGACGGCGCGCAAGCGCAATCCCGGCATCATCTACTGCTCGATATCCGGTTTCGGCCAGGACGGTCCCTACCGCGACCGCCCCGCCCTCGACCTGATACTGCAGGCGGAGAGCGGCATGATCAGCGTCACCGGCGAAGCGGGCGGGCACGGCGCGCGCGCCGGCGTGTCGATCGCCGATCTGACCGCCGGCATGAACGCGGCGTTCGGCATCATGCTGGCGCTCAGGGCCAAAGAGCAGAGCGGAATCGGACAGGCGATAGACGTGTCGATGATGGAGGGCCAACTCGCATTGCTCGGCACCATGATCGCAAACCACTGCGCCAGCGGCGAAATCCCCAAGCCGATGGGCACTGCTTACAAGGCCTTGTTACCCTACCAGACGTTCCAAACCAGGACACGCGATCTGGCGCTTGCCGTAGGCAGCGAAAAGTTATGGAAGATATTCTGCCCCGTGATCGGCTGTCCGGAACTTGCCGACGACCCGCGCTATCGCACCAACGGCGAGCGCAATACCAATCGCGACGGCCTGATCGCGAAGCTGCAGCAGGTATTCCTCACGCGGCCCTACGAGGAGTGGGAAGCGCTGTTGACCAAGCATGGCATTCCGGTCGGCGCCATCAACAACCTCGCCCAGGTGGTCGATCATCCGCAGGTAAAGTCGCGCGGTTCCATCGTCGACATCGATCACCCGCGCGCAGGCAAGATGCGCGTTGTGGGGGTGCCGGTCCGTTTGTCGGAGACGCCAGGTTCGGTGCGCACACCATCGCCGTCGTTGGGCGAGCACACCGACCAGGTGCTGGGAGAGTTACTCGGCCTGAGCGCTTCTGAAATTGACGCTCTGCGCGCGACAGGCGCCCTGGGCTGATACCCGGATCAATTGTTCTTTGCGCCCTCGTTCACCCAGACCTTGAGCGTTTCGATGTCCTTGGCCGGGAGTTTTTCGCGGCCATGAGGCATCTGAATGGAGGCATGTACGCGCCCTTCCACCAGCATGTTGAGCGCACTCGAAAGGGCGTCGCCCGGCTTCACCAGCGGCCCGAACTTACCGCCCTTCATCAGGGTTTGATAGCTGGTCGTATCCAGTCCGCTCGCCGCGAATCCCTTCTGCCCCGGCGCATGGCATTCAGAGCAATTCTTCGCAAGAATCGGCTGCACCTCTTTGTTGTAGCTCACGCCTGAAGGCGAAGGCGCGCAGGCAGCCACGGCAAGCACTGCCACCACTGCGAGGGAACATCTGGATACCGCATTGAACCCGGCCTTCATAACCGATCTCCTTGTTGCTGACTTTCCGAATCTACCCCAGAGCACGGCAACTGGCAATTGATCCACGTCAGCCCTCGATGCCAAACGCGCGCTTCATGGCGCGCAGACTTTCCTGATGCGGGGTCCATTGCCGCCCGCCGATTACGCCGCCATCGACCACCAGGTCATGGCCGTTGACGAAGCTGGACTCGTCGCTCGCCAGGAACACCGCAGCCATGGCGATGTCGTCGGTCAGCCCCGCTCGCGGTATCGGCTGCATCATGGCGAGGCCGGTCTTGACCGCGTTCGCTGTCTGCTCCGCTTTTTCCACAGACAGACCCAGCGCTTTGCCGAAAATACCGGTGGCGATACCGCCGGGGGAAATCGAGTTGACCCGCACGCTGCTCTCTCCAAGCTGCATGGCGACACAGCGCGTCAGATGCACCACCGCGGCCTTGGCTGCCGAATAGATCATGGACGATGACAGCCCGGCGCGACTCGCGGCCACCGAACCGTTATTGATGATGCTGCCCGAGCGCTGATTCAGCATTACCGGCGCCACGTGTTTCATGCCCAGCATGACCGAGCGCACCAGCACGGCCATCGCCTGGTCGAAACCTTCGACCGGGATCGTCTCGATGCCGCCGATCGGCGACGGTCCGCCGGCGTTGTTGAACAGGCAGTCGATGCGACCATGCTTGCGCAGCGCGAATTCAATCAGCGCTTTCATCTGCGCTTCGATCGTGACGTCGGTCTTCACGAAATCGCAGCGATCGCCGATCGATTTGGCCACCGCCAAGCCTTCCGCCTCGCGCCGCCCGGCGATCACCAGCTTGGCTCCCTCTGCCGCAAATACTTCCGCCGTGCGCTTGCCGATGCCGCTGGTAGCACCGGTGATGATGCATACCTTGTCCTTTAGCCTTGCCATCTTGCCTCCGTCATTTGCTTTCCATCACCCACACGCCATTCCAGTTATCTCCCGGCGGGTGCTCCGTGAGGTAATGGCAGCGTTCGACGTAGAGCTTGGCCGCCTTGTCCGCCGGGTTCATCGCCACCACTTCCGAAAACTGTTTTACCGCGCCGTTCCACTTGCCCTGGCGGTATTTGACCAGCCCGTCGCGAAAATACCCCAGCGCGTCGATTAGGTGCGGGTAGGTGTCTTCGGTGTGGTAGTCGAGGATTTCGTAGATTGCGACTGGTTGCGTCTTGCCCTTGACGACCACCAGATCGAGTTCGCGCGTGCGGTAAGTGCCGCGCAGTTTGGCGTGGGTGAATTCGCTCACCAGGATATGGCTGCCGTATTGCTTGCACGCCGATTCCAGGCGCGAAGCGAGGTTCACGCCGTCGCCGATGATGGTGTAATCCATGCGCTTTTTCGAGCCGATGTTGCCCGACACCACCATATCGGTATTCAGGCCGACGCCCATGTCGACCGGCGGCTTGCCCTCGGCAATGCGCTGGGCATTCCATGTCTTCAATGCGCCCAGCATTGCGATCGCGGCGCGCACCGCCCGGTCGGCATCGTCTTCGTGCCCGACCGGGATGCCGAACGCGGCCATGATCGCGTCGCCGATGAATTTGTCGAGCATGCCCTCTTCGTGCTGGATGCAATCGACCATGAGGGTGAAATATTCGTTGAGCAAGGCCACCGTGCCCTGCGCGCCCAGCTGCTCGGTAATGGTGGTGAAGCCGCGGATGTCGGAGAACAGCACGGTTGCCGGGACGCTCTGGCCGCCGAGCAATTCGGCGCCGCTCGCCACCAGCCGGTCGGCGATGCCCGGATCCATGTAGCGCGACATGGTCGACTTCATGCGCTTTTCGCTGCTGATGTCCTCGATCAGCAACATCGAGCCCAGGCGCTTTTTCTCGATGCTGAATAGCGGCAGGATGGTCACATTGGCGGAGACTTTCTCGTCGCCGACGGCGAGCTCCGCATCCATGAACATGTCGGCAGCCGCGGTTTCATCGACGTGCTTGAACCGCTCCAGGATCCAGTCGTTGGCGCCACCGAAGAACTCCGCCACCTGTCGATGCAGGATCTGCTCCGGGCTCACCTTGAGGATCCTCAGCCCCGCGGCATTGCAGGTTGCGATCTTGCCGCTGTCGTCGAGCGTGACGACCGCGTTCGACATCGACTCCAGCATCGCCTCGTTGTAGTTCTTCATGTTGTGTACGTCGGCGAACAGCTTGGCGTTCTCCAGCGCGATCGAAATCTGCGCGGTGAAAGCGCGCAGCCGCGATTCGTCTTCGTTGGTGAACGGCCCGCCGTGCTTGTTCAGCACCTGGGTCACGCCGATGGTCTTGCCGTGCTTGTTGACGATGGGCACGCACAGGATCGAGCGCGTGAAAAAGCCTGTCTTCTTGTCGAACGCGGGGTTGAAGCGCAGGTCGGCGTAGGCGTAGGGAATGTTGATCGCCTTGCTGGTGGTGAACACCGCGCCTGCGATGCCGAGGTGATTGGGCAGCCGGATCTGCACCGACGCGAGCCCCTGCCCGACCTCGGACCACAGCTCGTTCGACTTTTCGTCGTTCAGAAACAGGGTCGAACGCTCGGCATTGAGCATGCGCGTCGCCTCGCCCATGACCTTCTGCAGCAGCGAACCGAGCTTGATGTCCGCGGTCATTTCGGACACCACGTCGACGAATTCCATCTCCTGCTTGCGCACCGCCTTCATGCGCTCGATGAATACCGCGCCCTGCAGCGCCAGCGTGCCCTGGGTCGTCATCGCCTCGAGCACGGCGAGATCGCGCCTGGTAAAGCCGCCTTTCTTCTTGTTCAGCGTCTGCGCCACGCCGATGACTTCGCCTTTCACCGTCCGAATCGGCGTGCATAGAATGTTGCGGGTGACGAACCCGGTCTGCTCGTCGACCGAGCGGTTGAAGCGCTCGTCCGAATAAGCATCGGCAATGAGTACCGACTCCCCGGAGGTGAACACGTAGCCGGCGATGCCGCTCGTGTTCAGGATGCGAATCTCGTGCTTGATGTTTCCCTGGGCCACGCGCGAATACAACTCATTGGTTTCCGCGTCATTCAGAAACAGGGTCCCGCGCTCCGCGTCGAGTTCCGCGGTGGTCATTTCGACCAGCACGCGCAACACGTCGTCCAGCGTGTCGTAGGCCGCCATCTTGTGCGACACTTCGAGCAGCAGCTCGACCAGTTTCAGCCGGCCGTGTACCGCCGGGCTCGCCTTCTTCTTCTGCGGCTTGCGCCGCCCGGCCAGGTGGGTGATTTCGGCAGTGGGTTTGGCTTGCTCCATGGCTTCTACTTTAACCTATTCGCCGGCACGGCCTGTAATTGCTCGCGCAACTCGCGCACCGTCGCCTGCAGTTGCACGATTTCCGCGTGATCCTGCGCACGCGCCGCCGCAACCACGCTTTGCTTGGAGAAATTAGCCAGCTCCAGCGCCTCGCGCAATGCCGCCGCGGTCGAGCGCAACTGCGCAATTTCGTCCTGGGCAGCGACTAGGGCTTGGCGCACCGCCGTTTCCTCTCCCAACCGCGCCGCCTCCAGGGCATCGCGCAAGGCGCCGACGCTGGCCTTCAACTGTTTGATCTCGTCCAGACTGGCGGACTGGGCGAGCCTGGCAGCCTCATCGCGCCGAAGCGGCCACTCCTGCAGTTCGTCGCGCAGCGCAGTGATGGTCGCCTTGAGTTGCGCGATTTCGGCATTTGCGGCAGACACTCCTTGCCGGACGGCCTCGCCCGTATCGCGTCGCGCCCGCTCGAGTTCCTCGCGCAGCGCGAACACTGTCATCTTCAAGTCTCGGATCTCGGCAAGGCCGGGGGCGGCGGTTTCCGTTTCTGCGGCCATACGCTTATTCTAATACCGGGGCGCAATTCGAGGAACCTCGTTCGCGGGCTCTATTTTCCATCCGGAAGCGGCAGGCGCGCCATTTCGAAGCGGTCGGTGATGCGGGTGTAACCGCCGCTTCCCGCCAGGCGGCCGATCGGGTTGATTTTGCCGACATCGACGTGAAACCGCTCGTCGACGATGCCTTCGTGAAAATGATAGTAGACGACCTCGCCGATCACCACATGATAGGGTGCGCGTCCGAGCTCCAGATGCTGCAGCAGGCGGCATTCGAAGGCGACCGGCGCTTCCGCGATGCGCGGCGGCCGTACTTTCGTCGACGCCAGCGCGGTAAAGCCCGCCTCGGCGATCTCGTTCACGCCGCGCGGGTAGTCGATCGCGCACACGTTCATCTTCTCCTTGATCGCGTCGCTCACGATGTGCACCACGAATTCCGGAATCTCCAGGATATTCGCCAGCGTGTCCTTGGCCGCACCCCGCTTGTCACCGACCGAGAACATGAGCATTCCAGGATTGGCGCCGATCGCATTGAAGAAACTGAACGGCGCGGCATTCGGCCCCTTGGCGCCCAACGTGGTCACCAGCGCGATCGGCCGCGGCGTAACGCTCCCGATCAACAGCTTGTACTGCGCTTGCCAATCGAGAGTGCCGGCATCGAATTCAGTCATGTTTATCCTCGAAGTATGATTTGTCCCGCGCAATCTAGCGCCTTACCTGCATCATGGCAAGGCGCTCGGCACGGACGATCGCGGCGGCCAGTTCCTGGTACGGCTGCGATCCGGGCTCGAGCGCCGTCAGCAGCTGGCGCCAATAGTTCAGGGCCGCGGCGTAGTCCCCCCGCTCGTATTCGGAGCTACCGGCCATCTCAAGGGCCTTGGGATGATTCGGTTTGAGCACCAGCGCGCGATCGATAATCTCGCGCGGTTTGCCGGCCAGTTTTCCTCCCTGCGTCATGCCTAGTGCGTCCGCGTATTCGCACCACACCGCAGGATCATTCGCAACCTTGGATGGCAAGGCGAGCGCTTTTTCATAGGCTTGCGCGGCGTCGGCGAAACGATCCTGTTCGAAATGCAGGCGCGCGAGAATCGCCCATCCCCTCGCGTCGCGCGGCTGCTGCGCCAGGTGCGCGTGCAAGCGGCGCGCAAGAGCATCCGCTTCGGCACCGCCTTTGACGGTGACCGCAATGGACGGCCGCGCCTCATTTCCGTCCCCGTCGCCGTGCGTTTCCGCCTTCAAGTGGAGCACCAGCGCGAGCAGCGATGTAGCGAACACAAGCGCCAGCAAAGCAACAAAAAGGCGGGCAGTGCCCGCCTTTTTGCTGAACTCAAGCATCGCTCATTTCTTGTCAGATGCTGCCGCTGCAACCGCCGGAGCCGCCGCCGCAAGCTTGGCGGCACCGCGCCTGGCAGCCGTTGCGTCCTCGAGGATCTTGATCGCCTCCTGGGAGATGCTCATCGACTTGTTGAGCGACTCCGTCGCGGCTTCTGGATTGTGGAATCCCGCGCCATTCGACGCCGTCCACCATTCCCAATGAATCTGCGCTTCGTAGTGCCTTTCGCGCACCGCGTTTAGCACCGACTCCTCAACTCCCGCTCCCTTGGCTTCCTCGAATTTTTCCACCATGCGGGTAAGCCAGAATTCGGCTTTGCGCACCTTGCCCTGGAAACGCGCATTGAGCGAGTCCATCACATACAGGGCTTGATTTTCTTTCCATTCCCGGTGGCAGGTCAGGCAGGTCTGTTTGATGTAATTGCGCGGACTGGTCTGCCAGTGAGAAGTATAGGTCTTTCCGGTTTTCGCGTCCTTCATCTTCGGCATATGGCACTGGTGGCATTCGACGCCCGCCTTCTGGTGCTTGGAGTTGTAATAGTTCTCGGTGTCCGGATGCTGCCCCTTCCACAGCAGCGCGCCGGTGACACCGTGCTTGAAGTCGCGGAACTTGAGATCGTTATAGTGCTTGGCGATTTGGTTCACGTCCTTGAACGGGAAGTGGTTGGTGCGCTGGTCGGCCATCCCGATCGGCTGGCCGGTGGTCGGGTCGGTGCCCGGATTGCAGTTGTATTCGACGTGGCACTGGCCGCACTGCAGCTTGGTGTCGTAGCGATCGAGAATGGCGATCTTGCGCGTGTGCCCGCGCACGCCGAGTTCTTTAACGTCGATCTTGGCGGCACCCGCATCCTTGTTCCACAGGGTGTCCTTCTCCGGACGCGTGAGCGCCTGGATCAAACCGTCGCGCACGATACGCGGCTTGGCCGAATGCGGGTCGTGGCAGAAGAAACAATTGAGCGCGTGATTGACGTTTCGAGCCATCTCGACCACCTTCGAGGTCCGGCTCCACTTGGCCGTAGGGACCGGGTCGCCCATGTACGCCCAGTCGAGGATATGGTCCTGGGTCTTGCAGTTCAGGCACACCGGATTGGCGGCCGCGGCGGTGCCAGGCTTGAACGGTTTGTGTTCGGCATTGCCGGGATACTGGTCGGTGATCGCATCCCCGACTTTGAAGTTGCCGCCGGGACGAGTCAGGTATTGCCATCCATCCTTGGGCACGAAACGCCCGCCGAAGGCACGGTCCACGACGAATTGGTCCAGCACCATGAACGCGTGCGAGCGCGGCAGGTTGTGTTCGCGGGTGAAACCGTGCCCCATCATCAGCTTGTCCCAGGCGGGGTTCGGCGACGGGCCTCCAGCCTGCGATTTCTCGGAACGGGCGTTCTTGTTCCAGTTCATGGTGTACAGCGTCTCGTATTGTTTCTGATGGCAGGCGCCGCAGGCAGCGGGATCCACCTTGGTGGCCGGACGCACTTTGGCGTCGGCCAGGTGCTTGTCAATTCCGTCGTGGCAGCTGTTGCAGCCGACGCCCCTGTGCTTGCCATCGGCGTGAAACGCCTTGATCGGCTCATGGCACCCATAGCAGCTTGAGGCGTCGAAGGTGGGCGATTTGCCCGGTTTGGTCTTTGCATCCTTGGCCAAGGCCATTGGCGCACTGACAGCCAGCGCAAGCACGATTGCCGCAACGCGCGCGCACTTGATGAAGGAACCGATCGGCATGGGGAATCTCCCTGTGAGGCGTTGTTATGACGGGTCTTCCATGACTTGCGGAAGATCTTCCCGAATGTAGCTGCGGACCAAATCATCGGTAAATACCTCCTTGGAGGTAGCCGGCCGGGCGCGCGGACGAATCGTCGGAGTCGCCGCCTGGACTGCTTCTAATCTATAATTGTAGATGCCATCCATCAGGGGTCATTCCATGAATCAGCCGCGCGAACTCAACACCACTTTGGTCAACGAACTCAAGGCTTTGATTGGCGAGCGCGCCACCACGGCACGCGGCATCTGCGATCAGCACGGCAAGGACGAATCCTACTTTCCGAATGCGGCCCCCGACGCCGTGGTGTTTCCGCAGACAACCGAAGAAGTGCGCGACATCGTCAACATCTGCCGCCGCCACCAGGTTCCGATGATCCCCTACGGCGTCGGCACCTCGCTCGAAGGTCATATCCTCGCGGTCAGAGGCGGCGTATGCATAGACGTAAGCCAGATGAACAAAGTGCTCGCAGTGCACGAAGCCGACCTCGACGCGGTGGTGCAAGCGGGCGTAACGCGCAAGCAGTTGAACGAACACATACGCCACACGGGACTGTTCTTCCCCATCGACCCCGGCGCCGATGCCACCATCGGCGGCATGAGCGCGACGCGCGCATCGGGAACCAATGCGGTGCGCTACGGCACCATGCGCGAAAACGTGATTTCGCTTACCGTGGTGCTCGCCGACGGACGCATCATCAAGACCGCGCAGCGGGCGAAGAAATCGGCTGCCGGCTATGACCTGACGCGGCTGTTCGTCGGCTCGGAAGGCACGCTGGGCGTGATCACCGAGATCACGGTGAAACTGTATGCAATACAGGAAGCCATGTCCGCCGCGGTGTGTGCCTTCGATTCGATCGATGGTTGCACCAAAACCATCATCCAGACGATACAAGCCGGTGTGCCGGTGGCGCGCTGCGAAATCGTCGACGCGATCGCGATCGGTTGCATCAACGCCTACAACAAGACTGCCTACCGCGTCGCCCCGACGCTGTTCTTCGAATTCCACGGCACCCAGGCGAGCGTGGTCGAGCAGGCGGAACTGGTGCAGGAAATTGCCCGCGAGAACGGCGGCAAGGATTTCCAGTGGGCGACCAAGGCCGAGGACCGCAACAAACTGTGGGAGGCGCGCCACAACGCCTACTTCGCCTGCCTGCAACTGCGCCCGGGTTGCAGGGCCATCTCCACCGACGTGTGCGTGCCCATTTCACGCCTGGCCGAGTGCGTGTCCGAGACGATGAAGGACGTTGCAAACTATCTGTGCCCGGTGCCGCTGCTCGGGCACGTAGGCGATGGCAACTTTCACCTGATGTTCCTGGTAGACCCGGCCAAGCCGGAGGAACAGGAACTGGCGAAGTCGTTCAATAAGCGGCTGGTCGAACGCGCGCTCGCCATGGAAGGCACCTGCACCGGAGAGCATGGAATCGGTCTGGGCAAACAGGCATGGCTGGAGAAGGAACTGGGCGAGGCGGTAGACGTGATGCGCGACATCAAGCGCCTGTTTGACCCTAACGACCTGATGAATCCGGGGAAGGTGGTGCCGCTTTAGGCGCTCGCCCTATTCGGCGTCGCCGACATCGCCACATGCCGCCGAAATCCTTGCGCGCTACGCGCGCCAACCGTGTTTTTTGCCACGGATGAAAACCATCCGTAGCAAAAACACGTTATGAAAAAAGGCGACAACGGTTCGGGGTTGATTTTCTATCCAAGATCGCCGATGGCACACGGACGGGTTCTCGTCCGCGTGCCATCGGCGACCCGCGCGGGCGGGACGCCGTCCGCGTAAGTACTGAGGCCACAGACCGAGATATCCGCCGGTGTCGATGCCGGGACATTGCGCGCTCAGGCACGGCTATGGAAAGAGGCAATAACGGATTTGGATTGTCTTTTTGCAAAGTTGCAAATCCGAAATCTGTTCCCTAAATCTTGAGAAAATGCTCGCGGTAGTACTTGAGTTCCTCTATCGACTCGTAGATATCGGCCAGCGCCTCGTGTTTGCCATGCTTGGTAAGACCTTTGGCCAATTCCGGCTTCCAGCGCTTCACCAGTTCCTTCAACGTGCTGACATCGAGGTTGCGGTAGTGAAAGTAGGCCTCCAGCCGCGGCATGTAGCGTGCCATGAACCTACGGTCCTGGCAGATCGAATTGCCGCAGATCGGCGATATCTTGGATGGCACGTGCTGAGCGAGAAAATCCAGATATTGCTGTTCTGCCTCGGCCTCGGCCAGCGTGGATACCTTGACTTTGGCAATCAGGCCGGAACGGGCATGCGTGGATTTGTTCCAATCATCCATGGCCTCGAGCACACTATCGGCCTGATGCACGACCAGCACCGGCGCCTCGGCGACGGTGTTCAACTGCGAATCGGTGACCACGATGGCGACTTCGATGATTCTGTCGCGCTCGGGATCTAAACCGGTCATTTCCATGTCCAACCACACCAGGTTATTCTGATCTTGAGGCATCTTGCGTGCACGTGCCACATTGAATGAAGGGCTTTATTGTGTCATATTTCAGCCAGATGCAGACATTCACCGCCGTTTTTCTCGCAGCGCTCGCGCTCACCACTGGCCTGCGGCTGTGGTTGGCGCAGCGCCATATTCGGCATATCGCTAGCTGCCGCGACCGGGTGCCTGCGGAATTCTCCGAACATATCGGACTGACGGCACATCAGAAAGCGGCCGACTACAGCACCGCCAAGACGCGCCTGGGCATGATCGATGTCCTCATCGGCGCAGCGCTGCTGCTCGCGCTCACCCTGGGCGGCGCGCTGCAGGCGCTGCACGACGCGTGGCTGCGCATGTTCGACGCCGGCGGCCATGCGCAGGGCATCGCCCTCGTTATCAGCGTTGCCGTCATCTCCGGCATCATCGACCTGCCGCTGTCCCTGTATCGCACTTTCGTGATCGAGGCGCGGTTCGGCTTCAACAAGATGACCCTGCGACTATTCTTCATGGATCTGCTCAAGCAAACGTTGCTTGGCGCGGCACTGGGGCTGCCGCTGCTCGCGTGCGTACTGTGGCTGATGCAGCGCATGGGCGAGCAATGGTGGCTTTACGTCTGGGCCACCTGGATCGTGTTCAACCTGCTGGTGCTCACCCTCTATCCGACGCTCATTGCGCCCTGGTTCAATAAGTTTACTCCATTGGCGGATGTCGGCCTGAAAAGCCGCATCGAAGCGCTGCTCGCCAAATGCGGTTTCCGCGCGCAAGGTCTGTACGTGATGGACAGTTCCCGGCGCTCCAGCCACGGCAACGCCTATTTCACCGGTTTTGGCGCAGCCAAGCGCATCGTCTTGTTCGACACCTTGATTTCAAGGCTGGCCCCGGCGGAAATCGCTGCGGTACTGGCGCATGAGCTCGGCCATTTCCGCTACCATCACGTTTGGAAGCGGATGGCGGCCCTGTTTGCGCTGAGCTTGGGGTTCCTTTGGCTGCTCGGTCACGCGATGAAGCAGGACTGGTTCTATTCCGGCCTCAATGTGCAGGCACACTCGACGGCGCTTGCGTTGCTGCTGTTTTTCATGGTGGTACCGGTATTCACCTTCCTTCTGCATCCTCTCACCAGCCTCTATTCGCGCATGCATGAATACGAAGCCGACGCCTATGCCGCGCAGCAAGCAGTTCCCGCCGACTTGATTCGCGCATTGGTGAAGCTTTATCAGGACAACGCCGCCACGCTCACGCCCGACCCGGTGTACTCGGCCTTCTACGATTCGCATCCGCCGGCGCTGCTGCGCATTGCGCGCCTGCAGGCGGCTGCCGCACATGCGCAAACGGCCTGATCCCGATGAACACGTTGGCGGCAATGTCGCGCACGCCGCAGCCCTCCGGTAGTTCGCCGTTGAAACAGAGGAATTTGATCTGCGCGGCGAACATCGAAGCGCTCTGCGCGATCTGATGCTAGCAGGCCAAGTCATCGCGGCGTACGGACGACATTACCTGGTCGAGACTGCGGACGGACGTCAATACGCCTGTTTTCCGCGGGGCAAGAAGAGCGCGGTTGCCTGCGGTGATCGCGTGACTTTTGCGCAGACCGCGGACCAGCAGGGTGTGATCGAAACGGTGGCTGCGCGCTCGAGCCTGTTCTCCCGCTCCGCCGCGCACCGCCAAAAACTGATCGCCGCCAATGTTTCGCAACTTGCGATCGTAGTCGCGGTTGAGCCGAGCTTCAGCGAGGAATTGATCAATCGCTGCCTCGTCGCGGCCGAATCTCAGAACATGCGCGCGCTGATCCTGCTGAACAAGTGCGACCTCAAGCAGGCCGCCGCGGCGGCGCTGGCACGCCTCGCGCCTTACCGCCAGGCCGGCTACGGCGTGATCCAGCTATCGGCGCTGGAGGACGCAGAGGTACTGCGCCCCGCCCTTGCGCGCCAGTCCACGGTGCTGGTCGGGCAGTCCGGCATGGGCAAGTCCACAATCATCAACGCGCTGTTACCGGGTGCCTGCGTAGCTACCAGGGAAATATCGCTTTTCCTCGCCTCCGGACGCCACACCACGACGCAGGCCCGGCTGCACCGGCTCGACGCCGACAGCACCCTCATCGACTGTCCCGGTCTGCAGGAATTCGGCCTGCATCATCTGTCGCCGCCGGATATCGAAGACGGATTCGTCGAATTCCGCGATCTGCTGGGAACGTGCCGCTTTCAAAATTGCCGCCACCTGAGCGAACCGGATTGCGCGCTGTCGAAAGCGGCGGCGGAAGGCAGGATCCATCCACGGCGGCTGGACATGTTCCGTCGCATCATCCGCGCCGAAACCGGGCGCTGACGATCATGCAGTTGTTGTACAGCTCGCTCAACCTGCACGAAATCCATCATCTGAAGAACCTGCTCGAAATCGAGGGCATCCGCTGTCACATCCGGAACGAGCTCCTCAGCCGGCTTGCAGGGGAAATTCCCTTTACCGAATGCGCGCCCCAACTCTGGCTGCAGGACGAACGCGACCTGGAACGGGCAAAACAGGTGATCTCGGATTTCGGCCGCGGCGACGTCGCGCCGAACTGGCAATGCCCGGGATGCGGCGAGACGCTGGAGGGCCAGTTCAGCGCATGCTGGCACTGCGGCGCTTCGCGGCAGGACGGTTGAATCGGGGTAATGCGAGGGAAACGGGTGATGTTTGCAACACACTATGCCGGAACGGTGTAGCCCTTTTCGCGGAATAGCCTAAGACAGGCGTCTGAGGCCTGAACGTCGTAGAGGATGCCGCGCCCGCGCTCGATTTCGGCGAGCGCTTTGTCTATCCCCAGACCCGGGCGGTACGGCCGGTGCGACGACATTGCCTCGACCACGTCGGCCACCGCCATGATGCGCGCCTCGAGCATGATCTCTTCGCCCTTGAGCCCCTGCGGATAACCGCTGCCGTCGATGCGCTCGTGGTGCTGTAACGCCACGTTCGCCACCGGCCACGGAAACTCGACGTCCTTCAGCACGTCGTAGCTTGCCTTGGCATGTCCCTGAATCAGCTGAAACTCGATCGCGCTGAGTTTGCCCGGCTTGGAGAGGATCTCCGAGGGAATCGTCATCTTGCCCACATCGTGCAGGTAGCCGGCGACCCGCAAACCCTCGAGCCTGCGATCATCGAATCCGAATTCTTTGCCGATCGCCACTGCGATCTCTGCCACGCGCCGCTCGTGGCCTGCGGTATAGGGGTCGCGCATCTCGCTCAAGGTGGTGGCAACACCCACCGTACTCATGAACGCCTTTTCGAGCTGCGCGACATAGCGTTGTATCTCTTCCTCGGCGCGCTTCTTCTCCGAGATATCCTGCATCAGACCTATGACTGCCGGCCGGCCCGCGTGGCTGGCGCGAGATCCATGCACGCCGACATCGATCAGCGTACCGTCCTTGCGCATGGCGGTGTAAGTGTAACTTACGCTGCGCATTTCACCTTCAAGGCGCTGACGCATGTATTCCCGGACGATAGCGCGATCTTTCTCGATCACCAGCGACAGCGGGTCTCTGCCTATCACCTCACTGGCTGCGTCATAGCCAAGGATCTCGGCGAAGCGGCGATTGACGTAGACGAATTTGCCGTCCTGGATGATGTAGATGCCGGCGATCGATTGTTCGACCAGGCCGCGGAACTGCTCTTCGGCTGCGCGCAGGCCCTCTTCCGCCTGGCGCCGTGCCCGACGCTCGCGCGCTTCGCCGATTTCCCGTCGCACCGCGGGCGCCAGGCGCGCCGGATGATCCTTCATCACGTAATCGTGCGCGCCGGCTTTCATCAGTTCCACCGCGGATTCCTCGCCGATCATGCCGGACACCGTGATGAAAGGAATGTCGAGACCGGATTCGCGCAACAGGGCCAGCGCCGGGGCGGCGCCAAAGCCCGGAACCCTGAAATCCGATAGCACCACATCCCAGGCGTGCGCGCCCAGTGCTGCGCGCATCTGCTCCGCCGTCTCTACCCGATTATGATAGACATCGAACCCCGCCTCCCGCAGCTGCAGGACCATCAATTCGGCGTCGTCTTCATAATCCTCGACGATCAGAACGGAAAGCGGCATCGCCATGTTTTGCCCAAATCCTCCGGGAGGGTTCATTCACAATCGACCAATACCGCCCAATTTGAGCTCGCGACTAGCCGAGCAATTATCCGCGCTGGCAGACCATGCGGCAAGCGCAACTGTCCAAAACAAGCATGCAAACCCCGAGCCGCAGGAATATGCAGAAAATACGCCGACCCACCGGATTGGAAGAGCAGAATTGACCCGCAATACGGCGCCTATTCCACGTTTGGAGGCGACGCGCAGTATGCAGGTCGATGTCGGCAGGAACCGGAATTCTGCTGCCGCAAGAACGACGCTCATTGGGCTTCGATTTTCGCCGCCTTGATGTACCTCCCCCAGCGCTCCAGTTCATTCAGCAGAAACGCGCGATAGTCGTCGGGGCTCATCGCTTGCAGACGCAGTCCGAGAGTTTCAAGCTGCCCCTTGAACGCGGGATTGGCCTGCGCCTCGCGCATCGCCTGATTGATCTTGGCCACTATCGGTTTCGGCGTCCCCGCGGGTGCAGCCAGGGATAAGAACGCCTGAACCTCGTAACCGGGATAGAACTCAGCCACTGCAGGAACGTTGGGCCAGCGCTCCAGGCGCTTGGCCTCGGTGATCGCGATCGGGATCAATTTGCCGGACGCGATATGCGAGGAAGCCGCCACGTAGTCCATAAACATGAACTGAATCTGTCCGCTGATCAGATCGGGGACGGCATTGGTGATGGTCTTGTAGGGCACGCTTTCGATAGGCAGATCTGCCATCGCCTTGAGCAACTCGCCCGGAATCTGGGACGATGTATTGAAATAGCCGAAGAACACTTTGCCCGGGTTGGCCTTGGCATACGACGCAAGTTCCGGGATCGACTTGAACGGGCTATTGACCGGAACCAACGCCACCGATCCGAACACCCCGAACAAGCCCACGTGCTCGAAGTCCTTGATCGGATCATAGGGCAACTTCTTGAACAGATACGGCGCGGCGGCATGGGTCGAATTGGTCGACATCGCCAGCGTGTAGCCATCCGGCGCCGAGTTCTTGAGCGCCTCGGTGCCGATGATGCCGTTGGCCCCGACGCGATTTTCCACGACCACCGGCTGTTTCCAGCGATCCTCGAGAAACTTCGCGAACACGCGCGTGGTGATATCCCCCGATCCGCCCGGCCCGAAGGGGACGATGATCTTGATCACCTTGTTCGGATAGACCTGCGCCAATGCTGCGTTCGCGATCAACGCGAACGCGATGACTGCGCCGGCGACTGTGATTCGTCTGAACATCTTGGATTCTCCCCGTTGACCTGAATCAGCTGAGCGCCCTCGCGATCGCCAGCAGCAGCAATATGAACAGGATGACGACCAGTGCTCGCCACACCAGCCCGATGGTGCTGTCGAGAAATCCGACGTCGGCATCTTCGCCGAGGCCCAGTTCCGGCCGATCGATGGGACTGAGTTCCGAAAGAAACGGCATGCCCAGGCGCACGCCCATTGCCCCGGCGCCGCTGGCCAGCACGATACCGATCGAGCGCTCGGGCCATCGTGCCGCCTGAGTGCGCCAGCAGTAGGCCGCATCCTCGAAATCGCCGACAACGGCAAACGCGATCCCGGTCAGCCGCGCCGGCGCCCAATCGAGAAGCCGGAATACCTGCGCGGCGAAAGCGCCAAATACGGCCAGATCGGCATCGCCGCTATCGGTCCAGCGCCGATGCAGAAACGACGACAAGCGGTAGAGAATCGCTCCGCTCGGCCCCGGCAACAGCACAAACCAGAACACTACCGCGAACACATGCTGATACGATGCCACCAGCGCCTCTTCGATGGTAAGCCGCGCCACTTCTTCGGCGCTGAGCCGCTCGCAGCTGGCGCCGCGCCACTGACCGAGGATCGCCCGCGCCCGGTCCAAATCGCCGCTTTTGAGTGCCCAATGAATGTCGGTAAAATAGTGGCTGACTTGGCGAAAACCCATGGTCACATACAGGACCAGCACGTTGAATGCCAAAGCCAGCAGCGGCGACAGCATATGAAGCAGGTAATACGCGCCGATCGCCAATAGCGTCGCCGGCAGCACGCCCAGCATCCATGCGATCACGCCGTGCGCCCGCTCGCCGGCATTGAAGTGTTGCTGCAGAAAGTCGGCAAACCGAAGAACTCGTGAAATCAACTTGCTGCGATCGGCCAACGGCCGCCACTGCTCCAGCAGCAGCGCGATGATCAGCGAAATGAGGCTCATTGGGGAAGCGGGACTCTCAGGCAACGCCGCGGCGGAGAATAGTCGCGGAACAGGCACCAAGATACCATACGCACCTCATGCGCTCAAACGTCTATAGTTACGGCTTCCCGCACGTTCCCGGCAAGGAGTCATGTTCGAATTCCGGGAAATATGTTGCCGGTGAATCCGCACCAATGAATAGGTACCCGATGCCGACCAAGAACAAATCAAGCTTGCAAATCACACCGCCGTTCGGATACAACGACATCGCGCCGCTGCAGAAAACCGACAAGGTGCTTCTTCCCGCTGCCGGGACCACCCCCGATTTCTGCCGTTCGATCAATGCGCTGGTGGTCTCATTCGGCGAGTTCAATGCCGCGGCGCGCGATTACCCGATCGTGTTCGCCAGCTCCGATGCAAATGAATCCTACTCGCCGCTGGTCGTGCTCGGACTGGCGGACCAGCAAAATCTGTTTGTCGACGCAAGCGGCGAATGGGATGGGGCAAGTTACCTGCCGGCGTTCGTGCGGCGCTACCCGTTCTGCATCTCGCGGCTCAATGTCGGAGGCAAGGCGCGCAGCGAGAAAGTGGTATGCATCGCCACCGCCTATCTGGATTCGCAGGGCTTGCCCCTGTTCGATGCCAAGGGCGCGCCCACACCGCAATGGCAAGCAGCCGAGCGTCTGCTGCAGGAGTACGAGACCGACCTCGAAACCACGGCCGAAATGTGCGCGACCTTCAAACAACTGGATTTGTTCTCCCCGTTCACTTTCCAGATCACGCAAAACGATGTTCCCGGGTTGAAATTGCAAGGCATGCATCGAATCGACGAACACAAGCTCAGGGCGCTCAAGCCGGCCAGCCACAAGGCCTTGGTGACCAAAGGCCTGATGAGCAAGATTTACGCTCACATTCATTCGCTGGAAAATTTTGCCCGGCTGTACACGCGCGCGGTGGCGCGCGCCGGCGCTGCGGCCGGGCCAAAAAAAACATAGGCCCTAAGCGGTCAGAAACGCGTAAAAGTTCATCAGCATTCCCGCCGTGGCGCCCCAGATGTAGCGCTGCCCGTAGGGCATTGCATAATAATGGCGGGTGCGGCCCTGGTACTGCAGAGTATTTCGCTGATGGTTGAAAGGATCCAGAAAGAACGTCAACGGCACTTCGAACGCCTCCGCCACCTCGAACGCGTCCAGTTTGAACTCCAGCGGCGGACTCACCAATCCGACCACCGGGGTAACGTGATACCCGGTGACGGTCGTGTACTCGGGCAGAGAACCGAGCACTTCGACATGGGTGTGCGGCAGGCCGATTTCCTCGAATGTTTCGCGCAAGGCCGTCGCCGCCGGAGATGCATCGTGCGTCTCGCTGCGCCCTCCGGGAAAACTGATTTGGCCTGCGTGGTCATATAGGTGATCGGTGCGCTGGGTAAACAGGACGGTGAGACCAGCTTCGCGCTTCACGATCGGTACCAGTACCGCTGCCGGCCGCAATTCTTCGGTTTCGCGCCAGCGAAGACCATCGCCGCTGGCGATAGGCGTTACCGAACGGCCCGCCGCAAAGCGCTGGCGCAACCAGGCTTCTGCGGCGGGGCCGTTCATGTGCCTAAGTTCGTTTGCGTCGGACGGCATGCTCGGATTGTAGCCCCGCAACGCAAAGCGCCACGGCGAAAACCGCGGCGCTTTGATGTCCGCAGCCCCGGCCCACAGCCGGAAACGTCTGCGGCATGCGTCCTACTTGATCGCCTGCAGCTTGTCGTAGATATCCTTCGGCCAAGGCAGCGCATTACCGTCAGGCTGCTTGCCTTCGAGGTAATATTTCTGCACCGCGGCAATGAACGGTTTGCGGTCGACTTTGACCACCGTCTTGCCGCGTTTGGCAAAATCCACCGTCAGCTTCTTCTCCGCTTCGATGATTTCGCCGGTGGCGCGCGCCGCGGCCTCGCGGAACACCTCGGTGAACGCCTTCTTGTCGGCATCGGATAGTTTTGCCCACAGCGGCCCGCCGATAATGGTCAGGAGCGCGTCCGTGATATGCCCGGTCAGGTTGATGTGCGTTTGCACTTCGTAGAATTTCTTTGCCTCGATCGTAGGCAGCGGATTTTCCTGCGCGTCGACGGTCTTGTTCTGCAACGCCAGGTACACCTCGGCAAAGGCGATCGGTGTCGGATTGGCGCCGACGGCGCGCGGAAACATGGTGTACATCGGCGCGTCCGGCACACGGATCTTGAGGTTCTTCATGTCCGCGGGCGTATTGAGCGCCTTGTTGGCGGTGGCGTGGCGCTCGCCATAATAGGTGATCGCCACCACCTTGCTGCCGCCACTGGCTTTCTGGTAGCCGTCGGCCAGTTCGTCAAACAGCTTCGAGGTGGAGAACTTCTTCCAATGATCGAAGTCGCGGAACACGAACGGCGCGCCGCCGATGGAAATCGGTCCGTAGTTGCGCCCGGCAAACAATTGGCCCGTATAAATGATATCGACCGTGCCCAGCGTGAGGCCCTGGTTGATATCGCTTTCCTTGCCCAGTTGCGAGGCCGGGAACACTTCCATGCTATAGCGGTTGCTGGTGCGCTTGGCAATTTCCCCCGCCGCCCACAGCGCCGCCGTATGGTAGGGCTCGGAGGTCTCGTATACGTGCGCAAATTTCAGTTTGGTTTGAGCGTGTGCGCCGCCGCTGGCGGCAAGGGCCAAGGCGAACGCCGTGGCCAGGCATTTGAGTTTCATCTGTCTTCTCCCCTTTGATTTAACGCACGACCAAAATCCGCCGGCAGGAATGCCGGCTGCTGGATATAACGGACCGGCCAAGAGAATTCCATAGCACCATGACAAAGTCAATCTTCGCCCGCGCCGCCCGTCGCTACTGGATCACCGATTTCGATGTCGCCAGCAGGCGCGTCACCTGGATCTTTTCGCGGATGATCATGCCGTCGTTGACCGGCTTTATTTCATTCAGCCAGGTCGGACTTTCATACATTTCGGCATACAGGCGCGCCCGCTCCTGTTCGCTTTCGAACCTGCGGATCCATACGTACTGGTCCGGGTCGTCCTCGACGATGAAGCTGCCGACGACCACCACGCCCAGCGCGACCTGGTAGGGAATGATTTTTTCCTCCATCCACTTGACCCAACGCTCGCGCTGACCGGGCTTGAGCCGGTATTGGCGCAGTTCGAAAATCACGCGACTCTCCTTTTCTCTATAGTAATCGCTGGTGCCGGCTGCCTCCGCTCAGGGAATGAGCAGGGTCGATCCGGTCGTCTTGCGTGCTTCCAGATCGCGGTGCGCCTGCACCGCGTCCTTGAGGGCGTAGCGCTGGCGCACCTCGATCTTCACTTTGCCCGACAGGACGATGTCGAACAGATCCTTGGCCGTGGCCACCAGGTCTTCGCGTTTGGCGGTGTAATGCACCAGACTCGGGCGCGTGAAAAACAGCGAGCCGCGCGAGGCGAGCATGCTCGAGTCGAACGGCGGGATCGGACCGGAGGCGTTGCCGAAACTCACCATCATGCCCATCGGGCGCAGGCAGTCGAGCGACCCGACAAAAGTGTCCTTGCCGATTGAGTCGTACACCACCGGCAGCAGAGCGCCGCCGGTGATTTGTTTCACTCGTTCAGTGAAATTCTCGCGCGTATAGACGATGGTATGGTCGCAGCCGTGCGCTTTCGCCAGCGCCGCCTTGTCGTCGGAGCCGACGGTGCCGATCACCGTGGCGCCCAGCGCCTTGGCCCACTGGCACGCGATCAGGCCCACACCTCCCGCTGCCGCATGAATGAGAACGCTGTCACCCGGCTGCACCTTGTAGGTACGCTTGAGCAAATACTGTGTGGTCATGCCCTGCAGCATCATTGCCGCGCCCTGGTCGAAGGAAATACCGTCGGGCAGATTCAGCAGGCGGTCGGCGGCCATGATCCGCACTTCCGCGTAGGCACCTACCGGTGCCGATGCGTAAGCCACGCGGTCGCCCTTCTTGACGTTGGTCACGCCAGGACCCACCGCCTCGACCACGCCGGCGCCTTCCATGCCGATGCCGCTCGGCATCGGCAACGGGTACAGGCCGGAGCGGTGATAAACGTCGATGTAGTTCAGCCCGCAGGCAGAGTGACGCACGCGCGCCTGGCCTGCGCCGGGCTCGCCTACCTCGACATCCTCCCATACCATGACTTCAGGGCCGCCTTGCTTTTGCAATCGGATTGCTTTTGACATGTTCTGTTCCCAACAAAAAGTTTGAACCGCGGAAATTTACGGATGGGTCGCGCAATTGCCATTCGGGCCGGACCCGAACGGAGCGTCATGTTACAGCAAAAAAACCGCCGCGATTCGCAGGAGCGACTGGACAGCGGCAAACCCGCAAGGGCGCGGACGGCGCCCGGCCTTAGCCCCGTTTCGCCTTGGTCGGTTTAGCCTCGGCAACCTTCGCGTCGGCGGGCTTGGCCGCAGCGGCTTTTACGGCCGCCTCCTGCATCAGCTTCCACCAGGCCGTAGGATCGGAAAACGGGTTGCCATCCGGATTGGAACCGGCAGTTGAGGGCGCCGCCTGCATGACCTTCATCGCTGCCAGGGTATTCTTTTGCATCTCCAGCCCCTGAATCGACAGACGCAGCATGTTGAGATTGAGGTTGAGCCAGTTCTCCACCGATTTCAGGTCGGCGATCTTCTTTTCGACGGCGTCCAGGTCCAGCGTCGGCGCAACCATGCCCGGCATCGGCAAGCCCATCGGATTCCACAGCGCTTTCATGAACTCGAACGGGTCCGGCAACGGCTCGGTCATGGCAGCACCTCGATGGGCAATAAGGAATCGCAAGTGTAATCCAAATTCGGGACGCCTCCGAACCTGTGTCTACCGCCATTTCCCGGGACGACGCCTCACTTGCCTATATCCAGAAAATCCAGGACCGCATCGTGTTGCGCGAAAGTATCGCGATAACCGAGATCGATCAGCGCCCGACAATAGGTCTCCTCGAACAACAGGTAGCTCGCCAGGTTGGAGCCTCTGCGATTCATCGCACCGATGCCGCCGAGCACGAATTTGAGCATCCGCGGCAGTTCCTGCACGTGCCGGCCGGCGATGCGCTCGATCGACTCGCTGGGCGAGATCATCAATACTTTGACTGGACGCAGGTGCACGCCAGCCTCGAGCCGCTTGTCCTCCGGGATCAGACTGACGGTGCGGTTGATGCGTTGCAGCCGCTCCAAATCCACCGCCAAACCGTCCAGAAAGATGCTGTTCAACGCATGGCCGGCAATCTGGGCGATCGAAGGATAAAGGCTGGAGCGCACGCGCGTCGCCTCAGTGAGTTGCCTCCCGGTGCCGATCACCAGCACACGATCCGCCCCAAGGTGCAGCGCCGGGCTGATCGGAGCAATCTGCCGGATCGAGCCGTCGCCGAAGTATTCGCGATTGAGCTTCACCGCGGGAAACAGGAAGGGCAAGGCGGAGGAAGCCATGAGGTAATCGACGTTGAGCATGGTCGCCGCTCCCACCCGCTGCGTGCGTTCCCAGGCCTCGAGCCCGGGCCCCCCCTGGTAGAAGGAAACGTTTTCCCCGGATGAATAGCCCGAAGCCGTGACCGAGACGGCATACAGCGCGCCGTTGTCGATGTTTTCCTGAATACGCCCGAAATCCAGAGACTGCTCCAGCATCTCGCGTATCGGCGTGTTGTCGAACAAAGACGCCGGGCTGTTGCGCTTGATCCATAACATCGACGAAAACCAGCGGGCGCTGGTCTTCAGCATTGACCAGGTATCGGCGCGATAGACCCGGTCTACGTGAAAGTTCTCCCATACTTCGAGCAAATAGCCGACGCCGCGGCGAAAGTGGTCGGCATGGATCGCCAGTGCCGCGGCGTTGATCGCACCGGCCGAGGTGCCGCACAGTATGGGAAAAGGATTCTTCGCCTGATCGGGCAACAGATCGCGTATCGCCTTGAGCACGCCCACCTGGTAGGCCGCGCGCGCGCCGCCGCCGGTGAGAATCAAGCCCGCTTTTGCTTTTTTTTGTTCCATCCCCATGCCTTAAGGCAGCGATCCGGCCATTTTCAACGCATCCCGCCGGGACGGGCTCGCACATCAGGGCATAGTTTCCCTCAGCCTGCGATCGTCCGCAAGCAGTCGCGACGAGAGTCGCGCCAAAACGTCAAGGCAGCGTCGCCCTAGAGCGTAAGCTGCAATTGACTGCGTACCGCATTGGCGTCCACCACTGTCAACGCCGCCATGTTGACGATGCGGCGCACGGTCGCAGACGGGGTGAGGATATGCGCAGGCTTGGCCGACCCGAGCAGGATGGGGCCGAGCGCAATGCCGTCGCCAGCAGCGGTCTTGAGCAGATTGAAGGCGATGTTGGCGGCGTCGACCGTGGGCATCAGCAGTAGATTCGCCTCGCCCTTCAGGCGCGAATGCGGGAAAGCGCCGCGGCGCACGTCGTCGGAGAGTGCCGCATCACCATGCATTTCGCCATCGATTTCGAGTTCCGGCGCGCGCGCCTGGATCAGCGCCAGCGCCTGGCGCATTTTCAATGCGCTCGGCTTGTCGCTGGTACCAAAGCTGGAATGCGACAACAATGCTGCCTTGGGCGTAATGCCGAAGCGGCGGATTTCCTCGGCGGCCAGCACCGCCATCTCGGCTACCTGTTCCGCAGTCGGATCGAAATTGACGTAGGTGTCGCAGATGAACACCGTGCGCTTGGGCAGCAGCAGCACGTTCATGGCGTAGTAATTCTTCACTCCCGGCCGCAGGCCGATCACCTGGTCGACATAGTGCAGGTGCAGCGCGTGGGTGCCAAAGGTGCCGCAAAGCATGCCGTCGGCCGCGCCGCGATGCATCATCATGGCGCCGATCAGAGTGAGCCGCCGGCGCATTTCGATCTGGGCGTAATGCTGCGACACCCCGCGGCGCTCGGTGAGCCGGTGGTATTCCTCCCAATACTCGCGATAGCGCGGGTCGTTCTCCGGATTGATGAGATCGAAATCCGCGCCGGGCTTGATGCGCAGACCGAATCGTTCCAGACGCCGCTCGATCACCGCCGGCCGGCCGATCAGGACCGGCCGCGCCAGCCGTTCGTCCACGATCACCTGGGTCGCGCGCAGCACACGCTCGTCCTCGCCTTCGGCGAGCACGATGCGGTTCTTCGGCGCTGCCTTGGCCGCGGAGAACACCGGCTTCATCAGCAGGCCGGAGTGATACACGAACTCGTTCAACTGCTGCGCATAGAGCTCGAGGTCCGCGATCGGCCGCGTGGCCACGCCCGAGTCCATCGCCGCCTTGGCCACCGCCGGCGCAATCTTGATGATCAGGCGCGGATCGAAGGGCTTGGGGATGAGATATTCGGGCCCGAAAGCGACATTCTGTTCGCCATACGCCGCGGCGACGACGTCGGACTGTTCGGCCATGGCGAGGTCGGCGATGGCGTGCACGCAGGCGAGTTTCATCGCCTCGTTGATGGTGGTTGCCCCGACGTCGAGCGCGCCGCGGAAAATGAACGGGAAGCAGAGGACGTTGTTCACCTGATTGGGATAATCCGAGCGCCCGGTCGCCATCACGGCGTCGGGCCGCGCGGCTTTCACCAGGTCAGGCTGGATTTCCGGCACCGGGTTGGCGAGCGCGAGAATAAGCGGCCGGTCCGCCATTTGCTTCACCATCTCGGGCTTGAGTACCCCGCCCGCGGACAGACCGAGGAACACGTCGGCGCCGACGATGATGTCTCCGAGGGTGCGCGCCTTGGTCTCCTTCGCATAGCGCGCCTTGTTCGGATCCATCTCCTCCTTGCGCCCCGCGTACACCACGCCCTTGATGTCCGAGACCCAGATATTCTCCATCGGCAGGCCCAGGCTCACCAGAAGATCCAGACAGGCAAGCGCCGCGGCTCCCGCACCGGAGACCACGAGCTTGACGCGGGAGATGTCCTTGCCGACCACGCGCAATCCATTGAGGATGGCGGCGCCGACGATGATGGAGGTGCCATGCTGGTCGTCGTGGAACACCGGAATCTTCATGCGCTCGCGCAGCATCTTCTCGACGTAGAAACATTCCGGCGCCTTGATGTCCTCGAGGTTGATGCCGCCGAACGTAGGCTCCAGCGCCGCGATCACTTCCACCAGTTTGACCGGGTCGAGCTCGTTGACCTCGATGTCGAAGCAGTCGATGCCGGCGAATTTCTTGAACAGCACCGCCTTGCCTTCCATCACCGGCTTGGATGCGAGCGGGCCGATCGCGCCCAGGCCGAGCACCGCCGTGCCGTTGGTGATGACGCCCACCAGGTTGCCGCGCGCAGTCAGATTGCGCGCTTCCCCCGGATCGCGCACGATCTCCTCGCAGGCGATGGCGACCCCGGGCGTGTAGGCCAGCGCGAGATCGCGCTGATTGATCAGCCCCTTGGTCGGAGTCACCGAAATCTTGCCAGGCTTGGGCAGGCGGTGATAATCGAGAGCGGCATTGCGCAATTGGTCTTCCATGACATTTCCTGGGGTTGAATCCTGCTGTAGGAGGGCAGGATTATAGTCCTGCACCAGAGGGAACGCTAACTACCTCCACGGAAAGACTGCGAAAATGCCGCAGTAGTTCAGCGAAAGAAACTGCGCGCAATTTTTCGACAAATCGGTCGAACCTCATCGTCTACCAATGCCATAATTAAGGCATGACGCTCGCTCGCAGAATGGCCGAAATTCAGCCGTTCCAGGTAATGGAAATCTGGAACCGTGCCAAAGAACTCGAATCTCAGGGCAGACGCATCATCCAGATGCAGATTGGCGAGCCGGATTTCACCGCCCCCGATCCGGTGATCGCGGCATCCATCGAGGCCTTGAAGCAGCACCCCATCCATTACACCTCCGCGCTCGGCACGCCGCTTTTGCGCCAAGCGATCGCGCACCATTATCGCGAACGCTATGGCATCGCGGTGCCGGCCGCGCGCATCGCGGTCACGCCCGGCGCCTCGGGTGCGCTGCTGATCGCGCTCGGCGTGCTGGTCAATCCCGGCGACGAGTTTCTAATGCCCGATCCGGCCTATCCCTGCAATCGTCACTTCGTGCGCTTTTTCGAGGGCTCGGTGAAGAGCATCCCGGTCGGGCCGCAAACCCAATACCAGCTGACGCCGGGTTTGATCGATGCCAATTGGTCCGCGAACACCCGCGGCGTCCTCATCGCGTCGCCGTCCAATCCGACTGGAACCATGATCGCACCAGCGGAGATGCGAGCCATCATCGAGACGGTGCACGCGCGCGGCGGGGTGGCGATCGTGGACGAGATCTACCAGGGACTCACTTACGCAAGCGGATTCGAGAGCGCGCTCGCGCATTCTGACCGCATTTTCGTAGTGAACAGTTTTTCCAAGTATTTCAGTATGACCGGTTGGCGCCTGGGCTGGCTGGTGGTGCCGGAGGACTGCGTACGCGAGGTCGAAACCTTCGCCCAGAACGCGTTCATCTGCCCATCGGCGCCGGCGCAGTATGCGGGCCTGGCCGCCTTCGCTCCCGAAACGACCGCGATTCTGGAGTCTCGCCGCGAAGAATTCAGGCGGCGGCGCGATTTTCTGGTGCCGGCGCTGCGCGAACTGGGGTTCTCAATACCGGTAACGCCCGAGGGAGCGTTTTACATCTATGCTGGGATAGAGGCCTTCGCCGCCGACAGCGGCGAATTCGCCTTGGCTCTGCTCGAGGAAGCCGGCGTGGCCATCACGCCGGGCAAAGACTTTGGCGCCAATCAGGCCGGCCGCTATGTGCGCTTTGCCTACACGCGCTCGATCGAAGATCTGCAGGAAGGGGTGCGGCGGCTGCGCAAATATCTACGCGGATAGGACATGATTCCGCCCGCATACGGACGCGGCGCATGCATGCAGACCCAGCCCCCCTGCCGATGCAGGTAGTTAAGCTCGAGGCTGCGGCTGGGCGCGCTTCAGTGTCTGTTGCATGCGTTCCTTTTCGGCGATGACCTTTTGCGCATACAACTGGCCATCGTCGCCGAAAGCGCCCGCGTAGAGCTGCAGCCCGGGCATGACACCGCCGCCGCGACGCACGGCGTCCTTGAGTATGCGCGTGCCCACTAGGATGTTGGTCATCGGATCGAACACCGACTCCTCGCCGCCGTGTTTCTCGAGCTTGTCCTGATGAAACTTTGGAATCACCTGCATCAAACCCTTTGCGCCCATGACGCTCTCGGCGATCGGATTGAAACGCGATTCGACCGCCATCACTGCCAGAATCAGCAATGGGTCCATTCCCAGTCGAGTGCCGGCCTCATGCGCCGCGCCCACCAACTGTTCGGTCGCGTCCAAAGCGACCTTGTACCGGCGTGCAAGATAGACTGCCAGGGTCCGGTATTGCGGATTTTCCACCTCGGCAGCAGGTCCGTACAATGAGATCCCTTCGTGGCGGATGGTGCCGAACGCGGCAGACGCAGGTCCGACCTGCACGTTGTGATCCACGACGGGACGGGCCCCCATCAGCAAGGCGACAGCGGCGATGGCCCCGAGTACGGCGAAGCCATTGTGCAGGAAAGCCGTAATTGAAGTGTAGGTGTGCACGGCAATCTGTTTCAGGTTGTCCATGTGTACCTCCTTACCAAATAATTGAAACCGTTACGCGGGCTGCATCACCTTACTGCGTGACGCAGTCGTAAGTGCGCCCTGCTCAAGCTACTACTTACTGGGAGCGGCCGCACCCTTGCTGCCCAAGCCGGCATTCCGTGTACGACGCGCAATCAAGCGGGCGCACGTGGAGCAATCACACGATTCCTTGAGCAAAAACTTCTAAAATCTAGTTACTTGAAACGGCTTGTTAAAGTACCGTTCGAACTATAAGAAACTACGATCAAAACCTAGCCTCAGTTCTGGCTGGCCTTGTGGCGGCTACCGACGTGGTGTAATACGATGAGTGCTATTGTATTGAATATCTTAACTTATGTCAAGCAAGACCAAACCGCCTGCTGCATAGCAGCAAAAACAGGCCAAACCCGAAATTGACCTAGCCCTAAACTTCAGGCAATCTAGTGTCAGGCTCATGCCTGCTGAAGAAACGATCCCAGCCACACTACCTGCGGTCCCGTAAAAGAAAGCGGGTGGCGCAGCCGGGAACAATTCCACTCAGGGCGAATGTCCGCGGTACAGCCTTCGCTTTCGCTGGGGCTGACCGCGAGACATCCTTTCCTGCGCTAAGGCCTTGAGCCTGTTGGAAAAGGCCAAGCAGCTGCCGGATTCAGGGCGGTTTTCGCCCCTGGCGTCGCCGCAGTCGATGGGACTACTGGAGTCATCATCGAACGTGCTGCCGGCTTCGCCGGTTTCACAGCAGGTTTAGCCTTTTTTTTTGCCGCTTTCTTTTTGGCGGCTGGCTTCTTGGCTTTTTTAGCTGGCTTTTTCTTAGCCGCTTTTTTTTTCGCAGGCTTTTTCTTGGCGACCTTTTTCTTGGTCGCTTTCTTTTTTGCGGGCTTTTTAGCTAATGCCCTCTTCTTTTTGGCTTTTTTGGCCGGTTTCTTAGCTGCTTTTTTCGCTTTTTTCTTTGTTGCCATGGTAAAGCTCCTTCATAAAGTTAAAAAAAGACAACTACAGCAAACCCGGCTTCCTTAGCCCGGATTATCCGGCCATGCAGGGCGAACCCCGCGCCGGCCGAATTCTTCACCTGCCTCTACGCGCGCCGTCATGCAGCCTTGCGCTCGAGCAAGTCACGATACAGTACGGAAGGATCGAGTTCGATCCCGCCGTCCCAAACTAGAGTTCTTGCTTCGGGATCCATCGCCACGCGGCGGAACTGATCTCGGTCGCGCCAGAGTTTGAACGCGCCAATCTCCAGCAAATTGCCGAGAAATACGCTGCCTTCGAGTCCATCGTCAAATCGCAACCACAACCTGTAATCACTGTCTGCCCGAAACTCGGTCAACCTACCCATGTATGTTTCCGCTCCATGCCAATGTCATTCGCCAATTCCAACTCGCAAGTACCGTGGCTGCACTGATGTTGCCGCAATGCTGCGACTGGAGCCTCGTTGAAGCCGCCACAGCGCACGCCAAGCGATGCCGCGACGCTGATAGGCGCGCCGGCAATACTGGTCAGGGGGATTGTGACAACGTGTGGCTTGAGATCTGCCTTGTCGCGATTGCGATGAATCATCCGGTAATCCGGAAAGGCGGATTGGTTCGCTGCAGACACTTCGGCAAAACTGGCACTGGCCACAGATAACAGCCTTTGTGGGTCGGTGACAAGCGGTATCTGCATATTTTCCTATTACTCTGAAGTGCGCCAATAAGTTCTGCACTCGTTATTGCACGAAAACAGTTCTAGACCACGACCACAACATATAGTATCCAGAACACGTTACGCAACTAATTTTAGTGGCGCACTTTTGATTTTGCAAGAACTTTTTGAAAATATTTGTTCGCGCGTCAGTCCAGCGCAACAGCGCGTGGGAAACATCGCAAAAGTGATTGGGTCACGCGATCGCAAAGCATCGTGAGGATGCGCAAGAATCCAGCACCGTCGCTACGATGTAGTGCCGTGTGCTGCGCGCGGGATTGCTATGCAATCAAACGGCGAAATCGCGGCCAATCAAAGCTTGCGCCAGGGTCGGTCTTGCGATCCGGCGCTATGTCGCCATGGCCGACTATGTCGGCCATGGCATAGGCCGCCTGCAACGCGCGCACGAGTTGCGCCAGCGTGTGATACTGTGGCTCGGCATACGGCACATCGTCAGCACCTTCTAATTCAACCCCGACTGAAAAATCGTTGCATCCGCTGCGTCCGCGCCAACACGACTTTCCCGCGTGCCAGGCACGCATGTTGCACGGCACGAACTGCAGCAGTTCCCCTTCGCGACGAATGAGGAAATGCGCGGATACGCGCAGTCCGGCGAGGCTGCGGTAATATGGATGGGCAGTGCAATCCAGCTCGTTCGTGAACAAACGCAGGATTCCGTCACCACCGAACTCACCCGGTGGCAGGCTGATGTTATGGATAACGAGCAACGTGATCGCCTCGCCCGGGGGGCGCGCATCGCAATTGGGGGACGCGACATAGCGCGCCGCATCTACGCACCCGGTGGCGTCGACGATCATGGCGGGGGTTCGTTGATGCCGAGCCGCTCCATGCGGTAACGCAACGCGCGAAACGTGATGCCGAGTATCTTCGCTGCCGCAGTGCGATTGAAGCGTGTCTGCGTCAAAGCTTCCAATATCGCCTCACGCTCGACACGGTCGAGATAATCGAGCAGCGGCAATTTAGCGGCAGGGCCAGCCGCCTCTGCTTGGCGCGGCGGCGCGAGGCGCAAATCGTCCAACTCTATTTCTTCTCCTCCGCACAATGCCACCGCACGCTCCAGGATATTCTCCAGTTCGCGCACATTCCCCGGAAAATCGTGTTCGACTAGGTGCGCCAACGCCGCCCGCGACAGTCGCGGCGCGTTGGAGCCGGTTCCGCCAAGACGCGCGAGTATCGCTTCAGCAAGCGATGGAATGTCTTCGCGACACTCTTTAAGGGACGGCATTCTGAGCTCGATCACGTTTAGGCGAAAATACAAGTCCTGGCGGAACTTGCCTTGCTCCACCAGCGCCGTGAGGTTCTGGTGGGTAGCACATATCATGCGCACGTCCACCGGATCCTCGCCGGT
>Ga0334722_10000742_pt1 | contig 45481 bp, 41 predicted proteins | sample C3_bottom_MG_FD_207210 | JGI IMG/M metagenome (GOLD analysis project Ga0334722, IMG submission 207210) | Sediment microbial communities from Yellowstone Lake, YNP, Wyoming, USA - C3_bottom | ecosystem: Environmental > Aquatic > Freshwater > Lake > Sediment | place: USA: Wyoming | collected...
GGTAGTGTCAAGAAGCTTCTGCAAATTCCAGATCCTCGGTTTTCTCCTTTGATTGCGTTTTGTTCCACTCCTTGAGTTCGTCCATGTTGAGGTATGTTTTCCCGACCTGCCATTTTTCGTCCTGGTCTATGAGCAAGGCTCCGATGATGCGTTCGGCGGACTGCTCGGACGGGAATATCTCTATTACGGACGCCCTGCGCTTGATCTCCTTGTTCAGCCGCTCCACCATGTTAGTGGTCCTGAGGCGCGTCCGGTGTCCTTTCGGGAAGCTGAACACGGTGAGGCAGTCGCCAATCCCGCCTTCTATCCAGTCAGCGACTTTTGGTTTCCTTGCCCTGATTTCCTGGGCAAGCTCGTCGGCCCGCCTGACCGCCTCACCGATGTCCGGGGAACTGAAGACGTCCTTCAGCGCATCGGCAAGCGCTTTTCTCTCTTTGGGAGACACTTTCTTCATGGCGTTCCGCATGAAGTGCACCTGACAGCGCTGCCACGACGCGCCCTGGAAGCAACGGCCAACAGCGGCTACCAAGCCCTGGTGGTCGTCGGACACAACCAGCGTAACGCCGTGAAGCCCCCGCTTCTTCAGCCTGTTGAACAGCTCGCGCCAGCTGACCTCGCTCTCGCTGTCCGCCAGCATAAGGTCGAGCGTACGCCGGACGCCGCTCTCGTCAACACCTGTAACTATAAGGACGCCCTGGCTGACCACCTTGTGGCCTATGCGCACCTTCTGGTAACGGGCGTCTATTATCAGGTAAGGGTACGCCTCTTCAAGCTCCCTCGACCGCCAGACGCGAAGCTCCTCGTCAAGGTTCTTGTAAAGGCCGGACACCATCTGCGCCGAGACAGGAAAACCAAAGAATGCCTCGGTTACATCCTGCACCTTGCGGGTGGACACGCCCTTCAGGGCCATCTCGCCTATGCCGGTAAGCAGTGCCCGCTCGCTTCTCTGGTAACGCTCCAAAGCGGAGGTAGCAAACCCGCCACGGGTCTGCGGAACCATCAGCGTCAACGTACCGAGCCGGGTCTTAAGCAGCCGGGGACGAAACCCGCTCCGGTAATCCGTCCGCTCCTCGGACCTCTCGTAAGGCGCGGCCCCAAGATGCTCGGCCTGCTCCGCCTTTAACATCCGGTTCAAAAAGAGCGTTACCAAGTCTCCAAGCGCCTCTGGATGCTCCGAAAAAATACCTTGCAAAACCTCACTGTACGACTTATCCTTCTGGGTAACAGCCACGGCTCACTCCTCCTTCGTTAATGGGGATTAACTACTGTGAGGAGTCTGACGTGGCTGCCATTTACTTGCAACCACTTTCTCAAATTTGCAGAACTTAGTTTACACTACCGAAATAACAACCATAAGAATCATTATAGTGAAAATTAAGACTTTGCCTATCTGTGTTTTATTGATTCTCTCGCCTTTTTTAAAAAGCTTAAACATCCTAATGAAAAACCAAACTACTAATACACAAAAAGCAATCGAGGCAAATAAACTACCATTGAAAATAAAAGCATCGCATCCGAACAATATGGTTGCTATTAGTGTTGTTTTTAACATGCCGCTTAGCCCTTTCCGATTAATGCGTCCTCACGGGGTCATGTTGCCGTCCCATGCATTCACCGTACTAACCCATTATCAGGTTCATAATCAGGTGTATCATCAGCTCTTTCTGGCTGGGGTCGCTTTGCGCAACAAGCAGTGCAATGGCGGCAAGGGCGTTGTCGTTAATTTTCTGCTCACCACTCGCCTTGAGATGATGCCGGTTCCGCTGCAAAAACCATATAAACAGAAACGCGCCGATGCGCTTGTTGCCGTCGCTGAACGGGTGGTCCTTTATCACGAAGTACAGCAGGTGCGCCGCCTGTTCTTCAATGCTGGGATACAACAGTTCGCCTCCAAACGATTGCACTACGTTGCCAAGTATCCCGGCGAAACTGTCGTCCTTCTGATGGCCGAAAAGCTCAGATGCCTCGCTTCTGGCCATCAAGTCCGCTTTAAGCGCGGAAATGCCTGCCTCCGCCTCATCACGGCTTATTGCATAACGGATGGTGGCGCTAAAGTCCGTGGTGGACAGCCGTTCGCTGTCGAACTGATTCAGCAGAACAAACGTGCGGGCGTAGTCGGCGATTACACGAACAAGACCGCGCGCCTCGGACGGGCTGGCCTGGTCAATCAGGTCTTGCTGAAACAGGGCCAGGGTGCGTTCAAGCTGTTTGATCTGTTCCTGTTGGGCCTGAAGGCGCTGTGTGTTTAACGCATAGCCCTGTACCAGGTATTCCTTCAACACCCGGTTGGCCCAGATGCGGAAGCGAGTGCCTTGCATTGAATTAACGCGGTAGCCGACGGCGATAATGGCGTCCAAGTTAAAAAATTCAACCTGATATGTTTTGCCGTCTGCGGCAGTTGTTGCATTTTTTGCAACTACTGACTTCATATCCAACTCTTTGGTCGCGAATATATTTTTCAGATGACGCGAGACGACCGACTTGTCGCGGCCAAAAAGGTCCGCTATCTGTTGCAGGCTAAGCCATAGCGTGTCCTTTTCCAGACGCACCTCGACCGCGGATTGGCCGTCCTCTTTCTGGTAGATCAAAACATTGTCCATGTTAGTTACCCGCTCTCTACAGGCATGCAAACACTTTCAGCGCTGCCCCATTTTACTTGGAGCAATGCTATTACGACGCGCGGTGGAAGTCAAGATGATAATATGAGGTATGCCCAATACAGGCAAAGGCGGGGTCAGCCGTTGGCGGCCATTGGGATGTCTTTGAACTGCGAGCCGCTTTCCACTACCGGTATCCTGATGGTGAAGGTGGTGCCTTTGCCCTCTTCGCTCTCCACGTCTATCGTGCCTTCGTGGTCGTTTACCACCCGCTGCGCGACCGAAAGGCCCAACCCCGTGCCCTGCCAGTCCGTCTTGGTGGTGAAGAAGGGTATGAATATCTTGTCTATGTTCTCTTTTGAGATGCCCATGCCGGTGTCCCTGAATGAGACCTCTATATAATGCCGCCCGGCAAGCTTGTCGTACAAGGACGCATCCCTCTCCGGCCCCTTCAGTAGCCTCATCGATACCTTTATCTCGCCGCCCTGAGGCATGGCGTGCATCGAGTTTATCATCAGGTGGCTGAAGACCTCCTCCATCTCCTCCGGGCTGGCCAGGGTATCGGGCAGGCCGTCTTCTATGTCTTCATTCACCTTGATGCCCTTACCAGCAAGCTGGGTGTACATGGTGCGGATGGCTTCATCGAGCGGGCTCTTGAGCGCAATCAGCTCCCTGTCCCTCCTGAGCCTTCTGGAGAAGAGGTTCAGGTTGGTCACTATGGCGTTTATGCGGTCCACGTCGCCTAATATCTTGTGCAGGTAGTCCTTCTTGTTGTCGTCGTCCGGGAGTTCGTCCATCAAAAGCTGCGCGTAAAGCGATATGGAGTTCAGCGGGTTTCTTATCTCGTGGGCCATGCCGCCGGACATCTCGCCAAGGCTGGCCATGTTCTGCTGGTTGATTAGCCTCTCCTGCGTGGCGATGAGGTCCGAGGTGCGCTCCGCCACCATAGCCTCCAACTGGTGGTTGAACACCCTCAACTCCTCCTGGAGCCCCTTGGCGGTAAGCTCCGCCTTCCTTATCCGGAGCGTGTCCCTTACCACGCTTAATATCTGGTCTTTGTCGAATGGCTTTATTATGTAGTCGGACGCGCCCGCCTTCATCACTGTGGCGGCAACTTCCTCGCTGCCCCTGCCCGTGACCATCACCACATAGATCTCGTCGGAATGGCTCTTTATGCCGCGCAGTACGTCGAGGCCGGTAAGGTCGGGCATCATGTAGTCGAGGAAGACCATATCAGGGTTTTCTTCCTTGACCACCTTCAGCGCGTCCATCCCGTTGTAAGCGGAGAGCACCCTGTAGCCTGCAAGCTCCAGTATCTTGGACAGCACCTTGCAGATGTCTCTCTCGTCGTCTACTACAAGTATCTTCTCAGACACGCCTTGCTCCGGACCATGCGTTGACGGTATGCCCTCGACATCTTCGACGAACACGACTGAAGATTTTTTCTCGTGGGCCATCGCCTTGATACACCGTTTAAGTTTTCAGTGAAATATGCCTGACGCCCCGACCCTCCATTTTGCTCAAGCCTTGTTTCATGAATTATACCACCGGTCCCGGATATGTCAAGTGGAGGGTACATAATGATGAGCGCATTCGCGCAAATATTCAGATAAGCTTCCTGTCGAGGCTCCTGTACTGGATGGCCTCGGACACGTCGCTCACCTTTATGTGCTCGCGGCAGTCCAGGTCCGCTATGGTGCGCGCTACCTTGAGTATGCGGTTGTATGCCCTCGCGGAGAGGTTCAACCGCTCCATCGCGCTTTCCAGTAGGGCGAGCGTCTGCTCGTCCACCGTGCAGTGTTTCCTTAAGTGGCGCGGCTTCATCTGCGAGTTGCAGTGTGTACCGTCGCCCCCGAAACGCGCCCTCTGCTGCGCCCGCGCCTTGTTTACCCGCGCCCTAACCTCGGACGAAGGCTCCCCGGCGCGGTCGTCCGAGAGCTCCCTGAACCTCACGGACGGGACCTCCACGTGCAGGTCTATCCTGTCTAAAAGCGGGCCGGATACCCTTGCGCGGTACTTCTGTATCTGGCGGGGTGAGCAGGAGCATACGTGCTGGTCGTCCGAGTGATACCCGCAGGGACACGGGTTCATCGCGGCCACCATCATGAACGACGCGGGGTATGTGATGGATGCTACGGCCCTCGATATGGTCACGCTGTGGTCCTCTAACGGCTGCCTCAGTACCTCAAGCGCGTTTCTGTGGAACTCCGGGAGTTCGTCTAAGAAAAGCACCCCGTTGTGAGACAGGCTGACCTCGCCCGGCTTCGGCGTGGCCCCGCCGCCTATAAGCCCAGCGTCGGATATGGTGTGGTGCGGGCTACGGAACGGACGGGTGGCGATGAGCGGGCTGTCCGGCTGCAACAACCCCATAACGCTATGGATCTTCGTAGTGTCAATGGCCTCGTCGAAGCTCATGTCCGGCAGCACGGAGACGAGCCTCCTTGCGAGCATCGTCTTGCCGGAGCCGGGCGGGCCTATCATCAGTATGTTGTGGCCGCCTGCAGCAGCGACTTCGAGCGCGCGTTTGACGTGCTCCTGGCCCTTCACGTCCGCGAAGTCTTCAAGGTAGTGCGAATGCTCCATGAAGAGCCTGGACACGTCCACCTTTAACGGCGTCATCTCGCCCTCGCCCCTCAGGAATGATACCACCTCGGAGAGGTCCTTCGCGCCGTATACGTCCACCCCATCGACCACCGCCGCTTCTTTCGCGTTGTCGTGCGGGATGACTATCCTCTTTATCCCGGCCTCCTTCGCCTTTACGGCCATCGGGAGCGCGCCCCGGATAGGCTTGATGCGGCCGTCCAGCGAAAGCTCGCCGACCAGCATTATGCCTGCCGTCTGCTCAGGTGTCAGGAGCCCCTCGGCGGCAATTATGCCTATCGCGATGGGGAGGTCAAAGGCGGAGCCTTCCTTCTTCACGTTGGCAGGGGCCAGGTTTATCACAATCTGTTTTAAGGGGAAATCGTAGCCGTTATTTTTGAGGGCGGCGCGTACGCGGTCCTTGCTTTCCTTCACGGCCATGTCCGGCAGGCCCACGGTGGAGAAGAACGGCAGGCCGCGCGCGGCCACGTCGACCTCGACCTCGACGACGTAGGCGTCGATGCCCATTACCGCGCTTGAAAGGACCTTGGAAAGCATTGCATCTCCTCTCGTCCGACAATACTAAGGCATTATCAGTTCCATCTGCGGAGACTCATCTTTGGAGACTGTCTCTTCCATTTTGCACGGCGCCCCGCAATCGATACAACAGCCATGCACTTTGAGAAAATAACAGTAGGCCCAATTAAGGAGCATTCCCATGTCCAAGCCGTTTGCGTCGGCTATTGCCCAGTAGTCCTTCGTTGTCATCTCCCACCCTCTTTCTATTTCACGGAAATCGGGAGCCCACAGACCGGTCGAGAGTAGCCAATCACCGCGCTGGACAGGACTTTGGAAAGCAAGGGCTACCTCCAGAACTGATTGACCGGCGAACACGCCGGTGCGGTGCGGGATACTTTTTACTGCTACCTGATTATATACAAAACCCTCCTGTCTGGCAAGGGCAAAGTGGCGTGCAGGTCGGAAGCGGATCAGTATCATTTTGCGTAGAAAGAAAAATCTTCAAATACTTTCTTTGACATTTTCACAAACGCCCAGTTATAATAATGACAGTTTGGATATTGGGCCACGATCTGTTGCTTTTCTTTGCGCCGAATTTCCTCCTTTGATGCTAACGATTATCTTGACAAGACTGATTAAGTGTGTTATAGCCTTTAGATATCGGCAACCAATGTTGCAAGAAAGCCGTCAAGAAGAAGCTGTTCTCGTTATAAATATTGCCGCCTATAGGGAGGTGCTTGAACAATGAAAAAAAATACACCTCGAAAGAAGGAAGAATCGCTTGAGGAATTGTACAGAGAAATATTACTTACAATTCCGCGCGGGCCTTTTTGGAAAGAAACATACGAAGGAACGCTTGAACAACCCCACACCGACCAATTTATTGAAACGGTTACAACCTATGGCGCTTATCAAAAACCCATTTAAAATATGCCAAATTGGTCAGAAGTTTTAACTGAGATTCAACAACTCCAAGGCCATCATTTGCAGTTGGCTAACCAGCTTCAAGGCCAACATTTGCAGATGGCTAATGCTGCTGTTGATGACATCAGAAGAAAATATTTACAAAACCTGCATAACCACACCTCCCGCAATGTTATAGCTTATTATTCTGGCTTTTTGTCCAAACCCGGTATTGCCCAATCAGACATTAATGACGAAGATAAAAACGGCTTCATGATGGCCGTTCATAAATTGGACAAGGCCAAGGGTTTAGATTTAATTCTTCATACCCCTGGTGGTGATATTGGCGCGACTCAGTCTATTGTCAATTATCTTCATAAGATGTTTAAAAGGGACATTCGCGCAATAGTACCTCAAATTGCGATGTCAGCAGGTACCATGATTGCATGTTCTTCTCGTTGTATCTTAATGACGGAACATTCAAACCTCGGCCCTATCGACCCTCACTTAAGGGGAGTTCCTGCTTATGGTGTTATTGAAGAATTTAAGAGAGCGCATAAGGAAATACAAAAAGACCCAAACAAGATTGCCTTATGGAGCAACATTATAAGTCAATATAAACCCACATTCTTGAGCCAATGCGAAAACGCTATAAAGTGGTCTAATGAATTTGTTCAAGAACAACTCGAAAACGTAATGTTTGAAGGAGAAGAAGACGCCAAGAAGAAAGCTAAAAACATTGCTATGATTTTAGCGGACTATAAAGGAAACAGGCGTCATGAAAGGCATATTCATCTTGAAGAATGTCGGACAATCGGTCTAAAGGTAGAAAGGATAGAAGACGACAAAATACTGCAAGACTTGGTATTAACCGTTCATCATTGTTATATGCATAGCTTGATGAATACAGCCTCTTACAAGATGATTGAAAATCACAATGGCGTAGCATTAGTCAAACAGCAAGCACCACCCAATCAGCCCCCAAGATAATAACTCTATTTATTTCAAACTGACCCGTACCCCCTCCATATTATTTGACTCTGCAATCTCTTAGTGCTATCCTTGCTGACATGCCTGTAAACAAAGAGAAAATACTCGCGCTGATGCGCGCGAAGGCGTACCGACCGCTCCTGATAAAGGAGCTGATACACGAGCTCTCCGTGTCCAAGGACGACCGCGAGTCTTTCAAGCGCGCCCTGCGCGAGGCTATCGTGGACGGCATGGTCATAAAGATTCGCGGCAACCGCTACGACCTGCCGGACAAGATGTCGCTCGTGGTCGGCAAGCTCTCGGCGCACCCGGACGGCTACGGCTTCGTAGCGTCAGAGAAGGAGGGCGACAACGACCTCTATATAAATGCAAGGAACATGATGGGCGCGATGCACGGGGACCGTGTGGTAGCGCGCATAGAGCGCGAGAAGGGCGAGGGCCGGCAGGAGGGCAGGGTTATACGTATCCTTGAGAGGGCTACCACGCGCGTTGTCGGCAGATACGCGGCGGGGCGCGGCTTCGGTGTGGTGGTCTCGACGAACCCCCGCATCACTGCGGAGTTCTACGTCCCGCCAAAGGAGCGGGGCGGGGCAAATGACGGCGAGCTTGTGGTGGCCGACATCACGAGCTACCCGGACGTGCACAAAAGCCCTGCGGTGAAGGTGACTAAGGTCTTGGGCAAGGCTGGTGAGCCGGGGTTAGACACGGACTTAATCATAGAGGAGCACGGGCTGGCAACCGTGTTTACGGACGCTGCAATTGCAGAGGCACAGGCGTGCCCGCAGAAGGTGACGGCGACAATGAGACGCGGCAGGCGCGACCTGCGCGAGCTTCCGACAGTTACCATAGACGGAGAACGTGCGCGCGACTTCGACGACGCTGTATCCGTCGAGAGGCTGCCCGGGAACCTGATAAAGCTCTATGTGTCCATTGCCGACGTGGCAAATTACGTGAAGGACGGCTCCGCGCTCGACAAAGATGCCAAAGCGCGCGCAACAAGCGTGTACTTCCCGGACCGTGTGCTGCCCATGCTACCGGAGGCGCTGTCCAACGGGATATGCAGCCTCAACCCTGACGTCGAAAGGCTCACCCTCACGGCGGAGATGACCTTCAACGACAAGGGCGAGCGAGTGGCCTATGACGTATACGAAAGCGTAATCAAAAGCTCGCGCCGCATGACGTACACCGAGGTCTCCGCAATAGTCGAAAAAGACGACCCGGACACCAAAGAGAAATACGCAGACTTCGTGGACGACTTCATGCTCATGCACCGTCTGATGAAGATACTCAACACCATGCGAAGGCAGCGCGGCAGCATAGACTTCGACCTCCCCGAGCCGGAGGTGATAATCAACCTGATGGGCCAGACCACCGCCATCATAAAGGTAGAACGAAACGAGGCGCACCGCATCATAGAGGAGTTCATGTTAGCCGCAAACGAGGCCGTGGCGTTTCACCTCGAATCAAACGGCGTGCCTTTCCTGTACCGCGTGCACGACGAGCCGGACGAGGACAAGATGGAGCAGTTGGGCTCACTCTTAAAGGGCTTCGGGCTTCCCTGGCCGGGCGGCGGCGGGAAGGTCAGGCCGAAGCATCTCGCGGCTGCGCTCAAGGCGCTCGAAGGCAGAGTCGAGGAACGCTACTTAAACACGGTTATACTGCGCTCGATGAAGTTAGCAGTATACACCCCGGAGAACAAGGGCCATTTCGGGTTAGCGTCGAGGTGCTACTGCCACTTCACCTCGCCCATCAGGCGTTACCCGGACTTAAGCGTCCACCGCGCACTCAAGGAGCTGTTGACAGAGGGCGGTATGAATGCGCAGAGGAAGGCCGCGCTCGCGTCGAGCCTGCCCGCGCTCGGCCAGCACACATCCGAGATGGAACGTGAGGCGGACGAGGCGGAGCGTCAGGTGGTGGAGCTGAAGAAGCTCGCGTTTATGATAGACAAGGTCGGCGCGGACTTCGACGGCTTCATATCAGGCGTGACCGCGTTCGGGTTCTTTGTGGAGCTTGAGGAATACTTCGTGGAGGGGCTTGTGAGGCTGACGTCGCTCTACGACGATTACTACTCCTACGAGGAGAAGCTGCATGCGCTTACAGGCAGGCACACCGGGCGTGTCTTCCGGCTGGGCGACAGGGTCAAGGTCACGCTCGCCCGCGTGGACATGGAGAGAAGGCAGATGGACTTTACTATGGCAGGCGGGGCGGGCGGCACGCAGTCAAGGCCCAGGAGACCGGAGCCTGTATGGATGAAGCACAGGAGAAAGGGCGGGCGATGAAGATCGACAAGGACAACATAGGCGACTGCTACCAGCAGGTAACAAAGTACACCCGCGACGACATGCCGAAGGGCGGGCCGGACTTCGACAAGAAACCCGGCCACTATAAGATATACGACAGGCCGGTCTGTGTGATAAGCCTGCCTGAGCCACTGAGAGACGGGGGCGGCGCATTGTGGGAGGTCATAGCAGAACGCCGCACACGCCGCACGTACAGGCCGGAGCCGCTTACACTCAGCATACTCTCGCAGATACTATGGGCGGCAAACGGCAAGACCAAGGAGGGCCGCGAGACCTTCCTGCGCGCCGCGCCCTCTGCGGGCGCGCTTTATCCCATAGAGCTTTACGTGATGGCAAACGATGTAGACGGGCTGGAGAAGGGCATTTACCACTACGACACCCCGCAGCACAGGTTAAGCATGGTGCGCGAGGGGGATTTCTCGGAGACCGCAGCCAAGGCGGCTCTAAACCAGACGATGCTGTCGAAGTCAGGCGCGGTGATTTTTCTGTCGGCAATAGTTGAGCGCACGCGCTGGAAGTACCGCCAGAGGGCATACCGATACATCTACCTTGACGCGGGCCACATCGCGCAGAACATATTCCTCGCGTGCGGGTCGCTTTCGCTCGGCGCATGCCCCATCGGCGCGTTCTACGACGACGAGTTAAACGCTATCCTCGGCGTGGACGGGGTGGAGGAGACGGTCGTGTATGCTATGACGGTGGGCAGGTGATACCCCCTCACCTGTACGCCGAATCGTGGTCTGGGTGCAGCGACAGGAAGCGCATGTACTGCCCCTCTCGGCAGACCAGCGCGCGGAACCCCCGGCTGATGCGTATGGTATAAAGACGCATGCCGCCCGGCCCGGCCATCGACTGCACCAACTCCCAGCGAAGCCCCCTGTCCTTGTATACCTCCGGCCACGTGGTCTTTGCAATCTTTCGGAGCGCGCCAAGCACCCGCATGGCTTCGTCCTTCCCAAGCGAGAACAGGTCGTCCTGAAAGACCGGGTTGTTGAGGTCTAACAGTACCTTATCTGAGCTTTTCACTCAGGCCCTCTATGTCGGTCCCGGCGGGTTTATGCCTCTTGGCCCAAGCTATGGCCTTGTCCACCTTTGACTTGGCAGGCTCCTCGTGCAGCCACATCTCGCTGTCGGGTATGACCGTAGCGGTCTTTATAAGCCAGGCCCCCTCCTCCAACTCCTCGATGAGCACCGTGCGGCCCGCATACTGCTTGCCGAGCGAAATCTGGCCGCTCGCGCCCACTGTTTTGACCTGTCTGTCGTGCATATTCGTTACCCCGTAATAGACATTAAATTCCTGGGCCCCGTGTCAAGCACGGGGTGACAAAATAGTGTAACAATTACCATCACACAACTGCATGATAGCATTATGGCATGATAATGTCAAGCACATATAGGCCGATGCTACTTGACCCGCCCGCGTGTACGGTGATAACATATCCCAGAAATTCCCCTCGCCTTGCGGGAGAGGGGATACAGGGGTGAGGGGATACCTAATGTTTGAATACACCGGCAACCTGCACGTACACTCCACATACTCGGACGGCGCGGGGACGATCGAGGACATAGCGAAGGAGGCCGAGCGCGCGGGCGTGGACTTCGTAGGCGTCACCGACCACCACCACTTAAAAGGCCTGAAAGAGGGCAAGGAGGTCTGGCACGGGCGCACCCTCGTACTCATCGGGATGGAGGTCGGCGAACTTCACAACCACTACCTCGCGTGGCGCATAAAGACGGAAGTCGCAGACCACCCGGACAACCCGCAGGCGGTAATCGACGCGGTCAAAGCGCAGGGCGGCATAGGCTTCATCGCACACCCGTTCGAGAAGGGCTGCAAGTACGGCTTCTCCGGCCATGCCTACACATGGGAAGACTGGAACATATCGGGCAATACGGGCATCTGCATATGGAACTTCACGTCTCAGTGGAAGGGGCCGATAGACAACCCGGTAAAGGCCATATACTACTACCTCTACCGCCGGGGCGCGGTGCGGGGGCCGGACAGAAAGACGCTCGCCAAGTGGGACGCGCAGCTTGCGAATGGTAAATCCGTTGCCATAGGCGGGACGGACGCGCACGCATTCCGGTTCTCGTTAGGCCCGCTCTCCGCAAGGATATTCCCATACCGCTACCTGTTCAAGACAATCAACACGCACATACTCACAGATATTGCATTCACAGGCGAGCTTGAACACGACAAGGCGCTCGTATACGACGCCATTGAGCGCGGCCGTTGCTTCGTGGGCTACGACCTGTTGGGCAGCACGCGCGGGTTTCGGTTCACCGCCTCCGGGCTTTCCGGCACGGCAGTGATGGGCGGGGAGATAACGCTTGGTGAGGACAGCGTGCGCTTCGAGATAATACTATCAAAGGCGGCGCATGTGCGCGTACTGAAGGACGGCGATACATGGCGCGAGGGGTACGGGGCGCGTCACATACTGACCGCGAGGCAGCCCGGCGTGTACCGGGTGGAGGTATACAGGCGCGGCCTGCTGGGCAAGCTCAGGGCGTGGATATTCTCGAACCCGATTTATGTGAGGTAAACTCACCCGTGCACCCACTACAGTCTGTCATTCTGAACGAAGTGAAGAATCCACAGTTGAATTAATTAAGAGAAAGGTGGGTCCTTCGACTTCGCTCAGGACGACAAGCAAGGAACATGCCAATGCGCCCTACATCTAAAAAATTCCAGGTCTTCTCCTGGGCGCTGTACGACTTCGCAAACACCATATTCTCTATGAACGTGGTGTCCATGTACTTCCCGCTCTGGGTCACGGTAAACATGGGCGGGGAGGACATATACTACAGCATCGCCTTATCCATATCCATGGGTGCGGCGGGGCTGTCCATGCCCATCATCGGCGCGCTGTCCGACCATATAAAGAGGCGGCTCCCGTTCTTAATCGGCTTCACTCTCTTATGTGCCGCGTTCACGGCGGGCATCAGCCTTACCAACAGCCTGCTCATCGGGCTTATGCTTTTCGCCGTGGCCAACTACGGATACCAGACCGCGCTCGCACCATACGACGCGCTCCTGCCTGAGGTCAGCCGGGGCGTAGACATAGGCCGGGTCTCCGGGCTTGGGGTGTCGCTCGGATATGTAGGCTCCATCGCGGGTCTTTACATGGTGATGCCGTTCGTAGACAGGTTGGGCCGCTCCGCCGCGTTCGTGCCTACGGGCGTGCTGTTCGTGCTGTTCGCCCTGCCCGCGTTTTTGTTCATCAAGGAGCCCCACGCTGCGAAGCCCAAGAGGCCGCTCGAACTGCGCAGGTCGTTCAGGAAGATTTTACTCACGCTCCGTAACACGCGGCGCTACCCCGGCCTCTTGCGGTTCCTGGTAGCAAACCTGATATACTCGGACGCGGTGAACACGGTTATTGTGTTCATGGCGGTCTATGCGAGCAAGGTGATAGGCATGGACGACAAGTCCATAAGGACGTTCCTCGTGGCATCCACGGTATGCGCTGGAGTCGGGTCGTACGCGGCGGGTTACGTCACGGACTGGCTGGGGCCCAAGAGGACTCTAATGCTGGTCTTGTGGCTATGGGCATTCACGCTGACGCTCGCTGGCATGAGCCCGGGCCTGACCACGTTCTGGGCGGTAGGGCCGCTTGCAGGCGTGTCGCTCGGCGGGACCTGGGTATCCTCGCGTGCGCTGGTGGCGAGGCTCACCCCGCCCCGCAAGTTCGGCGAGGTGTACGGGCTTTATAACCTGGGCGGGAAGTTCGGGTTCGTGGTAGGGCCGCTTCTCTGGGGTGCGATTGTGCTTGTCCTCAAACCCTACGGCGCGGTCGCATACCGTGCGGCGATACTCTCGCTCGTGGTGTTCGTGCTTGTCGCGCTTTATATAATGCGGAAGGTGCCGGAGGACAGGCAGCGTGCCTGACGGGCAATATTTACTACTTGTCCTTCCCCGGCCTGTATACCAGCACCTTCGCGCGCTCGACGGTCACGAGGCCCTCGTCCATCATGCGGTCCAGGTCCGGCAGGAACGCCTCTATCTTCTCCGAGGAGTCCACTATTTCTATGACGATGGGTAAATCTTCCGAGAGCCTCAGCACCTTCGCTGTGTGCACCCTGCTGTGCGCGCCGTACCCCATCAGGCCCCGGAACACGGTCGCCCCGCCAAGACTCCTGCGCCTGGCCTCCTCCACGATTGCCTCGTAAAGCGGCCTGCCCTCGAACCTGTCCGACTCGCCTATAAATATCCTCAGGAGTTCGGCTTCTTCTGGTAGCTTCATAATGCCCTCGCAATCCACATGCCGGATATGACCGCCGCAAAACCAAGCAGGCAGTTCGACGTTATGTTCATGAATGCCAGCAGGAACTGGCTGTCCCTGACGTAGTTCATGGTCTCGAAGGCGAATGTGGAAAACGTGGTGAACGCGCCCATGAAGCCTACGAGTATGATGGTGCGCGCGAGCACGGGTATCGCCATGCGTTCCTCCGAGAGCGCCCACACGACCCCGAACAAAAGGCTCCCGGCCACGTTGACGGCAAGCGTGCCGTACGCGAAGTCCGCGCCGAAGAGCCGGTGCGACAGTCCCGACACCCCGTAGCGCGCCAGCGTGCCCACCGCGCCCGCGACTGCTATCAAAACCATCTTAGTCCACATGTCCGAAACCCTACTATAACGCGCGGTTGTTGTCAAGGCTTCTTGTTCGGCTTTTTTCCCGGAGTTTTCACCGGAGTTTTTCCCGGCAGTTGCGCCGGGGACTCGTAGTACACGAGCCTCGTAACCGGGTAACCGAACTTCAGCATAAATCCACGGCTGCCGTCCACGAACTGCGGCAGTACGCCGCTCCCGAAGAACTCCTCGCGCCATAGTTCCTTCATCGTGGCGTCGTAATAGCCCAGGCTGGTCACCGGCTGTCCTCCCCGGTCCTCGTTGCAGTAGTGCACGAACGCACGGCCGTCCCTTGCGATGGTGACGCCCGGCCTGGCACAGCCTTTCGGCACAAGGCCGTGGAGGTCCAGCGCAACGACCTTCGTTTGCGGGTAGGATGCCTTGACCTCCTGCTCCAGCCCGGACTTGGCCACGTCGAACGGCTTGAACACTATGAGGTACGCGATTGAGCGGCCCTCAGAGAGCCAGAGGTCGAACCCGTAGCCCGCGCGCTCTACCGTCTTAAGTTCGCCTTCCGCGTCAATCAGGCTTATGAGGGATTTGCTCCCGCCCTTCAGCACGTAGGTCCCGCCGAAGTCCTCCGAGAGCCTGTGCGTGGTGTAATACCGCTTCTCCCACTTCACCCTGCCCCTGCCGTCGAAGGCCACCACACTCGTGCCGGGGTCTTCCCCCCTGCCCCTGACGGACACGAACGTGCTGCCGTCCGCCGCCATAGCGCCCTCGGACGCGTTCAGCCAAGCGTCTAAGTTGTCTCCAAAATTATGGTCGGCCAGCAGACGCCCGTCCCTGTCGTAGAAGTAGAGCCTCTGGCCGACCTTTCCGCCGACCCCGCCGGTCATGGGTGACTCGTCCACCACCAACACCCTGCTGCCGTCGTCCGACACCCGGAGAGTCTTGAACCCGTACCCGTCCATAGGGGCGGCAATGAACAGAAGCCTGCCGTCCGCGTCCTTGTGCCTGACCTCGTAGTACGCGCCCTTCGTCCTGTAGACCACCGTGTACGCGCCCCCACCGCCCGCAAGGAACACGCGCGTATCGACTACGGGGAGCTTCGTGGCCTCGCCGGTGGCCTCCTGTCCGAACTCAGGCTTTTCGCCCTCGCCGGAAATCCAGAGCCTTGAGGCGGGCACGGAGATTTCTTTTACCTCCGAGACCTCGTCCACGGTATTGACCCTGCCGCGCTTGTCCACCGATATGACGCGGGTGGGTGCAGAGCCGTCCGGCGTCAACTGGACACCGAGGAGCTTCGAGCCGGGGCCGAAGGAGCTTATACGGGAGAGCGGGAGGTCGAACCGGGCGTCGAACACGAGCACAGGTACCGTCCCGCCGTATGCCTGCCCGGCTGCGAGCAGGGCCGCGAGTATTAATGCTGCTATAACAGAAATTCGCATTTTCATCGGTAACACCCTCACCCCCTGCCCCCTCTCCCGCAAGGCGAGGGGGATTTTATGGGTCGGGTGCGATTATATATCAACAGCGGACGCAATACAAGGGCCTCGCCAAATAGCTTGACACCGTCGCCGTTATCTTTTATTATCGGGTGTCGGCAGGTAACGTGTATATATTTGTATGGAGGTAGTTGTGTTCAGAACTATAGTGGTGCTTTTTACCGGGCTTTGCATGGAATCCGTGGGCAACGTGCTTTTGAGGAAGGGCATGACGCAGGTCGGCGAGGTGACCAGCTTCACCATACCCGCCCTCTTTGGCGTATTCCTGAGGGGCATAGCAAACCCTAACGTCATAGCGGGCGTAGCGCTCGACGCTCTGTTCTTCGCCTGCATGCTTATTGCCCTTTCCTGGACGGAGGTCAGCGTAGTGCTTCCGTTGACCGCCTTCGGCTATATCTCCACCGCGCTGGTCGCCAAGTTACTGCTCCATGAGGACATTACGATGCTCCGCTGGGTCGGCACGCTGGCCATCGTCTTCGGCTGCGTACTGGTGGGCAAGAGCGCTACGCACTGAAACCTCGTCCCTACCCCCTTGACTCGCGCGGCAATATTTTCTATACTTATTCAAGTAACACGTCTTGACAGGTACCAATCGTCATAGCAGTCTCACCCAGCTCTAATAAAGGAAACCGGCCATGAAGAAAATCGTGTATGGGCGCGTACTGATGTGCGTGTTGTGTGCTGCGGCTTGTCTTATGTTCGCAGGTCTTGCATACGCGAAGGACAAACCGTCCCCGCCCGGGTTCACCATCAGCAAGGTGGACACCGACCCAAAGGCCGGGAAGATTATGCTGCACTTCACTGACACGGTTACTACGTCGAGCCTGGAGGAGGGGCTGAAGATTTACCCGCCGGTCAACGTACACTGGTACGAGGCGGAACTCTCCGGCGACAACGTGGTCACGCTGCACGCAAACTTCAGGCCGGGCCAGACCTACAAGCTCACCCTCCCGGACGACTATGCGAGCGCGAACAACAAGCCTTATAAAAAAGGCGTGTCGTCCTTCGACATGCCTAACCTGCCCCCTGAGCTGGCCTTGCCCGAACCCGGCACCGTCATTGAGCGCGACAGCCGTCAGATGCTCCACGTACAGGTGACGAACGTGGACATGCTCAGGTTCAGGGGCCTCCAGCTCCCGCCGGTCATGCTGCCCAGGGCGGTCGAGTATGCCAAAGAAAAACAGAAGGACAGGCAGTGGGACGACATGTTGGGGAGCATCACTGGCGGGTATGAAGCCATCGAAAAGGCCCTCAAGGGCGATTCGGACTTCAAGGCATTCCTGCGCCCCGTCACCTTTGACTCGCAGGCGTTCCTGCCCGGCAGGCCGATGAACGAGGTGCACATATTCTCTATACCGCTCGATTTCAGGGCCGCGCGAGAGAAGGGCGCAATCGAACTCGTGCTTATCGACAGCGGCAAGAAAGAGCAGGCCGCGCGTGTGCACCCCCAGGTCTTCCGTGTGACGGACATGGGCCTTACATATAAGCTCTCAGGCGGCGGGTTGCTCGTGTGGGCCACCTCGCTACATACCGGCAAACCGCTTGAAGGCGCGTCCGTGCTGGCATTCACAAAGGACAACGCGGCGGTGTACCTGGGCAGGACAGGCGAGGACGGCACGCTGTTAACCGAGACTGGTACGAACCTGAAGGCCATTTCGCTCAACCAGCCCGCGCAGGGCATAAACAAGCGCGCGTTCGACGCGACCTCAGTCGTGTTCATAGCCGCCGTCACCGACACAGATGCATCGTATATAGAGGTAACGCCCACGGGCAACATCAGGCCGGAAGAGGGGATAAAACAGACACGTGACGCATACGCGAAGCCCTCGTCCAGAAACGGAGAGGTGTTCACGGAGCGCGGGATATACAGGCCCGGCGATACCGTGTACTTCAAGGGCACGGTGCGCGAGAACATGGCGGGCACGGTAGCGCCCCCTGCGGGGCTTGAGTGCACGTTCACCATAATGAACTCGCACGACGAGCAGGTGTACCAGAAGAAGCTCAACCTCTCCGAGTTCGGCACAGCGAGCGAGTCGTTCCGGGTGGAGAAGTACATGCCGCTTGGCGAGTATACCCTCAAGATGAAGTACGAACCGGACGAGGCGGACGCAGCAAGCACCACCATGATGGTTCAGGAGTTCAAGCCGCCCAGGCATTTTACGAGGATGTCCTTCAAGCGGGAGACGAGGCCGGACGACAGCTACGTGAACCTCAAGAGGACGGCGGACTACCTTATATGCACCATAGAGGGCAGGTACTACGCGGGCGGGCCGGTGAAGAACGGGCGGGTGCGCTGGACGGCATACCGCGCAAAGACGGAGTACGAGAGGGCAGGCTATGACGAGTTCACCTTCGGCCAGCCGTACGAGGGCAAGGACGAGGTGCTGGAGAGCGGTGAGTCCATGCTCGGCGCGGACGGCAAGGTGTCCGTCGCAATACCTGTCGGCAGGGACGTGGCAAGCTGCGTCGAGGGGGTGTCCGTCACGGCTACGGTGGTGGACTTCGACGGCAGGGCAGCATCCGGCACGGCTGTTTATCAGGAGGAGTCCGACACGCTGGTCGGCATAAACAGGCATCCCGAAAGCGTGCACCAGGGCGACACGCAGTCGCTCCGCGTGGTAGTGGTAGACAAGAAGGGCAAGCGCGTGAAGGACGGGACGCTCACCGCGCGCGTGATGGAGAACGACTGGACAAGCATACCAAAGAGAAACACGGACGGCGAGGTATACTGGGAGTCCCAAAGGCTCTTGCGGCAGAGGTACTCGGCAGACATACCGATAAAGGACTCGGTTGCGGCATTCGAGTTCAACTTTGTCTGGGGCGGTACTTACCTCGTGACCTTCACGTACAAGGCGGACGGCCGCAGCTACACCTCCGGCACCATGTACAAGGTGGAGGGCTACTACGACTACAATGACTACTCGCGGGACGAGAACTCCGTGCAGAGGCTCGCGCTCAGCCCGGACAAGGAGGCATACAAGCCGGGCGACACCATGAAGGTTTACATGAGCCTCAGAAGGCCGATGTCATCCGTACTCCTCACGATAGAGCGGGGCGGGGTCATCGAGAGGCGCACCCTGAACCTTAAGCCGGGCCAGAAGATAATAGAGATACCGGTGAAGGAGTCTTACGCCCCCAACGTGTACGTGTCCGTCATGGGCACCCTGGCCAGGGACGAGTTCCCGATGTACACCGGCCAGTTCGACACGGACGCGCCGTCTTATCTCTACGGCGTGGCTAACGTGGAGGTGAGGCGCGAGACCGAGGGCCTCAAGCTCTCCGTCAACCCGGAGACGAAGACGCTCAAGTCCCTGCCGGGCGCCGAGATGACGCTGAACCTTTCCTGCCTGGACAAAGACGACGGCGGCGTGGAGGGCGAGCTTGCGGTATGCGTGGTGGACGAAAGCGTGCTCGCGCTTACCGGGTTTATCACGCCCAAACTGGATGACCTTTCGAGCTTTGACCAGCCGTTGTCCGTGTTCACCGGGGAGCTGCGCGCATTCCTGATGCGGCAGACGCCTTATGACTTCCTGAAGGCGGGCCCGCTTACCGGCGGTGACGGCGCGCTCCAGCAGGCGCTCTCCAAGGTCAGAAAGGACTTCAACCCAGTCGCGTACTTCAACCCTGCCGTGCACACTGGCAAAGACGGCAAGGCACAGGTGAAGTTCACCTTCCCGGACACGATGACCGAGTACCGCATATACGTGGTTGCCTGCGACAAGGGAAGCCGGTTCGGCTCGTTCGAGCGGAGCGCGGTGGTGGTGAAGGAGTTCTACCTGGAGCCGGGCCTGCCCCGCTTCTTCACTAAAGGCGACGCCTTTACCTTCGATGTATCCGCGTTCAACAAGACGGAATCCTCCGGCGATATAAAGTTCTCTGTGCAGTCTCTGGAGAACCTCTCGCTGAAAGATTCCGGCGGGCCGTACAAGGTCAACGCGCAGGACAGCCTTCTGATACCAGTCAAGGGGAGCGCGCTGAGGCCGGGCTTGGCGGAGGTCAACTTCGCGGGCGCGCTCGGGGTAAAGGGCGATGCAGTCCTGATGAAGCTCCCGGTAAACTCAGGCTACATGTTAGACAGGGACGTGTCGTTCGGTGTGTTCACCGGCAAGACTGACATCATCTATGCCCTCCCCAAAGGCACGAAGGACATACCCTGGGAGACCCTGAACCCCGACGAGCTGCAGGCTACCCTCACCATATCCGGCTCGCCTTTCTTAAGGATGGTCGATGCCTTCAAATACATGCTCCATTACCCCTACGGGTGCGTGGAGCAGACCAGCTCCGGCGTCATCGCGCTTGCGGGCTTAAGGGGCGTGGCGTCCCAGGGCCTGATACCCGACATAACGGCCTCCGACACGGACAAGTTCATCACCGTCGGGATAGACCGGCTGTTCTCGATGCAGACGGACAGCGGGGGTTTCGCGTACTGGGCCGGGGAGACCCACTCGAACCCGTGGGGCACGATATACGCCAGCTACGCCCTCACGATATGCAAACAGGCGGGCTTTACCGTGCCTCAGGACCGCATGGACAAGGCGATGACGTTCCTTTCCCTCAACCGCGACATCAGGCCGGTTGGCGAGAGCGACGTGAGGTACAAGGCGTACGCGTCATACATTCTTGCGCTGAACGGGAAGCTGGAAGCAGGCGCAATCACGGCCTTGAGCCAAGGCCTTGAGAAGTCACCTAACAGGGAGGCCTCCGTGCTCACCCTGCTTGCGGCGAAGGCGTCCGGCCAGATGAAGGACAATGACATCAAGACCCTAGCCACGATGACCCTCGGACAGTTCGGCACGAAGCCGCCCGCCACCGATTCGTCCAACTGGTACGGCTGGCACGGCTTCTATGCGCCATACAGGGAGTATGCACTCGCGCTCATCGCCGCGTCAGAGATACTCCCCGGCAGCAAGGAGGCTGACGATGCGGCCAAAAGGCTGCTTGCAGGGATGGACAGGCGCGGCATATGGACGTCCACCAGCGATACGGGCGTGGCGCTCATAGCCCTCGGAAAGTATTTCGGCAGGGCAAAATTCGGCAAGGCCCCGGTCAAGGGCCAGGTGATACAGGGCGGAGACGTGGCGGGCAGCTTCACCATAGGCCCGACCGAGACTTACACGGTGGGCCTCGACTTAAAGCGCTTCTTGAAAAACCCGGAGGCGAAGATAGTCACAGACTCTCAGGGCGCGCTCCTTTACCGCATGTCGCTCGTGTTCCCCAGGGCGGACTATGCGGACAAGGGCTTCGAGAACGGCTTCGCCATACACAAGGAGATAAAGAACCTGGACGGCACGGACCACATAAAGCTGGGCGACGTGGTCGAGGTTAAGGTTAGGATCGAGACCAAGAGGCAAAGCTACGCATACGTGGTCATAGACGACCCGTTACCCGCAGGTCTCGTGGCGATAAACAGCGCGCTCAAGACGGAGGAGCGCGTACCAGGCGGGGCGGGCGGGGCAGGCAACTCAGGCGGCGACGACGAGGAGTACTGGTGGTCGTACTGGGACAGGGACGGGTTCTATAACCTGCACCCGAACCACGTCGAGATGCGAGACGACCGCGTGCTCGCGTTCATAGACAGCATGTGGAAGGGTATCTACCAGTACAGCTACTACGCGAGGGCGGTCTGCGTGGGCGAGTTCGTCATGCCGTCCACGAAGGTGCAGCTCATGTACGAGCCGGACGTATCGGCATACACCCCGCAGGGGAAGTTGGTGATTGAGCCAAATAAATAGGAGTAACGCCCCCTCAGTCCCCCTCTTAAGTTAAGAGGGGGAAGGGGGAGTTATGAAACTATGGATACCCCGCGCGTCATAGGCCACATGCTCACGCTCCTGCGCATCACTCTGACGGCGGCTCTGACAGGGTGCGTCCTGGCTGCGCTTTTTTTCGGCGGGCCTATGGTCATAGGCGCGTACAAGGAAGCGAGCTTCGACACTAAGGACTTAAGACACGCCGGAAACTCGGTATACGAAGACAGGAACGGCATACCCCTCAGGTTCATGCCGGACGCGCGCGGCGAGCGGCGTGTATGGATAAGCGGCAAGGATATACCGGAGCTCCTGAAGGACGCGTTTCTCGCTTCCGAAGACAAGCGGTTCTACGAGCACTGCGGCATAGACCCGGCGGCAATAGCGAGGGCGGCGGCGGACGACCTGAGGGCGGGCTGCATAGTATCAGGCGCGTCCACCATATCGCAGCAGGTGATAAGGCTCGTATACCCCAGAAGGCGCACGCTCCACGACAAGATGGTCGAGGCCTTTCGGAGCATACGCATGGAAGGTGTCCTCACGAAGGACGAGATACTTGAGCAGTACCTAAACCGCGTACCGATGGGCAACAACATAGTGGGTGTCGAGCTTGCCGCAAAGACGTATTTCGGGAAGCACTGCTCCGAGCTGTCCGCGTCCGAGTGCGCGCTGCTTGCGTCTCTCCCAAAGGCGCCGGGCCTTTTAAACCCGTTCCACAAAGACTGTTGTAAGCTGCTCGCCCGCAAGGACTGGACGCTTTCTAAGATGCGCGAGCTTGGCTTCATCACCGAGCCCGAATACCGCATCGCTAAGGCCGAACAGTTACAGTTCAGAGGGTACTCTTACCCGTACGGTGCACCACACCTGATTGACATGCTGATGGCGCGCGGGGTGAGGCCTAAGGGCGAGCTTCGCACATCGCTCGACCTAAGCGTGCAGACGCGGGTCGAGCATATACTCGCATCACATCGTGGTCGGCTCGGCAGGCGGGGAGCGGTGCAGGCGGCGGCCATCATAATATACAACCCCACGATGGAGGCCGTGGCCTACGCGGGCTCGATGGAATACTCGGCGAAAGACAAGGGGTACAACAACGGGGCTGCCGCGCTCAGGTCTGCGGGCTCCACGCTGAAGCCTTTTTTGTATGGCCTTGCCCTGGAAAAAGGCGCAACCGCGTCCGAGCTTGTGGAGGACACGAACAAGAAGTACTGGTCGCCTGAAGGGATATACTCCCCGTACAACTTCGACAGGAGGGAGTACGGCCCGGTCACGGTCAGGCTCGCGCTCGCCAACTCGCTCAACATCTCCGCCATCAAAACCTTAGAAAAAGTCGGTTACACCCCGTTCTACGGATTGCTTAAGAAGATTAGCCTGATTAACCACGCAGGCAACGGGCCGGGCTACTACGGCCTCGGCCTTGCGGTGGGGAACCCGGAGGTGAGCCTTGAGGAACTCGTCGCCGCATACGCGATGCTTGCAAACGGCGGCAGGTATTCGCCCGTCAGGTATGTGACCGGCGGAAAACGACCGCACGCCAGAGTGCGCGGGAGACAGGTCATGGAGCCGCAGACCGCGTACATCATAACGGACATACTATCAGACCCATCCGCCCGGAGCCTTACATTCGGCGCGCCCATAAGCATGGACTTCCCTTACAGGCTCGCCATGAAAACCGGCACGAGCACCGAGTACCGCGACTGCTGGGCGGTCGGGTACACGAGGGAATATACGATAGGCGTGTGGGTGGGCAACTTCGACGGCACGCCCACGCGCGGACTGTCAGGCGCGGTCGCGGCGGTGCCAATACTCGCAGACTTGGCAGGCTTTATATACGAGGGAGGTCTTCCTGAGCCTTTCGTCAGGCCGAAGGGCGTGGTATCGGCCAAGGTCTGCGGCTACTCCGGCATGAGGCCGACCCAGAACTGCGAACACGTAAGCGAGGAGCTGTTCATAGCGGGCACTGAGCCACAGAAAGACTGCGGGTTCCACAAGGGAGTGGCGGGCAGGCACGAGCTCGGCATGTCTTATGCATCGTGGCTCTATGACAAGTACCAGCAGGGCACGGCGGGCAGCTACAGGATGGCAGGGCTTTCGGATGACCTGGGCGAGGCCTTCGAGGACGCATCGGACACACCGGACACGCCCGATGTGGAAAGCCCCGTGCGGGTATATAGCGCGGCGTCGACAAAGCCCGTATCCGCAACCATTGCATCGAACGGCGCGCCCTCTGACGGCAGGCCGGTAACTATCACGAGCAGGAGGCAGGACACGTACTCTGAGACCAAGTGGGCGGTCAACCGCGTGCATATAACGTACCCGATGGACGGCGACCGCTACCTGATAGACCCGTACAGCCATGACCGCTCCATCAGGCTGCAGGCCCTCTCGGACAACCCCGCCGAGTATGTGGAGTGGTTTGTGGACGGCAGGCCGTACAGCAGGACGAAACCGCCCTACCAGGCGTACTGGGAGTTAAAAAGGGGCAGCCACTTAATCACCGCGGTAGACCCGTCCGACAACGGCGCGAGCGTGCGGATAACGGTGGAATAACGCCCCCTACCCTCTCCCGTTGTCCACGCTCATCGGCCCGGCCCCGAAGTGCGCTATCAATAGCGCGCCTCCAAGCATCGCCATGTTCTTCATGAACATTATCTCCTGCATACCCATAGCCTTTGGGTCCGTCTCCGCCCAGAAGTTGTGCATCATAAGGGTCACCGGGACGAGGAACAGCACTATCAGCCAGCCTCCCCATTTAGCCTTGAAGCCGGTGGCTATGCTGAGACCGCCCAATAGCGCAATGACGCCCGATACCGGGACGAGCAGCTCCGGGAACGGCACGTTGTGCGCCGCCGCGTAGCCCACCTCCGCCGCCTTGAAATGGTTCGGGGCCGCCATGATGAATATGGCCGCAAATAATATCCTGCCCAACATTACCAAGTATTTCATATAGTCGGCCTCCTTTATGCCTATGTCTATAGTATATCAGGAATTGCCCTTCCCCCCTTGCAAAACCCCCTGAATATCTGGTAGAATATGCAAATGCGTGAGATTGCAGGGCCGTATAGGATTAACGAGGTTGTAGGCAGGCTCGCGGGAAGCATAGACGCGGACTGCGCGGGCAGGCCGGTCGTGCTGATAGGCGTGCTCAAGGGCGCGTTCATATTCCTGTCCGACCTGGCCCGCAGGATGGATACCCCGGTGGAGGTGGACTTCATAAGGGCCGCAAGTTACGGTGACGCCTGCGTTTCGTCCGGCAGTGTGCGCATAACCAAGGACGTGGAGACCCCACTTGGCGGCAGGGACGTCATAATAGTGGAGGACATAGTGGACTCGGGGTTTACCCTGGAGGCCATAGTCGCGCATATAATGGCCAAGGGCCCTGCATCCTTGAAGGTATGCGCGCTGATAGACAAGCCTTCGGGCCGCAAAGTCATGTGCAGCATGGACTATGTGGGCATGGAGGTCGGGGACGAGTTCATAGTGGGTTACGGGCTCGACCATGCCGAGCGGTACCGGAACCTGAGCGGCCTGTACGCCATTGAGCAGGACATGCCCGAAGCCACGTAACCTCCCGATAAGCATTTACTTTTTGCACTTTTGGTGTTATATTATAAGAGGCCCTGCGTGAGGTCGGGGCCGGGCCATATTTATTTTTATTGAAAGGAGAGATTTGACATGTTGACGCGCAGCAAAAAATTGGCATGGGTTGGTGCGTTGGTACTGGTCATTGTCGGCATAGCCGCCGGACTGACCATCTCATCTCGTCTTGACATCATGAATACCGGGGAGGCGGTAACCGCTGCTCCCATAAAGGGTACCGAGTCGCTGGTCGGGATGAGCGACGGCCTTGCCAACATAGCCGAGGCCGTCACGCCGTCCGTTGTCAACATATCCACGGAGAAGACCGTAAAAGGCCAGAACCAGATGTCCCCGTTCTTCGACGACCCGTTCTTCCGCAGGTTCTTCGGCGACCAGTTCGGGCAGGGCGGGGGCGGCGGCACGAGGAAGTTCAAGCAGTCGAGCCTCGGTTCAGGCGTAATAGTATCGCAGGACGGCTACATAGTCACCAATAACCACGTGGTAGACGGCGCGGACGATATTAAGGTGGTACTCGCCGACAAGAGCGAGTACAAGGCCAAGGTGGTGGGCGCAGACTCCCGGAGCGACGTGGCCCTGATAAAGATTAAAGCGGAGGGCCTGCCCGCGATGGCCTGGGGCGATTCGGACAAGCTCCGCCCCGGCGAGATGGTCATGGCGATTGGCAGCCCGTTCGGGCTTGCGCGCACGGTCACGGTCGGCATAGTCTCGGCTGTCGGACGGGCCAACGTGGGGATAGCCGACTACGAGGACTTCATCCAGACGGACGCGGCGATCAACCCCGGCAACTCAGGCGGTGCGCTGGTAAACATGAGAGGCGAGCTGGTAGGCATCAACACGGCCATATTCTCGCAGAGCGGCGGCTACCAGGGCATAGGCTTCGCAGTACCGGCAAAGATGGCCCGTCAGGTTATGGAGAGCATAAGGAAGACGGGCAAGGTGGTGCGCGGCTGGCTCGGCGTGTCGGTACAGAACTTAAGCCCGCAGCTTGCAAAGGAGTTCGCAGCCGAGGGCTCGAAGGGCGCGCTGGTATCGGACGTAGTAAAGGACAGCCCGGCCGAGAAGGCGGGCCTGAAGGTGGGCGACGTTATAGTGAAGCTGGACGGCGAAACAGTGGAGGACTCCGGCCACCTGAGGAACTCGGTAGCAGCAAAGCCGCTCGGCGGCAAGGTGGAGCTTGAGGTGATCAGGGACAAGAAGAAGTTGGAGGTTGCCGTCACGGTCGGAGAACTGCCCAAGGAGATGGCGGGCGCGGTGACGGGTGAGGCCGGCGAGACCGTATCTGCCCTTGCCGGTATCTCGGTGCAGGAACTCACCCCCGACCTGACCGATAAGCTCGGCCTGGACAAGGGTGTTACTGGCGTGGTCGTGGTGTCTGTGGACCAGGGCAGCCTTGCGGAGGACGCGGGCCTTGCAAGGGGCGACGTCATAATGTCCATAAACAGGGCCACGGTCAAAAACGTGAAGGACTACAACAAGGCGGCATCAAAACTTAAAAAGGACGAGCCGGTGCTCCTGCTCTTAAACCGTCAGGGCAGCGTGCTTTGGATGTCTATCGGCCCGACCGACTGACGGGGTGACGGCTTTTTCCCTTTGACTAAGCCGCCCTTTGTCTGGTAAGATTCATTTTTTTGTGGGGAGGGCGTCATGATAAACGCATTTCGGGTCGTGTTCCTGCTGGTCACGGCCATACTCGGCTACCACGTATTCGCTGGGACCACCCCGTTCGTCGGGCAGGAATACCTGGGCGCGGTAGTAGGGCTCTTGATAGGCGTACTTGCCATCGGGCTCGAGGTGGCCGTAAGGAAGGCCCCCGTCAGGACACTGTCCGGGGCCGTCATAGGCTTAGCACTCGGCATACTGCTTTCCATCCTCGTGACCATGCCCATCAAGGGCCTGCCTATATCCTATGAGCTGACCGGGGGCATAAGGTTCCTGGTCTATGCCGTATTAAGCTACTTCGGGCTGGTGTTCGGGGCAAGGAAGGGCAGCGAGTTCGACTTCGGGAAGACAGTGAAGGCCATAAAGGGCGCAGAGGACGTCCAGAACATCAAGGTTCTGGACACCAGCGTCATAATAGACGGGAGGATAGCGGACATCTGCGAGACGGGCTTTTTAGAAGGGGTCTTCATGATACCGCAGTTCATACTGCAGGAACTCCAGCACATAGCGGACTCCTCAGACCCGCTGAAGCGCGCGCGGGGCAGGCGCGGCCTGGACGTACTGCACAAGATACAGAAGATGGCGGGCCTGGACGTGCGCATCGTGGAAGATGATTTCCCGAAGATAAAGGAGGTGGACGCCAAGCTCATAGCCCTCGCGAGGGCCAGGAACGCCAAGGTGGTCACCAACGACTTCAACTTGAACAAGGTAGCCGCGCTCCAAGGGGTGTCCGTCCTGAACATAAACGACCTGTCTAACGCGGTGAAGCCGGTGGTGCTTCCGGGCGAGTTGATGCGGGTGTTCGTGCTCAAGGAGGGTAAGGAGTTCGGGCAGGGCGTGGGATACCTGGACGACGGCACTATGATAGTGGTGGAGAACGGCAGGAAGCTGATCGGCAAGAACGCGGACGTGGCCGTGACCTCGGTACTTCAGACGACTGCTGGCCGTATGATATTCACGAGGCTCAGAGACGAGGCGGAACACGAGGAATACACGGCGAGCGCGGGGTAGAGAGGGAAATTGCATAGTTTAAAGATAACGGTGCTTGTCCCCGCTGCCGGTTCGGGCACGCGGATGGCGAAAGCCGCAGGCGGGACGAAGAAGCAGTTCCTGCTCCTTGACGGCCGCCCCATCCTTGCGCACACCCTGAGCCGCTTCGAGGAGGTGCCGGAGGTCTGCGAGATAATCCCCATAGTCCCGCCGGAGGACATGGAGGGCTGTCTGGAGAACTGCGTCGAGCTGCAGGGCCTTAAGAAGGTGAAGAGGATAGCGCCCGGCGGGGCGCAGAGGCAGGACTCGGTGTACAACGGCCTGAAGGCGGTGGACCCCGACACCGCATACGTGCTGGTACACGACGGGGTGAGACCTTTCATCACGCGCGAGCTTATACAGGTGTTAATCGGCTCGCTGGAGGGCGTAGACGGCGCTATACTGGCCGTGCCCGCGAAGGACACCCTCAAGGAGGTCACGAAGGACCACATGGTCAAGCGCACCCTCGACAGGGCCAGTTGTTACCAGGTGCAGACGCCCCAGGCGTTTAAGTACAAGTCGCTTTTGTCCGCCTTCGAGAAGGCATACGCCGATGGCTACTACGGGACGGACGAGTCCTCGCTGGTCGAGAGAAACGGAGGCCGGGTCAGGGTGGTGGAGGGTTCCTACGCGAACATAAAAATTACCACGCCTGAGGACATGGCGATGGCCGAGGCCCTGCTCAGGGCGGGCAGGTCCTGATGAGGGTGGGCATAGGCATCGACGCGCACCGCCTCGTCGAGGGCAGGAAGCTTATCCTGGGGGGCGTGGACGTGCCGCACGAAAAGGGTCTGCTCGGCCACTCGGACGCGGACGTGTTGCTTCATGCCATCTCTGACGCCATACTGGGCGCGGCGGGCCTGGGCGACATCGGCATGCACTTCCCGGACACGGACCCCTCCTACAAGGGCATATCCAGCCGCAAACTGCTTGGCTTTGTGGTGAAAAAGGCGGCGGACGCGGGGTTCGCAGTGAACAACGTGGATGCGGTGATAGTGGCAGAGCGCCCGAAGCTCGCCTCGCACATCCCCGAGATGAGACAGAACATAGCCGACGACTTAGGGCTCCCCATCGGGCGCGTCAACGTCAAGGCCACAACTACCGAGGGGCTCGGGCCGTACGGCAGGGGCGAAGGCATCGCCTCGCACGCGGTCTGCACCCTCGATGAAACGGATAAGAAAAGGGACTAACCACAGATGCTTGATAATTTGAGGAAAGACTTCAGGGCCGTGTTCGAGATGGACCCCGCGGCAACGGGCAGGTTCGAGGTGCTGTTCACCTACGCGGGCTTCCACGCGATGCTGATGCACCGCATTGCGCACTGGCTCTACAGGATGGGCATGCCGTTTTTCGCACGGGTAGTCTCACAGGTCGGTAGGTTCCTGACCGGGGTCGAGATACACCCGGCCGCCAAGATAGGTGGGGGCGTGTTCATCGACCACGGCATGGGCGTTGTTATAGGCGAGACCTCCGAGATAGGCGAAAACGTCGTCATCTTCCAGGGCGCGACCCTGGGCGGCACAGGCAAGGAGCGCGGAAAGCGTCACCCGACCATCGGCAGCAACGTGGTCATTGGCGCGGGCTCCAAGGTACTGGGCGCTATAACCATAGGCGACCATGTCAAGATAGGCGCGAACGCGGTGGTGCTCCGCTCCGTGCCTCCGCACTCGACAGTGGTCGGTGTGCCGGGCAGGGTGGTAAAGGTTCACGGCAGGAGGACCGCCGAGGAGGAGATGCTTGAGCATGGCCAGATGCCGGACCCGGTCAACGAGATGCTGTCCAACATGCAAAAACAGATAAGCCGCTTGGAGCAGAAGGTGCTCGGCAAGTCGGAGCAAAGGCAGCCGGAGCAAAGGCAGGATGACGGCGGGCACGGTGGCGGTAGCGAGACCAGACAGAAAAAAAGGCGCCCGCGCAGGGATTCGCAGGATGGCGCGCACAAGCCGACAGCCGAGGCAGAGCTTCCGACCGAGTCCGTCAAGGAGCGGCACGCCCGTATGGCGCGGATGGAAAAAGAGGAGCGCATGAAGGCCGCCGCAATCAGGCGGACGAGGGAGAAGGCCGCGACAGCTCCCACGGAGGAAGGCGGCGAGGGGCCTGCGTCAGCCCCCGCGAAAAAGAGGGTGCGCAGGAGAAGGCGCGGCCCCAAGGACCAGCCAGGACAGGGTGGGCAGGGCGGACAGGGCGAGCAAGGCGTACAGGGCGGGCAATCCACTCCTGAGAGGCCGCAGACAGCGGAAGAGGCCTTCGCCACAACATCATCGCCGGTAGATACAGGTTCGCACGAGGGCGAATAGTCGGTTCTGTCGTGCGGTAAATTTTATGACATCATAGTGACGGAATATCCCGGAGTTCCCGAAGACAGGCGTCAGCTTGTATGAGGGTTACTCCGGGAATGAACTGAACGTTTGATGACATAAAATTTACCGCACGACAGTACCAAACTGCGCCCCATAAATGGGGCAGCTACAAATAAAAAACAACTATGCTGAAAATTTACAACACACTTACACGCGCCAAAGAGCTGTTCGTCCCGATACGCGAGGGCGAGGTCGGGATGTACGCATGCGGCGTGACGGTGTACGACTTCAGCCACCTGGGACACGCGAGGGGCGCGGTAGTATTCGACGTGGTCAGGCGCTACCTCCTGCACGCGGGTTACCGCGTCAAGTACGCCCGCAACTTCACGGACGTGGACGACAAGATAATAAAACGGGCCGCTGAGACCGGGACGACCTGGAAAGAGCTTGCGGAAAAATACACCGACGAATATATCAAGGACATGGAGTCGCTTGGAGTGGACAGGCCGGACCTTGAGCCTAAGGCGACCGAGCACATACCGGAGATAGTGGAGCTTGTTAAGAGGCTTGTGGAGCGCGGGTATGCATACGAGGCGGGCGGGGACGTGTTCTTCTCCGTCAGGAAGTTCGCTGGGTACGGGAAGCTATCCGGCAAGCCGATTGACGAGCTTGAGGCGGGTTCGAGGGTGGACGTAAACGAGGTAAAGAAGGACCCGCTGGACTTCGTGCTCTGGAAGTCGTCCAAGCCCGGCGAGCCTGCGTGGGAGTCTCCCTGGGGCCCTGGGCGGCCAGGCTGGCATATCGAGTGCTCGGCAATGTCCATGAAGCACTTAGGCGAGACCTTCGACATACACGCGGGCGGCATGGACCTCCAGTTCCCGCACCACGAAAACGAGATAGCGCAGGCCGAGGCCGCGACCGGCAAGCCTTTCGTCAGGTACTGGATGCACAACGGGTTCGTGAACGTGAACCGCGAGAAGATGTCGAAGTCGCTCGGCAACTTCTTCACCATAAGGGACATACTCGCCGAGTACGAGCCGGAGGCAATCAGGCTGTTCCTGCTTTCGACGCACTACAGAAACCCGATAGACTTCTCCGACCAGTCGCTGAAGGACGCGAAGTCTGCGCTCGACCGATACTACACGATGGCGGAGTCGCTTGCAGAGGCTTTGGGCGTCTACAAGGAGCAGCCATACGATGCGGCGGCGCTCTCCACAGATGCGCTCGACCTGCACAAAAAGACGCTTGCATTTAAGGAGCGGTTTACCGAGGCGATGGATGACGACTTCAACACGGCGGCGGTTGTGGGCGCGGTATACGAGCTTGTGCGCGAGGTGAACAGGATAACTGCGGACAAGGCACAGTTAAAGACAGACCCGCGCATGTTGGACGTGCTCAGCGGAGCGCGTTCGGCACTATCTGAGGTAGCAGGGATTTTAAACGTATTCAACAAAGACCCGGAGCAATGGTTCAGGAGTACCGTAGCAGGGGCAGGGGAATCAGACTCGACGGATGCTCATTTGAGCGGCAAAGAAATCGATGAGTGCATCGAGAAGCGAAACGAAGCCCGCTCCAGGAAGGACTGGAAGGAAGCCGACAGGCTCAGGGATTTATTATTGGAAGACGGCATTGAGCTATTGGACGGCTCTGAGGGGACAAAATGGCGAAGGAAATAGGTGGTGGTGGACGTGGTGGTGGTGGCAGGACTGGCGGAGGGCGCGGCAAGCCCCCGACCGGAGGGCCGAGGCAGCCCTCGGCGAGGCGCGAGGGACGCGCGGGCGCGAGCAGGCCGAAGCCGCCGGGTTCCGGCCAGAGAAACAGGACGTATGCCAGGCCGGACGACAAGCCGCAGGGGTACAGCACCAACCCGGCAGACTTCAAGCCGCGTCCGCAGAAGCCGCCCGACGCAGGATTTGCAAAGAGAGACGACAGAAGGCCCGCGCCCGGCGGCTCGACGTACAGGCCAAGCCAGCCGAGGGAATATGACAGGGGCCCGTCACGCCCGTCTACATACAAGCCGAGAGAGGCCGGCACAGGATATGCAAGGAGAGACGAGAGAGGCCCATCCACGGGTGACAGAGACAGAAGGCCCGCACCCGGCGGCTCGACGTACAAGCCAAGCCAGCCGAGGGAATATGACAGGGGCCCCGCGCGTCCGTCCACGTACAAGCCGAGAGAGGCTGGCACGGGATATGCACGCAGGGACGAGAGAGGGCCATCCACGGGTGACAGAGACAGAAGGCCCGCACCCGGCGGCTCGACATTCAAGCCAAGGGCACCCAGAGAATATGACAGAGGCCCTTCACGTCCGTCTACATATAAGCCGAGGGAGTCCGGCCCGGGATATGCAAGAAGAGACGAGAGGGGGCCGTCTACAGGCGACAGAGACAGAAGACCCGCACCCGGCGGCTCCACATACAAGCCCAGGGCACCCAGGGAATATGACAGGGGCGAGGCGCGTCCGTCCACATATAAGCCGAGAGAGTCCAGCTCCGAGCGCCCGTCAACGTACACGCCGCGTCCGCCGAGGGAGTCCAGCTCCGAGCGGCCGTCTACCTTCAAGCCGCGTACGCCCGTAGAGCACGGGGCCGACCGCCTCAAGGGGCGCGAGTGGTTCAAGGCGGAGGGCAAGGTCACTGCAAAGCCGCGTCCCACACGGGCCAAGGCAGAGGAGGCCCCAGAGGTCGACCGCGAGCCGATAGACCGCGTGATGGGCATACTCCCGGTGCTCGAAATGCTCCGGGCGCGCGGCAGGTCTGTCGACCTGCTCTACATAGACAAGGAGAAGGGCGGCAAGCACTTCGATGAGATGATAAAGCTCGCCAAGGAGTCCGGCGTAAACTTCCGGGTCGTACCGAAGGAAGCACTCGACGACATGGCAGGCAGCGTGCGTCACCAGGGCGTGGTCGCGGTAGTCGCACCCAAGGAGTACGCGGACGCATACGAGCTTATCAGGAAGTCGAAGGAGAAGGGCACGATGCCGCTCATCGTGGTGCTTGACGGCGTAGAGGACCCGCACAACCTGGGCGCGATACTTCGCACTGCGGAGTCTGCGGGCGCGGACGGCATCGTCATACCGGAGCACAGGGCGGCGCGTCTGACCGCTACCGTGGCGAAGGTATCCGCAGGCGCGTTAGAGCACATAGACGTGGCCAAGGTGGGCAACCTGGCTGACTTCATCGGCGTGCTCAAAAAAGAGGGCTTCTGGGTGCTCGGTCTCGAAGGCGGAGGCTCTGCCAATTACACGGACTTCGACATGAACGTGCCGCTGGCGCTCGTCATGGGCGGCGAGGGCAAGGGCGTGAGGCCGATAATAGCCAAGTCCTGCGATGCGCTCGTATCGCTGCCGATGCTGGGCAAGGTGGACTCGTTAAACGTGTCCGTCGCGGCGGGCATAGTGTTGTACGAGGCCATCAGGCAGAGGCGTCAAAAAGTATCTTGACAGAGGTTTGATATATAGGTATTGTTGTGCCGAAATGTTTGCCGGCGTAGCTCAGTTGGTAGAGCCACTGATTTGTAATCAGTAGGTCGCGGGTTCGAGTCCCATCGCCGGCTCCAGAATACAAGAGGGGTTGAGCTATATGCTCAACCCCTTGTTTGGTCAGCTTTATATTATTTTAGGGCTTCGGACGATGCAAAAAACTATTTCAGAGAAGCTCTTTGAGGATTTCTGTATAAGCAGGGGCATAATCTGTCATCGGATTCCTGTAAGCAAAATTCAAACACCCGACTACGAGCTTGTGTGCAAATCCGAGCGCATTATTGTAGAGGTAAAAGAAATCACCCGAAACAAGGAGGAGCAGGAGTCAGATCGGCTCCTCACGAAACGAGGCTACGGTAACGGGTTGTCAAACACGCCGGGCGATCGAGTTAGGAAAAAAATTGCAGACTGCTCAACCCAACTCAAGGCGTGCACGGTCGGAAAACATCCGAGCCTTCTTGTCGTCTTCGACAGAGGTCTCGGGTTTGGCCATGTCGATCCATAATAGCATCAGGGTAGCAATGTATGGCCTTGAACAAATTTATATTGCGGTTCCGCCCATTGGGGTGGGTTCGCCTTACTCGACTGGCATGGGCTACGGGCCGAAGCGCAAGATGACCGAAAAGGACAACACCACCATAAGCGCAATCGGCGTATTGTTCACGACAGGGCCGGATAACACGCTTCTTCACGTGTACCACAACAAATTCGCGCAGATACCCCTTAGGCCATCGTTACTTGCGGCATACGGTGTGGAGCAATTCGAACTGGAAGAAGATACTATCGGCGCCACTTCCAAGTGGCGTAATCTTTAACTTGCTGGGTACTAACCTCATGATGGAGCCGATGGATACATTCTCATAACCCCCGCCCAGCCTAATCCACCTCGGCGTAGCTCGGCTCTTCTACCCCGCGCTGCTCGGTCAGCCTTGTAATCAGCCGGACTGCCGTCCACCAGGCGGCGGCGCATGCGCCCATCAGAAGTATTAGGGCCAGCAACATGCCCGCAAACATGAAGACATTCTTTGTGACTAACGCGGCCCAGCCGTACCATGCCCCTGCCGGGAAGGTGGACATGACAACCCACATACCCACCTTAACGCCTGCCTGCGCGCCCTGGATAAGCCCGAATGCTGGGTAAAGAACCAGCCCGCCCCAGAGGCCGAACATGCTGGGCCGTACGTTCCATAGCTTGTCATTCATGGTATACCCTCCCCGTCTGCCCTTGCGTAGAGTATAGCCGGTGTCCGCATATTTGTCAAATTACGATTATCAGGTGTTTTATAGGTACTACTTAAGGGTGAGGCCACATACCTCAAACGTACACTGTGGAAACCCCTCACCCCCCTTCCCCGCTCAAGCGCGGCGCATTTTTTCATCTTCGGTGCCTTCGGCTCCGCAATGTGGCCTCTCCCGCAAGGCGAGGGGGATTTATAGTAAGCCCCCCGCGTAAAGATGTTGTTGCCTTTTAAAGCTCACCTGTGGTAGACTTCGCCTTTGTATTTGTTGCACAATACTTCCTTGCAGAAAGGCGGACACTCCCTTTGGAGTCTATAATGGTTTTCATGCGCCCTGTCTTCCGGCACGGCAGGGCGGCGGCAGTGCTTTTTCTTTTGGCGCTGACCCTCATGCCTGCGGCTGCGAAAGCGGACACCTCGATAATACCGCTGCCTGTCTTTGCCACGTCCCGAAACGGCGGCAACGACTTCGGCTTCATGCCGGTGTTCCTGAGGAAGGAGCAAAACGAGTACGTATACGCTATAGTGGCCCCCTCGGTCATATACAACGGCGTCACCGGTATGAACTTCACCTTCCGGTACCTGGGCTACCCCTCCGTGGACAAGAACTACAGGATATTCGTCAACCGTTCCACCAAGGTCGACCAGGAGTACACGGGCGAGTACTGGGACGACAAATTCTTAGACGGCAAGCTTAGGCTGTATGGCCGCGCCTCGTTCTTCAAGGACTCGCAGTACCGCTTCTTCGGCCTGGGCGAGCGGACGGCCACTGAGGACGAGTCGAATTATTTGAACTCCGAGATGAACGCGCAGTTCAGCCTGGGCTACTACCTGCCCAACGACTTCATGCTGTCTTACGGCGAGAAGCTGCGCTGGCTTACCATAAGGCGCGGCAAGGTGAAAGAGCTGCCGTACATGAGGACTAAGTTCCCTACCCTCGAAGGCCAGACCGGGGGCGCGGTGCACGACAGGCGGCTTACACTCACCTACGACACCAGGGACGACGAGGTGTACCCCGGCAGCGGCTGGTATGCGAACGCCTTCCAGGAGGTCGGCGTCGGCTACACGCGGAGCCGCACCTATTCGAGGTCGGGCATCGACGGACGCACGTACATATCCTTCTTCGACAAGCGCCTGACCACCGTATTGAAGGGCGCGGTGGAGATAACCGGCGGGCGCAAGGTGCCGTTCTTCGAGCGAAGCACGATAGGCGGCGAGAACACCCTGAGGGGCTACGGCACGTACAGGTACAGCGACGACGGCTTCATACTCTTAAACGTGGAGGAGCGCATCAGGCTTTTCAAGATGCACATCTTCGGCGTGTGGAGCGACTGGGAGGCCGCGCCGTTCATCGACATGGGCAGGGTCTACAGCTCATTTTCCAAAGACTTCTTCCACCACTACCAGGTCAACCCCGGCGTGGGCTTCCGCGCGATAGTGCAGCCTAACGTGGTCGGCAGGGTCGACTTCGGTTACGGCAAGGAAGGGCTTACCGCGTTCGTCGGGTTGGACTTCCCATTTTAGCCATGAAGGTATTCTTAGCCGAACACGCCGGTTTCTGCATGGGGGTCCAGAGGGCCATCGACCTGGCCCACAGGACCGCGTCCGAGGCCGCAGGCCCGGTGTTCGTCCTGCACGAGATAGTCCACAACAAAAGCGTGGTGATGGACCTCGCGCAAAAGGGCGTCAAGTCCGTGGACTGCGTGGACGAGGTCGGCAACGGCACTCTCATCATAAGCGCGCACGGGGCCTCGCCGCAGGTGATTAACAAGGCGAAGGACAAGGGCCTGAAGGTCGTGGACACCTCCTGCCCGCTGGTCACGAAGATAGACCGCATCATAACCAAGCTCGACCAGGCGGGCTACACGATATTCCTGCTTGGCGACAAGGACCACGCAGAGGTGCAGGGCCTCTCCGGCGTCGCGCCCGACAAGACCGTAGTGTTCCGATACGAAGAAGAGATAGACTCCCTCCCGAAGGTGGAAGGCCCGCTCGCGCTCGTGTCGCAGACCACGCAGAACATACAGTACTTCGAGAAGATCGCCGCAGCGATAAAGAAGCGCTACCCACAGGTCGAGGTGCACAACACCATCTGCGACGCCACTGAGAAGCGACAGTCCTCCGTGCTGGACCTCGGCAGCAAGGTAGACCTGATGATCACCGTCGGTTCCCGCAACAGCGCGAACTCAAAAAGGCTGCAGGAGGTCGCGGCCACAGTCGCGCCGAAGTCCTACATCGTGGACAACGCCTCCGAGCTCGACCCGGAGTGGTTTGAGGGCGTTGAGAGGGTAGGCGTAACGGCGGGCGCGTCCACGCCGGACGTGCTCATCGTGGGCGTCATAGCGCGCATCGAGGAGATTGGCGAGAAGAAGTAAAGGAGAAGGTATCAAAATGAAAGTACTATTCCTAAGCCCGCCATCGTTCGACGACTTCGACGGGGGCGCGGGTTCCCGCTACCAGGCCACCCGCGAGGTGCGCTCGTTCTGGTTCCCGGCATGGCTCGCATACCCGGCGGGCATGCTGCCGGACTCAAAGGTATTGGACTCTCCCGCAGCCGGCATAAGCGTCGAAGAGACCCTCGCCATCGCGCGCGGCTTCGACATGACCGTGCTGTATACAAGCACGCCTTCGCTTGCAAACGACGACGCCATAGCCGCAAGCATAAAGGCGCAAAACCCCGCGCACCTGATATGCTTCGTTGGGCCGCACGTGACCATACTGCCGGAGGAGTCGCTCGCCGCCTGCACGTCCGTGGACTTCGTGGTCAGGGGCGAGTTCGACTACGCGGTGGTAGAGGTCGCCAAGGGCATGCCGCTGAAGGACGTGGCGGGCATCAGCTACAGGCAGGATGGCAGGGTGGTCCACAACCCGGACAGGCCGCTCCTCCACGACCTGGACAGCCTGCCATTCGTGGCCGACGTATACAAGCGCGACTTAAACTACAAGGACTACGAGATACCCTGGCTCCAGTACCCGTACATATCGTTCTACACGGGGCGCGGCTGTTCGAGCAAGTGCACCTTCTGCCTCTGGCCCCAGACGTACGCGGGCAACACGTACAGGACCAGGAGCGTGGACAACGTCATCGATGAAGTGAAGCTGATGCTTGAGTACTTCCCGGACATGAAGGAGTTGATGTTCGACGACGATAACTTCACGGACGACCAGCCGAGGGCCATCGAGATAAGCAGGAGGCTTAAGCCGCTCGGTATAAGTTGGGCCTGCAACGGCAAGGCAAGCGTGAAGTTCGATACGCTTAAAGAGATGAAGGAGTCCGGCCTGAGGGCCATCATGGTGGGGTTCGAGTCCGGCGACCAGACCATACTGAACAACGTGCGAAAGGGCATCACATTAGAGCAGGGCAGGACGCTTGCAAAGAACTGCCGGGAGCTCGGCATAAAGGTGCACGGAGGTTTTATATTAGGCCTGCCCGGCGAGACCAGAGAGACTATTGAGCGCTCTATCAAGTTCGCGTGCGAGCTTGACCCGGAGACGATACAGGTCTCGCTTGCGTCGCCCTACCCCGGCACGAAGTTCTACGAGCTGTGCGTGAAGGAAGGTTACATAAACCCCGAGAGCCTGGTCAGCAAGGACGGCTACCAGTCCTGCGTGCTCAACTACCCCGGCCTTTCGGGCGACGAGATTTTCATGGGGATAGAGAAGTTCTACAAGAAGTTCTACTACCGGCCGAGCTATGTAGTCAAGGCGCTCAGGAAGGCGTTCTCCAGCAGGGAGGAACTGAAGCGCACATACAGAGAAGCGAAAGAGTTCTACGGCTTCATGTCAAAGCGCCGCGCCTCGCTCAAAGGGGCGGGGGTATAGCCGATAACAGGCGGCCCTTTATATGCGTCTTAAACTACTACCCACAATCTCGGCGTCCGCAGCATTCATATTGCTGACGGCGCTCTCCTGCCACGCCGCTGGCCCCTCCATAAAAGACATAACCGCCGCCCTCGACCGCGCACAGACGCCGTCGGACATCACCCGGCAGGTATCCATAATAGAGGCTATGGGTGGAAAGAAGGGGGCCGCCGAGTATGCACAGCTTGCGAGAGCGTATTACCTTTTGGGCGACGAGGAGAAGGACAAGAATAGAAGGCTCGCAAATTTCGACCGGGCGGTGGCCGCGTCGGACTCAGCTCTCAGATCAACTCCCGGGTACTGCTACGCGCTGTACTGGCGGAGCATGGCGCTCCTGCAGAAGGCGGACATCGCAGGCGGGCTCTCCGCGCTAAGGATGGTCAAGCAGGCGCTTAGGGACCTGGAGACGGTCGAGGCCGTGGACGTGTACTACGACTCGGCGGGCGCCGCGCGCACGCGCGGAAAGGTGTTAATAGAAGCCCCGGCCTGGGCCTTCATAGGCGACAAGAAAAAGGGCACTGCGCTCCTGGAGAAGGCGAAGTCGCTTTCGCCCACATGCCTCATAAACAGGCTGTATCTTGCGGAGGCGTACCTGAAGACCGACAGGCAGAAAGAGGCTGCGTCAGAACTCGATTACATCATGAACGCACCGGTTGACAAAACAAGGCCCAAGGACGACCTGTCCGTAAAACAGGACGCGGACAGGCTGATGAATGACGTCAGGTAAAACGGAGGTGGGGTTGGGCCTTGCCAGGCACATAGGCGTCATAAGGGACACCGTCATGGACGGCGGGCCGGGCTTTGCCCAGATAGCCGTCACCAACGACTGCAATGCCGACTGCGTTTTCTGCAACTTCGCGCGCAGCAAGATGGCCGCAAGTACGTATGCGGACCCCGGCAGGCTCTACGGCGCGGTCGACACCCTGTACGGCAAAGGGGTGCGCTACATCGCCTTTGTTGGCGGCGAGCCTCTCCTGTACAGGGGCCTGCCCGACGTAATAGCGTACGCGAAGCGGCTCGGCGTCACCCCCTTCTTGTGTACCAACGGCTGGCTGTTGGGCAGCGATATGGTGAGGAGGCTCCACAATGCCGGGCTTGGCAATGTAATCATTTCAATAGACGCGCCCGACCCGGACGTGCATGACAAAAACAGAGGGCTGCCCGGCCTGACCGGCAGGATAAAGGCGGCCATTAAAGAGATGGGCGCGCTCGGCATGGGCGCCACCGCGAGCGTCACCATAAGCCGCCTCGTGGGGGACTTCGGCCTGCTGCCGCCCTTCCTTCGCGAGATGGGTTTTAGAGACCTCACTTTTTCATACCCCTTGAGGGAGCTCCACTCCTCCTACCTTTCTTACTCGGACTCAGGACTTGTAGAGTATACGCCCGAAGAGCTCATCGCCATATTCGGACAGCTGAAAAAGCTCAAGCGCAAGTTCAGGATACTCAACCCCACTGCCGGCATGGACGAGATGATACGCTTCCTGAAGGGCGAGCCCGCGCTCTTCCCCTGCCTTGCCGGGTACAAGTACTTTTTCCTCGACTGGGACCTGGACGTGTACCGGTGCCATTACGACGACGTGAGGATATGCGCGGTCGAGGACCTGGGCAAGGCAGCGCCGATCAGGGACGACTGCTCACGCTGCATGATCGACTGCTACAGGGACCCGAGCGTGCTCCAGCACTTTGCGGTGTCCATCAGCGACGGCATCACCGAGATAAGAGGCGGGCGCATAATGGCCGGAGGCAGGCGCATATTCAATATGGGAAACCTGCTGTCCATCAAGGCGGTCGTGGAGGAGTTCGGCCTTTACAGGCGGCACGGAGAGTTGTAGTGACTGCTATACAGGTATCCTTCCTCATCCTATGGCTGGCGTCTGTTATATTCTACGCCCTGTCGGCATACTGCGTATCGTCTTACTACAAAAGGGCTGGTAAAAAAAAGGCGGAAACGGCAGTCGAAGAGCTCCCACCAGTCAGCGTGATGAAGCCGGTCAAGGGCGCGGACTACGACACATACGAAAATCTGAAGAGCTTCGTCATGCAGGACTATCCCCGCTACCAGGTGGTCTTCGGGGTGGCCGACGAGGGCGACCCTGCGGTGGGTTTGATAAAAAGGCTGATAGCCGAAAATCCCGGAAAAGACCTCTCCCTCACTATCGGCAGTATGCCCGTCGGCGCAAACCACAAGATATGCAACCTTGACAACATGTATAAAAACGTGTATTATTCAATAGTTATAATTGCAGACAGCGACATGCGCGTCGGGCCGGATTACCTACGCGAGGTCGTAAGGGGTTTCGACGGGCCGGATGTGGGGCTGGTCACCTGCCCGTACCGGGGTGCATACCCGGAGGATATCGGGGCGACGTTCGAGGCCCTGACGATAGATACGGACTTCATGCCTTCAGTTGCGGTTGCGGAGCGGCTTGAGGGTCTGAGTTTTGCGATGGGCGCAACGATGGCCGTCAGGCGCGAGGCGCTCGAGAAGATCGGCGGCTTTGGGGCGCTGGCCGATTACCTTGCCGACGACTACAAGCTCGGCAACCTGGTGATGAAGGCCGGGTACAGCCTCAGGCTTTCTGGATACGTAGTAGACAGCGTGGGCAGGAGAGAGACTATCGGCAGCTATCTGAGCCACCAGCTCAGGTGGGGCCGCACATACCGCGCATGCAGGCCGAAGGGCTACTTCCTCTCGGTGCTGACCAAGGGCACGGCGTTCTCGGTCTTCTTCCTGCTTGCGACGGGCTTTTCGCAGGCTGGCTGGGCACTGTTCACGGCCAACCTGCTCGTCCGGTACGCGCAGGCGTATTACATGGAGGCGGTGTACATAAAGGGGCCGGGCGTATTGAGGCTTCTGTGGCTGCTTCCGGTAAAAGACCTGCTTGGTTTTGCAGTGTGGTTGTTGAGCTTCACGGGCAGTACCGTAAGGTGGAAGGACGTACGGTTCAGGGTCGACAAAGAAGGCAGGATGGTAGAGGTGCCCTGACGGACGATACCTTCCCCTGCACCAGGAGATGAACCGATGAAGTTGGCGCACTCGCTTTTAACAGCCGCTGGCCTTGCATGCGCCGTCATGGCCATGCCTGTCTCAGCCTGCGCCGACGAGGTCGTCACCGTCTACCAGAGCCCGCAGGAAAAGCCTGCCCTCCAGTCGCAACTCTCGGCGCTTTCATCATCCCGTCCAAACGACGAAGACGTTGTCACATTATACGTGGCGGATGCAGTCCCCGTGCAGGACAAGAGCGCGGACGTTAAGAACGAGCTGTACGAGCAGCTGCAGCCCGCCACACCGTCTGAGTCCGTGGATAAAAACGGCGACGAGGTTGTTACGCTTTTCGAGTCCGGTAAGCTATACGCCGAGTCCTACCACCCGTCCGAGGCCAATGCCATAGGCTCGCAGTACCAGCCCGTGCTGACTGCGTCAGGCCAGGCCACTATGTATGCACAGGCGGGCGCCACAAAGCCCCTTGCCGAAGAGTCGCACGAGCAGACGAGCGAAGAGGTCATAGCAAACACCAACTACTCCCTCGGCCTTATGTCCGGGTACGGCTTCAAGCTTGGCGACCGGCCGCGTCTCGACGTGACCGAGATGCTCCCGTTCATCGCCTTCCCCATATCGGGCGTGGTGGGCAGGTCGTTTTACCGTGGCGTGTTCGAGTACAAGATAGAGCCGGTGCTGGGACTTCTGACGAGCTTCAACAACAGGGGCGAGGCGGGCCTGAGCCCCATAGGCGTCCGCTATAACTTCACCGGTCTGAGCGGGCGCACCGTCCCGTACGTGGAAGGGCAACTCGGCGCGGTGTACTTGGACGTGCCGAACAGCGTGCAGGGCAGCACTTTCAACTTCATCACCGGCGCGGCCGCCGGTATAAAATACTTCATCACCCAGAAGACCGCCCTGAACCTTCAGTGCAGGTACAGACACCTTTCAAACGCGGGCATCGATACCCCGAACCCCGGCATCAACTCGGTACAGCTGCTCGTAGGTATAAGCCACTATTAGAGGGTATCCTGATAACGCCCCGCTCAGGCGCGGTGCACTTTGTTCATCTTCGGAGCCACGGCTCCGTATGGTTGCCTCAGTCCCCCTCACCCCACTGTCTACCCACTAATTGTCAAGTATTATTGGAGAAGAAAAGTCAACAAGGTCGTCCATCACGGAGTTTGTGGATTCTTCGCGTTGCTCAGAATGACAGGCGGGGGTCGGGACGACAAGCTGTGTGGGGCGTCGAAGGGTTATGCCATTACAGCGGGCGTCCTCATGGTGGACATGCCGCGCCTGAACTCTCCGCCGGATGCGAGCCTCTGGCGCACCGCCTCGTACATCATGATGCCTGCCGCGCTCGACACGTTCATCGAGTCCATCATCGTGGCCATCGGTATGGTAACCTGCAAGTCGGATAGTCCGTACGCATCGGCGGGCAGTCCCGCCGCCTCCTGCCCGAATATTATGACTGTCGGCTTTTCCAGGTCCAGGTCGAAGTAGTAGTTCTTCGCGGACACCATAGCAGCGGCGACCTTGTAACCCTTGACCCTGTACCTGCCAACGAACCCTTCGAGCGAGTCTGTGCGCACGGTCGGCATGCGGAATATGCTGCCCATAGTGGCCCTCAGTGCCTTCGGGTTGTAGAAGTCCACCGTGCCGGGCGTGGTCACGACCCCGCCGATGCCCGCCGCCTCCGCAACCCTGACCATAGTACCCAGGTTGCCGGGGTCCTGCAGCATGTGTGCCACTATGATAAGCGGGATCTGGCCGCTGTCAAGGTCGTCCTCGGTGAACCTGGCAGGCCTCACGAGCGCCATGATGCCCTGGTTGGACTTGGTCTCGGAGATGTAGTCTATAACCCTGTCGGCGACCCAGAGCACTTCTATGTCGCGTTCCCTGGCGGAGGCCAAAAGCGATACAGCCCTGTCACTGGCGGCCGCGTGCGGGGTGACTATTATCTTCTCGACGCAGTCGCCGCGCTCCGTCGCCTCTTCCACTATGCGGATACCCTCTATCAGAAATCGGCTGTCCCTCTGGCGGTTCCTCGCCAGGGACAGCGACTTCAAGTACTTGATTACCTTGTTGCTCCTGCTGCTTATGAGCTCCTTCGGCAACTCCAACATCGTCATCCTCCAGACACGGTAAAAGTGAGACCGGACTCTACCAGCAAGTCGTCTCCGACGCTTGCGGTACCGTTAAACCTGACCATGCCCCCCATGCGGGCCACGAACTCCACCTTCAATATGACGCGGTCACCCGCCTTAGGGTATCCGGTAAACTTAGCGTCGTGTATGCCTGCAAGGTAGCCTGAAACCTGTGCCGACCCGCCCGGCTGCTCAGGGGCCGCGAGCGCGCTCAGCTGCGCCAACGCCTCAAGCACCATTATCTCCGGGGGCCTGCCACCCGTGACGTTCATCACGCCGACCGCACGTACGCCCGGCAGTACCTCTAACACGCGGTCAACCATCAGGAACGGGTAACGGTGCGGCAGCCTGCCTAATATATCCACATCGCATACCTTACCAAAAACATAGCGTATAATGCAACACAAAACTTATACGGGCAAAATTTTATTGTGCAGCGCATGGCGCATACTACATCGCTATGCCGCCGTCGACCGCTATGACCTGGCCGGTTATATACGATGCATCGTCCGATACAAGGAACAGCGCGGCATTGGCCACCTCGCCGGGCTCGCCGAAGCGGTTTAACGGGATTAGCGCCTGAAGCTCGGCCTTGACCTTCCGGGGTATGTCCCCGGTCATCTCCGTGTTTATGACGCCGGGCGAGATAGCGTTCACCGTCACGCCGAACCTGGCCATCTCCCTTGCGAGCGATTTCGTAAATGATAGCACCCCGCCCTTCGCGGCGGAGTAGTTCGTCTGGCCCGCGCGCCCGGTCAGCGCGGAGGGTGAGACCATGTTTATTATACTGCCGCCCTTTGCCCCCACCATCACCCGCGTTGCCGCCTTGCAGCAGTTGAACGTGCCCTTGAGGGATACCGAGATTACCCTGTCCCAGTCCTCCTCCCTCATCAGCATGAGGTAGCCGTCCTTTATGATGCCTGCATTGTTGACCAGTATGTCCGGCCCGCCAAGGTGGTATTTTACTTTAGCGAAAAGCCCCTGCACGGCCTCGCCGTCCGACACGTCCGACTTGACGGCGATGCATATCCCGAAGGGCCGGGCCTCGTCCATAAAGGCTGCGGCGGCCTCGTCGTCTTTTACATAGCTGACCGCGACCTTCGCGCCCTCTTTCAGAAACGATAGCGCAATCGCCCTTCCGAGCCCGCGTGTTCCGCCGGTAATGAGAGCGGTTTTGCCTTCGAGTATGCGCATTACGCCAGTTCCTCCGCGTGCCCTGCCTCAAGTTTCTTCATTCCCGTGTCGCTTTCCAGTAGCCTCATCTGCTGTATTGCAATCCTGTTTAGCTTTTGTAGCCGTTCCGCCTGCGAGACCTTTTCTTGAATAAAAAGGGCGTTCAGGTTTTCCGAGTCAATCCCAATCTTCGTTGAAATTTGAAGTGGCCCCGTTGTCATGGTTTACGCGGCGGCCCTTGCCGCCGGTTTCACGTCTTCGATTTTCAGTTCCCTTTTCAGCGCAAGCCTGAGCAGCGG
>Ga0334722_10000743_pt1 | contig 45453 bp, 49 predicted proteins | sample C3_bottom_MG_FD_207210 | JGI IMG/M metagenome (GOLD analysis project Ga0334722, IMG submission 207210) | Sediment microbial communities from Yellowstone Lake, YNP, Wyoming, USA - C3_bottom | ecosystem: Environmental > Aquatic > Freshwater > Lake > Sediment | place: USA: Wyoming | collected...
AATTTGTTTGAAACCGGCAGAATTAACAATAAAGAAAAAGAAAGGCATAAAAAAGCTTGGTAAAATTGCCGCCAGTGGTCTCGTTGATTGTTTTAAAGCCCTAATAAATAAATTGCCAAAAGCTTTTAAAAATGACACTTTTAATTCTTTCATGTTCTACTCCTCGATGCCATATACGGATCTGCTTTTGTGTTGAGTTCTTCGTCTTCAAACTTTTCACCAGCGTATTTTAAAAAGACATCTTCTAAACTTGGTGAACGAAGTTTAAAACCTTTAACTTCAACTTTACCCTGCTCCAAACTATTAATGATCTTTGGCAGGCTTTTCTCGCCGTCATTGGTCCTAATTTCAACCCCGTCTTCAGTCTGGGCACATTTTAAATCTGAAAATTTTTGGCAAAGAAATTTTTGAGCTTTTTGTTTTTCTTCGTGATCGAGCTCTAAATCTATGTAAGAAGAACCAATTTTACTTTTAAGTTCATTGGGAGTTCCCTTAACAACAATTTTTCCTTTATTGATAATTGCTAAATTATGGGCCAAAAAGTCTGCTTCTTCCATATAGTGAGTTGTAAGAAAAATCGTCACTCCTTCTTTATTTAGCTTATTTAAATAGTTCCAAATCATGCGTCTGCCTGACGGATCCAAGCCTTCAGTAGGCTCGTCCAAAAATAAAACCCGAGGCTTATGCATTAAAGCAACAGCGACATCCAGACGCCTTCTCATGCCGCCGGAGTACTGCGCCACAAACCTATCGGCCACTTTTTCAAGGCCAAACATTTTTAAGAGTTCTTCGGCACGAGTTTTAGCTTCTTTCCGCGACATTCCATAAAGAGTTCCCATTAATTCCAAATTTTCCCAAGCAGAAGCTAAATCATCAAGACCGATTGCCTGCATCGCAAAACCAATTGAACGGCGAACTGCATCGGGATTTTTTACAACATCATAACCATTAATAATGACCTTACCCGATGACGGCCGAGTCAATGTCGCCATCATCCGCATAGTCGTTGTTTTTCCGGCGCCATTTGGACCTAAAAAAGCGAAAAAGTCACCTTCTTTGACATCAAAATCAACACCGTCAACGGCTTTTACTCCCCCTTTAAAAGATTTTATTAAGTTTTTAACTTCAATAATTTTCATTGAGTATCCAATAATTCCGCTTGTCTCCCATTGGGAGACAAGTATTATTCTATCACATTGCCGGTTCTTTCATAAAGAGATTTCTGACTTCGTCGGCGTTTTCATAAGTTTTATCAGGGGAAATCTCTGAAACGAACATTTTCTTTTCTTCTTCAGGAAGGTGTTCTAGATTGTCACACTGCGCAATAATATCCGACCCTTTTGCCGGCCAGGTAAGTAATCCCAAATGTTCATTAATGTGAGTTTCTGCTTCTTTTGACCATGTCATTTTAATCACCTTCTTTCTTTTTAATAATTAATTTACATCTCTTCCATATTTCCTGTTGCTTGCATCAAGTTAAAATTATTTCCTTCGGAATCTTGAGCAGAAGCAAACCAGCCGATACCTTTCATTTCGGATTTTTCCATCATTATTTTGCCGCCAGCTGCCTTTACTTTGGAAATTGCTTCATCTATATCGGAAACTCCAATAGTGTTAACAAAAGCCTTATCTTGTCCCGTCTTTGGGTTATCTGATCTTAGAAGCATTCCTCCGTCAATTCCCATTTCTTCTTTTGGCCCAGTCTTAATCAGCCAATAATTCATCCCACCCATTTCATCTTCCCCTTCCCACTTTTTTATTTCCCAACCAAAAGCTTCTTCATAAAACTTTTTAAGTTTTTCCGGATCATTGGCCGAGATATCAAAGTGAACAACTCTGCTTGCCATTCTAATCACCTTCTTTCTTTTTTAGTCTATTAAGGTTTGAGTACTTCTTAATGCATTTATATTATAGCACATTCTATATAACATTACAACTTAATTGCTAAAAAATTTCTAGCTTTATAAAAAAGAAAAAAGGAATGACCATAAAAGTCGTTCCTCACAAGTTGTCTACCGTAAAAGGCCAAAAATAGTCAGATCAGATGCCTCTCTCTATGGTTACACCTTCTTCCTTCCATGGATCATTAAGTTCTCCGGAGGTTACGAAAGGTGACTCAAAGCCATCTCTCTGTGCGTTTTTGACTCGTTTCATCGCTCGCTTAGTCATTTCTTCTTTGAAGCGGCTTGTCTCAAGTTCAACGAGACGGGCAGCAACCCTCTTGCCGTCAACCAAATCCCTGGTGACATAGCAATTGCTCTCACCATCCCAGATCCGAAACACGATTTTACCGTTACGCCTTCGGGCATGGACTTCATAACCTTTAATCTCCATATCGAACATTACTTTCCTCCTTAGAAGATCTTTGAATAAAAGTCTATCATTCTTTTCAATTTCTGTCAATCGAAGAAAGCTTTTTATTATAAGTTGAGTACTATTTTATTATCCTTAAGATATTTCGCGGGAATATTTTCTAAGAGTTTTTGGATGGCTTGAGATTTTTCTTCACCATCTTTTAATTGAACCTGATAATTTTTAATCTTTGTTGGCAAAAATTCTAAAGTTAAATTTTTATCAACGATACTACCTTTTACAATTAATCCTTCCTGAGTTGGCGTTGAAAAAGTTTGGTCAAAAATTAGATTTCCTAAAGAGTAAATAATAGGCTTACTATTATATATTTCAGCGTCTTGGACCACATGCGGATGAGAACCGATGATGATGTCTGCGCCGGCGTCGATCCAAGAATGAGCTGCATTGGCTTGAGACTGATTATGAGTTTCTTCGTATTCACTTCCCCAATGAGGAAAGACGAGAACAATGTTGCCGGCTTTTTTCTCGTCGGCGATAATACCAGTAAAATCAGAATGATCTTCCAATAGATTAATCGTAATAATCGAAAGCTTTTTTGCACCACTTCCAAATCTCGAAATGTCATATTCCGTTTGGCTTCCTATTGGTGTGATTTTAGCATCTTCTAATAATTTTTTGGTTTCTTCAAAACCCGCTTTGCCTTGGTTGAAAGAATGGTTATTCGCCTGGCTTACAGCGTTTACGCCTAAATATTTTAGAGCGTCGATAGTTTGAGGCGGAAAGTTAAAAATCAAATTGTCCGGTGTCGGATTAGCTTGAAAATCAGTAGAGCTAATGGGACCTTCTAAATTTACAATATCCAAAGTTTGATTACTAAAAACCCCTTGCCCTAAATTTTCGAAAGCTTGAGTCACATCATTATGAAATTTCCAAGCCACAGCCCTCCCTGTCATCACGTCGCCGCCGATTGTAAAAGATAAAGTTTTGGATCCTTTAGTGGGTGTATCTGTTTTTGGTTTTGGATGAGAGCTTAAAGTAACTTGCGATGATTCTGGATTAGAAAGAGTTATTAAGACCACCGCTCCCGCTGCAATAAGTACCGCAAACAATATTGAAAAATGTAACCAATATTTTTTCATCTTAATCTTATTGTATAATAAAACTATGAAAAAGTATTTTTGGTCTACAATTTCACTTATCATTGCCAATCTGATCCCCATTATTGGGGTAATTTATTGGCATTGGGATATTTTTCCCATTGTTTACATTTATTTCTTAGAAACAGCAGTTGTCGGTTTGTTTGGAATCTTGAAAATTATTTTAGCTCAAGGAGTCGATTACACAATTGAAAGGGGTTTTGTCACTGATATTTTGCTCTCCCAATTTTTTCCACGACTTAATTCTGGTAGCTCTAAAGGAACGGTTCTTATTTCCTATTTTATTTGTTTCTTCTTTTATGTTGGACTTTTATTTGTCCTTTGTTTAATTGTTCTTTCGCCCTCTAATTTTATTGAACCGTGGCAATCAACTTATTACGTTGCTCTTGGAAGCTTGATAATTAGCCACGCAATTTCTTTCTGGCAAAATTATATCAATAAAAAAGAGTATTTATATGCCGTTCCTTACACCCAAATGACCCAGCCTTTTGACAGAGTAATGGTGATGATTTTGGTTTTCTCGGTCGCTACTTTCGCTATCTACAGAATAGATGTTTCAACTTTGACAATTCTGGCCTTAATTATTATTAAGATTATTTTCGATATTATTTATCACTATCAAGAACATGCAAGGTATCGAGATCTAATAGAAAACTATTTGATAGAAAAAAATCTTACCCAATAACTATGGGTGAATTATTTTCCAATAGAACGGTGGTTTGGTAAATTTATTTTGCAATATTACCGATGTTTTAATTGTTGTTCCATTCGCGTCAACCGAAACTTCTCCAATGACATCGCCTTGGTTTTTAGGAGAAGTAATATCTTGAAGATTGATTTTTGGAGTAATTTTTTCTTTATCAATTACCAAAACTTGGAGATCGTCTTTAGCAACAGCGTTAATTTTCTTTCCCCATGGGGTTTCATATGTTCCAACAATGTCGCCTTTTTTGATAATCGTTTCCAAGCCAAAAGCGTTAGTATTTCTTTCCAAAAATATCTTTGTGTTTTGAAGCGCTGTCGCCCGGTCTTTAGCCCCTAAAATGGCCCCAATAATTTTAATTTCTTTCCCTCCAATTGCATTTTTAGCTGCAAATAGTAAACAACCACCAGCTTCGTTAGTATTTCCAGTTTTGATGCCTATGATATTATCTTGGCCCAAAATTGAGTTGTAATTTTTGACTTTTCCAACTACCGGAAGATCAACATCAGATTGGCTAACAATTTCTGCTAAAACCGGATCATCTAGAACTTTGTCGCCAATAGTAATAAGATTTTGAGCACTGCTTACGGTTTGAGGAGACAAACCACTGGCATCGGCAAATTTTGTTTCTTTTAAACCCCAAGCTGCCGCTTTTTGATTGGCATATTCAAGATATTTATCAACTGATCCAAAAGCCCAAATCGCTAAAGTGTCAGCAATGTTATCGCCCGAAGGAACCAGTAAAGCCTGAAGAAGTTGATATTCGGTTAGTTTTTCATTCAAATTAACAGGGACAACTGAACCATTCAGCGCAAGATTTGCTTTATAAGAATCAATGTCTTGTTGAGTCATTGTTAAAGTTGGCCCCTGTTCTCCTAATTTCAATGGTTTTTGCTCAATTACCGTCAGTGCAACCATCGTTTTGGCAATACTGGCGATCGGATGGCTTTTTTGCTCACCGTTTGTCGTAAGAACACCGTAGCCTTCAGCACCGACAGCCATTTGATCGGCTTTTGGCCAAAAAATAGTAGAAAGTTTATTAGGTTCTAAAGCGATGTTTTCTGTTTTTGCCACCACTTTCGGCATCGGCAATAATAGTGCGGCGATGACATAAATAATAAGCAACAAAATAATCGCCGGTAAAACAAATAATTTTCGATTAAATTTTTGAGTTCCAATGGGTTTGTACATTACTTATCTATCGTATCGTTTTTTAGAAAGTTTGGGAAGAGTAATCTTGACAACTAAAGTTTTTAGAGTATAGTAGTCCTTAATGTCTGAAAGTTCGGATAACTTTAGACATAATACGCCGTAACGGGAGAAACGAAATGGAACGTCCGACATTGTACTTGGTTCTTATTAGTATTGTCTCTTGTATCGCATTCTTTGCGATAAATCCAGTCGCTAAACTTGCACTGGGTGATTTCTATCCCATGCCCTGGACACTCATCTTAATAGGGCTGATTATGATTGGAGTCTCCTACTGCAAGCCAAATAACCGAGACTATCAATTTGCCATTGCGGGTGGCGCTTGTTGCCTCGGCTGGCTCGCCTGGCGGTTGGCGGTAGTAATCGATCACACCTGTATTTCCGGCTGGTGCGGATTCTTAAGTTTAGCTTTCCTTATGAGTATCCGCTTTCTTTCAACAGCCAAGCCACGCTGGTGCCCCACAGACTGGCGATTGTTGAGTGTAGTCAAGGATCTCGTTCTTATCCTCGGGATCTTCCTTTTCGCCACATCTCTTATTGTCTATCCATTTACTCCCCATCACTAAAGGAGTTTAAAACTGATTCATCATCTTCACGGCCTGCCTTAATCGGCAGGCCGGTCGCGTTTTGAGACCAATTATGCTATAAAAACAAAAAAAGACGGCCGATATTTGCCGTTTTTTCAAATTTTCTCCCGGGCTTGGATTCGAACCAAGAACCTTCTCCTCCAAAGGGAGACGTCCTACCGTTAGACGACCCGGGAATATATTATTATAATAGCATTTTCTCCTTGACTTTTCAATTAATAAAGCATATAATGGAACTGCCTTAAGTAATCGAGGCAGTTACTCCGACGATCCGTCGGAGAGGAAAGTCCAGGCACTATAGAGTAATGTACCCCGCCGGTGAGGCGGGGCAAGGGTAACCTAGGGAAAGTGCAACAGAAACATACCGCCCTGAGGAGCAACGAGAGCGCAAGCTCGAAGTTGCGACGAAGGGTAAGGGTGAAATCGTGCTCCGATGTAAAAAATCGGAGTTCCGACATCGAAAGATCGTCGGAAAGGTAAGAGCTCACGCGAGTCCATAGTAATATGGCTTGGTGAAAACCCTACATAGTGCAAGTTGGATGGGCTCTAAATATCATCAAAGGTCTACTCGGCCCGATGTCCAAGAGTTCCAACGCATAGATAGATGCTGCCAAAACAAAACCTGGCTTATCGATTGCTTAGGGCTTTTTTAATTGGTAAATATGATTTTCTGTGCTCTAATGAAGGACCAAGTTTCGCGATTCTATTTTGATGCAATTTAGTCCCGTAGCCTTTGTGTTTGGAAAAATAATAGCCTTTGATATCTTTATCAAGTCTTCGCATTAATTGATCTCGATAAACTTTGGCGATAATCGAAGCGGCAGCAATTGATGAACACGTCATATCGCCTTTTTTTAGAGCGCGGCAGGGGATAGGCGAGAGAAATTTAAATCCGTCAGCCAAAACAAAATCCGGTTTTCTGAGCTTAGATATCGCGCGTTTGAAAGCTAATTGTGTTGCTTTTGATAAACCAATTTTATCGATGTCAGAAGCTGAAACTTCCCCAATCCCCCAAATTGAACTTCTTTTTATTTTACTGGAGAGTTTCTCCCGTTCTTTTGACGAAAGTAATTTTGAGTCCCTCAAACCATATAATCTTCGAGATAATATAACCGCTCCCGCCACCAAAGACCCTGCCCAAGAACCTCTACCAACCTCATCCACGCCACAAACTACTTCAAAGCCGCATTCCTTTAAATATTCTTCCTGAGAAGTTTGAGGAATTCGCAATCGTTTAGAAAGTCTCTTCATGCCTGAATTATACACCAGACATGAAATTTAATTTTTGAGTACTTCTTTGAGATATTTGCCGGTGTAGGATTCTTTAACTTTGGCGACTTGTTCCGGAGTTCCTTGAGCTACAATTTTTCCGCCTTGATCGCCGCCTTCAGGGCCCAAATCAATAATCCAGTCAGCAGATTTCATTACGTCGACATTATGTTCAATTACTAAAACTGTATTTCCCTTATCTACCAAAGCCTGTAAAACTGCTAATAATCTTTTAATATCCTCAAAATGAAGGCCAGTTGTCGGTTCGTCCAAAATGTATAAAGTTTTTCCGGTATCATGTCTTGAAAGTTCAGTTGCTAATTTTATACGCTGAGCTTCTCCGCCAGAAAGAGTAGTCGCTGGTTGGCCTAAATGCATGTAACCGAGACCGACGGCTTCCAAAACTTGTAATTTATCAACTATTTCTGCTTCACCCTTAAAAAATTCCAATGCCTCAACAACTTCCATGTCCAAAACATCGGCAATGGTTTTATCTTTCCATGTAATTTCTAAAATTTCTTTATTGTAACGTTTCCCTTTGCATTCAGGGCAAGTGACATAAATATCTGGCAAAAAGTGCATTTCAATTTTCAAAGAGCCGTCGCCGCGACAGGTCTCACATCTGCCGCCGCGGAGATTAAAGGAAAATTTAGAAGGATCGTATTTTCGAGCAATTGCTTCCGGAGTTTGAGAAAACAATTCCCGAATGGGGGTAAATAAATTGGTGTAAGTTGCCGGGTTTGAGCGCGGTGTTCTGCCGATCGGAGATTGATCAACAGAAATCACTTTATCTAAGAATTTCACTCCGGAAATTGAACGATGTTTACCAGATTCAACTTTTGCGTGATGGAAAGTTTTTGCCAAAGCTTTTGATAAAATTTCCAAAACTAATGTTGATTTACCAGAACCAGAAACACCAGTAACGCAGGTGAAAGTATTAAGAGGGATATTTGCGTCAATATTTTTCAAATTAAATTCCGAAGCGCCTTTGATAGTTAATTCCTGAGAAGTTCTAGGACGTCGTTTTTTAGGAGTTTCGATTTTCTTTTTGCCAACTAAATATTGGCCAGTTAATGACTTTGGATTTTTTTTGACTTGTTCTAAGGTTCCTTCAGCCATTACTTCCCCGCCATGATCTCCAGCGCCGGGCCCAATATCGATCAACCAATCGGCAGCTTCAATAGTTGGTTTATCATGCTCCACAACGACAACTGTGTTACCTAAATCTCTTAAAATTTTTAAAGTTTTTAAAAGCTTATTATGGTCACGAGGGTGCAATCCAATTGATGGCTCATCCAAAACATAAATAACACCCATAAGACCAGTACCAAGTTGAGTCGCAAGACGAATGCGCTGAGCTTCGCCACCGGCTAAAGTTGATGCATTGCGATCCAAGGTTAAATATGAAAGTCCGACATCGGAAAGATATCCCAGACGCTCATTTACTTCTTTAATAATTTGATTAGCAACAAGTTTTTCGAAATCTTTGAGTTTAGTACTTTTCGTAAGTCCCTTAAAATATTCTAAAAGTTTTCCAATATTCATCGAAGTTACTGCAACGATATTTTTATCATCAACAGTAATACTCAAAACTTCGGCACGTAAACGCTGGCCTTTACATGAAGGACAAACTTTTTCTACCATGTATTTTTCAATTTCACTTTTTAAATATGGTGAGTCAGTTTCGTTATAACGGCGCTCAAGATTAGGAATAACGCCCTCAAAAATTCCGCCGGTTAATTTATCGCCATACAAAACAATATTTTTTATTTTTCTTGATAGATCAGAAATAGGCAGATCCAAAGAAAATCGGTATTTTTTGCTTATTTCGCTTAAAGATTTAGTATACCAGTTAGCCCGTGATGTGATTCTTGACCATGGACGAATTGCTCCTTCGTTTAGAGTTAACCGTGGGTTAGGCCAGACTAATTCTGGTTCAACTTCAAGTTTAATACCTAATCCCTGACACACAGGACATGCGCCATATGGACTGTTAAAAGAAAAGATTCGCGGGTGTAGTTCTTCCAAAACCGTACCGCATTTTTGGCAGGTGAAAAGCTTGGAATATTTTTGTTCTTTTTGAAAAATAAGATCAAGAATGGCTAAATTTCCTTCTCCCATTTCTAAAGCCTTTTCGATAATTTTTAAGAATTTTTCTTGGTCAATATCCGAGCTTTTATCGTGAGATTCCTGCGAAACAACTGCTTCGATTGTATGAGGTTTGGATTTATCTAATGAGAGTAAAAGTGCTTCAACGAGGTCAACAAAAACACCATCGATTCGAACCCGTTCTATTTTTTGAGAGCGCAATCTATTTAAGATATATTTGTGTTCCCCGGGCTGGTTTCTAACAATCGGAGATAATACTAATAAGTTAACCTTTCCGCTAAAATCTTTCAAAATTGCATGGTTGATTTCTTCGGCAGTTTGTCTGGTAAGTTCCTTTCCGCAGCTTGGACAATGAGGATGGCCGATACGAGCGAAAAGTAGTCTTAAATAATCATAGATTTCAGTAATGGTACCTACGGTTGAGCGCGGATTCTGCGATGCCGATCTTTGATCAATAGATATTGCAGGGGAAAGATTTTCAATCCAGTCAACATCGGGTTTTTCCAAATTTCCCAAAAATTGGCGCGCATAGCTAGAAAGTGATTCAACATATCGACGCTGACCTTCCATATACAAAGTATCAAAAGCCAAAGTTGACTTTCCTGAACCGGATAGGCCTGTAATTACCACCATTTTATCCCGAGGGATTTTAACGGTAACGTTTTTTAGATTGTGGGCGCGAGCGCCATGGATAACAATTTCTTCTTTTGACATGCTCCAAAAATTATATCACAGATGTCAAGAGATGTAAAGAAGCGCGAAAGGCATTTGACAACCGCAAAATTACTTACTAGGATGGTATTAGGTAATTAAGAAAATTTTTAGGAGGACAAAGTGATGGGTGACAAAAAAAATCTTTCCGGACCGGGAACAATCGTTGGTGCTAATGTAAAATTGGTCGGTACTTTATCCGATGCCAATGAAATTGTTGTTCACGGAAAAGTTGAAGGTGAAGTTATTTCCGAAAAAAGCGTAATTATTTCGGAAACAGCTTTCGTCAAAGGACCGGTTTCTGCAGAAATGGTGCAAATTGCCGGTGAAGTTCATGGCTCGATCGTTGCCACAGGAAAACTTGAAATTATGCCGACCGGAAAAGTCTTCGGTTCAACTACTACTAAAGACTTGAACATCCGTTCAGGTGCGGTTTTTGTAGGCAAGTCGAACATGCCAGAGCAAAGCAAAGAGCTCGAGCTTAAAGCAGAAGAAGAAATGCCGGAAGAAGCCAAGAAAGAAAAAGAAGAGAACAAAAAAGAAACCGCATATGAAATAGAATAATCCGCCGGAGCGTGAATGTACTATTATATTATGGAACCGGCTGGAGGCAAAGCGGTAGCCTGGCAAGAACGTGTAAAAACAATCTTAGGCGATTTAGGGATAGCCGGAGAAACAGTTACACCATCTCCAGCCAGGACAATTGAGGAATTGGCATCGCTCGGAGTCGTAAAGGGATATTCTACGATTGTAGCTGTCGGTTCAGAAAAACTTGTCAACAAAATCGTTACGACAATAATTAACCAAAAAGAAAGCCAGGAAATCGTTCTTGGGATTATTCCTGATAACTATGAATCCTCACTTGCCAAAAAAATCAGAGTGAAAGATCTAAAAGATGCCTGCGAAACTTTAAAATATCGCAAATTAGAAACTATAAGCGCCTGTTTTATAGAACCAAATAAATACTTTTTGACCGAGGCAAGCATCGACTCTAATCATCCCGTTGATGCTTATCTAACTACACCTTTTATTAAGGCAGGTCTTCCCTTTAATAAAATTACCATCAGACCAGGTTTAAAAATTAACATTTTCGATACCAGCTCTAAAAGATCAGGAAATAAATTGTTTGGTTGGCTTTTTGGCGGAAAAGCTCAAAATAATGATGTGTATTCAAGTTTTTTTCATACTAAAAGATTAAAAATTGAAACCCTAGATCAAACGTTACCAGTCAAAGTTGATGATGAAGTTATCTCAAAAACACCAATTATTTGCGAGAACCGACCGAAGGCCTTGAAAATAATTGTGGCTCGTGATATTATAGAATTAAATAAATGAGAAAAGAAAAAATCCAAATTTTATTTTTTGAATAGCTTGGATTTTTATTTTTGTTAACCGATTCGACTAACGCTCACGATTAACACTGAGCATGTCGAAGTGTTAAGGGAGAAGAGTATTAAAGCATTAAAAGTTAATCAAGAAATTAGCGCTGACAAAATCCTTTTAATCGATGATGAAGGACAAAATCAGGGGATTGTCAGCCGCGACCAGGCGCTTTATCTTGCTTATGAAAAGGGGCTGGATTTAGCTCTGATTAATGAGAAAATTACACCACCAATCGGCAAATTGCTTGATTACGGTAAATATCTTTACAACCAAGAAAAACAGCTTAGTAAACAGAAGGCCCGCACCCATACGTCGGAAATCAAAGAAGTAAGAATGGGTCTTAAGATCGGTCAACATGATTTGCAGGTAAAAATCGATCGCATTAAAAGTTTTTTCGATCGCGGGGATAAGGTAAAAGTTGTGGTAATATTACGAGGCCGCGAAATGGCGTTTAGGCATAAGGTTCCGGAGCTACTTGAGAGGGTTCGTAAAGAAGTAAATGGAACTTTTGAAAAACAGGCTGAAAAGATGGGAAACAGATTTTCTGTGACAATGATGAAGAATAATTCAAAGGAAAATAATAATGAAACAAAAAACAGTTAAATCAGCGAGAAAGAGAGTTGTGAATATTACCAAGCATGGTAAGATTCTTCGACGTACTCTTTCAGGCCAACATTTGGCTGCTGGCAAATCTAAAAGAACACTTAGGGCATCGGATAAGAAAAAAAGAGTTACTAAAGCAGATAGAAAAAAATTAAAAAGGATGATTCCAAATGGCTAGAGTAAAACGCGGGACACAAGTTAAAAAAGCAACTAAGAACCTGTTGAAAAAAACTAAGGGTTTTCGTCATGGGCGAAAAAATTTAGTGAGAATGGCAAAGCAGGCTTCCACAAAAGCCGGCCAATATGCCTATCGTGACCGCAGAAATAAAAAGCGCGATTTTCGTCGTTTGTGGATAGTCCAAATTAATGCTGCTTGCAAGCAAAATGATATTAAATATAGTATTTTCATGAACGGTCTCAAAAAAGCCAAAATTGAATTGGACAGAAAAGTTTTGGCCGATATTGCTGAAAATAATCCTGAAGAGTTCGTTAAGTTAGTCCAAAAAGTTAAATAAGTTCTAAATAGAAAAACGGCCCTGCTGCCCGTAAGCATTATTTTTTGTGCTTACGTTTAGCAAAGCCGTGTTCTGAGGCACCTAATAATCAAGTGCTTCGATCGCCAGTCTCCTCTTCATATAGAGAAGAGGATTGTTTTGTGAAAGTATGTTTAAGGCCGCATTAACCGCATTTCTCTCATTACACACCAAAAGCGGCACATTCGAGGGCATCCGTAAACTGCTCCAGACGTCCTCTGGGAATTCCATCATGGTGTCAGGTATAGCAATTACCGGCCAATTGGTGTGAGCAGCCAAGATTGGTCCAAGACCATTACTCATGCCAACTTTGGCAATAATAACACCGGATTGGAAGTTGCGTTCCAGTTGAGTAAGTTGCAAGAGACATGCTTTCGTTGCCTTATGTCCCGAAAGAATTACCTGTCCAATTTCTACCGGAAGTTCAGTGACATTCAAAACTTCATCATGCTCCGAACCCCGCCATAGAACCAAAACTTGTTGAGGTATTCGAAATTGTTCTGCCAAGGACGCAACTAAGCCGTATTTGCGTTCAACCTCGTCAAGCGCCTCGCCATCGCGAAAGCTCTGCTTGGAAAAATCTTCCCAACCCTGATTGACAAGTCGCCATGAGTCGCCGTCGACAACATCAGCTACCACTAGGACACCTTCTGGAGTCCATCCAAACTCGAGCTTTATATCAACCAATCTATAACCGAGATTTGCCCAAGCGCCCTCAAGTACCAGAAATACCCTACGAATTAAATCATCTGCCATTTCAACGACTTGGGAATCCCCAATCACTTCTTGCCGTGAAACGCAAGAAAGCGTTTTCGAATCCCATACGGGTTTCTTAGGGTGTAGTAGCTGCCACCCAGGTGAAAATGCGTCAGAAATTAACGGATCTTCAATCGGCGGCACCCCCTCAGCCTCGCTCAGGCCCAAGATCACAATGTCGCCATCATCGTTAATGAAAGTTTGATGGCTAGTCTTAAGAAAAAATTCAGTGACTAGCCGGGAAAAACGTAGCGGGGGTGTTTGCGTTAAATGAGGGTTGCGTTTCAAAAAACTCCCAAACGCATGACGGCGTGCTACCACTTCCAATGGGATCATCCGGCATTTGTCTGCCAGGAACTCCGTCTCTGATAGCTGTTCACGATATGCGACCGGAATCCCGGCGGCTCGCAGCAGTTCGAAGACGCGACAAGTCGTGGATGTAGCAAACTCTGCCTTTGCCTTGAATTGCTTAGTCAGATCAGGATTGTCGTTAGCCGTAATATCTTCCTTATTCTCGATGACTACAAGCCCCGGCAAAACTTTTCCGTCTTCTTCAGCCTCTGAAATATACTTCGTCTTTCCTTCAGCTAGTAAAGCTCCTTTATCAATTTCTTGCATGTCCGTCTCCTTTTATCTGGTTTTTGCTCGCGAAAAGATATATTCGATACCATCCTTGACATAGGCTTCTGCGTTAAAGCACTCTTTCAGCTTCTCTTTGCTAATTAACTCCTCGATTTTTCTGCCATTTATCGGATACCAAGCCATAATATCCATAATATGCGTATTATCTTCAACTGCCTTAAATGCACATTGCTGGACATAAAGATAAGCATCATCATAAGACACGCCTGCATCCATCAATACTAACCGAACTGGCTGGCCAGCCCAAACACCAAGAGATGTAACATCCAGATTGGTTCGCATTTTATCTTGAAAAATAACCAGTCGGTTAACCATTCCGGTCATTTTATTGGCCATATAGTGTATAAGTGAAGTTGCATCAGGAATAATATGCCGCTCAGGAGCTGATTGCTCGATTGAACGCCATTCCTTTGTCGCAATGTTCTCCAGCGCTACATGGGAACAGGCTTGGACTAAACGAGCCATACCAATCATTCTTTCAGTAAGAATTGGGTTTTTCTTGTGCGGCATAGTGCTTGACCCACGTTGAGTTGCGCGTCGAGGCTCTTCGAGCTCATGGACTTCACTGCGCATCAGTTCATGAAAAGTCGTGGCAATTTGCTGAATACTCCCCGCAGCGATTGCCAAATTGCAAAGAAAAGATGCGTGGCGATCACGTTGGAGAATTTGGGTTTCGGCAAATGCGGGTTTCAGCCCAAGATGAGCAAGCGCCCTTATTTCAAGCTCGGGATTTATCCCAGCATAAGTACCGACTGCGCCAGACATATTGCCCTCGCTCAGATCATCTTCAAGAACTCTCTCTAAGCGACGAATGCTCCGGCGAATCGCTTCAGCAAAAACAAGTAAAAGATGGCCAAAAGTTGAAGGTTCTGCAAACTGAACGTGGGTTCTAGCTATCATTAAAGCCCATGCATTTTCGTGCGCTTTCGTCCGCAAAGCATTCTCCAACCCCATCAGTTCTTTAATAATCAGCTCGGCCGCGTTTCGAAGCATCAGCATCAGAGCCGGATCCTCGACATTATACGAAGTGAGCTTTTTATGTAGCTCTCCATAATCCTCAATACCAGCCCCCATTAAAACTTCTTGTACCGATTTAATGAAAGCGATCATGTCATGCTGCGTTTCTTCCTCAATTTCTTCAATCCGCTTTACGTTAATCGAGCCGGCGCTTCTGATCTCTTCAGGAAGAGAAGCCGGTATTTCCCCTAACTCTGCTCTGGCCTTTAAAAATGCAAGCTCTACATCCAACCAGCGCTCAAACTTCGTTTCTTCTCGTCCCCATAATGCCCACATGGCAGGTAGAGTATATCGTTTCAACATGTTAACGTGCCCCTTTCATAAAAATTAGCCTAGAAAGGCTAAGTAGAGAGTACACTATAGAAAATCCTATTTCAATATCTAGACTTCTATTTCCAATCCATCGAAGGCAACATTATAACGATTATCGCCCATTGATTGGACTAGTTTTTGCATTTCCTTATAGGTTTTATGCGTATGACCGTTATGAATAAAATATATTTTTTTAAGATTTTTCATTTCACGAGTTTCGCCGATAATCTCATTGATGGCTAAATGCCCTCCAAAATTCCTTCCCAAAACCGAGCCGTCTAAAATCGCTACTTTCGATTCTTTAAGATATTTTTTTGCATTATCTAAATCGGCAGTATCTGGAAGGTAAACCACATTACCCAATTCAACTCCAACCGTTGGAATAACGTTACTGTGATTCACTTTGAAAGCATATATATCAACGCCTAAAAGCTTAAAATGCTGGCCGGGGTGAAGCCTTACAATCCTTAAATCACGACGCAATCTTAAAAGATCTTTTATCCCGCCAATATGATCTTGGTGGTCATGGGTAATTAAAACTATTTCCAATGCTTCAATTTGAGAAGGCCGGAGTTCTTTGGAAATATCAGGACCGGCATCAACTAAAATTTGTTTATTTACTAAAATAGCTGAACGCAAACGTTTATCACGTTTGTCAGCACTTTGACATTGCAGGCAGCTGCAGTCTTCCCGCGGAATCGCTTCCGCGCTACTTGTTCCTAGAAATTTTATTTTCATATTTGTAAAACAAAATTATATAAACAATCACTCCGACTATAATATACATATCTGCCAGATTAGTCGCAATATTACCTTTAATCCGAATAAAGTCGATAATCCCACCGCGAAAAAAACGATCAATGAGATTACTGACTGCTCCGGCAATAATTAAAGTTATCGGTAAAAGATATTTCTTATTTGTCTCAAATACAAAGAGGAATAAACCTAAAACCAAGATAGTAAAAATAAAGATCCATGTCCCCCATTTTGGCCCCCAGTCAAAAATAAGGCCGGAATTTTTTATTACAAAGAAATGGTGTACTTCAGCCCACCATTTCGATAGTTGATCTATAAGAATCAAAAGAATACCTACTATTATATAAAACCAATATTTCATCTTTTTTTAAATTTTTTATTCGCGCAAGAAACGCATAAAGTTGCTGCAGGATAAGCTTTTAAGCGACCTTCTTCGATTTCGCCTTTACAAGTTTCGCAAATACCGTATTTGCTTTTTTCAATTCTTTTAATTGCTTCTTTAGTATCACGAATAACATTTTTAATATTTCTTTGAAGCCCTAAACTTTCTTGGATTCTTTCAACTTCTTGAGCGTTTTCATCTTCAGAAGTACCATATTCCGGAAAACTTCTTGTCAGCTTGTATTGTTCCTCTAAACGTCTGAGTTCTCTTTCAAGTATCTTTTTTTGTTTTCGTAAGAATAACTTATCATGGATATTTTTAATAATCGCCATTCTGGCTTCCTTTCTCCGTCCTCATCATAAAGAAAATTACAATAAAAGCAAGGATGAATAAAGAAAGGCTTCCAATTTGACCAAGTCTTAAAGAAAGAAAAATTTTATTTTCGTCACGGAAAAAATCAATTATAAACCTCCCGAATGCGTAACCGCCCAAGCCTAACCAAAATATTAGTCCGGAAGGCAAGGTTTTCTTTTTCATCAGAAGCCAAAAACAGATACCAGCAACCGCAAGTGACCAAATACTTTCAAAAATTTGAGTTGGAATTCTCCCCCAAACGGCGATTTTAGATAAACTGACAATTCCGACGCTATCGCCGTTCAAAAGACAGCCTATTCTGCCGACTGCCCAACCAGCTAAAAGACCGATAATTCCTATATCGAACCACTTATAAACTGGTTCATTTTTTGATTTTAAAATTAGCCAAGCGATGAATAAGCCAATTGCAATACCCCCGAAAGAAACCAAACCACCATACCAAATAGCAAGCATATCAAGGATGCCATTAAATTGATGTGGATATAAAATAATATAGAGAATTCTTGCGCCAACTAAACCGCCAAGCAATGAATAAACAATTGTATCGAAAAGAGTCGAAGTGTTTAAATTCCTTCTTTTTGCTAAATAGTAAACAACCGCTCCTCCAATAGCGGCGCCAAGAGCGATCATTAGACCATGGGTATAAATATTAACTCGGCCAATACTTAATAATACTGGATACATTGTTTCCTCATTTTCATTATCGGCCATTGTCACCGAAAGTCAACAATGATAAAATAAGAAGGAAATGGGCGGACGATTAGCTCAGTGGTAGAGCGCTACATTCACATTGTAGATGTCGCAGGTTCAAGTCCTGCATCGTCCACCATTCGTCGCACCTTCGAGCTATACTCTCGGTGCTCCTCATGGCAAGCCAAAATCTTTTCAGATATAAACCTTAACGAATGTCCTGAAAGAAAATCGAGATCAAAGATCGAAGATTTTCTGAAGGGCAAACAATTATGAAATATTTACTTATTGCTATTATTAACATTATTTACGGTATTTTAATGCTGCTAACGCTAGATGCTACAACGCCCGGTTTTACAATTGTTTTAGCAATCGGCGCGATTTTAACGATAATTGGCTTGATTGGTTTTGTTTTATGGCTAAGAATGGTGATTACTTCAGTGAAAGATACTCCTAATGAAAATTCTGCGATTCTAAGCTGGTGGGGGCTTGTTAAGTCTTTCGACGTTGTGCTTATAATCGGTTTATTATTTAGAGCTTTTATTTTCCAACCATATATCGTTGATGGCAGCTCAATGGAAATTAATTTCCACAACAAGGAAATTTTAATAATTGATAAAATTTCAGATAAATTCCATGATTTTCACCGAGGCGATGTCGTTGTTTTCCAAGCGCCAAAAACTCCTAGCGAAGATTATATTAAAAGGATTATTGCTTTTCCCGGAGAAACAGTTGTTATTCAAAACGGAAAGGTTTATATCAATGGTTTTTTACTTGACGAACCTTACCTTCCACAAGGAACTTTAACCTTAACAGATCAACAAGTTTTTAGGTTTACTTTGGGACAAAACCAATATTTTGTTTTAGGAGATAATCGTGGTAATTCTTCGGACTCTCGTGAATGGGGTGCCGTTCCAAAAGTTAATCTTATCGGACGCGCCTGGATTATTGTAAGTCCTTGGGATAAAAAAGGATTTGTAACCTTTCCGCTTCCCGCTATTGATAAAAAAGTTCAAACACCGAACATAACGTCATGGATTCCTTATTTACTTATTAAAAAGTCAAATGAAACAATGCCTATTATATGAGACCTCGGGCGATTATATCCAATGTAAAACATGCAATCATAGTTGCCGAATTGCTCCGTTTAAACGTGGGATTTGCGGAGTAAGAGAAAATCAAAAAGGAAAACTCGTTAACTTAGTCTACGGAAGAATAATCGCCGAAAATATTGATCCGATTGAGAAAAAACCATTATACCATTTTATGCCAGGGACTAAATCTCTCTCGATCGCTTCTGTCGGCTGTAATTTCAAATGTCTTTGGTGCCAGAACGACGATATTTCTCAATGCACGAAAGATGATGCCACCCGCAATGATATTATGAATAGGGTCGGTGTAGAAATGGAGCCAGAAAATATTATTGAGCATGCAAAAAGAGCAAAAACGCCTTCAATTTCTTACACCTATACTGAACCAACAATTTTTCTAGAATTTGCATATGACACCATGAAACTTGCCCAAAAGGCTGGGTTAAAAAATATCTGGGTTTCTAATGGTTATATGACGAAAGAATGCATAGACCTCATTGCGCCGTATTTGGATGCGATAAATATTGATTTAAAGGGTTTTAGCGAAGAAAACTATTTAAAATATTCCGGCGCAAAACTTCAGCCGGTTTTAGATAATATTAAAGATATTTATAAACGCAAAATTCATTTAGAAGTTACAACTTTGATAGTGCCGGGCGTCAACGACGACGAAAAACAGCTTAATGATATCGCAACTTTTATTACCTCGATATCTAAAGAAATTCCTTGGCACATTTCTCGCTTCTTTCCCGCTTACAAAATGATGGATGTCGAACCAACACCCCTCAAAACATTAAAACTTGCCGAATCTCTTGGCAAAAAAGCAGGGCTAAAGTATATTCATTTGGGAAATATCTAGTACTTTTAAATCGACAACACTATTATGCGACCGCTTAATATTATTGTCATCGCTTTTTTATAATATTTTTATGGTATAATACCCTTGAAGATAAAGGAGTATGTTTGTCATTAAATTTTGCTGCAATTTCGCCACATCCCCCGATTATTGTACCGGGAATCGGCACCGAAGAAGATCTTCAGAAAGCTTCTGAAACTGTTTTCGGAATGAAAAAGTTAGCATCAGCGTTCAAAGAAGCAGAAATCGACACTTTGATAGTTATTTCGCCACACTCTTTGACTTACCCCGATCAATTTAATGTTTCGGGAATGAAAAAGCTTTTCGGTACATTTTCTCAATTTAATCAGCCTGATATTATGATGGAACTTCAAAACGATATCGATTTAGCTCTTGAAATTGATAAAGCCACCAATAAAGAAGGATTAAAATCATTATTATACGACAATAATGGTGAATTTATGGAGCTCGATCATGGAATTATGGTACCGCTTTATTATTTAAGGTCTCAATCTGAAAACACTTTTAAAATTGTGCCTATTGCCTACTCCGGCCTAGATAAGTCCGCTCATTTTGCTTTCGGCCAAGTTTTAAGAGATGTCGCTAAAAACTATCATGGCCGAGTGGGAATTTTAGCTTCCGGTGATATGTCACATCAACTTATTCAGAATCCAGAAGGCGAAGAATTTGATAAAAAAATAAAAGAAGATTTAGCTGAAAATAAAGTCTCCGATATTATGCAATACGACGATGATTGGTTAGAAGAAATCGGTGAATGCGGTTATCGTTCAATTTTGATCTTGCTAGGCGCTTTAGACGGGATCAATGTTAAGCCTGAAATTTTGTCTTATGAAGGACCGTTTGGTGTTGGTTATTTGGTCGCTAATTTTAAGCTTCCGGAGGCCTGATGAATCCTTTTGTTATGCTTGCCTACAATACGATTCATAAATATTTAATCGATAAAGATTTACCAAAAACTGATGATCTCCCAAAGGAGTTGATTACTAAAAAAGCCGGCTGTTTTGTTTCTTTGCACGACAAAACCGGTGAGCTCAGGGGCTGTATCGGGACAGTTCTGCCAGTTTATAAAAATTTAGCCGGTGAAATTATTCATAATGCGATCGAAGCCGCATTTCATGACCCAAGATTTAAACCCGTGACAAAAGATGAAATCGATAATCTGGATATCAGCGTCGATGTTCTCTCAGAACCTGAACCAATTCCTTCAGAAAAATCATTAAATCCAAATAAATACGGTGTCATTGTGAAAGCTCATGATGGCCGAACGGGCGTATTACTACCTGATTTAGAAGGAATAGATGATATCGCTTATCAAGTCGCTATTGCGCGGGAAAAAGCAGGTATTTCACCTGAAGAACCAGTTTTTTTATATCGTTTCACCGTAACTCGTTATAAGGAATAAATGCAGATAGCAAAAATTGTTCCCAACGTTAGAACGCGCGAAGAGGGCGTTTTTGATTATGCCATTCCGCCGGAAATACTTCCGATGATAAGAATCGGCATTTTAGTTAAAATCCCGTTTCATGGCAGAGATGTTGAAGGTATTGTTATCGACATCAAACGTACATCGGCAATATCTAATCTTAAATCAATCATAAAAGTTATCGATACTCTGCCAGTAATCGACAACATTCATATCAAGTTAGCACAATGGATGTCTGAATATTATCTTGAACCGTTTAGTAAATGTCTTTTCGAAAATATTGTTCCCGTTGCGAAAAGAATAGTAAAAAATGATGGTGAATTAGAAACAAAGTCGGTCAAAAGTCAAAGTTTCAAATACTTAATTGTTTCCGATTTTCAAACAAGATTTAAGTTCTACCAAAAAGCGATTTCAAAAACTTTGGCTTGCAATAAACAAGTTATTATTTTAGTTCCTGATCTTGCGAATGTCCACTTTTTTACAAAAGAAATGAAACAACCAATTTCAATAATTCATTCTGGGCTTACCCGCACACAGAGATATTTCGAATGGCAAAAAATTCGTGACAGTAAAGTCCAGATCGTAATTGGTTCAAATTCAGCATTATTTTCTCCAGTAAAAAATCTGGGTTTGATAATTGTTGACCAAGAAGAAAATGAAACTTATAAAAGCTTTCAATCGCCAAGGTTCCATGCTGTAAAAACCGCTGAAAAATTGGCTGAGTTTTCCGGTGCAAATTTAATTTTGGGAAGTCTTTCCCCTCGTGTAGAAACATATTACAACGCTCTAAAAGGAAAATACAAATTATTGAAAAGCAGCCAGCAACAAAAACAAATTTCAATAGTGAATATGAATTTTGAAAGAGGTATTTTGAGTAACCCTTTACAAAGCAATATCGATGATACTTTATTGAAAAAAAAGAAAGTTCTGTTGGTCCTAAATCGCAAAGGCGAAGGAACAAAATTTTCTTGTGCTGATTGCGGTTGGATAGCAATTTGCGAAAAATGCGGTTTACCTTTAGTCCCTCAAAAGACAGGATCAATCTGCTATAACTGCGAAAGAAAATCTCTATTACCAGCGTCATGTCCAAAATGCTACGGCATTCATTTGAAACCCTTCGGGATGGGAACTAAGAAACTTGCAAAATTTGTTCATGACTTTTGGCCAAATAAAAACGTTATCATAATTGAAAAAGAAAGCGGTATTACAAACAATACATGGGATATTGCTATCGCCACATCGTTCGCATTAAAATTTTCCTTGCCTAGAATCGGTTTTGTAGGAATAATCGATGCCGATCAAAGCCTAAATTTTCCCGATTTTCACTCGTCTGAAAAAACATTTCAAACACTTTATAAATTTCTGAAAGTAGGGGAAAAGGGGATGATTCAAACGCATTTGCCAGAAAACCCTACTATTTCTGCCTTGGGACAAGACTCATATGAAAAATTCTTTCTTTCAGAACTGGAAAACCGTAAGAAATCATCATTTCCGCCATCTACCAAACTCACTCGCCTGCTATATAAAAATACTGATGAGGAGATTTGCAGAAGAGAAACAGAAAAAGTTATAAAAAAACTTGTGACCAGTAACCAGGAACTGGAAATTCTAGGACCCAGTCCGTGTTTTATTAAAAAGGAACAAGATAAATTTCGTTATCAAATAATTCTTAAACATCAAAAAGCATTTCCTCAAAACACCATCGACATCATTCGCTCTCTTCCCAAAGGCTGGATCGTCGAAGTAGATCCAATGAATTTACTATAAGATTCTGATACAATGGAATCATGAGAATAGGAATTTTTAGCGAATGTTATCACCCAACCTTAAATGGCGTGGTTGTTTCCATTGACACTTTCAAAAAAGAGATGGAAGCGATGGGTCATGAAGTTTTTATTGTTGCTCCAAAAGTTAAAAATTTTAAGGACGACGACGAAAGCCATATTCTCCGTTATCCATCGACTACAATGTTCGGGCCAAATGATTATCCTATCGGCTTAACATTTTTAGCACCAAGTATTAAAAAGAAAATTTGTAAGCTAAACTTAGATATTATTCACGCCCAGCATTCGTTAGGAATGATTAGCGTCACGGCAATGAAAGTCGCAAGAAGTTGTAATATTCCCATTATTCACACTTACCATACAAAACTTGATGATTATATCCACTGGAAAGTCGGCGCATTTTTAGGCCGCTGGTACGTCAGAACAATGTCTACAAGATTTTGCAACAAATGTGATTATGTAGTTACCCCTTCGCCATCGATGAAAAAGATTATTGAAGACTACGGTGTAAAAACCCCAATTGAGCCGATCCCAACAGGAATTGATATTGAAAGCTTTCAGCATCCTTTTTCACGAGAAGAACTAAAAGAAAAGTGGAATATCGATATTCCTCAAGAAAAAAAGGTATTACTCTATCTTTCCCGTGTCGCAAGTGAAAAAAACATCGATTTTCTATTCGAGGCTATTTCACAACTTTCTCAAAAACGAAATGATTTTTACCTGATTATGGGTGGTGGTGGCCAAGAGCTGGAAGATTTTAAGAAAAAAGCTATAAAACTTAAAATTGATAAAATTACAAGCTTTACTGACAAACTGCCTAAAGAAGATGCTGAGCGACTTTTTGGCGCCGCTGATATTTTTGTTTTCTCATCAATTACGGAAACGCAAGGAATTGTTATTGTCGAAGCTATGGCTGCAGGTATTCCTGCAGTTGCCGTAGGTATTATGGGGCCAACAGACGTTATTAAAGACGGTAAAGATGGTTTTCTAACAGCCTTGAAAATTGATGAATTTTCTGATAGAATAAGTCAGCTTTTGGATGACGAAGATTTAAGAAAAAGAATGGGCGCAAAAGCAAAAGTCGACGCTGAAGAATTTTCGACAAGTGCATGCGCCAAAAAAATGGAGAATTTATATATCAATGTCAAAAATAATTACCGTTCCAGATAAAAAACTACGAGAGGTTACAAAGAAAGTCGCCTATTTTGATAGCACTTTAAAAGTTCAAGCGGAAGAGATGAAAAAAGTGCTTCGGGAAAATTCTGACAACGGGATAGGATTGTCTTCTAATCAAATTGGTTTTGATAATCAGATATTCGTTGTTGAATTTGATGATCCTGAAAAAAAGAATCTTATCCCTTTGACTTTTTTTATTAATCCACGAATTATTGAAAATAATGACGAAAGAGAAACTTTAGACGAAGGCTGTCTTTCAGTTCCTAATATATTTCTACCTACAAAACGCGCGACAAAAATCAAAGTACGTGCTCAAAATCTTGATGGTAAATCTTTCAAATTAACAGCAAAAGGGCTCTACGCACGTCTCATCCAACATGAGTCCGATCACCTTAACGGTGTTTTATTTACTGACCGCGCGAAAATGAAATTGCACAAAGAGAATCCAGATTTAAAAAATCTCAAAATTACTTTTATCGGGACCGGAGATTTTGCTGTTTTGATTTTGGAAGGCCTTATTTTGTTGAACTTTAATATAATAAATGTAATCACGGAAAAACCAAAGCCATCCGGCCGCGAGAAAAAACTCTTCGATACGCCTGTTGCAAAAGTCGCCAAAGCATTTGGAGAAAAAGTTATTGAAACAGACGATATTTCAACGCTCAATTCTGAATTAAATAATTCTGATTTAATTGTCCTCGCTGACTTTGGTCAAATTATCCCTGAGTCTATATTTAAACTGCCAAAGTTCGGCGCCATTCTTACTCATCAATCGTTACTTCCAAAATACCGTGGTCCTTCCCCTATTCAAACTGCGATACTCAATGGTGAAAAAGAAACCGGTGTTTCAATAATTAAAATGTCAGAAAAAATTGACGAAGGTCCGATTCTAAAACAAGAAACAATTGAAATCTGGCCGGAAGATAATTCACAAACCCTGAAGGCCCGCCTTTCAAATTTAGGTTTAAAAATGCTGATTAATTTAATCCCCCAAATTCAAAGTGGACAAGTTCAAGAAATTCCCCAGAATAAAGCCGAAGCTACACTAACCCATAAGCTAAAAAAAGAAGATGGTGAAATTAATTGGAAGGAACCAGTTTCAAAAATTGATCAAAAGATTCGCGCTTTCTATCCATGGCCAACGGCTTATACATTTATTGACAATAAACGCTTGATAATTTTACAAGCACATATCGAAAAACAAAAATTAGTCCTTGACGCTGTTCAGCCAGAAGGCAAAAAGCCGATGTTATGGAAGGATTTCATCAACGGTTTTCGCGGCCGAAAGCCAGAGTGGTTTTCAAAAGTTTCCTTGAAATAACTCTTTAAATAAGCTAAAATTAAACCATGAAAAACAAACCCTTCATTGTTGGAATCACCGGAGGCACTGCATCCGGGAAAACATTCGTCATCGAAGCTCTAAAAGATTATTTTGATGGCAAAATTTTAGTGATTTCCCAAGACCAGTATTACAAAGGCGAAACCGTAAAAGTCCGCGACCGGTGGGAAAGAGCTAATTTAGATCGGCCAGAAGCCTTTGATAATAAGCTACTTGAAAAGCATCTAAAAGATTTAATCGCCGGTCAAACTGTATTAGCCCCGGTCTACGATTTTACAAAACACAAACAAACAAAAGCAAAAGTTCCTTTAGAGCCAAAACCGATTATTATTTTGGAAGGTATCTTAATTTTTAACGATCCGATAATCAGAAATTTAATCGATTGGAAAGTCTATTTAGAAGCAGCGCCAGACATTCGTTTAGCAAGAAGACTTCTTCGTGATATTGAGGAACGTGGTGTTACAATCGAAAATTTGAGATCTTCGATTGAATGGTATATCCAAAACGTAAAACCGATGCATGACAAATATATTCATCCAATGAAACAATATGCCGACATTCGCTTAAATACAGACAAAGGCTCGTTAGAGGCAGCAAATACGATTAAAGAAAAGCTAAAAGAAATATTAAAGAAATACCAATAAATTTGCGCGATTAGCTCAGCGGTAGAGCGTCTCTTTGACGTAGAGAAGGTCAGTGGTTCGATCCCACTATCGCGCACCATTAAAAAGAAATTTATTACTATGGAAATAACAGATAGAGTTAAAGGAACATATTACGGCTGGTTCTTTGGCCCCGGCGCAATCCTCAGAAAAGGTCTGGATGCGAATTATTTGAATATAAAGAATAATCCGGAGTTTTTAAAGATCAATAAATTTGAAGATATTCCTTCTGACTATAAAATGTACGATCAGTTAACTCAAACGAAAATAGTACACGATATCATTGTTAAACAAGGCAAAATATCACCAGAATTATTTAAAGACAGATTGTTAGAATTAAACAAAATTGATGATATTTTGAACAACGACCAGTATGGGCCGAGCACACAAAAAGCAGTTAAAAAACTATTAAGCGGTGCCGACCCACGGCAAACTGGTAATGATGGCTTAACAACCGGCGGCGCGATGAGATGCATGCCGATCGCAGTTTATTTCAGAAATGATCAGCAAAAGTTAATTGAAAATACATTTGAATCTTGCGTCATTACTCACAATACTGATGTTGCAATCAGCAGTGCTTTAGCCACCAATTTGATGATTTCTTTTTTATTAGAAGGAGAATCAAAAGAAAAGTCACTTGAGTCTACTCTCAAAATATTAAAAGAATATTATGGGAAATATGGAGAGCCAACCACTTTTGCTTACATGCATGAAAGAATTCAAGACGCCGTTTCTTGGATCAAAGATAAAAGTTTCGAAGAAGCAACGAAAATTATTGCTGAAAAGGTCGGATTTTCTTGGTATGCTATTGAACAAATTCCAGCGGCGTTTGCGATATATTTTGCTGCAAAAGATCCAAAGGAAGCTGAACTCATGGCATTCAAAATCGGCTATGGCCATACCGCACCGCAAATAGCTTGTGCATTTTTTGGAGCCGAAAAAGGATATGATATTTTTCCAGCTGAAATCATCAAAAAAATAGAGAGCGTAAATAATATTGATATTGACAAGATGGTTGAAGAAATAATTTCTAAGTAAATTATCTTGGCCAATAAATACTTAAGCCGTACCAAGCATGAAAAAAGAGAACGATAAGAATCAAAACAGGAATAATTCTTCTATGCCAAAGAAAATGATTAAGTTTAATGATTTGCTTTCCCACTGCCATTTGCAGAAGAACTAAAGTCGCCAGTAACATTCCCAGCCAAACATGAATCGGAAATGGACCTAAAAACTCAATCGGTAATCGCCATGACATCTCTTTTCCTTTCTATTTTTCTAAATATTTTTTCATTGGTTCCCAATAATAACCTTCCCATCCTTGGGCAACGCTTTTGTAATCAAAATCAGGAACATCTTCTTGTTTAAACTGTAACTGAGTACCATCTTTCATCTCTTTAAGTTCAATGGTGATTTTGGAAAAGTGTCCCTCAGGCCAATTATCCGCTCGCCAACTTTGGACAATTTTTTTATCTTCTAAAAGATCTAGATTTTGCCCCGTGGCATAACCGCCGAAAGTACTGAATTGGCCGCCTTTTTGAAGGCTGATTTTTGCTGTATCGCCAGTAAATTCCGAGTGTTTTTTAGAATCCATTAGTACGTCGTAAACTTCGTGAGGAGTTGCTTTGAATCTTACTGTTTGAGAAATAGTTTTTGTTGTCATTTTATTCCTTCCTAAACGGAGTATACCATATTTTCTAATAATTTACTTCTTGGAAAAGCTCATTTTGACGCAAAAAACTTTTCATTAAACTTTCGAGTACCGGAACTTTTAATTGGCTCTTATATTGCTTTAAAGCGCTTTCTTTAAGATTTAAAATGTCTTGAGAAAGCATAAACTTAAACCATACATTATAACCATTAATAAGCTTTGATGGCGGTGTAATCATCCGAGTGGTATGTAACCCTTTGGGATAAGGAAATCTTTTATAATGAATAAGATAATAATAAAGTTTTGGATGAAGGTTTGAATCCATCTTTAACGCTCTCAAAGTAAAATTAGCAGCAGCAGCATGGTCCGGATGAATATCGGATGAGCTAGTTACGAAAATAATGTCAGGTCCAAAATCAGAGATTATTTTTGCCATATTATTTTGTAAATTTTCGCCAGTATATACTGCATTTTTCTGATAAGAATTATCGTAAGGTGATGAGTTTTTCTTAGTAAATGGTGAAGTATAAGACGTATTAAAATTTTGGTTCAATAAATTCTTCAAACCAGAATCAGGATATCCTAGAAAAATGATATTTTCTTTTTTCATTCCTAAAACTTGTAAGACGGTTTTCGATTCTTGCTGACGGGTTTCGCCAGATTGGATATAGTCAGCAGAATCTAAATAGACTTCTTTGAACTCTTCAACCGATGACGACCAATGGCCGTCTCCATTTGTTAAGAAAACCACTTTAACTTCGGCGCCGTTTTTTACCGCGGTAGCAATGTAACCGCCGGCACCCAAGGTTTCATCGTCTGGATGAGGAGAAAAAACCAGAATTTTTTGACCAGCCTTAGGGTCTTCAACACTTTTCATTAAAGACATCCCAAATTCAGGCAAATTCTGGTGCTCGCGAAAATAAATAAAAACCCCGCCGAAAGCTACGAAAATCGCTGCGCCGATAATAATAAGGATACTTTTACGGTTTAATAACTTCTTTGTAAATCTTTTCAAATTCATTATAAGTTCTTTCCACCATATGTTTTTCAACCGACTCGATCCCCTTTTCTCCCATTCTTTGGGCAAGTTTTGGATTTTCTAAAATTTTTATAAGTTTATTCGCCAAATCCTTTTCGTCTTTGGCCCTAAATTTGAAACCGTCCACGAAGTCATCGACTAACTCAGGTAATGCTCCGGAATTAGCTAGCACTACTGGTAAACCCGTAGCCTTTGCTTCTAATGTAACTAGACTTTGAGTTTCAAGAGGACATGGATTAACAAAAACATTCGCTATTTGATAAATTTTAGGCAAAATCTTATCAGAATATGGTACAAAATCTATAAAAGTTATATTGTCCCTGATTTTAAGAGACTTAGCTAAATTTTCAAGAATTTTCTTTTCTTTGCCACCGCCAACAATCACAAAATGACCATTAACGTGTTTTAAAACTTCCGCCGCTGCTTTAATAAGAATATCTACATTTTTATCAACATCCAAACGGCCAACATACAAAACCAGAAGTTTTTTAGAAGGGATACTTAACTTTCTACCAATTGAGGCGCTATCACCATAATATGGCATAAAACGTGATAAATCTACGCCATTTGAAATCACTTTCAATTCTACTTTTGTAATTGATCCGGTAAAACGTTTGGCAACTGTTTTTGTTGGACAAGTTAAAATCTGACATTGATTATAAAACCAGTTAAGATAGCGGTCGATAACGAACAAAATTATAGGCTGAAAAATCTTAAAAAATGGTGATAAATAAGAAACGATATATTCCAAAGAAAAATGATTAGTCACAACTACTGGAATCTTAAGTTTTCTCGATCTCCTAAGAGCTGCAAAACAAATGCCCGTCGGGTCTTGAAGATGAACAACATCTGGTCGAAATTCTTTGATTATTCTTGAAACCCTACGAAAAGGCGATTTCGAAATAAAATATCCTTCGCGATATTTATTTTTTTTGGAAGGTACTCGATAAATCTTTACTCCTTCAAAACTTTCTTCATAGGGAATATATTTTGGAGATGGGGCGATAACAGAAACATTATGACCACGCTCAACCATTTTTTTAGCTAAGTTGTGTGCAAAAACAGCCACACCAGAAACATTCGGATAATAACTTTCTGTACAAATTAAAATTTTCATAATTTTCTCCAAAAATTTCCGCGAGACCTTAAGGTCTCTATTTTGATTCTCTTGAAAGACTAATGAATGAGTACAAACCAAAAGGAATCCAGATCCAAAAAGAAAACAATCTAAAAACCAAAATAGAAATAAGAGCAATTCCACTCGGGACGCCCAAACCACTATAGAGCAAACCCATAGAACCTTCTGTCACTCCCAAACCACCCGGAATAAAGGAAATCATCCCGACAAGAGATGCGATGCCGTAACCAAAAATCAAGACACCCCAAGAAATATGAAATCCAAAGCCTAAAAATACAAAATAAAAACACGCAATATCGCCCATCCAGTAAAGGGATCCTGCTAAAAATGCAAAAACCGAAGATCTCTTTTTCTTTGAAAAAAGGCCCATTCCTGTATAAATATCTTCAAATACCTCATCTTCCTCAGCTGGCGTAATATCCTTACCTCGTATTTTAGATAAAAACGAGCTGGTAAATCCCGCAAATCGTCTCCAGAGTTTGTAGAACCTATCTTTGTGCTCATATAAATAAAACATATAAAGGACACCACCAAAAACTAAGGCAAAGATTACGAGTGATATTATTTTAGGCGAAATTTTAAGCATAGGAGCAGTTGGCACCAGTGCTAAGCCGACTAAGAAAATCAATAAAAACGAAGCATAAGTAAAGATTAAACGCAAAACAAACATCAATAGAATTGAGCCGGTTTCAACATTACGCTTCCTTAAAAAATAATAATCAACCGCTCCTTCACCAAAAGAACCAACAGGAAAAAAGTGAATAGCAAAAGCGGCAATCGAGCTAATACGAAATCTATCCCAAAATCTAACCTTGTTTCCTAATCGATCTAAAATCACACCCAAAAGCATTGATGCACCGATATAACTCATCAATTCCGCACCAATTGCCAAACCCAGATAGTACTTATTAACTTGCGCTAAAAGTTTTATTGCCTGAGGAACGCCGATAATTTTTGGAAACAAAAAAACCAAGCCTATACCCAAAAGAACAATGATGATTAAGCTTTTTAAATTGAATTTTATCTGAAATAAACCGTTGTTTTTTTCTTCGCTCATTGAAATTAACCGTTTTCCCAAATCTTCCTAATTTCCGACCACTCTTGAACAACAACCGAAAGCGCTGCCGCCACCGGCACCGCCACAAAAACTCCTAATAGACCAGCAAGTTTGGCTCCCATTAACAAAGCTAAAATAATAATCACCGGTGAAAGACCGACCGCCTTGCCCATAATCTTCGGTACCATAATATTACTCTCAATTTGTTCAATGCCAATATAGATAATAATGACCAAAAGCGCTTTCAAGGGTGAGATCGAAAAAGCGATTATAGCTGCTGGAAGTAATCCTAACCAAGGTCCGACATAAGGTACAACTTCAATAAGTCCGCCCCAGACTGCCAGAGTTAAAGCATAAGGTACGCCAAGAGCTAACAAAGCGATTCCATCCAAGATACCTATTGTTAACATTAATAAAACCTGACCCCTTAGCCAACTCCCCATTTTATACCCAATTTTTTGGACAACTTCGACGGCTTTATCTTTATGTTCTGATGGAAAAGTTTGGTGGAAAAAATGTCTAATGGCATCTTGCTCCAAAAGCATGTAGAAAGAAAGGACTAAAACGGTAAGTATAGCCACAATTATTGTGATGAAGCCTACAGTCGTTGAATAAATACCTCCGCTAATATTTCCTAACTGTGAAGAAAACTCATAAAGACTTTGTTGAGAACTGGTAACTACCGTTTTAAAATTTTGATAATATGGACTATATCTAGTGGCATAATCAGGCAAACCCAAAGCTAACTGCTGGATCTGACTAACCAGAGGTGGAATAAGAAGATAACCGATAACAGCCACCAAAGCAATAAAAAGAAGCGAGATAATAATCATCGCCAAAAGTCTTGGTATTATCTTCGCCATCTTATCGACGATTGGACCTAAAGCAGATACAATCGCGATTACGATAAAAAATAAGAAGATAACATCACGAACCGCAAAAATAAACCATACTGCGATAATGGCGATAATAATTTTGATAATAGTAGACGTGGTTATTTCGAATTTAACTTTTTCCATGTTTACCTCTTATTTGATACTACTATAATTATTCTCCCCAGTCTAGAGCATTAAAAAAATAGAAATTAGTCGTTGGGGTTGACAAATTTGACTGGTTTGCTAAAATAGAAAACGTGTTGCTTAAAAAAGCATGCGGAGAATTCGATAGTTGATAGTTTAATTCATTGGCACTAAAAGTGCTTAAGGGTGGTATCCAGTTATCGAGTCTCTACATGGAGGATAATTATTTGTACACCCGCAACTTCGGGGCGACTGGTTACTAACTTACACCAGAACTTAGCCCCCGCAAGGGGACAGGATCAAGAGGGAAAAAGAAACAAAAAGAGCAACCTTCCAAAGCAAACTAACAAAAATTTGAGACGAAAACTTGCTCACTTTCAGTGGGTAGGGGGCTTAGTAGGTCTCGTTTTGTTGGTTACTCTGGCAGTGCCTCAAAGAGCACATGCCGCCGATTACTCTTGGGGCAATATTGATTTGGCCAAGAAAGCCATTGATAATGTCGCACCATTAGTAACGGATAACAAAACCGAAAGTGGTTCCGCTTCTTTAATTTTTGCTTCCGACGAGTTTTTACAAAAACCTTTAGTCGTTGAAACGCAAATCACCAAAGAAGTCCCAAAGCCGGTATCAGCGCCAAGGCAAAAGATCGTGAGAGCAGCTGCAACTGTTATAAGAGACGCATCGTCTGCTAATCACGCCTTTCCTTACGGTTATTGCACCTATTACGTTTCTCAACGCAGGGATATCCCCTGGTCTGGCAATGCTATTACTTGGCTCTCAGGAGCCCGTAGCTATGGCTTTGCTACTGGAAACGAACCAAAGGTAGGAGCAATTGTTGTCACGTCCGAAGGTGGCTATACGGGCCACGTCGCGATGGTTGATGCCGTAAATGATGATGGTACAATCACACTGACAGAAATGAATTACGCCGGTTGGGGTAGGATTTCTTCGAGAACAATCGCCGCTTCCTATGGCAGAATCCTCGGTTACATTTACTAAAATAAAAAATAGCAAAAACTGCGTTTGAATTTCAGACGCGGTTTTTGTTGTAGAATGAAACTATGTGGATACTATTAATAATCGTATCGATATCGGCGTTGGTTATTTTTTTCTGGCAGATATCAAATTTTATTTCCGTATTTTTCGGATGTCTTTATGTGAGAACAAATCGTGATGTTATTCAAAGAGCCCTAAAATTAGCCGGTGTTAAAAAAGACGATTTGCTTTACGATCTTGGATGCGGAAATGGCGATGTTCTAATCGAAGCATCAAAACTTGGTGCCGAATGTGTTGGCTACGAAATCTCACCATACTATTACATATTAAGTAAATTGCGGACTTGGCGATTTAAAAATATTAAGGTTAAATATCAAAATATTAATGATGTCATCTTGTCAGAAGCCGATATCGTGTATGTTTATTTATTACCAGAATTTCTAGAAAAACTTACACCTAAATTTAAAAAAGAGCTCAAGCCATCAGCACGATTAATTTCTATTGGCTTCCCAATAAAAGATTTGGAATCATCACAAAAGATTATTTTTAAAAACCGTGTGATATTTATCTATCTTTAAGTTCTTGTTCCGTTTGGCGATTCAAATCGCGTTTTTTGAGTTCATCACGGTGATCGTAAAGCTTCTTGCCGCGAGCTAAAGCAATTTCTAATTTTGCTTTCCCTTTCTTTATATAAATTGACAACGGTATCAAAGATAATCCTTTTTGCTGAGTCTTACCGATCAAAGATTGGATTTCGGCTTTGTGTAAAAGTAATTTTCGCGATCGTTCCGGTTCGTTAACATTAGCAATATGCATGTTTAAAATATAGCCTTCACTATTTGAAACACGGCAAAAACCGCCGGTTAAATTCACGCGATGAGCACGAATGGCTTTAATTTCCTGACCGGTTAGCACTATCCCCGCTTCAAATTTTTCCAAGATTTCATATTCAGCAAAGGCTTTTTTATTTTGCGCTATTGACATATCCTAATTATACCTGAAAATTTGCATTTTTTCTATATGATTTGTAGTATGAAAAAAGAAAAGATAATCAAAAATATAAAGGAGAAAATGGTCGTTGGTGTTGTTAAACTTTTAAAGCTTGTTAAAGCAAAAAAACTTGTGGAAGGATTGGCTGACAGAGAACTCAATACTCCCGAAGGAGCGGGTTTTGATTTGAGATTGGGAAAAGTGAGTAAAGTTACAGGCAAGGGCTATATGGGTTTGCAAGAAAGAGATTCGGCAAACTCAAAAATTATCGCTGAATATAATCCATCAAAAATAAAATCAATTATCATTAAACCCGGCCAGTCTTATTTAGTAACTACTTTAGAAAAAGTAAACATGCCAACAAATTTAACTGCTAAAACTTGGTTAAGAAGTACTTTGTATCGTTCGGGAATAATAATGTCAGCAGGAAATATTGCCCCCGGTTACTCTGGCGAACTTTCTTTTTTCTTTTTTAATGCCGGCAAAGCTCAAATGGAAATTGACCTTGGCGCCAGAATAGTACATATTGTATTTTGGAAGGTAGATGGCAAAACAAATACATATCGTGGTCAATGGCAAGGCGGCCGAATTACCAGCAAGAAGAAGGAAAAACAAGTATGAGTAAGATAAGACCCTCTTGGGATCAAATGTTTATGTCGGTAGTAGATTCAGCTGCAAGCCGCTCGGCATGCATATATGATGCTTATCACATCGGAGCGGTCTTTGTCGATAAGAAACATCGAATTGTTTCCATCGGTTACAGCGGTCCATCACGTGGAGACATTAACTGTAATGAAGAAGGATACTGTCTTAAAATTGATGGAGATCCAGAAACAGGCGTCATTAAAAGATGCAACGGAGCTCATGCGGAAATGAATGCAATTTTAAATTCCGGTGATACGATGCGGCTTGATGGTTCGACTTTATATTCTTCGGTTTTCCCTTGCTATGATTGCATGAAACATTTAAATAATTTAGGCGTAGAAAGAATCGTTTATCAAAGAGAATACCAAAGAATGGTTGATGGTGGCAAAAAGGGCGAAAAAGAAATCGAGCCCGAGGCCTTAGATCTCGCTCATAAACGCGGAATTATTATTGAAAAATACAAAAATAAAGAGGAGAAAAAATGAAACGACATCCGGAATACCAATATTTGGATTGTCTTTCAGATATCATGAAAAACGGAACGGATAAACCAGTTTTTGGAGTGGAAAAAACTTATATTCGAAGCGTCTTTGGTCGTCCTATGCGCTTTGACTTATCAAAAGGATTTCCCTTATTAACAACTAAAAAAACTTATCTTCGTGGAATTATCCATGAGCTCTTGTGGTTTATTAGCGGCTCGTCAAATATGAAATATCTAGCCGACAACGATGTTCATATTTGGGATGAATGGGCTTACAAAAATTACAAGATCGCTGTAGCAAAAAAAGAAGTGTCTGAAATGACGCAGGAAGATTTTATTTTAAAGATTAAAAATAATAAAACTTTTGCAAAAAAATGGGGGGAACTAGGCCCGGTCTACGGCGTCCAGTGGCGCAAATGGCCAGCGTCTGACGGCAGAAAAATTGATCAACTGAAATGGGCAATCGAAAAATTGAAAACAACTCCCGAAAGAAAAAGCATTGTCGTTTCAGCTTGGAATCCCGAATTTTCTTACGAAATGGCCGCTAAAGGAAAATCAATGGTCATCGTCCCCTGCCATATGTTTTATCATTTAAATGTTAATGATGGAAAATTATCGTTACTCATGTACCAAAGAAGCTGCGATATGTTTCTGGGCGTACCGTTCAATATCGCATCTTATGCTTTACTTACAATGATGCTTGCGCAAGTTACCGGTTTCAAACCAGGTGAATTTGTCCACGTTTTAGGCGACGCCCATATCTACAATAATCATTTTAAACAAGTTAAAGAACAAATTAAAAGAAAACCAAAACCTTTCCCTAAGATGGTTATTAATCCTAAAGTGAAAGATATTGATAAGTTTAAATTTGAAGATTTTGAACTTAAAAATTATAAGTTTTATCCCCCGATTAAAGGCGATATTACTTTAGTGGGAGGATTTTGAAAAAAGCAAAAATTTCATTAATTTGCGCTCTGGCAGAAAATCGAGCGATAGGGAAAAACAATTCTTTACTTTGGAATATTCCGGAAGATATGCAGAGATTTAAAAAGCTAACCTCTGGGCATACTGTCGTTATGGGGAAAAGAACTTATAAATCGATTGGAAAACCTTTACCGAATAGAAAAAATATTGTTATTAGTAAAAATAAAGAAAAAATTAAAGGGTGTATTGTCTGTAATTCGATTGATGAGGCAATCTCGAAAGCCAAAGAAATTGAAAACAAAGAAATTTTTGTGATCGGTGGTGGTTCAATTTACGCCCAAATAATCGATTTGGCAGATATATTGCATTTGACTTTAGTTGAAGGAAAGCCAGATGCTGATACTTTCTTTCCAGATTATAAAAAATTTGATAAAATAATCTTTGAGAAACTAGGAATCTCAAATAACGTTAGATATAAGTTTATAGATTTAGAAAGATCAAAATGATATCAAGCCAAGACCCAAAAATTGCGAAATTAATTAAAGCTGAAGAAAAACGCCAAAAAGATTCTATTGAATTAATTCCGTCCGAAAATTATTCAAGTCCGGCTGTCCGCGAAGCGCTTGGCTCAGTCTTAAATAATAAATATTCGGAAGGCTATCCTGGCGCCCGCTATTACGCCGGCCAAATTAATGTTGATCAAATTGAAGAAATTGCAAAATCAAGGGCTTTAAAAATGTTTAAACTTTCTGAAGATTTTTGGCACGCCAATGTTCAGCCTTATTCCGGATCTCCCGCAAATTTAGCGATATATTCTTCTGTTTTAGAACCAGGAGATAAAGTATTGGGAATGAAGTTAGATCAAGGCGGCCATATTACTCACGGATTATCAAATAGCTTTCCTGGAAAAACATATGAATTTTATTTTTATGGTGTTAACGACCAAACCGAAAAACTTGATTACAATGAAATTTTGAAAGTGGCCATAAAAATTAAGCCGAAAATGATTGTTTGCGGGGCAACGGCTTATTCAAGGACTATTGATTTTAAAAAGTTTAGCGAGATTGCAAAAAGGGTTGGCGCATATTTATTAGCCGACATTTCTCATGTTGCCGGATTAATTGTTGGTGGAGCACATCCTTCGCCTTTCCCTTACGCTGATTTTGTTATGACCACAACTCACAAAACTTTGCGTGGGCCACGCGGTGCAATTATTATTTGCAAGAAAGAATTTGCCAAACAAATAGATAAAGCAGTTTTTCCCGGCCTTCAAGGCGGACCACATGAACATCAAATCGCTGCTAAAGCAGTTTGTTTTGCCGAAGCCTTGGACCCAGAATTTAAAGATTATGCCAAACAAATTGTCAAAAATGCTAAAACTTTAGCCCGAGAGCTTTCTGGTCACGGATTTAGAATTGTCTCTGGCGGAACCGACAACCATCTTATGCTTATTGACCTTCGTGTTATGAATATCACCGGTAAAGATGCGCAAAATATGCTAGAGGAAGTAGGTATTGTCGTAAATAAAAATACAATTCCCAATGACCTCCAGCCAGCACTAATTGGTTCAGGCATTCGTATTGGTACGCCGGCTGTCACAACTCGGGGAATGAAAGAAAAAGAGATGAAAGTTATCGCTCAATTGATAACCGATACTTTAATAAAGAAACAATCAAAAGAGAAGATACAAAAAGAAGTTAAAAAACTTGCTAATAAGTTTCAACCTTAAATAAATTGTTGTAAAGCACTCTTTTATCTGATAAAATTGAATTAGGAGTATTTAATGTCAAATGTAGATCACAAAGAACTTGGGAGAATCTTGGATTTATTCAGCTTTAATCGCAAGGTGCCCGGAACGGTTTATTGGCATCCGAAAGGCGCTTTGCTTTATGATTTAATTGTTAACGATCTAAAAAGAGATCTCGCTAAACAAGGATACAAAGATCTTAAAACCGCGCCAATTATTGATTTGGAAACTTTAAAAGCTTCCGGCCATTATGATAATTATCGAGAAAAACTTTTCTTTACCGGCAACGAAAAAGAAATGAAAGAAAATAAAGTCGACTGGTGCCTAAAACCAATGAGTTGTCCTGGCTCTATTAAGATATTTAATGAAGAAATGCATTCCTACAAAGATCTTCCGGTAAAATATTCTGAATTAGGCATAGTTTTCCGCTACGAACAACCCGGAGAAGTAAATGGACTGTTGCGAACTCGGGTAATTTCCCAAGACGATGCTCATGTATATTGCCACGAAGATAAAGTTGAGGAAGAATTGCTCGAACTAATTGATTTTGTCAGAAAACTATATGAAAAATACGGTTTCAAAGAAGTTCGTGTCGAGCTTTCAACAAGACCGGAAAAATCCATCGGCACCGACGAGCAATGGCAAAAGGCAGAAACCGGTTTAGAAACAGCGCTTAAAGATGCAAAAATCGAATATAAAGAAAACAAAGGCGATGGCGCTTTTTACGGGCCAAAAATCGATTTTCATGTAAAAGATAGCCAAGATCGCTCATGGCAAATGGGAACCATTCAGTTAGATTTTTCGACAGCTGAAAGACTAGACGCTAATTATATTGACGAAAAGGGTGAAAAAAAACATCCTGTTTTAATTCATCGAGCAATCTTGGGTTCAGTTGAAAGATTTGTTGCCGTACTTTTAGAATCAACCGGTGGTGCATTACCAGTTTTTGTTTCGCCTATACAAGTTTTGATCCTTCCTGTTTCAGAAAAACATATTGATCACGCCAAGAAAGTTGCGGAAGAATTGAAAAATATTCGTGTCGAGATTGATAAACGAAACGAATCAGTCGGACGAAAAATCCGCGATGCCGAGCTCCAAAAAGTACCATATATAATAGTAGTCGGTAACAAAGAAATTGAATCGGGTAAAATTGCTCTTCGTGAGCGTTCAAAGGGCGATTTAGGTCAAAAAGAACTTTCCGAATTAAAAGAGATGTTGACCCTTCGATAGACTCAGGGTCAATCCTGAGTAAGATCGAAGGATTGACAGAAAAATAAGGTTATTATAAGATAAGACTAACAATAGAATAAGTACAAAATAGGAGGGTTTGTGAATTCGAAATTATTTGTTCTTCGTAACCCGAAATTTTTGAGATTTTTGGCGGGTTTTTTAGTGTTAACTTTAATATCAGCCTTTGGATATCCACAAGTTGTTCATGCCGCAGCGTCGGTTACAGCAGTTTCCGACACAATGAGTAGAATCCAAACTTCGCAATATTCAAGTCACGCGATTAAATTTACCACAGGTAATGCAATTGCGACTACTACTGACACGATCACAATCACTTTTCCTAGTGATTTTGATTTTACCGGTTCAGTTATTACAGATGTTACCTTTACTCATGGCGCTTCGACTGGTGCAGAAACAACTGAAACTTTAGCCTCTGGAGCTTCAGGCACAGCTTGGGGTGCGGCCTTCTCAGGCACATTGAATCGGGTATTTACTTTAACTGCTCCAACTGACGGTCTCGGTAACGCAACAGTTGCAGCAGGTGATAAAATTATCATTTCCTATACCGTCACTGGCAACCACTTCAAAAACGGGACTACAGGAACCACTTATATCACAACAATCGCTCTTAGCGGTTCTGATTGCGGTACGCCATCAGCCTCATATGCCATAACATTGCTTACTTCCGACCAGGTAACTGTTTCAACAACGATTGATCCTTATTTAACTTTAACTCTTACAACGACTTCGGTTTCTCTTACTAAATCAGGCGGCGGCAACCCCAACTACCAATCAGGCGGTACCGGTTATAATCAAGGTACGGCCAATACTTTAGCAGCTGGTACTAATGGCTCCTCTGGCTACACAATCACCTATTACGGCGATACCCTAAAGAGTGGAGGTAATACCATTGACGCCATGGCGACTAAAGCTGCTTCTTCCACTGGTTCGAAACAATTCGGTATTAACTTAAAATTAAATACTACTCCTTCAACTGGAACTGATCCTTCAGGTGGCACAGGCGCTGCTTCAGGAGATTACAATACGCAAAACCAATTTCGATACATAGTAAATACCATAACAACTTTAGCCAGCGCATCGGCGGCATCCGCAACCTCGACTTTTACTGTTACTTACATTGCAAATGTCGACTCCACCACACCTGCGGGTGCTTATTCAACAACAATTACTTATATTTGCACAGGTAATTTTTAACGATGAATAAAAAATCAGGAGAAATATGCTAAAGACTTTAAAAAAGTTATTTATTGGAGTATTTGTATTGGTTGGTTTGATATTAATAAAGCCAGGAGTAGTAAGTGCTGCTGGCCTGACCGCTGTTTCAGATACTATGAGCAGACTACAAGTCTCGCAAAATTCTTCACATCTAATTAAATTCACAACCCAAAATGCCATTCAGACTATTGGTGATACGATTACAATCACTTTTCCTTCTGATTTTAATTTTACAACAAAAACAATTTCTACAGTTTCCTTCACTCATGGTGCCTCAACAGGCCTAGAAAACACAGAACCAATACAAGCAACCGCGGATGGAACTCATTGGGGGGCAGCTTTTTCAAACACCCAAAATAGAGTTTTCACTTTAACTGCTCCAACTGATGGTATTGGCGCCGCTGCCATCGCCGCAACCGATAAATTAATTATTACCTTTGACAGTTCAAATTCCATCAATGGCTCATCGAACATTACTTATACTATAAGTGTTGCAGTCGCTGGCTCGTCTACCGAAAGTGGCTCATTTGCCATTAATTTACTAACGTCTGACCAAATTTCTGTTACCGCTAATGTGGATCCGACAATTACCTTTTCTATGGATCATACCTCAACAGATTTTGGCACAGTTGGTTCAACTTCGGTAAAAACTTCTTCGCCTAATATCACCTTGCAAACTTCGACTAACGCCACTTCAGGTTACAGTATTACAATGCAAGATCAGGGAAGTGGCTCAAACCCAGGCCTTTACAATTCTACCTCCAGCTATCTTCTGGGTTCAGCAGATGCAAGTTATAATAGCACGGCCAATCTTACTAATGTGGCCGGTTACGGGATTCAAGCGGCATCATCAACAGCTACAATTGCTGCCCGATACGATCAAACAAGTAATACCGTTGGTGGATATGCCAGAACCGCTCAGACGCTTGCAAGTTATAACGGCGTCGCCGATTCTCAACAAGTCGTAATTACTTCCAAAGCAAAAGTCTTGGGTTCTGCCCCAGCAGGTTACTACACTGACACGGTTACTGTTATTGCCACCGCAAATTTTTAGGAAAAAATACATGAAAAAAGTAATTTATTTGTTTTTATCTTTGATAATAATGTTCCCTATTTTTCATGTTGCCGCTGCTCCAGAGCAAGGTGCGGGCTTAACAATCTCGCCGCCAATTTCCGAAATAAAACTTGATCCGGGAAAATCTTACCAAGAAACGATTAGAATCAATAATCCTACTAAAGATTTAGTCACCGTTTATCCCGTTGCTAGAAATTTCACTTCATCGGGAGAAACTGGCAGGCCGGCAATTGAGAGCCCGGGAGAAGATGCAACCTTCGGATTAGCTAGTTGGATCTCATTTTCGCAAACTCAAATTGCCTTAACACCTGAACAAGAAATAGAATTTAATTATAAAATTGATGTTCCCACCGATGCTGAGCCGGGAGGTCATTATGCTTCGGTTCTATTCGCTTCACAACCCCCAAAGCCTGACGAAAAATCTACTCAAGTTGCTTTAGCAAGCATGGTCGGCTCATTAATTTTGGGAACTGTCTCAGGAAATATTATTGAAAAAGGTGAAGTTACTGAGTTTTCGTCTAACGGCCATATCTTCCTGAAATCACCGGTAGATTTCACTCTTAGGATAAGAAACACTGGTAATGTTCATTTCTCTCCCCAAGGACAAATTACAGTTTCCTCGTGGGGAAAAACAGTTTCTAATGAAGATATAAATCCTGCCAAAGGAAATATTTTACCAAACTCTATTCGTCGTTTTGATGGCCTAGGATACAAAGGCAAATGGTATTCATTCGGTAAATTCAACGTTAAACTTACGGCGTCTTACGGAGAGAACCAATCTTTAACTGGAAGTTTTAGCTTCTGGATTATTCCTTGGTGGCTAATATCAATAATTGTTATTCTAATTGCACTTATAATCTTTTATATCGTAAAAAACAGAAAGAAAAATAAACCATCCCCTCGACATGTGCTGCCACAAAAACCGCCACAAAAAAAGAAGATAATCTTACAGTAAATATGAAAAAAATAATATTTACCCTAATTTCATTAGTATTCTTATGCTTACCTTTAAAAACTCTTGCTCAGAGTAGTGGTAATGTTAATGTCTCAGCGATAGTTGACTCAAAAGTCTCAAAAGCCGAATCAACAGTCGATACCAGCACAAAAGAAACTTTGGCCGATCCGGCCAGCCATTCCGTTTTATTGACGATAACCGTAAAGGATGCCGACGGAAAGCCCATGCCCAATATTTTAGTAGCTGTTTATTCATCTCGCGGACAGGTAGACATTGTTGAAGCCGTGAGTAAAATCTCTGAAGGCCATGCTCAGGCTGCAGAAATCAGCCAAATACCCGATATTCAGAAAGATAAAACTGACAAAAATGGCCAAGTTCAATTTCGTGTTACTAGTTTTATCCCAGGCGAGGCAATTTTTAACGTTATCGCCGATACCTTAGTAACCTTAGACCCAATTAAAGTTACTTTTGAGCCTCTGCCATTTCCCTCAACCATTACCCTGACCGTCTTAAATCCTTTTACCGGAAAAGACATCACTTTGTATTCTCCCAAAAAACAGGAAAACAGCAATTTAAGCCCTACTCAAGTTGCTGCGGAAAGGTTGGTTAATACCGGCACTAAAATCCAAATTTCGTATTGGTTTCTTTTAATACCAGTTCTAGTTGTTTTACTAATTGTTACATTCATTCTCCTTAATTTTCTTAACTTACGCAAAATGCGCAAAATGGAACAAGAACAAGTTATGCTTTTAAAGAAGATGTTCCCACCTAATTACAATCGCCATACCGAATGAATATAAAAAATAAATACAAAATTATTAGAGGGGCAGATTTTTAATATTAAAAATTACTGTCTTAGTTTGGTGTATATATGAAAAAAATTGATGGAATTTATTCACAAATTAAGAAAACTTTGACCAAGTCAGGAAACAAGAAGAAAATAGCTTGGGGAAGTTTAATTACCGTAGTTTTAGGAATTTTATTTGTGTTTTTATTTAATTTCTCATTTCTGTTTTTTGCTAAAGCGACAATTACGCCGACCGATCAAAATGGAAATTCTAGTGTAAAAGAATATACTAAAGACCAAGATCCTACATTTATATTGGATACTAAAAAATTAGTCAATGATTCGTCAGTAATTGATACCGGACTTTATAAAAATGGTAATCCGGTCGAAACTAAACCGATTGTTTCATCACTTTCTGAAACCGGGAAATTTAAAATTAAGATAGCTCCAGACGCAAAATTTCCTCCCGGTCATTATGAACTTAAAGTTGATGTCAGTTCGCCTAAAAAAGCGCAAACTTTAACCCAAGATTTTACTTGGGGTGTTTTGGTAATGAACTTTAACCAATCTACTTACAAAGTTGGCGAAAACGCGCTGATTGGAGTCGGTGTTTTAGATGATCGCGGAAAAACAGTTTGTGATGCTACAGTAAACTTAACTATTACTGACCCAAAAGGCAACGAAACTTTTCTTATGACCAAGGATAGAACAGTCAGCATCAGTAAAGACTGCATGGATCAGTCGGTGACGAATAATCCGGATTATTTTGCCGAATATATACCCAAAAATATTGGGCAATATAAAGTTCATATTTCGGCAGAAACAAGAAATGGTCCGCGCGAAGGAGAACAGTCGTTTGAAGTAATTACCAATGATGATTTTGTTGTTACAAGGCACGATACATCTATGCGTATTTGGCCAGGATCTTCTTACAATGTGCATATTACAGTTCAAGCTAACAATAATTTTCAGGGTCAAATCGCAGAAGAAGTTCCAGAATCTTTTATGGTTTCTAATATCAATGCTGAGGGAAAATTAGAGAATAACAAAATAATTTGGCCAGCGGATATCGTAGCAGGAAATAATATTGAGTTGTCATATACTTACAAACCACCTTTTGTTAGTCCCGAATTTTATTTACTTCGTCTTGCAATAAGCGATGCTAATAGAAAAGCTTTATTTTCCGAGCCACATCCATGGCAAATTGCCTCTGATTCAGCTTGCACTTCAGCAGCAACCGGTAACTGGGCAGCGATAGCAAGTTGGAACACTCCTTGTAATGTTTCCACCGGTCCGATTGCTGGCGATAGCGTTCAAATCAACAATGCTAATGTAATTACCATACCCACTGGAACAAGAGCGCCAGCGAGCGGCAATGTAACTACCATTTCAATTGTCACAGCTACTACTGCTGTCACTCACGGTATTACCCTCGCCGGTACAGGTCAGTTATTTACAAGCGGAGCTGTGACAATAAATGGCTCAACTTTAGCCGGAAACGGTTCCCTGATTGTCGCAAGCGGTACCGTGACTGTGCCTTCAATAGCTTTTGTGAGCGCTTCGACCGGTCTTGCTCAAGTAACAGTTACGACAGGTATTATTAATATGACGGGAGCGCTTACCAACTCCGGCACTACCGCCGCCAACGCGAGATATGTATCAACCAGTACTTCAAACCTTAATATCGGCGGTAACTTTATGCCCGGAGCTATGACCGGAACAACCGGCGGTACTATTACTTTTAACGGAACCAGTATTACCCAAACTATGGTGGCGGCAACTTTGTATAGAAATGTGATTGTTAACGGTACAAGTAATATCGCCCAAACGCAAGGAGCTACAACCATAAACACTAACCTAACCGTAACTGCTGGGACATTTCAGATGGGTGCCGCCGGAGCTCACACGGTGACGGGAACGACAAGTGTAACGGGAACGCTCAATACCGCCGTAGGAGCAACGGGTAACCGTACTTTTACCGGACTTGTAACTATTAATGCCAATGGTGTTTGGGATCTTAGTAATCAGAATCCTCCCACGCTTTTTAATGGCGGGATTACTAATAACGGAACTACATTTAATAATGGAGCTGGATCGACGACTTTTACCGCTAATCAAACTCTGCAAGGAAGTACTAACTTAACATTTGGAGGCGCATGGATAGTTAATACCGGCGTTACGGTTACAGTTTCCCGAGGAACTTCTGTCGTTGGCGTGACCTTAAATGCGGCAGGAACAGCGAACGGAATAAGTATTGGTAGCGGTATTACCTTAAATAATACTGGCACGACAACCATGAATGCTCCGAGTGCGGCGGTTGCCTCGACTTTAGCAGTTGGAGCTGGGATTTATAATTCAACTTCGATTACTATGAATGGCGGTGGCACATCTGGCTGGAATTCAATTCTTAGTTTAAGCACTGGCACTGTTACTGTTAATGGTGATATTATTTGCAATACTGCCAACACTGCTCAGCAACAAATTACTTTTACTGGCGCAGGAGTGATAAGTCTTAACGGAAACTTTGCCTCTGGTGCTAACGCCTGCACTCTGGCGGGAAGTACCGGCAAAGTTCAAATGACAGCCAGTGCGGCCGATAAAATTTTGGGAGATTATACAACATA
>Ga0334722_10000744_pt1 | contig 45444 bp, 41 predicted proteins | sample C3_bottom_MG_FD_207210 | JGI IMG/M metagenome (GOLD analysis project Ga0334722, IMG submission 207210) | Sediment microbial communities from Yellowstone Lake, YNP, Wyoming, USA - C3_bottom | ecosystem: Environmental > Aquatic > Freshwater > Lake > Sediment | place: USA: Wyoming | collected...
ATCTTGAGATGAGTCCGGAACCCAGGGGAAGCCCGTACAGCATGCCGGCCAGATTAATGCCGGCGGCTCCCCCCAGCAGACTGCCTGGCAGCAAACCGAAGAGTGCGAAGAGGACGGTGCCTGCGCCCGCTCCGATGTAAGTTGCTGTTTTTGAGATTGAGCTTTTCATGGTTGTATTCTCCCTTTGTGTTTGATCTTGCCAGGGTAATTGCATCAAGCGTGCCAAGTTATAATATGTTGAATTTCCGAAGATGTGCCATGGAAGAGCTTTGGCATGAATGAGAAAAAGGCGATTCTATTTTTCTATTTGCAAAGAAACGCTATGGAGATCAGAAGCGACCTCATACTCTTAAACAGTGTTATGCCATGCCATCGAAATTTAATGTTGTTAGCCGTATATGTCCGGATGATCATCAATATAAATTTAGTTGACACTAAGAACCAGTAGTAATTATAATAGGCCACGTGTTGCCGTTCTGCCTCGAATCTCGCGTTCAGGTTAACGAAGCCACCATGATGAAAAAAAATATATTACTTATTACCGCATTGTTATCATTCGCATTCGCGCACACGGCTGTTGCTGTGGAATATCGGTCCATCACCGGCAAGGTGCTTGATGAAGTGACGAAGAAGGGCGTACCTGGCGTCGAAGTGGTCGCAGAGCTCGGGAGCTGGGATTTTCGCGCGATGACCAATGATCAGGGCGTCTTTGTCCTGGAGAATCTCCCGCCCGAGACCTACATCCTTAAATTTTCCAAGGAAAACTCCCTTTATGTAGGCCCCGACCATTCCCCGTTGAAGGTTGTGGTGCCGAAAAAGAAAAATATAAAAAAAATCAGGTATGTTTTAAAACACGGAGCATCTGTTTCCGGGACGGTAGTAGCCGCTGACGGTGTAACGCCCCTGCCGAATGTACCCGTGGATATTTATCAGCTGGATTTCTGGAAGACCCTTGAAACCAAATGGTCCGGCGAGGTCACCGACAGCGAGGGGAAGTTCTCCTTTTACGGCCTTCCCGCGCCGAACAGCGCGGTCGTTGTCATCGATTACCCCGGCCATGCCAGTATCAAGCAGGTCGTCAAACTTGCCAAGAACAAGGCGATCAGCGATCTCAAGTTCATCATGTCGTGGGATGATATAACCGGGGTCAATGGTTTTGTCAGGACAGCGCAGAAGACCAGGCCTGTCCCGAATATCGAAGTGGAATTGCGGGACCACCTTGGAAATATTGTGGGAAGCGCGTTGACCGATGCCACGGGAAAGTATTCGATCCTGGGCGTAAAGCCCGGAAGTTACCAGGCAGGCGCTTTTATGCCAGGGGTCACCTCGATCCTGAAAACCGTGATGATCGATCCCGGAAAATCATCGGACGTGAACTTCGATTTTGACAGATGATGCTCGACGCGTCTGCTACGGATCGTTGTTTCGAAATAAATATACAAAGGGAACATGTATATAAAACAGAAAGGAGTTTCTATGAGAGTGTTGTTGATGGCAGCATTGTGCGTTGTTCTGGCCGTGGGGCAGGTTGGTGCGGCGGAGAAGTCGGGTGGAAAGTCATCTGAAGTAAAAGCGCCGGAAGCAAAGGCAGCCGAGGTAAAAGCGCCTGAAGCGAAAACAGCGGAGGTAAAAGCGCCCGATGCAAAAGCGGATGAGCTGAAGACGCAGAAAGACAAGGTCAGCTACAGCCTGGGTCTGGATTTGGGCGGCAAAATGAAGAACCAGATGAAGAGCCAGTCGATCGAAGTGGACCCGGAACTATTTTCAAAGGGCATCCGGGACGCGCTTTCCGAGGCCAAGCCGCTTATGAACGATCAAGAGGTGCAGGCAACCATGGAGACGTTCCAAAAGGACCTCGCTACCAGACAGGTAGAACGTGACAAGGTTCTTGGCGAAAAGAACAAAAAAGAAGGCGAAGCCTTCCTGGCCGCGAACAAGAAAAAGGACGGCGTGAAGGTCCTGCCGAGCGGCCTGCAGTATAAGGTCCTTAATGAAGGCAAGGGCAAAATGCCCAAAGCAACCGACAAGGTCACGGTGAATTATCGCGGTACCCTTGTTGACGGCACGGAGTTCGACAGCTCCTATAAACGCGGTCAACCCGCCAGCTTTCAGGTAAGCGGTGTGATACCCGGATGGATCGAGGCGCTGCAGCTCATGAAAGAAGGATCAAAATGGCAGCTGGTCATCCCCTCGAACCTTGCATATGGTGAACGCGGAACACAGGGCGGTCCCATCGGTCCGAATGCGGTCCTGATATTTGAAGTGGAATTAATGTCCATTAAAGACGTGAAAGACAAATAGTCTGACATCGTGTAAAAGTTTGACAGGGTTGCTCACCGGTGGTATCACCCGCGACCCTTATAAAGATCTCATGGTATTACCCCAAGACCGCTGGTCTGTCTTGGGGTTTTTTATTGCTCATAGCCAGGTTGAGCAAAATGGATGCAGGTATCCGGGTATTGGAACAGCGTACGTCAACCAGATTTGCTACAATAAATACCATGCTCACGGGAGAACACTCCTCTCCGGCCGGGGAAGGTGCAAGATGAACAATGAGAACAGGATCGCTGAAACGGACAGCATAATCGGACGGTCGGACCTCTCAAACGACCTTTATCATCAAATGTTCCAGCGGTCGCCTGATGGCATCGTGGCCACGGACCAGACGGGGACGGTTGTCTTTGCGAACGACGCGGCTGCAACTATGCTCGGCTATACCGCTCAAGAACTGCTCAGGTTGAAGATAGATAATATAGAAGTCAACGACAATGAAAAATTCGAGCGGCGTTCCACGGACCTGCTCACCGAAGGACGGATGCGTTTCGAAACGCTCCTTCGGAAGAAAGATGGATCGTATGTTGATGCGGAAATAGTCCAGGGACTGTTTGAACACAAAGGAAGTTCGCTTGTTTACAGCTACTGGAGGGACATCTCAGGGCGGCGGAGGGTGGAAAAATCTCTTCGCGAAAGTCAGGCGCGCTTTCAGGCTATCTTTGAACAGAGCCATGACGGCATTTCCGTGGCCGACTTCAGCGGTCGGTACGTCATGGTCAACATCGCGTTTTGCATCATGACCGGCTATCGTGAGGATGAACTGCTGATGATGAACGTGAGCGACCTGATCCCCGGGAACGTTCTACCGGAGCTGTTCACGCAGGTAACCCGGCAAAAGCAGGCGGGAAGGCAGGAGGTGGACCTTCGCCGCAAGGACGGCAGTATATTCACCACGCTGATCTCGGGAGCTGTTCTGCAGATCGGCGAGAATCAGTATGTTCATGGCATAGTACAGGACATTTCAGCGCAAAAACGAACGCAGGATGATCTCCGGGTGTCCGAGGACAAATATCGCGAACTCGTGGATTCGGCAAACTCGATCATTTTGACATTCGATGCCGCGGGAACAATTACCTATCTGAACGATTACTGCGAGCGTTTTTTCGGCTATGCGAAAGAAGAGCTCCTGGGTAGGAATGTGGTCGGCACGATCGTGCCGGAGACGGAATCGTCAGGTCGTGACCTGGTGAACCTGCTGGCGGCGATCTGCGCCGACCCCGACCGGTTCAAGGACAATGAGAATGAGAACATCACCCGGGACGGCAGCAGGGTCTGGGTCCGCTGGACAAACCGGGCTATCAAGGGCAGAGAAGGCGTTTTGAACGGTGTTCTGTCCATCGGCCATGACATCACCGCCAGAAAAAAAGCTGAAACCTCGCTCCGGGAGAGCGAGGAGCGGTTCAGGACCCTGGCGCAGGCAAGCTTCGAGGGTATTGTTATCAGTCAGCAGGGTGTTATCCGGGATTGCAACGATCAACTGGGCAGAATGCTCGGCTACCGGAGGGAAGAGCTCATTAACATTCCGATCTGTGATCTGGTGCCGGAGGATTTCCGCGACGAGGTTATGGAAAAAATACGCATGAATGATGAGAACATCATTCAACACGACCTTCTCTGCAAGGATGGCAGCCGCCGGAGAATTGAAGCGCACGGAAAGTCGATGACCTATCAGGGTGAAGAGTCCCGCATCACCGCCATACAGGACATCACCGATCGCAAAAGAACGGAGCGTGAGTTAGAACGCTATCGGCAGAATCTTGAGGATCTGGTCAATCGAAGGACTGCGGACCTGAATGAGACCATCGGGAACATGATGCAGGAGAGCAGGGCGCGCGAGGCCGCAGAATCGGACCTAAAGAGCACCCGGCTGTTTCTGGCGAACACCCTGGACAGCATTCTGGACCCGATCATGGTCCTGGACCGGAACCAGTGCATCCTGATGGTGAATCAGGCATTCAAAACAGTGTTCATGGGAGGGCGGGAGGCTCATCTTGGCGCCTTGACCTGCTACAAGGTCCTCTATAACCGGACGGAGCCATGCCAACCGTGCTTTTCAAAAACCGCTCAGGAAGCAGGTGCGATGGCGACCAGCATGGTGCCCTATGGTGATGCTCCCGAATCAATGAAATTATACGATGTCCATGTTTTCCCGTTTTTTACCACGGAAGGGAGGGCCATCGGAAGCGTTCATCATCTGCGCGATGTCACCGCGCGCAGGAAAGCGGAGGAGCGTATTGTGAAATATCAGCAGCGTCTCCGCTCGTTCGCCCATCAGCTGATGATGACGGAAGGGCGGGAGCGAAGGAAAATAGCCCAGGAGCTTCACGACGGATTTCCGCAAAAGCTTGTGCTCAGCAAGTTATTCCTGCAGGAGCTCCAGAGCAAACTGACCGTCAGGGAGGGGGACGCCCTGAAGTTCGCACGGATTTACGAGCTGTATGACGAAATGACCCATGAGGTTCGGTCCCTTACCTATCAACTTGCGCCCCCGGTGCTGTACGAGGTCGGTTTGGAGCCGGCACTGGAACGGCTGCTTAAAAATCTGTTGTCCGGCAGGGAGATCAGATGGGTGTTCGAGAATATGCGGAACAACCCGCCGCTCCAGGGGGAGATCGCCACCGTTTTGTACTCCATGATCCGCGAATTGATCATGAATGTCATAAAGTATGCTGAAGCGCGCCGCCTCAACGTGGCTATTACAGAAGTTGAGGGGAGGATATATGCCGTGGTGCAGGATGACGGTATCGGGATGGCGGCCGGTGTTGAACGCCAGAAGGAAAAGAGATCCGAGATGAGCGGGTTCGGCATTTTCAGCATCCGTGAGCGGCTTCGGTATCTGAACGGACGCTTGCATATTGAGCCAGGATTGGAAAACGGAACCCAGGTGCGGATCGAGATCCCCCTGGAGCAGGATCGCAGGCAGCGTGATCTCGACACGGGCTTCTCCGCATGAACTCCGATCATGTGCTACAATGAACTAACCATCACGGAAAAGGAAACAACATGTATAGTATGATCATTGCCGACGACCACGCACTGTTTCGCGAGGGTCTCAAAACACTTCTCTTAACGGACAAACGGTTCCAGGTCACGGGGGAGGCCGAAGACGGCGAGCAGGCGCTGGAACTGATCCTGAAAAACAAGCCGGAAGTCGCTGTTCTCGATGTCGCGCTCCCCAAAATGAGCGGTATTACCGTGGTGCAGAACGTATCCGCCCGGAAGTTAAGCACCCGGTGCATCATGCTGACCATGCACGAGGAGCCGGAGATCGCATTAAGCGCTCTGAGCGCCGGGGCACAGGGATACATTCTTAAAGGCCACACGTTCGACGAACTGAAGATCGCGGTGGAACAGGTCTTGAGCGGAAAGAAATTTATCAGCCCGAAGATCGCCGGGATGGTTTTTGACGCTGCAACACGCCAAAAGGACCAGCGTCGACTTACCAAGCGGGAGCGTGAAATTCTTGAGCTTGTTTCTCAGGGAATCTCGAACGTTAAAATCGCTGAATTGCTGCATATCAGCGAAAAGACCGTCTCCACGCATAAGACACGCGTTATGGCAAAGCTCGACATTCACTCCACTCCGGAACTGGTCAGATATATGTTGATGAGCAGCAGGACCTCCTCACTTTAGTTCAGCCGATCCTCCGGCCCAGCGCCCCCCTCCCTGAATACGTAATACTATCGCAGTATGTTTAAACATAAATCATTTATCGTGCCAGATCCTGCTCTCTACCCTGAAAATACCCTGCATAAATATCCTACCACTGCTGCTGTCTTTTGCCGATGTCCATAGGAAAACCTTCTGCTACTTTGTATCGTAGAGGTGAGTAGTATTTCGAAGTAGTCGGCTCGAATGAACAAAAATGAGAAAGGAGCGCTGAGATGTCGAAGACCCTCATGGTAGTGGATGATTCCTTTTCGATGCGGCTTTTATCATCATTTACGCTCAAGGATGCCGGATATGATGTGATCGAGGCCTCAAGCGGCAGTGAAGCGCTTGAAAAACTGAGCAGCGTAAAAGTGGATATGGTCATCAGCGACTTCAATATGCCTGGAATGAACGGTATTGAATTTATCAGACGATGCCGGTCGCTGGAAGCGTTCAAATTCACACCGATCGTTATGTTAACCACGGATTACGATGAGACGCTGAAGCAGGAATGCAGAAATGTCGGGGCCAGCGGGTGGCTGGTGAAACCGTTTAATCCGGTTCTGCTTCTGGAAACGGTTAAAAAATTTATCCACTGATCATAGATGGCGACCGGGGGCACGGAACCTGTCTTGAGGCGTTGAGTTCCGGCCCCATCGAGGGAATACGTATGAAGAACTATATGTGGGTCTATAATATCCGGTGCGACATCAAGGATGGAAAGGCCGAGCTGATCAGCGAAGATGCGGTCAAAAAAAAATGCAATGGCGCGTGTTATGCCTGCGCCGCATTTCTCGGGGTCGATCCGAAGGACGTTGGTGAGCCTTTTTACTGCGCATGCTGTGATCCGGAGCGCATGAACAAATTAGCGGCGTAAGCAGGTATCGTTCAGGAAAGAGCATGATCACGATAGGAGTGCAGACCATGACCAACTGCGCATATTTGACCGACAGCTCTATTCTTAGTTGTCACGCCAACCTGAAGCTTTATGTGCCGAGCTTGTCCGAACTTGACCACTTTTGTACAAATAGTGAACATGCAACATGCCCCTTATTTCACTGCAAAACCACCGGAGTGGTGTCCAACACTAAGCGTGCCGACGCCACGGGTATCCTGATAAACGACGAAGAAAGCATCCCGAGATAGTATTTCATCTGAAATATAGCAGGATAAAAATCAGCTCCATTGCTTTTATTGATACACAAGGAGGTTTACGATGCTGAAAACCGTGACAGTTTCTGCGAAGGTCAAACTCGGATTTGCGCTCATGCTGGCGGTTTCCGCTGTCCTGGCGTTTCTGGCATTCAGGAATATGGATATGATCGGCGATCGCGTTGAAAAAGCCGATGACGCAAATCGCATCGTCAAGCAAATGCTTGAAGCGCGAAGACACGAAAAAAACTATCTGCTCCGGGGCGGAAAAGAATATGTGGATAAAGTAAAGATCGAGATCGAGGGGATTAAAAAGCAGGCTGAGGAAACAAAGGCAAAGTTCAAAAAAGTGGAGAACAAGAAACTCATGGATGCTGTTCTTGTCGGCATTTCAAAATACGAAAAAGAATTTGCGGACATGGTTCAGATTATGGACAAACGAAAAGCTGCTGGCCAGAAGACGTTTCTGATCGACCTGCACCAAAAGGACGCGGACCTTGAAAATGCCGATAAGGAAATGGTAGCCGCGGCACGGGCGGTGCAGGAGTCGGCTCAAGATGCGCGTAAGGACCAGAAAGACGAGATGGCACAGTCCATGCGGAGCGGCAAAAGAAACCTGCTCCTCGGACTGGTTGTGGCGCTGGCGGTCGCGATCGTGCTCGGCCTGCTTATTACCCGGGGAATCAACCGCGTTCTCCTGGATGTGAGCACCGGAGCCGAATCCGTGTCGTCGGCTAGCATGCAGGTGAGCTCGGGTGCGGAGCAGCTGTCGCAGGGTGCGACCGAGCAGGCGTCGTCCGTGGAGGAAGCCTCTTCATCGGTAGAAGAGATGAGCGCTGCGATCAAGCAGAACTCGGATAATGCGCAGCAGACCGAAAAGATCGCGCTTAAGAGCGCCCAGGACGCAACCGAGAGCGGCAAGGCGGTGTCCGAATCCGTGGTCGCCATGAAGAAGATCGCGGAAAAGATCGCGATCATCGGAGAGATCGCGCGCCAGACGAACCTGCTCGCCTTGAACGCCGCCATCGAGGCGGCCCGGGCCGGGGAGCACGGCAAGGGATTTGCCGTGGTCGCCTCGGAAGTGAGAAAACTGGCGGAGCGGAGCCAGAGCGCAGCCATAGAGATCAACCATTTGTCGATCTCGAGCGTAAGCGTTGCGGAGCAGGCGGGAGGGATGCTCGCCCGGCTGGTGCCGGACATCCAGAGGACCGCGGAACTGGTGCAGGAAATCAGCGCCGCTTCCCGTGAGCAGAGCACCGGGGTGGACCAGATCAACAGCGCAATCCAGCAGCTGAACACGGTGGTGCAGCAGAACGCGAGCGCTGCCGAAGAAATGGCTTCGACGTCCGAGGAGATGTCGTCCCAGGCCGACATCCTGAAGGAGTCCATCGCCCGCCTGATCGGCGTACAGGGAACACCGCAGGTTATTGCCAAACAAGCGGTGAAGCAGCCTGTTCGTCATCAGTGGACGTCCCTGCCGAAGGATCATCATGCACGCAAGGGAAATGGCCATGACGATTACGGGGGGAAAGCGGTTCTCCCGGCCGGGGTCGCTCTGGATCTGGGCCACCCTGATAAACACAACGGCGACGGCAGGGACGCCGAGTTTACGACCTATTGATCCGATCAACGACCTTGTCGCTTGAAACAAAAGGAGATGTCCATGAGCATATCAGGAATTACAACCGCGACTCAATATCTGACCTATACCCTGGGCAGCGAGACCTTTGCCCTGGACATTGTAAATGTGCGCGAGGTGCTGGATTACCCGAACGTGACCTTGGTGCCGAACATGCCGGACTATGTGCTGGGCGTGATCAATCTTCGGGGAAGCGTTGTTCCGGTGGTGGATCTGCGGACGCGGTTTAACATGCCGCGGAACGATAAGACACTGAACTCCTGCGTAATCATCTCCGAGGTGCATGTGGATGGGGAAACTGCGATATTGGGCGCCCTGGCTGATTCTGTGCAAGAGGTGGTGGACCTGGAGCCGAACCAGATCGAAGCTGCGCCGAAGATCGGAACGAGGCTCAGGAATGATTTCATCCGCGGGATGGGAAAGCATAATGACCGGTTCATCATTATCCTGGATTTCGACCGGGTATTTTCAGCGTCAGATGTGACGCTTGCCGGATCGTTGGCTGCCGAGTCCGGGATATCGCCGATAGTTCAGAGCGCTGCATAACATTGAAAACCAGAAAGGACCAGGTATGAACATGCGAACGATGAGCATCGGGCAAAAGATACTGGCGGGGTTCGGTGCAATTCTTCTGATGCTGGCGGCTGTGGCATGGTGGGCGATCTACGGCATCAGTACCATTGTCAAAGAAGGTCTGGAAGTATCAGGCGGAACCAGATTGCGGGCGGAGCTGCTGCAGCGTGAAGTAGACCACCTGAAGTGGGCACAGAAGGTCGGACGATTCGTGAGCAATGATTCCCTGCGCGATCTTGACGTTCAGCTTGATCCGACACAGTGCGGTTTTGGAAAATGGTATTACGGCGCGGGGAGAAAAGAGGCTGAGGCGATGGCGCCGGTGCTCCATGAACATCTGCAGGCGATCGAGGCGCCGCATAGAAATCTGCATGCGACTGCAGGGAAAATCGTTGCGCTTACCCGGGAAGGAAAACGGGCATCGGCGCATGCTGTTTACGAAACGGAAACGCTCGCCAACCTTGTCCAGGTACAGGAACACCTGGTCAAAATGGCGGATCTTTCCAAGGAACGGATCCTTTCGGAAGATGTCATGTTGGGAGACGCGGTAAACAAACGCGCCGCTATTGTTTCGGTAAGTATTCTTGCTATCCTGATGGGGGTGTCGTTTGGATTCCTTATCATGCGCAGCATTGCTAAAGCGCTTGGTAACATACGCGCAGCAACCGAATCCGTGTCGTCGGCCAGCATGCAGGTGAGCTCGGGTGCGGAGCAGCTGTCGCAGGGTGCGACCGAGCAGGCGTCGTCCGTGGAGGAAGCCTCTTCATCGGTAGAAGAGATGAGCGCTGCGATCAAGCAGAACTCGGATAATGCGCAGCAGACCGAAAAGATCGCGCTTAAGAGCGCCCAGGACGCAACCGAGAGCGGCAAGGCGGTGTCCGAATCCGTGGTCGCCATGAAGAAGATCGCGGAAAAGATCGCGATCATCGGAGAGATCGCGCGCCAGACGAACCTGCTCGCCTTGAACGCCGCCATCGAGGCGGCCCGGGCCGGGGAGCACGGCAAGGGATTTGCCGTGGTCGCCTCGGAAGTGAGAAAACTGGCGGAGCGGAGCCAGAGCGCAGCCATAGAGATCAACCATTTGTCGATCTCGAGCGTAAGCGTTGCGGAGCAGGCGGGAGGGATGCTCGCCCGGCTGGTGCCGGACATCCAGAGGACCGCGGAACTGGTGCAGGAAATCAGCGCCGCTTCCCGTGAGCAGAGCACCGGGGTGGACCAGATCAACAGCGCAATCCAGCAGCTGAACACGGTGGTGCAGCAGAACGCGAGCGCTGCCGAAGAAATGGCTTCGACGTCCGAGGAGATGTCGTCCCAGGCCGACATCCTGAAGGAGTCCATCGCCCGCCTGATCGGCGTACAGGGAACACCGCAGGTTATTGCCAAACAAGCGGTGAAGCAGCCTGTTCGTCATCAGTGGACGTCCCTGCCGAAGGATCATCATGCACGCAAGGGAAATGGCCATGACGATTACGGGGGGAAAGCGGTTCTCCCGGCCGGGGTCGCTCTGGATCTGGGCCACCCTGATAAACACAACGGCGACGGCAGGGACGCCGAGTTTACGACCTATTGATCTGAACATGAAGAGCAGGAAAATCACTCCATCATTGATCGGGAGGTAGTTATGAGCTGTTTATTTCTTACGACGAACAAATGCTCCGAGTGTTCCGCGGTTAACATCGCGTATCTGCCCAGCATGTCTGAACTAAGTGAATACTGTATGACCTCATCACACAAGAAGTGTCCCTTTTATTGCGCTAAGGAGACCAACGGTTCGTTTGATCTGACGGACCTGCATCTTTGGCGGCTGGGCAATGTTCACTGACACGACACGGATGACCCATGCATGCTTACGACACGCAGAAAGGGAAATGCGTCAGCATCACCTCAGGTGAAATTCACGTGACCCGGGAGAACTGCGTTATTATTTCCACGGTTCTCGGTTCCTGTGTCTCCGCGTGTCTCTTTGATCCGGTAACCGGCATCGCGGGAATGAATCACTTTATGCTCAGCAACCACCGGTATACCAATAAAATGCCGCTTTGCCTTACGGAGGCGGGTAGATACGGGGTCTTTGCCATGGAAATACTGATCAACGAGATGCTGAAGCAGGGGGCTCTTCGGAAAAACCTTGTTGCCAAAGCATTTGGAGGAGGTTCAATAATGAGAACAGGCGAGAGGAACGACAACTTCTTCTGCGTTGGTGATGTTAACGCTAAGTTCATTCTGGAATTTCTTGATACCGAGCGGATTCACCTGGCAGCGCATGATCTTGGGGGAGACACCGGCAGGGTAGTTCACTTTAATACCAGGACCTATGCTGCGAGTGTAAAGAAGATACAGCAAACAGACAGCCACGAGGTTGTCAGCAAGGAGTGGTCGCTCTGGAAGTCCCAGGTCGAGGCGCACCTGTACGAAAAAAATCGCATTGATCTCTGGCGTGCGTGAATCACCCGGAGGCGCGGCATGGCGAACGATATTCATCATATTCTGATAGCCGGAGATGCGGCTTGTGACGCCGGTACGGTCTGCGGCATTCTTAAAAAATACCCCGCGCAATATGACGTGGAATTTGCTGACGAGATCGACGAGGCGTTGCGCTGGAACGCGGATCGGGCGTTTGACCTGTTCTTTCTGGATTCGGCCAGGCTGCCGGGCGCATCGCGTGATGTTCTGGCGAACATTCTTGATCAGGGAATACGTGCGCCGGGTGTGGTGGCGCTTGAAGTGGCTGATGACGATTCCGGAGCAGCTTTCTTATATGACGGCGCCTGCTATTACTTTGTCCATAATCATGTTGAACCGCAACTCCTTCACAAGGCCATTCATTTTCTTATTGCCCGCAGAAAGCTGACCAATGCGCTTGCTGTCAGCGATACCCGATATGGGCTTCTCCTTAATTCCATCACGGATTATACCTACCAGGTAAAGTACGATGACGAAAATCGGATTACGTCGTTTCACAATGCAGGTTGCGAGGCGGTGACCGGATATACACCGGATGACTATGGCCGCGATCCCCATCTGTGGTACCGGATGATCCATGCTGATGATAGGCAGGAGGTTGTCCGTATGACCACCCAGGTGTTCTCCCATCCCTCGCCGCCACCGCTGGAGCACCGCATCATCCATAAAGATGGCAGCCTGCGCTGGATCAGGAATACCCTGTTGCCGAGATATGATTATCTGGGCCGATTGTTCGGGTATGACGGGCTGGTCTCTGATATCACCGAGAGAAAAAATGCGGAAATGGCCCTTCGGGAAAGCGAGGAACGTTATCGCCTGATGACGGAAAATGCGCTTGATATCATTTCTCGCCTCAGTGTCGACGGCTCTATCCTGTATATTTCTCCGGCCTGTCGCAGCCTTTTGGGGTATGATCCCCGGGAGGTGATTGGCCGCCCTGCCAGAGATTTTCTGTTGGACGAGGAAGCGGAGAACATACGGACAAAGGTCCGTGAGGCGGTAAAAGCGAAGCGGGAAGGGTACTCATTTCAACATCGTCTGGCCAGAAAAGGAGGCGGTTCGATCTGGATGGAGACCATGGGCCGGTTGATCTACAGCAGGGAGGGAGACCCCGTCGAGTCCCAGTGTGTTTCCCGGGACATCACCTACCGAAAACAAACAGAAGAGATCCTTCACTATCAAAAAGCGCTTCTGGAGGCGCAGAGCGAAGTATCACTGGACGGCAAACTGGTCGTCTCTCCCGAAGGGGCGCTGCTGTATCACAACCGGCGTTTTTGCCAGATTTGGGGGGTCGCCCCTGACGTGCTGACGTCGAGTTCGGCGGAAGAAATCTTCCAGTTGATGTTAAAGAAAGTCGCTGATAAGGATGCGTTCCAGGAAAGCCTGCGCACGCTCAGTGCTCATCCCGGGAATAAACTGAGCGATGAGATCAAGCTGTTGGATGGCCGCGTCTTTGATCGCTTTACTACTCAGATCGCGGGGAGCGATGGCCAGCTCTATGGCCGTATCTGGTTCTATCGTGATATTACGGAACGTAAAAACCTCGAGGAACAGCTGCGGCAGACCCAGAAAATGGAGTGCATCGGCCAGCTGGCTTCCGGCGTTGCTCATGATTTTAATAATGTCATCACCGCGATCATCGGGTTTGCAAGCCTGATAGCAATGAAAGCCCAGGACGCCGACCAGGTGAGAACTATTGCGTGTGAGATCAACGGGTGCTGTGAGCGCGCGGCGGACCTGGTTCGGAGCTTGTCGACATTCAGCAGAAAACAGGAATTACTGCCCCAGTTGACCGATCTGAACGAGGTCCTGAACCGTGACGATACGTTGCTACGCAGGTTGATAGGAAATAGTGTGCGCATGAACACCGAGCTGGCGCGGGAAAAGCTGATTATTAAAGCGGACCGCACCCAGATCGACCAGGTGATCATGAATCTGGTGGCTAATGCACGGGATGCCATGCCTGACGGAGGCAGTTTGACGGTCGGAACAGGCAGGTTCGACGCCCGGGAAGAAGATGTGCAGTCCGGCCTGGTGGCGAAGGCCGGGCAATACATACTGCTCACGGTCCAGGATACCGGAACAGGAATGGATGAGACCATAAAGCAGAAAATCTTTGAGCCTTTTTTTACGACCAAGGAAACGGGAAAAGGAACCGGTCTGGGCCTGTCGATAGTATATGGTATTGTGAAGCAGCATAACGGAGCGATCAAGGTGCGCAGTGAATTGGGGAAAGGGACGCAATTCACCCTGTACCTGCCGATGGCAGCAGCATAATGCAGCTATTTGTGCATTTTTATTCTGGTTTAGTCTTTGTTGATATTATTTCGGATTTGTACGTATGCTCGCCTTGCCATTTTGCTATATGTAAGCTAAAATCCTTAGCAGGCGTACCGTTAATCGATGAGGTTAAGGTGTAGTACACAGGTCAAGCCGTTCGAAGATGAGTGATGCAGACGATTTTGAAAGGGTAGTGAGCAGAGAGGATGGGCACATGAGTAGATCGTCAAGAACCGTATTGATCGTAGATGGAAACGCATCCATGCGGTATTACCATGGCTTAATGCTGATGCGGCTGCACTATGTGGTTTTGACCGCCGACAATCCCGAGGAAGCCCTGATGAATATGGAACGAACGGTCCCGTCGATCGTTCTCACGTCGTCTTCTTTTTCGGAAACGCACGGCAGGGACCTGCTGACGGCAATACGGGGAAGCGACCGCTTCGGGTCAGTTCCCGTGATCGCTCTTTCCGATTCAGAGGATGCACAGACTCGTGCGTCCTGCATGAAGAGCGGGTATGCTGCATGCATTGCAAAGCCGGCGGATCCCCATCAGCTCTACAGCGCGATCCAATCTGTTACGGAAAACACTCCGCGAGCTCATATCCGGCTCAATGTATCACTGAAAGCCCTGGTAGGAAACGGGAATGAAACAAACGAGGAGAAAAAATACGAATATACCTCGATGATCTCAGAAGGCGGGATGTATGTGCAGACGTATTCTCCGCCGCCGAAACACACGCAAACACCCGTCAGGATTTTTTTGTCCGACCGTGAGATACGTACAAAGGCGGAGGTGCTGTACAGCAGTACGCTCGAGCCGAAAATATTCAAAGATCCGGGGATGGGATTGAAGTTCATCGATATTTCGGATGCTGATCGTACCTATTTGCGGAGCTTTATCAGCGATCAGCTGGTCCGCGATATTTTGCCGGAGCATAGCAGGGTAGCATAATGTGGCGTATGTGATGATCTAGGAAATGACAAAAAAGGACCAGGGGAACTTCCCCGGTCCTTTTTACAATCTGCTGGTTTCTCACTCCAATAAATTAAATCTGGTCTACGTCAACTACGAGCTTGATCTTCTGGCCGGCCCGCACGGTTTTTCCGATGCTCCGATTCCATTCCCGTATGTCAGCGACAGACACATTGTGTTTTTGTGCGATCTTCGACAGGGTTTCCCCCCTGCGTACACGGTAGAGGATCTGCTGCTGTTTACTGCCGGTTTGTTCCGGCGCAACGAAGCTCACGTTGCTTGCTTTGGCATTCATGTCGACCGGAATAAGGATGTGTTTCCCTGGCGTAATCCTGCTTTTTCTGAGTCCGTTGATGTCGCGGATGGCATCGGGCGTCGTGTTATACTGTTTCGCAAGCAAGGCAAGCGTTTCTCCGCGCTTTACCTCATGCCGTTCCCACTTGATCTTCTGCTCGGGTGGTATGGCGGCATAGTTCGCGAGGAAAACATCTTTTTTCCCTAAGGGAATCCTGAGTACGTAGCTGCTGAACTGGGGAGGGGTCACCCACCGTCTGATGGCCGGATTCAGCTCCTTGATCTCTTCATAGGTGCAGTTGGCACAGCGCGCGATCATACGGAGGTCGGTGCTTTCCTCAATAACGACTTCGTCAAATTTGTACGGCTCGACCTCATTGATCGTGAAGCCATAGGCCGAGGGATTCTTGGCGATGATTGTGGCGGCCATGTACTTGGGGACATAGTTCTTGGTCTCTTTCCGGATGTAGCGGGAGGCTTTCAAATCCCAGAAATCCTCGGAACGTGTCCGGAGAACGGCGCGCTGTACTTTGCCGGCGCCGGCATTATAGGACGCCAGCGCCAGGGACCAGGAGCCGAAAAGGTTATGAAGGTCTTTGAAATGCTCAGCCGCCGCCTGGGTCGATTTGATGGGATCCTTGCGTTCGTCGATCCACCAGTCAATTTTAAGACCGTACAACTTGCCTGTGGCAGGCATGAACTGCCACGGACCAACGGCCCGGGCCCAGGACACGGCATACGGATTGAAACCGCTTTCGATCATGGCGACATAGACCAGGTCCTCGGGCATGTTCTTCTCCCGGAAAATGTCCTTCATAACAGGAATATATCGCGCGGAACGATCGAGCCATTTCTGGAAGACATCCCTGCCGCGTGTCTTGAAATATTCCAGGTGGTTTTCCACGCTGTCATTTAAGATCATCGGGATGTGATAGGATTTTTCTTCAGACATTGCTTCGTCGACAACTTCGTCTAATTGAGCCACGTCTTCTTTCGGCGGCTTGCACTCGGAAGGAACGCTGGACAGATCCGGGGTTTCAGGAGAAAAAGTTTGTGCGTTCCCGTTCACCGGCACCAATCCGGCAACAAGCAGAACAACAAAAGTCGTCAAAGTAATTCTAAGAAACATTGATACTCCTTTGTCTTTTAAAATAACGTATTCATACATTTTTGTCAAGAAAGATGCGTGATACAACAGCTGTTTTAGCCGTCAAGATCGTGTTTCGTGGGCTTCCGAATGTCTGGTCATGCATGCATCGATCAATTCGGAGTGTCCGCGCCCTTGTAATTCCCTGAGTTGTTCTGTATTATGCAGGACATGCTATCATCTTATCTGGATGAAATATTCTCCTCTGTTCAGGGCGAAGGACCATGGATCGGAGAACGTCAGATTTTTGTCCGTTTTCTCGGATGTGATCTCCACTGCCGCTATTGCGATACCCCTGCAGCGATCAATTCCGAAATGCGAGTCACCGGGGGGTGCCGTGCACAGCGTTCCCTTGATTCCTTTGACCATGAAATAATTCCCAATCCGCTGACCGCATCTGTCCTGACCGAGCGTTGTCTGCGGCTGGCTATCCCCGGGCCATTCCGGCCGATCCTGAGCCTCACCGGTGGTGAGCCCTTGCTGCATGCCGCTTTTCTTGCGGAATGGCTGCCGCAGATCCGTGAACGCTGCGGCGTTTATCTTGAAACAAACGGCATTCATGAGCAAACTATGAAGGCTCTCGTACCTTTGATTGACGTGGTGAGCATGGATTTCAAACTTCCCTCAGCTACCGGACTCCGATCGTACTGGGAAGAACATCGTCTTTTCCTGTCCGCGGCACAGGGGAAAAAACTCTTTGTCAAAGCAGTGGTAACCAGCGATACCAGCAGTGCAGATATTGTGACCGCCTCGGAGCTGATAGCTGGTTTCACACGGGTCATCCCGCTTATCCTGCAACCAGCGAGCGGCGCATTAGCTCCTGAACCTGCTGCTCTCCTTGCATTTCAGAAAACTGCTCTCCGGATTACAGCTGATGTGCGTATCATTCCTCAGGCGCACAAGATATTGAAGGTTCCGTAGCACTACAATCAGTAATTTGCTTTGGTGAGGAATAGCCACGATTGGACTTCCAAACGCTCTATAATGTTGTTCAGGAATTGTCCAGGGTAATCACCGGCGCACGGGTCGAGCGTGTGTATCAGGGTGTTGAAGGAGGCATGTATCTGATCCTTCACCGGGACAGGGCTAAATTTATTCTGCTCCTTTCCCCCGACCGCGCCATGCCCCGCCTGCATCTGGTCACGACGAAACCGGCTTCCAGCGCAACCCCGCACAGTTTTGTTCTATTTCTCAGGAGTCATTTACCCGGCACGCTGGTCACGGAAGTGCGCATATTGAACCATGACCGGGTGGCAGAAATCGTTTTTATAAAGCACGGAACGGGATATCGGATCATCTTCGAACTCATCGGCGCAGCTGCGAACGTTTTTATCACGAATGCATCTTCTGAAATCCTTGCTGTGTATTATCCAGCGGTTGTCGTAGAGCATGCCAGGCGCTTTCTTGCTCCGGGGCTTCCGTATGCTTCTCTTCCCGCGCGTTCACGCGCCAGTTCCCCGGAGGTCTCTCGCGAACAGCAAGCCAAAGAGGATGTGTCGGCAAATAAAGCCGCAGAGCAGCGCTACGAACACCTTCAGGAACAGCAACAAACGGGCCGATTGCGCGCCGAACTCGCGACCGTTCTGAAAAAAAATCTGTCGAAAGTGGAGCGCAGAAAGACAGCCCTGGGTCGGGATGTGGATTCCGCAACAAAAGCGGATATCTGCCGGCAGGCAGGCGACCTGATCCTGGCGAATTTGCCGCGATTGAAGCGAGGTGCGGAGAACGCCGATCTTATCGGGTATGACGGCCGCACCGTCCTGGTCAAACTTGATCCCGCCCGTTCGCCCGCGGAAAATGCGGCGGCCTATTTTAAAAAATATAAAAAATACAAGTCAGGGATCGAGATTATACGGAAAAGGCTTCATGACACCATGGCAGAGGAACATCTTCTGCAAACCCTGCAAATAGATCTTGATCATGCCGTTGATCGTGAAGCGCTTGCGTATCTTCGTTCGTTGCTTGCGACGCATGGCTATGTTCGGCGCACAGGAGAGGAAAAGCGAAAAACCGGAACAACGCCGTCGGTCCAGGCATACAGGAGCGTGACCTTTCAGGGATGGACCATACTCGTCGGCAAGAGCGCTGCGGGCAACGATTATATCACCATGAGGTTGGCACGACCCGATGATCTGTGGCTGCATGCGGAGGGTATGCCCGGTTCTCACGTCGTGGTCAGAAATCCTGAAAAGAAAGAGGTCCCGCAGGACGTTCTTTTCAACGCAGCATCGCTTGCTGCATGGTACAGCAAAGGCAGAGGAGCGGGCAAGGTGCCGGTAACGTATACCCGGGCAGGGTCCGTGATGAAGCCGAAGGGAGCAAAGCCCGGGACCGTCATGCTCACGGAACGAAAAACCATAATGGTATCGCCGCAGCAAGAAGGTCGCCAGGTTCGTCGAGAAGGTTGTTGAATAAGTCCATAACCGCAAGAATCGTCGTTCTGAGCGAAGCGATAAATCTCGGTTTTCCAGTTGCTTCAGATCCTTCACTTCGTTCAGGATGACGCCCTATATTTTTTTTCAACAGACTGCCATATTTCAGACGACGTTAATCCGGAGAGTTTGAGAACCTTCAACAGGCACGCGAGAACTTTTTTCTTGCTTTCTTTCCATCTCTATGGTACAAAACAACCCATCACTCTGGGATTTCCTTTGAGAGTGGGCATTTACCTTGCCCACTCTTTTTATTTGGAGCGGGCATGGCCGAGATTGTGGACAATATTCATCAATTGCTGGACCCGATTCTGGGTTCTCTCGGGCTTACGTTGTGGGAACTTTCATTCCAACGCCAAGGGCCGTCGTGGTTGCTCAGGATATATATTGACCGGGAGAACGGCGGTGTAACGCTGGCCGATTGCGAATCGGTAAGTCGGGACCTGAGTGCCGCTTTGGATGTGGAAGACATCATTTCCCAGGCATATACGCTGGAGGTTTCTTCGCCCGGCCTCGACCGGACGCTCACCAAGCCGGAGCATTTTGAACGGTTTGCGGGAAACACGATCAAGATCAAGACCTATAAGCCGATCGACGGCCAGAAGGTTTTCCGAGGAAAACTGCTGGGTAGGGGTGAGAACAGCGTCAGGATCGAGCAAGACAAGGGTGGTCCTCTGGAAATACCCCTTATCGATATTGCCAAGGCCTCACTCGAGGTGGATTTTTAGCAGAAAGCAGTTGTTAAAGCAAACCGCATACTATAGCAGTATCATGATTTCTAAAGAGTTATCAGGAGGAAACAGCGAATGAGTCAGGAATTGATTCATGTAATCGATCAGATCAGCAAAGAAAAGGGAATATCGAAGGACATGGTGATCGAAGCGGTCGAGTCGGCACTCGTAAGCGCGGCGAAAAAGAAATTCGGCACGCAGAGGATCGCCGTGCAGGTCGACCCCAAGCGGGGCGATATCATCATGTATGCCTACAAAAAAGTGGTCGCCGAGGTGGCCAATCCTGAAGAGGAAATTACGCTCGAAGAGGCCCAGCAGCTCTTTCCTGATGCGCTGATGGACGGAGAAGTTCCGCTCCAGGTGGAGTTCCAGGGCTTCGGCAGGATCGCCGCCCAGACAGCGCGTCAGGTCATCGTCCAGAAGGTGCGCGAGGCCGAGCGGGACGTCATTCTCAAGGAGTTCAACGACAAGATCGGACAACTGGTAAATGGCATCGTCTTGCGTCACGAAAAGGGCGCATATTATATCGATCTCGGCAAGACGGAGGCCGTTCTTCCCGCGCGCGAGCAGGTGCCGCGCGAAAGCTACCGCAGAGGCGACCGCGTCAGGGCATATGTATTTGAAGTGCGCGACACCTCAAAGGGGCCGCAAGTGGTGCTTTCACGCAGCCATCCGGAATTCGTGTCCCGCTTGTTCGAGATGGAAGTCCCCGAGATCTATGAAAACATCGTTGAGGTCAAGGGCGTGGTGCGCGAGGCCGGCGACCGGACCAAGATCGCTGTGGCGTCGAAAGACTCTCAGGTCGATCCTGTGGGCGCCTGCGTGGGCATGAAGGGATCGCGCGTGCAAGCTGTGGTCCGCGAGCTGCGCGGCGAGAAGATCGACATCATCCCCTGGTCAGAAGACCCGCGCATCTTCATCGCAAAGGCCCTGAGCCCGGCGGTTGTAGAAAAAGTCGGCGTGACGGAAGAAGACCGCTCTGCGCTTGCCGTGGTGGCTGATTCGCAATTGTCCCTTGCCATTGGCAAGAAAGGCCAGAACGTGCGGCTTGCCGCCAAGCTTACCGGCTGGAAGATCGATATCCTGAGCGAATCCGAGTATGATCAGGAGCGCCAGAAAGAGCGTGAACAGGAAATCGAAGCGGCCATTGCCGAGGAAACCCGCAAGATGGCGACGGAGACCGAAGCAGCCGAGAGCCTGGAGGCCGAGGTTGCCGATGAATCTCCGGCAGATGCGCTGCTGTTGACCATTGACGGTGTGGGGCCGAAAACCGCCAAGCAGCTCAGGATCGCCGGATACGATACCGTGGAGAAGGTGGCCGCGATGTCGGACGAAGATATCCTTGCTGTGCCGGGGATTGGTGATAAAACAGCTCAGAAGATACTTGTGTCCGCTCGGGCGCTGGCCGGCCGCTGAACGGTCGTGGCAAGCGTGAAACGTCAACCCCGGAGGACCTGCATCGGTTGCAGGGGCGAATTTGATAAGGCAGAAGTCGTACGAATAGTAGCAGGGCCCGAGGGCGCGGTTATTGATTATCGCGAAAAGCTGCCAGGCCGCGCTGCTTATGTATGTCCGCGGAAGGATTGCATTGCGAAGGCGCTCAACAAGGACAACCTTTCGAGGGCGCTGCACCTCAAGGTCCGGCCTCCGCAGGAAGAAGCCTTTATCAGTGTGCTGTCGGCATGTATCAGGGAAAAGATAACATCACTTCTCCTCATGTCGGGAAAAGCGGGAAAACTTGTTTCCGGTTATTCAGCAGTGAACGATGGGCTTGAAAAAGGCAGGGTCGTCCTGGTTCTGTATGCTGGCGACATTTCCGACGGTACACGAGAAAAAATTATGCTTGCCTACGCCGGAAGGCCGCTGCGGCAGATAACGATCCTCTCCAAGGATGAGATGGGCAGGATCGTCGGCAGGGAGCTGGTCGGCGTAATGGGGATCGAGGATAAAGGCCTTGCAGACGCGGTCTGGCGGGAGTCTGAAAGATTAAAAGGCTTGATAAATAGCAGTGAGTAGAGTAAGATAGACTACTTTTTATATGATCTTGTGGGGGTACGCGATTTTATGACGGTGATCAGGGTACATGAATTGGCCAAGAAGATGGGAGTCGAGAGCAAGGACCTCATCTCTGTTCTCGACAAAATGGGCATTAAGGACAAAACCCCGTCAAGCGGTCTTGATGACAAGGAATCCAAGTCCCTGATCGAGAAGCTGAAGGCAAGTCGCAAAGAGAAAGAAAAATCAAAAAAGGAAAAAGAGCCTGTTGTTGATGCGGCTGGATCCCGTGAGGAACGGCTGAAAAAAGCAGCGGCACTCATTGGAAAGTTCTCGTCCACACTGGAAAAACCCGGCTCGAAACCCAAGCCAATTCCCATTCCACCGCCCCTGCCGAAGCCGGTCATTCCCGCACCTCCGGTCATCCCGCCTGCAGGACAGGTAAAGCCTGCTGCAAAACCCGAGGAAATACCAGTCGTTGCCGAGGTAGTTGCCGCACCGCCCGAGCCTCCGACCCAGACCCAGAAGCCGGAGACGGGAGCGCCGCCGCAGAATCGGCCGGCGCAGCCAACCCCGACCCCCAATAATTTCGTTCGCCGTCCTACCTCGATGCCGCAGAGACCCGGAGCGCCGGGACAGAGGCCTTTTAGTCCGGGACAGCGGCCAACAGGAGCACCGGGACAGAGACCAGGAGCACCTGGACAGAGGCCAGGAGCACCGGGACAGCGTCCTTCCCGTCCGTTTGAGAACAGACCGTTTGGCACACCGGTGATCCAGCCCGTTCCTGCCGCGACATTGGCCCCGAAACCCTCGAAGAAAAAATGGGCGACAAAAAAGAACGAATTCTCAGATAAACAGGAACGCGAGTTCCGTGACAAACCGACCTTTAAGAAACTTCCCGATCTTAAAACGCTCCCGTCCGGCAGACGTCCGCACAAGAAGGACGATAAACACGTGCAGCAGACCGACGTTGCTGAGATCACGAAGCCCCGGAAGAAGATTGTCAAAATTCAGGAAGGATGTACGATAAAAGAGTTCGCTGAAGTAGTAGGGCAGAAAGTCAGCGACGTGATCAAGAAACTGATGGGTATGGGTGTCATGGCAACTCAGAACATGGCAATGGACATGGATGCCGCCCTGCTTTTTGCTGAAGAGTACGGTATCAAAGCTGAGATCGCCAACATTGAAACAGCCGAGGACGTACTGGAGGAAAAGGCCGATACGGTTGAATCGCAGGTTGCGAGACCTCCGGTGGTAACGATTATGGGCCATGTGGACCATGGCAAGACCTCGCTCCTTGATGCCGTTCGCGAGACCAATGTTGTATCGCGGGAAGCCGGTGGCATCACCCAGCATATCGGCGCGTACCAGGTGAGCCTGAAGGGGCGGGACATCACGTTCCTGGACACTCCCGGCCATGCGGCGTTCACCGCCATGCGTGCGCGCGGTGCGCAAGTGACCGACATCGTTATCCTCGTTGTTGCGGCCGACGACGGCGTCATGCCGCAGACACGAGAAGCCGTCAACCACGCCAAAGCAGCGGGCGTGCCGATCATCGTGGCCATCAACAAGATCGATAAGCCCGATGCCAAGCCGGACCGCGTCAAACAGGAGCTCGCGGAGTTCGAGCTCACCCCCGAAGAATGGGGAGGCCAAACCATCTTCTGCGAGGTATCTGCGAAGAAAAAGATCGGTCTCGAACATTTACTCGAGATGATCCTCATTCAGGCGGACGTTCTTGAACTGAAGGCCAATCCCGGAAAAATGGCACGAGGAACGGTTATTGAGGCGAAGCTTGACCGGGGCCGCGGACCTGTTGCCACGGTGCTCGTCCAGTCGGGCACTCTGAAGGTAGGTGATTTCTTCGTGACCGGCGCCCAATTCGGAAAAGTGCGCGCGCTCATCAATGATAAGGGTGAACGTGTGGATACCGCCGGACCGTCCATGCCTGCTGAGGTCATCGGATTTTCCAATGTACCGCTTGCGGGCGATCGTTTCGTGGTGCTCGAAGAAGAGCGAAAGGCCCGGCAGATCTCGGAGCTCAGGCAGGCCAAACTGCGGACCACCGAGATGGGCTCCATGAAGAAGGTCACCCTCGAGGACCTGCATACCCAGATTCAGGACGGCATGGTGAAGGAGCTGAACATCGTGCTCAAGGCTGACGTGTCGGGGTCCGCAGGCGCCATCGTGGACTCGCTGGAAAAACTTTCCACTCCCGCAGTCAAGCTCAAGGTCATTCACAGTTCTGTTGGCGCCATCACCGAAACCGATGTGATGCTTGCGGCTGCATCAAACGCCATTATCATCGGATTCAGCGTGCGGCCGGAGCCCAAAGCAACGGAGCTTGCACAGCGTGAGGGCGTGGACATTCGCTTGTACAACATTATTTACAACGCAATTGACGACATCAAAGCCGCCATGGAGGGGTTGCTCGAACCGACGCTTAAGGAGCGCATTCTCGGCCGTGCTGAAGTTCGTCAAACATTCCATGTTTCCAAGATCGGTACGATCGCCGGGTCCTATGTACTGGAGGGAGTCATGAGCCGGCAGTGCGAAGGAGTTCGCGTTCTCCGTGACAACGTGCTGGTGTACACCGGAAAATTCAGTTCGCTTAAGCGGTTCAAGGACGACGCCCGCGAGGTGCAGGCAGGGTATGAGTGCGGCATCGGTATCGAGAATTTCAATGATCTCAAGGTCGGCGATATCGTTGAAGCATTCGTTATCGACAAGGTGGCTGGGAAACTCTAGCGTCGGCTGGCCCCCAATGGACCAAACATCATGTTTATTGGCGTCTGCACGTTCGACGTGCATATACCGGACAGCGGGTCATTGAAGGCTAAACGACAGGTGCTGCGCAGCCTGAAAGACAGGATCCGGAACCGGTTCAATGTGTCCGTGGCGGAAGTCGATGATAATGACCTGTGGCAGAAAGCATCGCTGGCAGTAGCAGCGGTGGGCAATGACAAATCCCACCTCAACCAGACGCTGGACCATGTCCTTGATCTGGTTCGAGCCGTTCCTGAACTGAACCTGCTGGATTACCAGATAGAAATACTCTAAGGGACCGAAGCCACAACGCGGAGCAAGCAGCCGGAATATTCAGAAAACAACCATGAAACTCCCTTCTTCTCCCGTCTTCTGACTTCTGTAACGTGAAAAAACCATGTCCAAGCCAACCTTTAAACGTGCCGTGCGCGTAAGCGACCAGATGAAACAGGAAATTGCCGATATCCTGATGCGGAAGATCAAGGATCCGAGGATCGGGTTCGTTACGATCACCGATGTCGATGTCGCCGACGATCTCAGAAACGCCAAGGTCTTCTTCAGCATCTACGGGAGCGAAGAGGAAAAAAAGGAAACGCTCAAAGGGCTGACAAGCGCTGCCCCATTCATTCGTTCGGAACTCGGTCATCGCATGCGGATGCGACATGTGCCTGAGCTTCTGTTCCGCTTTGATAAAACAGTGGAGCAGGGGGCGCATATCATGGAACTCCTTCATCAGATAGAATCAACAACCGGGAAGAAGGACCCTGATCATGAGTGATCTCGAAGCGATTATCGCCGAACTGAACTCGTGTAAAACCATCCTCATCTCGGTGCACAGGAATCCCGACGGTGACGCGCTTGGTTCGCAGCTTGGACTGATGCTTGCGCTGGAGAAAATGGGCAAGGTTGTCACGTTGCACAACCTGGATCCGGTGCCCGAAATATACCGGTTCCTTCCCCGCAATGAAAGCATAACATCGGGGACCGTTGTTAACGGGACCTACGATGCCTTCATCGTTCTGGATGCGGATCCGCCGCGCACGGGATTGTTCAATGGCGTATACCCCGCGACCGTGCTGATCAATGTCGACCACCACATTACCAACCCCTTATTATGGAAGCATACCTGGCTTGATCCGTCAGCCTCCGCCACCGGAGAGATGATTTACAAACTCGTTCAAAAAACCGGCGTCGCGCTGGACCGGGACATTGCGCTGTGTCTGTATACGGCCATCTTTACGGATACCGGATCGTTCCGGTATACCAATACCACGCCTCGTTGCATGCACATCGCCGCTGAGCTCCTGGAAACAGGGATAGATCCCTGGCTCGTGAGTGAGAATGTGTATGAGTCGTTCGCGTACCGGAGGTTGAAACTGCTCGGAACGGTGCTGGCGGGCATGGAACGAAGCGCGGACAACCGGGTTGCATGGGTTGTGGTTACCGAGGAACTCTATCGCCAGTTTGAAGCCTCGGCCGAAGATACGGACAATTTCGTCAATTTCGTCCGATCCACGAAGGGCGTTGAGGTTGCGGTCCTGTTCAGACAGACGGCGGCAAAGCAGTACAAGATCAGCCTGCGTTCCAAGGGAAGAGTTGATCTTTCAGGCCTGGCGCAGATGCTCGGCGGCGGCGGTCATAAGAATGCGTCAGGAGCGGTGATCGATGGAACGCTCGATGAAGTAAGGAACAAGGTCCTTACGACCGTGGAAAAAGTCGTTGCTGAACAGATCGGCGTATGATGTGCATGGACGGTGTTCTCACTATCAATAAACCCGCCGGGATGACGTCTCACGATGTGGTCCTGAGCGTTCGCAGAATCTTAAAGGAAAAAAAGATCGGACATACCGGCACGCTGGACCCGATGGCAACGGGTGTACTGGTGTTGTGCATCGGCAAAGCAACGCGGATCGCCCGATATCTGGAAGCCGGTGAAAAGGAATATTCCGCTGTCATGCGGCTTGGCGTGACCACCGATACCCTTGATGCAGAGGGACGCATTCTGGAAACAGTTTCCTATGCATCCCCCGCACCGTCGGATATTCTCCGGATCATGCAGGGATTCACCGGAGTAATTATGCAACGGCCGCCTGTTTTCTCAGCGCTTAAAGTCAACGGTGTTCCCTCCTACAAGCTGGCACGGGAAGGGAAAGCCGAGCCGCTTCAGGAGCGCAGCGTCACGATATCGCGGCTCGAACTGACGTCGTACGTAGATCCGCTGGTGAGCTTCAATGTCACCTGTTCCAAGGGAACCTATATACGGACCTTGAGCGCTGATATCGGCGCCGCCCTCGGTATGGGCGCCCATCTCACTGCACTCGTACGAACGCGGTCCGGTCGTTTCAGCCTTGACCAGGCCAGAAATCTTGATGTTCTATCTGATCCGGGTCACGCGGGCGCTGCAGCGCAGGCATTGACCCCGATTGATGCCGCGCTTGGCGATTTTCCCGTGGTTCAGGTTGGCGAAGCGGATGCCATCCGGATTCGCAACGGGAACAGGATCCCGTCAAAAGAACAGGGCGGTATTGCTGAAGGAGCCTTGGTAAGGATACATGATCCGGCACACGGGCTTCTCGCAGTAGCAGTGATGACCGGCGGGAATTTGGCGCCGGAAGTCGTTTTTCCCGGTTGAGATCAATAAAAGGCTTTACAATACGCGGGGAATATGATATTTTATACCGCTTTAATAATGCTTTAGGAAAGGAGGAACGGTTGAATGGATAAGGAAAAGAAAACAGGTCTGATCAATACGTATCGCAGGCATGCAACAGATACAGGTTCTCCGGAAGTGCAAATCGCGCTTCTCAGCGGAAGAATCACGCATCTGACAGAGCACCTGCAGGCGCACAAGCACGATCATCATTCACGGAGAGGGCTCCTGTTGATGGTCGGCCAGCGGCGGCGTCACTTGAACTACCTGAAGCTAAACGACGTGGACCGGTATCGTCAGGTCATTGAGCAGCTTGGCATAAGAAAATAACATTACATTTGGTAATGGGAAGAGTGAGGTTGCATGGTAACAACTGTTGAAACAGAAATAGGCGGTAAACGGCTTATCCTGGAAACAGGGTTAATGGCAAAGCAGGCAGGCGGCGCCGTGGTGGCCAGATACGGAGACACCGTGGTCCTGTCCACGGCTGTTGCCTCTAAGGTTGAACGGGAGAATGTTGATTTCCTCCCGTTGACCGTGGATTATCAGGAAAAGGCCTATGCCGCCGGTAGGATTCCGGGAGGATTTTTTAAACGCGAGGGAAGGCAAACCGAAAAAGAGATCCTTACATCGCGTCTTATTGACCGGCCGATCAGGCCGTTGTTCCCGGATGGTTACTACTACGACACGCAGGTGATCGCATCGGTACTCTCGATCGGTGATGAGAGCTCCATGGATCTCCTGGGAATGGTAGCTTCGTCAGCAGCACTCGCGATATCCGACATCCCCTTTAATGGCCCTATCGGCGCAGTTCGGATCGGATTCATCGAGGGAAAATTCATCGTTAATCCCGGCCATAAGGAAATAGAAACCACGCTTCTGAATCTTGTTGTCGCCGGCACTGCCGACGCCATCATGATGGTAGAAGGCGGGGCAAACGAACTGACCGAGGATCAGATGCTCGAAGCCCTTGAAACCGCGCACCGCGAGATCAAGAAGATCGTAGCTCTGCAAAATGACCTTGCTGCCAAGGTGGGAAAAGCGAAGCGGCCGGTGAAGACCGTGATCATCGACAAAGACCTTGCCGCGCAGGTAACTGCGCTGGCAATGGACCGATTGCTGACCGCGATGGTCATTCCGGACAAGATGGAGCGTCAGAAGACCCTTGACGTTCTGCTCGACGAGATCAAGCAGAAGTTGAAAAAGGAAGACGACCCCACGCGGAGCCGTCAGATATCAGCGATCTTCCACAATGTGGAGAAGGACGAGGTCCGGAAGATCATCCTCGAAAAGAACGTACGCGCAGATGGCAGAAAACCCGATCAGATCCGGCCCATCAGTTCCGTGGTCGGCATGCTCCCGCGGACCCACGGCTCGGCACTCTTCACCCGCGGAGAAACGCAGGCGCTGGTTGTCACCACGCTCGGTACGTCCGATGACGAACAACGCATCGATTCGCTCGAAGGAGAGTACTTCAAGACGTTCATGTTGCATTATAATTTTCCGCCGTTCAGTGTGGGCGAGACGAAACCTCTGCGTGGTCCCGGCAGAAGGGAAGTGGGCCACGGCGCTCTTGCTGAACGGGCGCTCAAGGCGATGATCCCCACAAAAAAGGAATTTCCCTATACGATCAGGATCGTTTCGGATATCCTTGAATCAAATGGTTCTTCTTCAATGGCCACGGTGTGCGGTGGCACACTTGCGCTCATGGATGCGGGTGTTCCGATCAAAGCGCCGGTTGCAGGCATTGCCATGGGGCTCATCAAGGAAGGCGATAAAGTGATTGTGCTTTCCGATATCCTTGGTCTCGAGGACCATCTCGGGGACATGGACTTCAAGGTGACTGGCACGAGCAAAGGTATCACCGCCCTTCAGATGGACATGAAGATCGAGGGCATTACGATCGATGTGATGCGTACGGCGCTCCAGCAGGCAAAAGACGGACGGATGCATATTCTCGGGAAAATGCTTGAAACACTTGCAACCCCGAGAAATACGCTGAACCCCTATGCACCGCGTATCATCACCATGCAGATCAATCCGGAAAAGATCAAGGACGTGATCGGCAGCGGCGGCAAGGTGATCCGCAGTATTGTGGAGCAAACCGGCGCGAAAATCGATATTGAGGACAGTGGTACGATAAACATCGCATCTTCGGATGAGGCCGCCGCGAACAAGGCAAAAGAAATCATCCGGGGCATCTGTCAGGAAGCGGAAGTCGGAAAGATCTATACGGGCAAAGTCCGGAAGATCATGGACTTCGGTGCTTTTGTTGAGATATTCCCGGGGACCGATGGGCTGCTGCACATATCGCAGATTTCAGAAAAGCGCCTTGAGAAGGTGACGGATGAACTCAAGGAAGGTGACGAAGTTCTCGTCAAAGTCCTGGAGATAGACCGCCAGGGGAAAATACGCCTCTCCCGCAAGGAAGCAATGCGGGAAAAAGGATAGACAGCGTAGTTCCCTAGAACAACATGCATGAAGATAAAAGGAAATAGGAAACTCGATAAGAGAAACCCTATTTCCTTTTTTGTTTTTAAATAAATATTTCCCATCGTAATCCGGGGTTCGCATACCGGGCGGGAGGGTCTGGAGGGAGCGTGCCGAAATACGATCTTGCCGTAGTCGGAGCTGGACTGGGCGGACTTGCAACTGCCGCGGTATTGTCCAGAAAGAACAAAAAAGTGCTCCTGCTGTCTCCCGGCAATGAACCCGGCGGCGTGCTCGCACCATTCAGCAGGGACGGACTCTTTTTTGCCCCTGGTCCTTCCCTGTCGTTCGATTTTGGATCCCGTACGTTGTTCGGGCGTCTCTTCTCGGACCTTGGCTTGACCCTCGCTTCCGTCCCTTCTGCGTCCTCCTATCAGGTCGTTCTACCCGACCATCGGATCACTGTTTATCGCGACCACAACCAGACCCTCGAAGAACTGCGAAGGGAGTTCCCCCGGGAGATCGATGTGCTGTCGAAGTTCTATCGTGATATACAAAAAGAAACCGGCCGCACGTCTCAAAGTCGTTTATCTGCATACCTGTCGAAGAAAAGGTCGGCTGAAGGATTTATACGGAAGTACCGTTTCAGCAGCAAGATCAGGACCTTCTTCGATCTCCAGGCCAGATATTTTTATCAGGCGCCTGTTTCCCGCATCTCCCATGCGTCCCTCATGGCGATGATTGATACCATGCCCTGCAGAGTTGAAGACGGTTTCAAAACCGTGGTCGACCAGGTGCTGGACGTCGCTTTGAAATGCGGGGGGGATGTCCGTTTCCAGGAAGCGATGCCGGAGATTGTGTTCAGGAAGAACTCAGTGGCGGGTTTGAAAACTTCGCGAGATCTTGCGGAGGCAAAAACGTATCTTTTTAACACGGTGCAACATGAACAGGGAACAACGCTCTTTTTCGGCATTCGAGATGAAGTAGTTCCTCTCCGCATGTGCCGGGATGTTATCTATCTGCCGGACTACGGGCATCCGGAACAGTTTTATTCATTATCTCTTGGTTCATCGGAACGTCCCATTCCCTCTGGCGGCGCTTTGCGGGCGTTGACCGCAGTATATCGATCAACATCCCAACCATCCGGTCCTGACTGGGATCATGTGGAATATATCAATGCGGTAATCCCGTTCTTACAAGAGCATCTTGTTTTTGCCAGAGGATACGAAACTGAAAAACTGCGCTATGTCTTCCCGCACGGTATCACGTTTGACTGGCATCGTTCCGGGGAACACGCTGACCGGCTGGTCCGTGCCTCTTCGCGGAACACCTGGCTTATGAATGACGATGTTACCTCACCTGCGGGGTCTGTTGCGGCCGCTCTGCGACTTGCCGCACGACTCAGGTGAAATTCTCAATAATGTAAAAGGACGGCACGCATGAGATACTCTGCAGATCACCGAAGGCTACGTTCCTTCCTCCTCCTTACCGCAGTTTCCCTGCTCACCCTGATTTCAGCATTTGCCGATGCCGCATCGGACGTAAAAGTGGATGCTTTCTTCTTGAAGGACCTGCCTGGAGATTATGCCAAACTGGAAACGTTATTTACCCTGTACAAGGGTGGAGGGGCAAATACGGTCATTATCTCCCTGCCAACAAAAAATAAGGATATTGATAAAGATGTCCTGGCAAATGCGGTGTTTCTATCTCATCTTAGAGGCATGAAGCTGCTGGTCATTGTGCCGACCCGGAAGAATGACGCAGTGCTCAACGAACACCCCGATTGGGAGGACATGAAATATGATCTGGAGAGCGGCACGCTGCAACCGACGGGCAGACTGGACCTGTATCAACCTCTGGTTAAGGAGCGGCTGGTGAGCATGTTCAAGGACATTGCGGCGTATTCGGTGGACGGAATCCTTATGGGGGAGGACTTTATCTACGGTGACACGGAAGGCATGAGTCCTACGGCACTGGATGCATTCGAGAAGAAATTCGGTGCGCCTCTTGTCACCGGGAGTGCGATCGCAAAGGTGGGAGGGGATGAGCGTGCGCCGATTATTGAGGAATACGGCGATAGTTACTGGAATTGGGCAGACCTCAGGAGGGCCATGCTGATCGATCTGCTGCAGAGCGTCGTCAAAGCGAGCCGTGCCGTTAACCGGTCCGTCAAATTCGGGATCACCATACCGATCGCTGGATTTGGAACGGCAAACGAAGCGCTGGCGAACTATTCATACGATATGGTCGATTTCAGAAAACAGGGCATTGATTATTACTGGATTGCCGTACCTCACCGCGAGATCAGGGCCAATCGTGACCTTGATTACAAAAAGACCATGGAAGTGATGATGCGCATGGTTAAATCGACAACAATCATGGTGAAGGACCCGGTAAGGTCTATAATCGGCATTCAGACAACGACCGTTTCAGGAAAAGTCCTGCCGCTATCGGAAATCGAAGAGGTCATGATGCGTGTTCGCCAGGCGGGGGACTCAGGTATTGCATTCATGGTGGTGCCGGAGACGCAGTTGCCTGCGGCTCTGACCAGGAAGTTGTTCAAACATAAATAACTCGTTGGCACGAGCGCAGGAAAGGGAAGGATGGGATAGGTAGATTAAGGGAAAACCGTATTATACTTTTGCGAGCAGACTTGCTTCTTCTTCCTGGAATTCTGCAGCGCCGTTCTTGATCGTCACCAGCACCTTGTGAACGTCCCTGAACCTGCCTCGCAGGATTTCCTCAGACAGGGGATCGGCGATATATTTCTGAACAGCGCGCCGCATGGGCCGGGCGCCGTAGGTTGGCTGATAGTTCTCCTGAATGATCCAATCTTTCATGTCCTGCCCCACTTCAAGCTGGATGTTCCGGTCGGTCATGATATGCGAATTGAGCTCCGTCACGAGCATATCCACGATCCTGTATAAATGCTCATTGGTCAGTGTATGGAAAACGACGACATCGTCGATCCTGTTCAGGAACTCGGGATTGAACGCCCGCTTCAGTTCCGAAATCACATTCCCCTTCATTTTTTCATACTGAGTTTGTAATCCAGCCTGCTGAAATCCCAGCGTGGAATCCTTGTCGATCATACGCGTGCCGAGGTTCGACGTCATGATGATGATGGTGTTCCGGAAATCCACCTTTCTTCCGAAACTATCGGTCATGTAGCCGTCGTCGAGCACCTGGAGGAGCATGTTAAAGATATCCGGATGGGCCTTTTCTATTTCGTCAAACAACACGACCGAATAGGGCCTGCGCCGGATCTTTTCCGTCAATTGTCCGCCGTCATCGTAGCCAACATAGCCGGGAGGCGATCCGACAAGGCGGGACGAACTGAACTTCTCCATATATTCCGACATATCCACACGGATGAGCGCTTCCTCGGTGTCAAAGAGGAACGAAGCGAGTGAACGGGCAAGCTCGGTTTTGCCGACGCCCGTCGGGCCGAGGAAAATAAACGAACCTATCGGTTGTTTGCGGGTTTTGAGACCGACACGGGAGCGGCGGATCGCACGGGAAACGGCCTCAATGGCCTCGTCCTGGCCAACGATCCTTTTGTGCAGTTCCTCCTCCATCCGGAGCAGGCGGGAGGCTTCTTTTTCCTCAAGCCGTGAAAGAGGAATTCCTGTGATATGAGAGACGATAATGGCGATGTCTTCTTCGTTCACCACCGGGACGTTCTTTTCCTGCGTACTCTTCCAGTCTTTATGAATGCCGTCCAGCGTCTCTCGCAAACGGTCCTCTTCCTCATGAATGGACTCCACCCGTACATAGTCCTTGATGCGTGAGAAGAGGTTTTTTTCCTGCTCGAGCTTTTTCAGCTTTTTCTCGATGATCTTCATCTCGGCAGGATAGGTATAGCGATGGAGCTTTGCTTTTGCACCCGCCTCATCGATAACATCGATGGCTTTGTCGGGAAGGAAACGGTCTGTAATATAACGATCCGAAAGGCGGGATGCCGTAACAATGGCCTCGTCAGAGATTTTGATCTTGTGATGGGCCTCATACTTGGGACGAAGCCCCTTGATGATGCTGATGGTCTCTTCCAGAGTCGGCGGCAGAACATAGATCGGCTGGAAGCGCCGCTTGAGGGCGCCGTCTTTTTCAATATGTTTTCTGAACTCATCGAGCGTGGTTGCTCCGATGCACTGGATCTCGCCGCGTGCCAGGGCGGGTTTGAGCATGCTCGAAGCGTCAATGGATCCTTCGGCAGCCCCTGCTCCCACCAGGGTATGAAGCTCATCAATGAACAGGATGATGTTCTCCGCCTGCACGATCTCTTTCATTACGATCTTGAGGCGCTCTTCGAACTGACCGCGGTATTTGGTGCCTGCGATCAAAGCGCCGAGATCGAGGGAAACCACGCGCCGGTTTAAAATGTTCTCAGGGACGTCAGTATTCACTATCCGTGTTGCGAGCCCCTCGACGATCGCGGTTTTGCCAATGCCGGGTTCGCCGATTATGACGGGGTTATTCTTCGTTCTCCGCGACAGGATCTGGAGAACGCGGTCGATCTCCTGGTCCCGACCGATGACCGGGTCGAGTTTACCGGCTTTTGCCAGCTGGGTAAGGTCTCTGCTGAACTCGTCGAGCGCCGGCGTGGGGCTTTTCTTCGCGCTCACCTGCGTGGCGGCGCGGCGAAGATAGTTGATGACAAGTTGGCGCGAGCCGAGCAGGTTCACGCCGAAGCTGCGAAGGATCTTGCCTCCGATGCCTTCCTCCTCACGGATAAGTCCGAGGAGCAGATGTTCGCTGCCGATATAATTATGGCCGAGGAGCCGGGCTTCTTCTACGGCGTATTCAAGCACTTTTTTTGCTCGGGGAGTGAACGGGATGTCGCCAAAGGTGAGGGTGTTGCCGGTTGAGGGAAGGTTTCGCTCAACCTCTATGCGAATCTGGTCGACGTCGATGCCCATTTTCCGCAGCACGGAAACCGGAATCCCGTCTTCCTCACGAAGCGTCCCGAGCAGGATATGTTCCGTGCCCAGATAATCGTTCTGAAGACGCTCCGCTTCCTCGCGGGCATACACTATTACTTTTCTTCCACGTTCGGTGAATTTTTCAAACATCATAAAGGGTAACCGCCTTCAAGTACGCAATAAGATTTCGTTTACCTTGTTTAAAATATACTCCAATCGCGTCAGCAAAGTCAAGGGTACTTTTGATCGTTAAAGGCTAAAAACAGCGGGTTTGAATAAGAAAATAGATGTTGAATTATTTTTTGCAGTCTGTTCAGCGCTTACGCTTCGCGTGTAAAGAGTCAGGGGAAGCGGTTTCGTTGTAGTTCTCAGTAATAATATGAATATAAAACAGCACGTGCTCTGTTCACTGAACAGAGCACGTGGTTGTTAACGATCTGTCCGCTATTTTTTTCGATAGAAAGGAAGCTCCACAACCCTCGCGGTGACTTCCTTATCACGGATTTCCACTTCGATCTCCTGGCCCAGCTGGGCATAGCGGTTGGTGACATATCCCAAGCCGATACCGTTTCGGAAGCGAGGCGAAGTGCCGCAGCTCGTGACCCGTCCAATTTCCCGGCTCTCGGAAAAAATACTTCCCCCGCACTTCGGCATGTTCTTATCTAATAAAATAAATCCGGCCAGTTTCTGTTTCATGCCTTCAGTTTTAAGCTTTTGCAAAGCATCTTTGCCGATAAAGTCCTTGTTGAAATCAACCAGGGAGGTCAGGTTCGCCTCGATCGGCGTGTGGGTCTCGTCAATATCCTGACCATACATGAGGAAACCCATTTCAATGCGAAGGATATTTCTGCTTGCGAAGCCGCAGGGAACAACTCCGTCCAGGCGCAAAAGCGCGTCCCAAAGAGCTTCGGCGTGGTCCGCAGGCACGATGAGTTCATAGCCGTGTTCACCCGTATACCCGCTTCTCGACACGATCATGTTCGTATCGAGCAGCAGCATCTCCCGAACCTGTGCGCGTTTGAACTTTTTGAATTGTTGACCTGCGAGGTGTGCGAGAACTTTCGCGGAATTCGGGCCCTGCAGCGAGAGCTGTGCAAAGGTCTGCGTTTGGTCGATGATTTTGACATCATCCCCCGCACGCTGCTTGAGCCAGTTCAATGTTTTATCGACATTCCCCGCGCTGGTGGAAAGCAGAAAGCGGTTGCCACTTGATCTGGAGGCGGGAAGGCGGAACAGGAGAATGTCATCAAGAATAAACCCCGCATCGTTGCAGATAAGGCAATGCTGCACAGATTTTTCAGGAATTTTTACCAGATTGTACGTTACGATCTTCTGCAAAAAATCCTCGGCGCCGGAACCGGTTACTTCAATGCGGCCAAGGCAGCTGACATCGAACAGCCCTGCTGCATCACGCACGGCATGGTATTCTTCATGTACCTCGGCGTACTGCTGCGGCATCTGCCATCCCTGGTAGTCCGCCATTTTTGCCTTCAGCCGTATATGTTTGATGTGGAGAATCGTCTGTTTCATGCGGCCTCCTTACTCGTGGCGGCATTCTTCGCGTCCGTCTGGATACGGTTCAGCAAGGCAATGCGTGCGGCCGGTCCTATTTTATTCTGAATTGTTCCGGGTCGGTCTTGTTGTCGGCAAGTTTGTGGATGTCCTTCGGGAGGAAAGCCCCTTTCTCCGTGATAATAGCCGTGATATAGCGTGCCGGTGTCACATCAAAGGCCGGGTTGGCGACGTTGACGCCATCCGGTGCGATCTGGATTTTGTTGAATACATGGGTAACTTCACGCGGATCGCGTTCTTCGATCGGGATCAGATACCCCGAGTCCAGCGTAAAGTCTATGGTCGAGAGCGGTGCGGCAACATAAAAGGGGATGCCGTGTTCCTTGCAGAGTACGGCAAGGCTGTAGGTCCCGATCTTGTTTGCCACATCGCCATTGGCCGCAATGCGATCGGCGCCCACGATCGCAAGGTCGATCATATCACGATACATGAAATATCCCGCCATATTGTCGGTGATCAAGGTGCAGGGAATGTTCTCCTGCATCAGTTCCCACGCCGTGAGCCTCGCCCCCTGCAGCACGGGGCGGGTTTCGTCCACGTACACATGGATCTTTTTGCCTTCTTCGACAGCAGCGCGCATCACTCCTTCGGCGGTGCCATATCCGGCAGTGGCGATCGATCCCGCGTTGCAATGCGTGATGATGTTGTCGTCATCGGCGACGAATACGGAGCCGTAGCCGCCCATGCGCTTGTTCGTCTCGATGTCCTCTTCGAGCATGCGCTGGGATTCCTCAACCAGCATGGTACGAAGCGCATCAAGTCCCTTGTCCTTGTTCGCAAGGGTGAATTTTTTGACCCGTTCAATGGCCCAGAAGAGGTTCACCGCCGTGGGGCGTGTGGCCGCCATGGCTGCGCAGATTTCCTCGAATTTCGGCCAGAACTCCTCGAATGTCGCCGCGGTCACCTGACGTGCGCCGAGCGCAAGGCCCATGGCTGCGGAAACACCGATCGCAGGCGCACCGCGCACCCAGAGTTCCTTGATGCCGCGCGCCACGGTCTGGTAGTCGGCGCAATCGTTGTATACGATCTCAATCGGCAGCTTTGTCTGGTCCAGCATGCGGACGACGTTGTTTTTCCATTCTACGGTCGGGATCATTGATGAAGCTCCTTTTGGGGGTAGTAGCGGCGTGTTGTACGGCTGAATTAATATAAAGCAATGGCAGGGGATTGTCAAAAAGAATGTGCTGTTGGTTGAAAAAATCCGTGAACTTCGGTCTTGGCTACGAAGAAACGCTCTGTTGCAGCGCGAGCGTACCGCCCCTGCCGTCAATGACACCGGAGACCAGATTGCAAACCGGGATCGCCGAAGGAGCTTTGAGAAGTTCGCGTGCGATGGATTCGAGTCGTATGACCCGAATCTGCTGCGCCGCGATCTGTTCAAGGAAGGATCGGAACAGGGCAAGGTGTTTCATTCCTTCCAGCTCAGCGTGGATCGTGAGTACGTTCGGTGCCGTGGATTTCAGCAGGGACAGATAATGGCTGATGATCCGATCTGCGGGATATTCAGCCCGGCCGATCAGTTCATCAAGCGTGGGAAGCGTCGTGGGAACCTGCAGGGTCTTATACACATTGTTTTCGCAACGAGGGAAGAAGGGCCGGGTGCCGCGGCAGTCGCTGGCGTAGAGCAGACCGGCATCATCCTCGGCAGCCAGACTGAAGCAGTTTGCTTGCCAGCCCGCTGCGCCTGCGGTTGTTGCCGGTTCATGGAATATCCGTTCGAATTCCTTTTGCGCTTTCCCGAATTCATCATTGACCTGATCCCGGGTCATCGTGGAGAGGCCATCCTGCCAGCGAATGTGGTCGTAACAATGGATGCCGACCTCATGACCCTTGTCACGCGCGGTCCTCATGATCGCTTCATTCCGTCTGCCCACGTGGGGACCCGGCAGCAGCACGCCATTCAAAAGGGTCCGGATCCCATAGGTGGATATGATGCTGGTGCGGCTTACCTTGCCGAGGAAGCCCGGCCTGAAGATGCGCTTGATCGCCCTGCCGGTGTTGTCAGGGCCGAGAGAAAAAAGGAAGGTGGTTTTGATGTTGAACTCATCGAACAGACTAAGAAGGTTCGGTACGCCGATGCGCGTGCCCCGGTCGGTGTCAACGTCGATCTTAATGGCGAGAAGTTTGTACATAACGTTGCGCGTGGAGTTGGGTGTTCGTAGTTCGGAGATAAAAACTTGAAGCGTACGCCATTACTCCCAACTCCGAACTGATGACTCCCAACGGCGGTAAACTTATTCGCTCAATTCGCTCGACGGCCTGCCGAGGTGGTAATCCAGCGTTTTGCGGAGCGCGGTTTTCAGGTCTGTTGTCGGCTTCCAGCCAAGGTAGCGTTCGGCGTTTTTGATCGATGGTACGCGCGTCTGGATGTCCTGGTATCCTTCGCCGTAGTAGTCGCCGGATTTGACCGCAACGATCTTGACGTTCTCGGCGAGTTTTGCATACGGGGGATAGGTTTTTATGAGCGAGATCAGCGTCTCCGCCAGTTCGCGGATCGACATGTCGTTCGCGGGGTTGCCGATATTGAAAATGCGGCCGGAGGCAACGTTGTCCTTGTTCTCGATGATGCGGATAAGTGCGTCGATCCCGTCGTCGATATAGGTGAAGCTTCTGCGCTGGGCGCCGCCGTCAACGAGTTGAATGTCCTTGCCGCGCAGGATATTGCCGATGAACTGCGTGAGGACGCGCGAACTGCCTTCTTTGGGTTCCAAAATGTTGTCGAGCTTGGGGCCGATCCAGTTGAAGGGGCGGAAGAGGGTATATTTCAAGCCCTGCTGCATGCCGTATGCGTGGATCACCCGGTCGAGCAATTGTTTTGAACAGGAATATATCCAGCGCGGCTTATTGATCGGGCCGAGCACGAGGTGCGATGTTTCCTCGTCAAATTCCCGGTCCGTGCACATGCCGTACACCTCGGACGTGGAAGGGAAGAGCACCCGTTTCTTATAGTGTACGCACTTGCGGACGATATCGAGGTTGGCCTCAAAATCCAGTTCGAACACGCGGAGCGGGTCGGTAACATACGTCGCGGGTGTGGCAATGGCCACCAGCGGGATGACCACATCGCACTTCCGCACATGATACTCGATCCACTCCTTGTTGATGGTGATGTCGCCCTCGACAAAGTGGAAGCGTTCATGCCCCAGACATTTATCCAGTTTGTCGTTCGACATGTCCATGCCGAACACTTCCCAATCCTTATGCTGCAGGATATGCTCGGTAAGGCTGTTCCCGATGAAGCCATTCACGCCGAGGACCAATATTTTAAGACTCATAGTGTATGCCCCATTCCTGCTTTCCGTGGATGATGTAACTTATTTACCGAGGACCTGATCCGCTTCCAGATGGTGCGTATCCGGAGCATCGTCTTCATCCTCCCACTCCATATTGACGATCTCAAGACTTCCCTTGCCGGTTCCCACAATGAGCGGGTCCAATGACACGATCTGCCCGGGCGAGCCTTTGGAATCCGGGAGGGGCCGTGCCCACCAGATGAAGAACCGCGCACCTGTGGCGTCTGTGGTGAATGCTCCTGGATACGGCTGGGTGACTGCGCGGATGAGATTGTAGATGCTTTCCGCGCTCGCGGTCCAGTCAATGCGACCATCTTCGGGTTTGCGGCCGTGGAAATACGTGGCCTGTGATTCGTCCTGCGCGCGGCGGGGCGCGGAACCATTCGAAATTGCTTCGATCTGGCGTTCCAGCACGAGTTTCGCTGCGCTCACACATTTCCCGAAAACATCCCGGCTGGTGTCCTCCGGTCCGATCGAAACTTTTTCCTGGTCCACAATGTCGCCGGCGTCGGCTTTTTTTATCATATGATGGAGCGTGACGCCGGTCTCCTTTTCCCCGTTCAGCACGGCCCAGTTGATCGGCGCGCGCCCGCGGTATTTCGGCAGGAGCGAGCCATGCATGTTGAATGCGCCGAGACGGGGGACCTGCAGTATTTCCTCGTTGATCATATTCCGGTAGTAGAAGGAAAAGATCAGGTCCGGGTTCCAGTCGCGGACTTGAGCAACCCACGAAGGATTATTCACGGATTCCGGAGTGAACAAGGGAATATCATACTTCTTCGCCAGCTTTGCAACAGAACGGAACCAGATCTCTTCGCCAGGCGTGTCCTTGTGCGTGATCACAGCGATGATGAACTCATCGTTGTCGATCAGGAATTTCAGACACTCGTAGCCAACATCATGATACGCGAACACCAGCATTCCAGGTTTAGTCATCGATTTTCTCATAGACCGCGCGTATGATAAACCGCGGTCTGCGCCTCACTTCCTTATAGATACGGCCGATATATTCGCCGATAATGCCGAGTCCCATGATCCCGATCCCCACAAGAAAATAGAGGATGGCGAACAGGGTGAACACGCCCTCTGCTTCGGGGCCGATGATGAGCCGCCGGATGAACAGATAGACGACAAACAATGTGGAAAGCACGGAAACCACCATGCCGAATACGGTAAAGACCTGAAGCGGCACCAGGGAGAAGCCGGTCATGAGATCGAAGTTCAGGCGGATAAGGTCGTACATATGATATTTCGACTCACCGGCAGCGCGCGCCGCATGCTCCACTTCCACATCCGTGGGATTGGCCGCAAAACTGTTCGCAAGCGCCGGGATAAAGGTCGAGGTTTCTCCGCTCGCTACGATACACTCGACAATGTGTTTCTTGTAAGCCCGCAGCATACAGCCCTGGTCGCGCATTTTGATCTTGGTGATCCTGGCGCGTACGCCGTTGATGGCTTTTGACGCATACGTTCTGAAGAAGGTGTCCTGACGGTTCTTGCGAAATCCGCCGGCCACATCGTGACCTGCATCGATCGCAGCTAAGAGCTTCGGGATTTCCTCAGGAGGGTTCTGGAGGTCCGCGTCAAGGGTCACGACAACTTCGCCGCGCGCCCGTTCGAACGCCGCCATAATGGCCATGTGCTGACCGAAATTGCCGTTAAAATCGATCACTCGCACGTGGTTGGGCCTTCGCTCGTGGAATTCCTTGAGCATGATGCCGGAGCGGTCGCGGCTGCCGTCGTTGGTGAAGATTATCTCATAGGGCTTTCTCAGCTGGTCCATGACCGTGGTCAGGCGTGTGAACAGAGTTTCGAGATTCGCTTCCTCGTTATACACAGGGATCACGATGCTCACGGCGGGCTTGTTCATAAACCTTTCCTCCCGAAAAGATCAGCCATGGCGCGGATCACCCGGTCTTGATCAGCATCAGTCATCGTCGGGAAGAGCGGGAGGCTCACGATGCGATCTGAAATGGTTTCAGCATGCGGGAAGTCACCGCGCTTGAAACCGAATTGTTCCCGGTAATACGGGTAGAGGTGCACAGCACGGTAATGAAGACCGGTTCCGATATTTCGCTCTTTCATGCCTTGCATAAAAGCGTCCCGGTCCATACCAGCCGCCTCGGGGTTGATAAGCGGCGTATACAAGTGCCATGCATGGAGATGGGAATAGGCAGGCGACTTCGTCAGGGTCCACTGTGGCCAGTCAGAGAGCAGCTTGTGATAGCGGAGCGCGAGTTCTGTGCGGCGCCTGATAAAACCGTCGAGTTGCTTGAGTTGATGCAGTCCGAGTGCGGCCTGGATGTCCATCATATTATACTTATAGCCCGGTTCAATGATCTCGTAATGCTGGTTGCCTTTTTTACCGAACCGGTTCCATGCCTCGCGGTCCATGCCGTGGAAGCGCAGCAAAGCAACGGATTCGGCCATGGTGTCATCGCGCGTAACAACGCAACCGCCTTCGCCCGTGGTCATGTTCTTGTTCGGATGAAAGCTGAAGACCTGGATATCGCCGAAGCTGCCGATCCGTTTGCCCTTATATTCGGTCCCGATCGCATGGGCAGCGTCTTCGATCACGCGCAGGTTGTGTTTTTTCGCCAGTTCATAAATAGGGTCGAGGTCCACGGGCAGACCGGCGAAGTGGACCGGCATGATTGCCCGGGTGCGTTTCGTGATCGCTTTCTCGATCCGCGTTACATCCATATTATAGGTGCCGGGCTCAACATCCACCAGCACCGGTGTGCCGCCTGTCAGGACGATCGTGTTCAGGGTTGCAGCGAAGGTCATGGGCGTGGTGATGACTTCATCACCGGGTTTCAGTTTCAGCGCCGCAAGCACAAGGTGCAAGCCGGCTGTTGCAGAGGAGAGCGCCAATGCATGAGGTGCGGAACAATATGCTTTTAAATCATCTTCAAATTGTTTGACACGGGGGCCGGTGGTGATCCAGCCGGATTTCAAGCACGCAACGACCTCGTCAATGGCCGCCTGACTGATCGTGGGACGTGAAAAGGGAAGAAATTCTTCGTTGTTTGCTGCTGACATGTTTGTCCTTTGACAATAATTCAGGTTGAAGGTTGCAAGGCTGAAGGTTGGAAAAAAAACGACTAACCGTCGTTATGTTTTACCTTCAGTCTTCAGCCTTCAGTCTAACCACCAGACCTTCAGCTCTTTGTTACAAAATATACACCAACGCAGATGATCAACACGCCGGTTATGCGGGTGAGTGAAAGATTTTCCTGAAACAGATAGTAGCCTGCCACTGCATTAACGATGTAGCCAACGCTCAAGAGGGGATACGCGAAACTGACTTCCACGCGCGAAAGGACAAGAAGCCAGACAGCTACGCTGATAACGTAGAGAAACAGCCCGCCGAGGACATAGACATTCGCCGCCACCTGCATTCCGATGGGGAGGATATTGGCCCAGACAAAATCAAAGTGTCCGATGCGCCGCATACCTTGTTTGAGACTGAGTTGCGCAGCGGCATTGAGCAGTACGCCCAGAAGGATAAGAGGCAGGTATTTCACGAGTTCTTCACCATAGGAGTTTGAAATATTACCTTAGTGTACCCGGGTTGTCAAACATATTGTGGATCGTATTGTGGATCGCGAATTGCTTGCGTTTTATTCTGAATTGCCTTATTCTCGAAGCCGTAGCATATAGATCTCATAAGACCTATAGGACTCATAGGACTCATAGGACCTATGGAACAAAGCAACCATTTCATACCGCCTCACGGCAACTACCAGGAGCTGCTTTCCTATCAGAAAGCTGAAGTGGTGTATGATCTGACTTTCCGGTTTTGCGAGTGCTTTTTGAAAAGAGGAGACCGCACCATAGATCAGATGGTGCAGGCTGCACGCTCGGGCAAGCAGAACATCGTTGAAGGCAGCAAGGCCTCCGGTACTTCCAAGGAGATGGAGATCAAGCTGACCAATGTGGCGAGGGCCAGCCTGGAAGAGCTGTTGGTTGATTATAAGGATTTTCTGCGGGTGCGGGACTTTGCACTCTGGGACAAAGATTCCAAAGAAGCGCAGAATGTCAGAAAGCTCGGCAATAAGCCCCATACGACCTATGAAGCCTACCGGGATTTCTGCGAGACCCGCTCTGCCGACGTAGTGGCGAACATCGCTATCTGTCTGATCCACCAGACAAATTATCTACTTGATCAGCAGATACGGCGTCTGGAACAGGATTTTTTGAAAGAAGGTGGATTGCGCGAGCGCATGACCCGAGCGCGGTTGCAGGTAAGGGATCAGCAGAAGAAGAATGGGCGGGGGAAGGTATGAAGGCGTGGCACCCGGCAAAGTATCTGTATCAACAACAACTCACTGCTTTTTAGGCACAGCGTAAGTTTTCTTCTGTTTCAAGTCTGAAGTACATGGGGTCGGGTCTTCAACGTTACACTTCAACGATAGATAACAGGTTACGGAATGAGCAAGTTCACGGATTACATCGACGGTCTCACAGACAAGACTTCGCAACTGGCCAAAGATGAGCTCAAGGAGCTTATCCTTTCGGCAAAAAACGATAGCTCTGAATTTGTAAGACTGCAGGCGGTAAATATTGAACACTGGACTGTCATGCTTGCGGCAGGCAAACTGACACCCGCAGGTTATCAACGATTAATCATGAATATGGATGTTATCACGGAGCTGGAGACTATTGGCTTGGATGATGCCACGAAGGCCGGTGCGCGGCGACTTGCAGAGGGCATTCAAAAACACATCATAAACGGGCTCTGTAAATTGTTATAGCTGATATCCGTCGAGTTCAAAGTTTACCTTGATGAACCACCGCGGGGATTATCCCTTAGCAGTCCTGATAGTTGATAAGGTTCATACAGCTGCCTGACATCTTGAAGGTTTGGTGTTTGTTACCGCACTTCTTCCTCGAGTCTCTCCAGTGAACCTGGGTTGTCAAACACATTATTAAAAGCAGAGTGATATCGTATTTCGAGCAGCAGTATTTGTTGGTTTTTAATGATTATGCAACATTCTGCATATACCCTAAAAATACCCTGAAAAAACTCTGATTATTCTTTACATCATCGTAACATTCATCTATAGTTGTTCACAGCAGCTGTCATTGGAACCAACCTAAATGTTTCTTCTATCTGGAGGACTGTTATGACTGTGAGCGGAAAACATTTTCTCGGGATTCTACTTTTAGCAGCATTAGTCATTGCAATGCCGTATTCGGCATTCTCAACCGTGCCGCAAAAGATCACCTACCAGGGGTATTTAACCGGAACGGACGGGTTGCCGATCAATCGGTCCGTGGTGATGCAGCTCGGATTGTACGAAGCAGCCACAGGCGGCACACCTCTGTGGACGGAGCAGCAGGTGGTGCAGGTCACCAAGGGGATCTACACCGTTAATCTCGGGGAAGTGGCCCCTTTGAATCTGACGTTCGACAAGTCTTATTATCTTGGGATCAAGATCGACACAGACCAGGAAATGACGCCGAGGCATACGTTCACGAGTTCGCCTTACGCCCTGCGGTCGGATTTCTCGACAGTGGCTGATTCGGTTGCTGATGGATCGATCAAAACGAGTTCGCTTGCTGACAATGCAATAACCGCTTCCAAAATCGGCATTCTGTGCGCTACCGGTCAGGCACTCGTTCTTACATCCTCGGGATGGGGATGCGGGAACCTCGCAACAGCCGTGACCAACACCTATACCGGGACCATCACCGGGATTACTGCGGGCGCCGGTCTGACAGGCGGCGGCGTAATCGGCAACATCAACCTCGACGTTAATTTCAACGGGACCGGCACCGCGCTTACTTCAGCACGCAGCGACCATAATCACGATGCTGTGTATCAGAAGAGACCCGGCAACATCGCGATCGTGGCAAAAACCAACGGTGATTATGCAACTCCCGTGGCCGCACTTGCTGATAGCGCGGTCTGGTGCGGCGTTCCGTCAGCCGCGAACCCCTGCCTGGTGAAGATAATGCCTGGCGTGTACGATCTGGGCAATGCTTCGCTGATTATGCAGAACTATATAGATATGATGGTCTCGTAAGAAGTCACGCAGCATAAAACGCTGCAAACCGTATAATCGGCCATTGGAGACTGCTCCAACGTCGGATGGCCGCTGAAACGCGCTGCAATCGCTCTTTGATAGCACAAGATAA
>Ga0334722_10000745_pt1 | contig 45414 bp, 43 predicted proteins | sample C3_bottom_MG_FD_207210 | JGI IMG/M metagenome (GOLD analysis project Ga0334722, IMG submission 207210) | Sediment microbial communities from Yellowstone Lake, YNP, Wyoming, USA - C3_bottom | ecosystem: Environmental > Aquatic > Freshwater > Lake > Sediment | place: USA: Wyoming | collected...
CGCGCCTCGGACATCGACATGGTGTACCTCACCGGCTACGGCTTCCCGCTGCACCGCGGCGGCCCGATGTTCTACGCCGATACCGTGGGCCTGCCCAACGTGGTCGCGGCGATGAAGAAATACGCCAAGGGCCGCCACGGCGAGTACTGGAAGCCCGCCCCGCTGCTGGTCAAGCTGGCGAAGAAAGGCAAGACGTTCAATTGAGCTACGCATTAAATCGCGCCCATCGCTGTAGCAATGCTTGGCGCTTGCGCGGACGGCGACCCGTCCGCGCGGATCGCCGATTGCGCACGGACGATGAACCCGTCCGCGCACAATCGGCGATCTTGTATGAATACAACCCCAATGAGTTTCTTGCTTTTAACCATAACCGTGTTTTCTGTACGGATGCGCTTTTTATCCGTACAGAAAACACGGTTGGGGCGCGCAGCGCGCAAGTCGGCTGTTCGCTAGGACACCGTAAATAGGCGCTATTTCAGGAGATCAACATGACTGACGCAGTAATCGTTTCCACCGCACGCACCGGCCTCGCCAAGTCCTGGCGCGGCGCCCTCAACATGACCCACGGCGCCACCATGGGCGGGCACGTGGTCAAGCACGCGATCGAACGCGCCGGCATCGATGCCGCCGAAGTCGAGGACGTACTCATGGGCTGCGCCACCCCGGAAGGCGCTACCGGCGCCAACATCGCGCGCCAGATCGCGCTGCGCGCCGGGTGTCCGGTGACCACCGCGGGCGCGACCGTAAACCGCTTCTGCTCCTCGGGGCTGCAGACCATCGCCATGGCCTCCCAGCGCATCATCGCCGGCGAAGCCGACATATTCGTCGCCGGCGGGCTGGAGGCGATTTCCTGCGTGCAGAACGAAGCCAACCGGCACATGATCAACGAGGTTTGGCTGAAACAGAACAAACCGGAAATCTACTGGACCATGCTGCAAACCGCGGAGCAGGTCGCCAAGCGCTACAAGATTCCGCGCGAGGTGCAGGACCAGTATGGCGCGCGCAGCCAGCAGCGCGCGGCGAAGGCGCAGGCCGAGGGCAAGTTCAATGACGAGATCGTGCCCTTCACCACCGTCATGGGCGTGGGCGACAAGGCCACCGGCATGCTGCTGACCAGGGAGGTGACCCTCGCGAGCGACGAAGGCATACGCGCCGACACCACCTACGAGGGCGTGTCCAAGATCAAACCGGTGTTCCCGGACGGCGTGATCTCCGCCGGCAATGCCAGCCAGTTCTCCGACGGCGCTTCGGCCCAGGTGGTGATGAACGCCAAGCTGGCCGAGAAGAGAGGCCTGAAGCCACTGGGCATCTTCCGCGGTTTCGCCGTGGCCGGCTGCGAACCCGACGAAATGGGCATCGGTCCGGTGTTCGCGATTCCGAAACTGCTCAAGCGCACCGGCATCCGGCTCGAGGACGTCGGCCTGTGGGAACTGAACGAGGCGTTCGCGGTGCAGGTGATCTACTGCCGCGACAAACTGGGCATTCCCGACGACCGGCTGAATGTGAACGGCGGCGCTATCGCCGTCGGCCACCCCTACGGCATGTCGGGCTCCCGGCTCACCGGCCATGCCTTGATCGAGGGCAAACGCCGCGGCGCCAAGTACGTGGTCGTCACCATGTGCATCGGCGGCGGCCAGGGCGCGGCCGGCTTGTTCGAGGTCGTTTGAGGGCACACATGCCGAGCACGAAAGTAGTCAGCGACATCGCCGGCAAGGTCTGGAAAATCGAAGCCGCCGCCGGCGCCAAGGTGGCGCGCGACGACGCCGTGCTCATCCTGGAGTCGATGAAAATGGAAATCCCGGTGGCCGCGCCCTGCGCGGGCACCGTGGTCGAAATTTATTTCAATGAAGGCGAGGTGGTGACCGAAGGCGCGGTGGTCGCGATCATCGAATAGCCGCCGCCCGGACGCAACGCCGATGCAATCGAAGATACTCCCCCGCCGCGACCTCGAGTTCCTGCTGTACGAGTTTCTCGACGTAGCCGCGCTGACCGCCCGGCCGCGCTACGCCGACCATACGCGCGAAACCTTCGATGCGGCGTTGGACACCTGCGAACGCATGGCGACCGAGCTGTTCGAACCGCACTACAGGAAGAGCGACCAGAACGAGCCCCATTTCGATGGCGAGCGGGTGCACATCATCCCCGAGGTCAAACAGGCGCTCGACGCTTTCTGCCAGGCCGGCCTGATGGCCGCGGGGCAGGACTATGATCTGGGCGGCATGCAGTTGCCGGTAACGGTGAATTCCGCCTGTTTCGCCTGGTTCAAGGGCGCCAACGTGTCCACCGCCGGCTATCCCTTCCTCACCATCGGCAACGCCAACCTGCTGCTTGCGCACGGATCGAAGGAGCAAATCGACACCTGGGTGCGGCCGATGATGCAAGGTCGTTTCTTCGGCACCATGTGCCTGTCGGAACCCCAAGCGGGTTCGTCGCTCGCCGACATCAAGACCCGCGCCGAGCCGCAAGGCGATGGAACCTACCGCCTGTTCGGCAACAAGATGTGGATTTCCGCCGGCGAACACGAGCTGTCGCAGAACATCGTCCATCTGGTGCTGGCAAAAATACCGGGCGCGCCGCTAGGGGTGAAGGGGATATCGCTCTTCATAGTGCCGAAAAAACTGGTCAACGCCGACGGCTCGCTCGGCGAGCGCAACGACGTGGTGCTGGCCGGCCTGAATCACAAGATGGGCTATCGCGGCACCGTCAACACGCTGCTCAACTTCGGCGAAGGCAAGTTCACGCCCGGCGGTGCCGCCGGCGCCGTGGGCTATCTGGTGGGAGAGGCGAACCGCGGCCTCGCCTGCATGTTCCACATGATGAACGAGGCGAGAATCGGTGTCGGCATGGGGGCGGTGTTGCTCGGCTACACCGGCTACCTGCACGCCCTCGATTACGCGCGCAGCCGGCCGCAGGGGCGGCCTCCGGGCGCAAAGAACCCGACTTCGCCGCAAGTGCCCATCATCGAGCACGCCGACGTGCGGCGCATGCTGCTGGCGCAGAAATCCTACGTCGAGGGCGGCCTGGCGCTGTGCCTATATTGCGCGCGCCTGGTGGACGAGCAGAAGACCGGCGAGAGCGAGGCCGCGCGCGAGGAAGCGGGCCTGTTGCTGGACATCCTCACCCCGATCGCGAAGAGCTGGCCCTCGCAGTGGTGTCTGGAAGCGAACAGCCTCGCCATCCAGGTGCACGGCGGCTACGGCTACACGCGCGACTACAAGGTGGAACAGTTCTACCGCGACAACCGCCTCAATCCAATCCACGAAGGCACGCACGGCATCCAGGCGATGGACCTGCTCGGGCGCAAGGTCGGCATGGAACACGGCCGCGCATTCGAACTGCTGCTCGCGCGCATGGGCGAAACCGTGGTCGCGGCGCAGGCGGGCGCATCGGGCTTGCTGCAGCAGTGCGCTGCGGCCCTGAGTAGCGCCCTGCTGGAGGTTGGCACCACCACCAAGGCGCTGCTCGCGCAGCGCGACGCCAATCTCATGCTCGCAAACGCCACGGCCTATCTGGAAATGCTGGGACATGTGGCAATCGCCTGGATCTGGCTGCGCCAGAGCGTGATCGCCCAACGCGCGCTGGCAACAGCGCAGGGAGCCGAAGCGGATTTCTATCAGGGCAAACTGCAGGCCTGCCAGTATTTCTTCCGCTACGAACTGCCAAAAACGACTGCACAGCACAACTTGTTGCGCAACTTCGACGCCACCTGCCTGGAGATGCAGGACGCGTGGTTTTAAACACTCCGTAGAAGGTATTGCCGCAAGATCCACGCCCCTTAGAGGGAAACTAGCCGTAACATGCGGCGTTATTTATGACGCTATGTTTAACAGATAGCGCCAACGTCGCAATCCGGCGTTACGTCTGTCGAATGTCTGCCAACCGGAAGCGATGGCACCAGCAACCGCCCCAGGCGGCCCTTCGAGACCGGCTGCATCGCGGCCCACAATGCAGCGGGACCGGTCGTTCACCTTACGCCGACGAATTCACACTGTCGGCCATAACCTGACTCTCAGGCGACGCGGAACTTTGCAATTTCGATGTCCGCTTAGCACCAGATAGCAGCAACACATTTCCCGCAGCTAACACGTTCTTATCATCGCTCCATCTTCTCCTCAGGTGAAACAATAGCTGCCTCAACCGCTATTCTTGCGCTAACTGTTCATAGTGATCGTATGGAGAATTCATTTTAGACGTAGCAACAAACGCTATCGAAGAAGAATTGCCGTGACTCCCTATAAAACGGTTCACTCAGCCTGGATGCCGGCATCCTTGATGACCTTGCCCCATTTCTCGATTTCCGCGCGCTGGAACTCCGAGAACCGCTCGGAGGTGCGCCCGTCGGGCTCGACGCCCATGTTGCGCAGTTTGATTTGCACTTCGGGCATAGCCACGATTGCGGAGATCTCCCTGCTCAGGCGTTCTACCACAGCTTTAGGCGTGCCCGCAGGGGCGAAAACTCCCTGCCAAGATTGCATCTCGAAGTTCGGCACCCCGGCCTCGGCCAAAGAAGGGACGGTGGGCATGCTCGGCAGGCGAGTCCTGGAAGTCACGGCGAGCACCTTGACCCGTTTGCCATCGATCATCGGGCGAGCAGCAGCCACAGTTTCGAAAACCATGTCGATCCGCCCGCCGATCAAATCGATCATCGCCTGTGACCCACCCTTGTAGATGATCTGCCGTAGCTGCGTGCCCGTGATGCTCTGGAAAAGCTGACCCGACAGATGTTGCGACGTACCAGCCCCTGCTGTGCCATAGGTCAGGCTGTCGGGCTTGGCCTTTAGTTCAATGATCAATTCCCGCACGGAGTTGAAGGGGCTGTCCGCCGGTACCACGAGTACGTTGCTTACCATGCCCACCAAGGTCAAGGGAACAAAGTCCTTTACCGGGGAATATCCCAGGTTCTTCGCGAAGAACGGATTGACTGCATGGGTCGTGATCGTGCCGCCCATCACGGTATAGCCATCAGCGGTTGCGTGCGCGACGGCCTGGGTACCGAGAATGCCTGACACACCAGGCTTGTTTTCTATTATGACAGGCTGGCCAAGCTTTTCGGCCAGGTGCTGGGCGATCAGGCGGCCCACCCCGTCGGATACTCCGCCAGGCGAAAACGGCACAACGTACTTTACTGGCTTGCTCGGCCACGTTTGCGCAGAGGCCGGCGTCACCGTTGTGGCTGCGGTCACGAGGACCGCAAGGCAAAAATTCCATAACTTTCGCGGGCTTGTTTTCACTTAAATCTCCTGTGGATATTAAACTGGGATCGTTTCAGGTGTCATTTCGCATCGGCTTTTGTTCTGGTCGCACCGAGGTTCGCTCTACGATGCGGCAGGGAATTACCACGCTGTTCGGATTGATTTCGCCTTGTATCTGCTGCAGAAGAAGATCGACAGTTGCGTTGACCATGTCCGGAACGCACTGAAGCACCGTTGTCAGACGATATGAGCCCCACGCAGCCTGGGGAATGTCATCAAAGCCAATCACGCTCACGTCCTGCGGGATGCGCAGGCCGAATTCCACGCGCAATACGTCCATGGCAGCGATGGCCATGTGGTCGTTCGCCACAAAAATCGCGTCCGGCCGGTCGGCGCAATCAAAAAGCGCGCGGGTGGCTTGCGCTGCGCCATCGAAGCTATAGTTGCCGACCGCGCGACTAAATGCGGGGCAACCGGCCTGCTGCAGCACCTCGTTGAAGCCTCGCTCGCGCTCAAGATTGGTTGACGAATTTTCGAGGCCGGCGATGAACGCGATTCGCTGGTGACCTCGGTCAAGCAGCAGTTGGGCGACCATGCGACCGCCCTGGTAGTTGTCCGAGGTGACCGAGCTTATGTTGTGCCGCGCCAGAGTGTCGGTGTCCGGAACGCGATTGATCATGATGATCGGCACTCCGGCATCGGCGCAACTAGTGGCCAGGCCGGCCGAAAGAGTGACTGACGCCATCACGATGCCGTCGACTTGGTATTGCAGAATATCCGAGAGGACCTCATCGACTTCGTCGATTTCGCTGATGAACAGCAGCACGTGGTAGCCCTGTCTCTGAAGCTGCTGCGAGAGCTTCTCTATCACCAAGGGATAGAATTGGTTTTCGAGGTAGCTCATGACCAAGGCAATAATGCGGCTGCGCCGCGTGATGAGGCTGCGGGCAATCGCGTTCGGCCTGTAACCAAGTGCCTTGGCGGCAGCGAGCACCTTCTTGCGCGTTACTTGAGACACGCTGGCGCCGGGAGTGAATGTGCGGCTGACCGCCGACTGCGATACATGCGCGAGCTTGGCGACCTGCTGGGAGGTGACGATCGCTTTCATGCGGCGGTCCACCCCCCATCGAGCATGAGCGCACTGCCTGTAACCAGGCTGGAAGCGTCGCTCGCCAGGAACAGTATTGCACCCATGATTTCTTCGACGCGGCCAAGCCTACCAAGCGCAATCCGGCTCGTGGCCCAATCGCGAAACGCTGCGTCGGAAAACATTCCCGCGGTCAAGGCCGTCTCGATGAACGTAGGGCAGAGTGTATTCACTCGGATACCGGCTGGCCCCAATTCCCACGCGAGCGCTTTGGTCATGCCTTCGATGGCATGTTTGCTCGCACAGTACAGTGTCCGGCGTGGACTGCCCACCCGGCCCATCTGGGACGAAATATTGATCACGGAACCGGGAAGTGCGGATGCCTGCAGCTGCTTAACCACGACGCGGGTCACGTAGAACGCTGCTTTCACGTTTAAGTCGAGCACAGCGTCGATATCTTCGTCCTCGAGTTGCACCAGTTCTTTCGGCCGGTTCATGCCGGCGTTGTTCACCAGGATCTGAAACGGACCGGCCGCTTCGATGTGTGCATTCACGGCACGTGGATCGGTCACGTCGAGTTCGATAAAGTCGCACTGCAGGCTCGCTTCGCGGAACTCGCTGCAGGCCGCGCGCAACCCGGATTCGCCGCGCGCAACCAGCGTAACGGCGGCGCCGGCTTGCGCCAGCGCGGCGGCGGCGGCGAAGCCTATGCCGCGGCTCGCGCCCGTGACCAGCGCACGCCTACCGTCTAAGCGAAAATCAGGCGCATACGGCAACATGCTCAGCCTTTTGCCGCGACCGGCTGATACCACGGCAGATCAGCGCGTTTGCCGTAGCGGCGCACGCGGATGTTGGCCTGCTCGCCGTGGCCCGCGAAATTCTCCATATGGCACAGACGCGAGCAATACTCGCCGACGAGGGCGCTGGCCTCGTCGCTCAGTACCTTTTGGTAGGTGCATGTTTTGAGGAATTTTCCCACCCACAGCCCTCCGGTATAGCGGGCGTTGCGGTTGGTCGGTAATGTATGGTTGGTGCCGATAACTTTGTCGCCGAAGCTTACGTTGGTACGCGGTCCGAGAAACAGCGCTCCGTAGTTTGTCATGTTGGCCAGGAAGTAATCCGGGTCGCGCGTCATCACCTGTACGTGTTCCGAGGCAATCTCATCAGCCTTACACAGCATTTCCTCGTCACTATCGCAAACGATCACCTCGCCGTATTCGGCCCAGCTTTGCGCGGCGATCTGCACAGTGGGCAGTGTCTTCAGTTGGCGCTCAATCTCGGCCAATGTGTCTCTTGCGAGCTTCTCGCTGGTGGTGAGGAGCACGGCCGGCGAAGTAGGCCCATGCTCCGCCTGCCCCAGCAGATCGACTGCGCACATCTCGGCATCAACGGATTCATCCGCGATGACCAAGGTTTCGGTCGGACCGGCGAATAGATCGATTCCCACGCGACCGTACAACTGACGCTTGGCCTCGGCGACATACATGTTGCCCGGGCCGACCAGCATGTCCACCGCAGCGATGCTCGGGGTGCCGACGGCCATCGCTACCACCGCTTGCACGCCGCCGAGGACCAGGATTTCGTCAGCACCGCCCATGTGCATGGCAGTGATGATGGCCGGATGCGGCCGACCCTGGTAAGGCGGCGCGCTCGCGACCACGCGCTTGACACCAGCCACTTTGGCCGTAATTACGCTCATATGCGCCGATGCGATCATCGGGTACTTGCCGCCGGGCACGTAGCAGCCTACCGCGTTGACCGGAATGTGCTTGTGTCCAAGAATTACGCCGGGAAGCGTTTCTACCTCGACCTCTTTCATCGAGTCGAGCTGAATGCGCGCGAAGTTACGGATCTGTTCCTGCGCAAAAGTAATGTCTTCGATTTCGCGCGGCGACAAGCTCTTGCAAGCTGCCTCGATCTCGGCCGCTGACAATCGAAATTCTGCTGGGTCCCAACTGTCGAACTTGCGGCTGTAGTCGCGTACTGCTTCGTCGCCTTTAGACTCTATGTCCTTGATAATGAGCTCGACTGTAATGCGCACAAGGGCATCATCTTGGGCACGAACTTGGGCGTCCTTGCCTCGTTTCAGATATCTAATCATGGCTTGCTCCGATTGGGTATTGTATGTTGCATACGTATGCATTATACTGTGACTGCATACGAATGCAATCCCAAAAGAATACTGACCCTATATTTCATGACAGGAGAAGTCGATGGCCATCCGCTTCATTAGGTGCATTTTCGCGTGGGCCGCACTCGCTGCCTTTTCGTCCGTGGCGCTGGCGCAGACCTATCCCAGCAAGCCGATCAAGATCCTGGTGCCATTTACCCCAGGAGGCTCATCCGACATGGTGGCGCGCGCCATTGCGGCGAAGCTGCCCGAAGGTTTGCCTGGCGCTATCGTGATCGTTGAGAACAAACCCGGGGCCAACGGAGCTATTGCGGGTGAAATGCTGGCCAAGGCGCCCGCAGATGGTTATACGATCATGGTCGGCTCCATAGGCACTTTCTCTATCAATGCCGCCCTGTTCAAAAATCTGCCTTACCAGCCGCTGCGCGATTACGACTTGATCACGGTCGCGGTGCGTAACCCGAATATCCTCATCGCGCATCCAAAGTTTCCGGCAAATACCTTAGCCGAGTTGATTGCCTACATGAAAGCCAATCCGGGCAGGACGTCTTTTGCGTCCTCAGGTTCTGGCTCCTCCGACCATCTGTCGGCCGAACTCTTGTTGCAGCGTACCGGCACTAGTGGCATCCAGGTGCCATATAAAGGCGGCTCCGCAGCGATGACCGATCTAATCGGCGGTTCCGTCGAAGTCTCGTTCCAGAACTTGGGCGCGGCCTCGGGCCATATCAAGGGCGGACGTCTGAAGGCGCTCGCAGTCACCAGCGGTAAGCGCTCGCCCGTGTTCCCCGACGTACCGACAATGGCAGAGGCGGGTGTGTCCGGGTTCGAGGTGTATTCCTGGCAGGCGGTTGCCGCTCCCAAGGGTTTGCCCAAGGACATATACATGAAGCTGCACGCTGCCGTTGTGGGTGCGCTCAGGTCGCCCGATACGAAGGCGCGATTCGATGCGCAGGGCTTTGACGTCGTGGCAAATACGCCCGAGCAGTTCACCGAGTTCCTGAAGGAAGAAACCGCACGCTGGAAGCAGGTGGTCGACGCCGCCGGCATCAAACCCGATTGATCAAACGTGTAGCAAGGGCGCACGTATGATCAATACTCACCTGATCCGCGTTGAACCGCTCAGGGCTTCAATCCGCGAACTGGTACGCGGCTTTGGCTCGGATGAGCGCGAGGTCGCGCTGGTAACCGATAACCTGATCTACGCGAATCTTACGGGCCACGATTCACATGGTATCGGCATGCTGTCGCGCTACGCCGAATCCTGGGCCGAGGGCGGACTAAAAGCAAACGCACACATCGAGATCCTCATGGACAGCGGTGCGCTGCTTCGCTTGGACGGTCGGCGTGGCTTCGGTCAGGTCGTCGGGCACGAGGCAATGAATCTTGGCATTGAACGCGCGAGCAAGTACGGCAACTGCATCATGGCTTTGGGCAATGCCCACCACTTATGCCGCATTGGTGCCTGGGCGGAGATGGCGGTGGCGCAGGGTTTCATCTCGATTCACTTTGTCAACGTCATCTCCAACCCCATCGTCGCACCTTTCGGCGGCCGCGATGCGCGCTTCGGAACCAATCCCTTCGCTATCGGCATCCCGATCGCCGGACGTGACCCGATTCTGCTTGATTTTGCCACCAGCATGATCGCGCAGGGCAAGGCGCGCATCGCGTACAACAAGCGCGAGAAGTTACGCCCAGGGTGCATTATTGACGATCACGGCCAAGAGAGCGAAGACCCTGCCTACGCCTGGGTTAAGCCTCTGGGCGCAATCCTCGCCTTTGGCGAGCACAAAGGCTATGGCCTAGCTGTGGCGTGCGAACTGCTCGGCGGCGCGCTCGCGGCTGGGCTCGTCAACGACCGACCGGGGAGCGGCGAGCGCCGTGTGCTGAACGGCATGCTCACCATCATCCTCGATCCTAAGGCGATCGCCGACCCGGCGAGCTTCGGGCAGCACGCGGGTGCGTTTCTCGACTGGGTCGCCGCATCGCCGCAGCGGGACGGTTTTGACAAGGTGCGGCTTGCGGGTGAGCCTGAACGCGAATCGCGCGCGAAGCGGCTCGCCGAAGGCATTCCGGTCGACGTTAACAGCTGGAATGCGATCTTGGATGCGGCAACACGCCTCAAGGTCGATCCAGCGAAGATAAATCGATTGGCGGGAGTAAGTGCTTAGATTTTCTTACCAAGGAGGATTTCATGATTAACAACAAAGGCATTTTTAAGACCATCAGGCTGCTGACCGCGTTTCTGGCATCGCTATCTTTCGGCAGTTCAGCCGCGACCGCGGCCGATGCGCCGGCTGGGTATCCCGCGCGCCCGGTAACCATCGTGGTGCCGTTTGCACCCGGTGGCGCAACCGACATCATCGCCCGACTGCTGGGAGAGGAGCTGAAAAAACGCTGGGGTAAGTCGATCGTGGTAGAGAATCGTCCCGGGGCCGGAGGCGGCATCGGCACCGAGTACGTTGCCAGGGCAAAAGGCGACGGCTACACGCTGTTGCTGGGAACGCAGACGGCGCTGTCCGTGAATCCGACCTTGCTGAAAAAAATCGGCTACAAGGTCGATACCGATTTTGCGCCAGTCACCTTGCTCGCGAGCACCCCGCTGGTACTGCTGGCCAGCAATCAGTCTGGATTGACTTCAGTGCAGGACATGATTAAGGCGCTCAAAGCCAAACCTGAGGCGCTGGCCTATGGCACCAGTGGCAACGGTACGTCACAGCACCTCACCACCGAAATGTTTCTGGGGCGCATAGGCGCCAAGGCTATCCACGTGCCATACAAGGGCAGCGGCCAGTCGCTGACCGATCTGGCGGGTGGGCAGATCGCCTTTCAGTTCGATAACATGAGTACCGCGCTTGCATTGGCCAAGGGCGGCCGCGCACACGCGCTGGCCGTTACCTCCGCCGCGCGCTCCGAACAGGCTCCGGACCTGCCCACTCTGGCCGAAGCGGGTCTGACCGGTTTCGAAGCGGTTACCTGGCTAGGTCTGGTTGCGCCTGCAGACACTCCCGCCGAAATCGTGAATTATCTGAGCCAAGAGGCCGATGCGGTATTGAATACTCCAGCGATTAGGACACGTTTGGCGGCACAGGGTTTTACTCCCAAAACATCCACTCCGGCGGAGTTTCGCAAATTCATTCAGGACGAAACCACGAAATTCGCTACGATCATCCGGCAGAACAATATTTCAGTGGAATAGGCGAACTTGGATTCGACCAAGTAGCACTACCCGCCGTAGGATCTGATCGCGACGTTTAAGGCGTATGACACGCCTACGTTCAGTGCAATCGGATGATCATGTCGCGAATCGGTCGTCACCACCCGGAAAGGCCGGCGCTTGCGGCTACCGAGTCCATGCTTGCGCATCAGGCGACCGATGCGCTTGTGATTCAGGCGCTCGCCCAGCGCCTCGCGCACTTCCGGCGTCATGCGCCGGCGTCCATAGCGCCCACGGTGCTTGCGCTGGGCATGCCGGATTTGCTCAACGATGCGCTGCTCCGCTTCGGACCTCTGCGTCACTGCCGGGCGACGCATCGCCTGGTACCAGCCGCTGCGCGACACCCCAAGCAACTCGCACATCATCGGAATCGAGTATCGGTCGCGATGCTCCGCGATCCAAGCGTACTTCACATCGATTCCTTGGCAAAGTACGCTGCGGCCTTTTTTTAAGATTTCCTTCTCCACTTTCAGCCTGGCGTTCTCCGCTCGAAGCCGGCTAACCTCCGCTTCCAGCTCGGAAACTGGCTTTAGCGGCAGACGTTTCATCAGGCTCTCGCCCTTGCGGGTTCGCGACACCCAATTTCCAAGGGTCCCCTTGGGCATCTCCAGAGACAGCGCCACCTGCTGGATACTGCGCCCGCCATCGATTACCTGCTTAACCGACGCTTGCCGAAAATCTTCCGTGTATTGCCTATCTGATCCAACTTTCATCATACGTCCTCCACAAAATCAATTTAGCAGACTTCGTGTGTCCGTTTTCAGGGGGCCAGCTCAGTCTTCAGGTTCGTCCGGTCCATATCGGTGAGAGCCCGTGGTTTCAATTGACCCGGATGTCGCCGACGCTTGTCTCAAGTTGTCCCGAAAAAGGGCTGCGCGATGCCCGAATAGCTTCACGCTCCCCCGATATGTTGCTCGTGAATCCTCGCCAGACCCACACATAGCAGCTAACCAGCGACCGCTCTTTCGCGTAGACCGGACGGTCAGTGACCGTGGTACTGAAGGTCGCTTATGGGTCGAGGCTGTGTAAAAACGAATAATATCTGCGGCTGATTTCGTCGCGACCGTGATGGCGCGACTGATTGTCGGGTCTGGAACTCACGAATTGGCGCCAGATTTTGCAAAAAAACGGCTTATCGTGCCGTCATTGCCTTCATCAGAGGTATTGCACCGAGGATCTGCATCATTCGTTTCAAGTTGTAGGCAAGCACATGCAAGCTCATCTCGGTGCTGACGCGCGAGAGCGTTTTGGTCAGAAAGTGCGTCGCACCCATCCAGGCTTTGAGCGTTCCGAAGACGTGCTCGACGGTCTGCCGGCGAAGCTTCGAGGCCTCGGGGGTGCGTTCAAGGCGCGCCTGCATGCGCTCAAGGATTTCCTCGTGTTCCCAGCGCGCGATGCGTCGATTCTTGCCGGTGGTGCATTGGGCTTTCAACTTGCACTGGGGACAGGCCGATGACCAGTACTTGTGTAGGGTCAAGCTGTGTTCGAAGGTCGTGAAGCGCCGGATCGCACGCTCTCCCGCAGGGCATTGGTACTCATCGTCCTTGGCGATGTAGATGAAATCGCGCCTGTCGTACAGTCCGGCGGCGTTGTTGCCGGAGGTGCGCGTCTTGGGTACCAAGGGGACGATGCCGTTTTGCTCGCAGTCCCGGATCTGCTCGCTGTTGAAGTAGCCCCGGTCGGCAAGCGCGGTGAGTTGGTCTACGCCTAGAACCTCGCGCGCGCGCTGTGACATGGGCGAGAGCTGGGTGCGATCGTGGCCCAGGTTGGTGACCTCATGGGCCACGATCAGATGGTGCTTGGTATCGACCGCAGTCTGCACGTTGTAGCCCACGACCCCGGTGCCCCGGCCGCTGGTGGCCATGGAGCGGGCATCCGGATCGGTGAGCGAGATCTGCCCATCCGGTGCGGCCTGCATCCGGGTACCGATCTCGCCCAGTTGCTACATCTGCGCTTTCAGATTGACGATCTTCTCCTTGAGTCGGGCCACCCGTCCTTCGCTCACCGCACTGGGCTGGCGATCGGCATGATCGAGCTCCGCCAGATACCGCCCGACGCTCTCTTCCAGCTGCTGCATGCGAGCCGCGAGCTTTCGGTCCGTGAAGTTCTTGTCCCGGTTATTGACCGCCTTGAACTTGCTGCCGTCGATCGCAACGATGGCCTCCGAGAATAGGTTCAGGCTCCGGCACAGGACGACAAACTCCCGGCACACGCGCCGAATCGCCGGGCCGTTGTCTTTGCGGAAATCGGCGATCGTCTTGAAGTCCGGTGCCAATCGGCGGACAAGCCAGATCAGCTCAAGGTTGCACTGAGTCTCCCGCTCCAGGCGCCGGCTCGACTGAATGCGATTCAGATAGCCGTAGATGTAGATCTTCAGAAGCACCGACGGATGGTAGGCCGGACGTCCCGTCTTCGCGGGCGCAGCACCATCAAACCCCAGTGCACCCAGATTGAGTTCGTCAACGAATACATCGACAACCCGAACCGGATTGTCTTCGCCGATGTAGTCATCCAGACATTCCGGCAGCAACGTGACCTGGTGTCGGTCTTCGCCTTCAATGAACCGCTTCATCTGCTCGTCTCCACCAATGCTTCCACATCGGTATTAACGCGCAAGGCCTCACCCCTGTTTACACGATCGACGCGTTTTTACACAGCCTCGGTCGGCTTGAGTCTCTGGCCCAAACAATCCCAGCGACGGCTTTGTCGTCCTGCGTTTATCCTGGGCGTCTCACCCGGCGAGTACGTTGCGTCGCGGGCCGCCGTAGCGTAAGCTTTTCGCATGCCTGAACTGTGCCGCTTTTTCGGCATCATCATCCGGATGTATTCCGAAATCGGCGGACCGCATCACGCGCCCCACTTTCATGCATACTATCAAGATGACGTCGCGATATTCAGTTTGGAACCGATAGCGCTGATGGCGGGACAACTGCCCGCGCGCCAGCAACGCCTGGTCGAGGCCTGGGTGGAACTGCATCAGGCTGAACTGTTGGAGGATTGGCAGCGTCTGCAGAATGGCCGCAAGCCGTTCGCGATCAAACCGCTGTCTTGAGGAGGAAGCAATGGTCCATCCGATCTACCGCATCGCGTCGTTCGACACCGTTGGCCCCTACACACTGCGCATTGGCTTCGACGACGGCACCGAGCGAACGATAGATTTTTTGCCGGTTCTTGCCGGAGAGCTTTACGCGCCGCTACGCGATTTGACACTATTTGACGCGGTCAAGATCGATCCAGAGATTCACACTTTGGTGTGGCCAAACGGCGCGGACTTCGATCCCGCGACTTTGCACGATTGGCCCGAATACGTGGATGCACTGACGGAGCGCGCCAGGCGCTGGAGTCTTGCCACCGCGTAGGAGTCGCATTACGCCAGGTTCACGATTGGGACGGAAGAGGTCGAATCATTCCTTCCCCGACCTGTTGCCCTCATTCCAAAATCAATTCTATTTACAACCAGGAGAAATTCCCGATGAGCGTTAAGAAACTGTTCGATTTGACCGGCAAGGTGGCGCTGGTCACCGGCGGCTCGCGCGGCCTGGGGCTGCAGATCGCCGAAGCGCTGGGTGAGATGGGCGCCAAGCTCGCGCTGACCGCGCGCAAAGCCGATGAACTGGCCCAGGCCAAGGCGCATCTGGAGCACCTGCACCTGGAAGTCCTCGCCCTGCCCTGCGACCACAGCAAGGCCGCCAGCATTCAGCCGGTCATCGAAAAAATCATGGCGCATTACGGGAAAATTGACATCCTCGTCAACAATGCGGGCGCCACCTGGGGTGCGCCCGCCGAGGAGCATCCGCTGGAGGCGTGGGAAAAAGTGATGGATCTCAATGTCACCGGCCTGTTCCTGACGACGCAACTGGTGGGCAAGCTGTCGATGATCCCGCGGCGCTACGGCCGCATAGTCAACATCGCCTCGATCGCCGGACTGCTCGGCAACGACATGCGCATGCAGCGCTCGCTCGCCTACAACACCAGCAAAGGCGCCGTGGTCAACATGACACGCGCGCTGGCCGCCGAATGGGGGCAGTACAACATCACGGTGAATGCGATCGCGCCGGGCTTCTTCCCGTCGAAAATGACCCAATGGATCCTGGGCCAGATCGGCGAGGCCACGATAGCCCAGACCCCGCTCGCCCGCCTCGGCGGCGACGAAGACCTGAAAGGCCTGGCCACGCTGTTCGCCTCCGATGCCGCGGCCCACATCACCGGGCAGATCGTCGCCGTCGACGGCGGCGCGAGCATAATTTGAAGCTGAGCCAGAGCAACGAGTACGGAACGCCGCTGCCCTTCATCGATCACCTGGGCGTAGAGCGCGTCGAGAGCGATGCAGGGCGCGCGCTGCTCGCGCTGGACATCAAGCCGGCGTTCCGCAACAGCTGGAACGCGGCCCATGGCGGCATTATCATGACCTTGCTCGACAGCGCCATGAGCCTGGCGGCCAGGCTGCATCTGCATGGTGCGCCGGGCGGCATCCTGACCATCGAAATGAACGCCAAGTTTATCAGCGCCGCCATGGGCAACCGGCTCGGCGCCGAAGGCAGGGTGATCGGCGGCGGCCGATCGACCTTGTTCTGCGAGGCGGAGGTGCACGACGAAGACGGCAAGCTGGTGGCCAAGGGCATGGGTACGCTCAAGCCGGTGAAAAAGCGGGAAGCCTGAGGCGGCGCGACTTCGCGGCATCGGGCCCGGAACGAGGTCGTTCCGGGCCTTTTTTCATGCCCCGGGGCCATCGTCCCGCCCGGCGTCGAGAACCTGCAACAGCCCCTCGCGGATATGGGGGCTTTTGACCTAGGTCAATTGAACCCGGCGAAACATCGGTAGCATCTTCGCTGAGGAGAGCACCAGTAAGCACGTCTGGCGGGTGGAACTGGCCGGTTGCCGCAAGGCGACGGGTGCAGTCGTCCGCGCTTGGGCTGTGCGCCTAATTCAATTTAAGCCGGGGAAACTGCCATGTTCAGTCAGCGGGTCAAAAGCGTGATGGAGAAGAAGAAACTGCTCACGGCCCCGCCGGAGACCACCGTCAGCCAGGCGGCCAAGCTGATGGCCAAGAGCAACGTCGGCGCGGTCATGGTGGTCGAAGGGGAGCGCCTGATAGGCATATTCACCGAACGCGACGCCGTATTCCGCGTCATCGCCAAAGGGCGCGACACGCAAACCACGAAGTTGGCCGATGTGATGACCTCCGACCCGCAGACCGTGGATCCGAACAAGTCCTTCGGCTTCGCGCTGTTGATGATGCACGAGAACGGCTTTCGCCATGTTCCCGTGATCGAGGACGGCAAACCCATAGGCATCGTCTCGTCGCGCAACGCGCTCGATCCCGATCTGGAAGAGTTCGTCGCTGAGGCGCAGCGGCGCAAACACATCCGCTAGCCGCGCGTTGATCGACGGGGCGCGGCCCCCTTATCGTCCCCGTTTCAGGACAGGGAACGCAGCGACTCGGGGGTGAAAGGCAGCAGGTCCTGCATCCGGTTTTCGCGCACCTTCGTCGCCCATGCGGGGTCCACCAGCAGGGCCCGCCCCACCGCGACCAGATCCACCTCGTCGCGCGCGAACATCTCGAGCAGCTTGTCGATGCTGGTGACCGCCGCGCCCTGGCCGCGAAACGCGGCGAACATGTCCGTGTCCAGGCTCACCGAACCGACGGTAATCACTGGCTTGCCGGTCAGCTTTTTGGTCCAGCCGGCGAGGTTGAGCGCCGAACCTTCGAACTCGGGTTCCCAGAAGCGTCGCGTGGAGCAATGGAAAATGTCCACGCCCGCGCCGGCCAGGGGCGCGAGAAACTTGCCCAGCAGTTCCGGCGTCACCGCCAGGCGCGCGGCGTAGTCCTGCTGTTTCCACTGCGAGTAGCGAAACACGATGGGGAAGTCCGGCCCGACCGCGCGGCGGCAGGCCTGGATCACTTCGACGGCGAAACGGGTGCGCGCGACCATGTCGCCGCCGTAGCGGTCGCTGCGCTGGTTGGTGCCTTCCCAGAAGAACTGGTCGATCAGGTAGCCGTGCGCGCCGTGCAGCTCCACGCCGTCGAAGCCGAGGCGCTTGGCGTTGGCCGCGCCCTCCGCGTAGGCGGCGATCACCGCCGCGATCTCCGCCTCGCTCATCGGTTCCACCACTTTGACCCCGGGCTTGAACAGACCGGAGGGTCCGATCGGCGGGGCTTCGGGATTCGGCTTGTCGCCCATTCGTCTGACCATGCCCACATGCCAGATCTGCGGCATGATGCGCCCCCCTGCCGCATGGACCTCGGCGACGACCTGCGCCCACCCGGCGAGCGCAGCCGCGCCGTGAATATGGGGCACGCGCGGATCGTTGGTCGAGGCCGGATGATCGATCACCGTGCCCTCGGTAATGATCAGGCCGACCTGGTTTTCGGCGCGGCGGCGGTAGTAGGCCGCCACATCCGCCCCGGGCACCCCGCCCGGAGAAAAGCTGCGCGTCATCGGCGCCATGACGATGCGGTTGTCCAGTTTCAGGTTCTTCAGGGAAAACGGCTTGAACAGAGAATCAGGGGAGATGGACATGGATGTGCTCGCGGAAATAATGCGATTTTGCCTGATGTTCGCAGTTCGTGCCCGCGGCCGCGCAGCCACTGCCTTATTGGGCGGTCGTTTGACACGTTAGTTAAAGGCGGTTAATCTACGCCTGCGGATCGGGCGCCGAGCCCGTTCCGGCGCCCGCGCTCATGCGCGGCATAGCCCCAAGCGCACCGAACCATCGCACAGGAGCCTGGCACATGGCCGAAGCCGTAAGTCTTACGCTATCCGACAACATCGCCGTCGTGACCATAGACAGCCCGCCGGTCAACGCCATGGCGCAGAACGTCCGCGCCGGTCTGAAACGCGCCTTTGTCGACCTGCAGGCGCGCAAAGACGTGAAGGCCGTGGTGATAGGCTGCAAGGGCCGCACCTTCGTCGCCGGCGCCGACATCGGCGAATTCGACAGCGGCATCGCGCCGCCGGGATACTACGAAGTGCTGGGCCTGATCGAGGATTGCGCCGTCCCCGTGGTCGCGGCGGTGCACGGCACCGCGCTTGGCGGCGGCATGGAAATCACACTCGCCAGCCACTACCGCGTCGCCGATGAAGCGGCGCGTTTCGGCCTGCCCGAACTGACCCTGGGCATCATCCCCGGCGCGGGCGGCACGCAGCGCCTGCCGCGCCTGATTCCGCTCGAAGCGGCGACAGACCTGATCCTGTCCTCCAAGCCCATGCCCGCGGCACGCGCGCGCGAACTGGGCCTGGTCGACGCGCTGGTCAAGGGCGACATCATCGAAGGCGGCATCGCGTTCGCGCGCGAACTCGTCGCCCGGGGCGCGGCACCGCGGCGCACGCGCGAGCTCGCCGTACTCGGCGCCGAAAACGCGCCGGAACTGTTCGCGGCGAAGCGCGCCCTAGTCGCCAAAACCATGCGCAACCGCCAGTCCCCGCTCGCGCTGCTCGACGCGCTCGAGGCCGCGGTGAAGCTGCCTTTTGACCAGGGGCTGAAAGCGGAGTCCGCCATCTCCGACAAGCTGGTCCCGGCGACCGAAGCCCGCGCCCTGCGGCATCTATTCTTCGCCGAACGCGAAGTGCGCCGGATTCCCGGCCTGGCCGCGAACGTCAAACCCCGGCCGGTCACCCGCGTCGGCATCGTCGGCGCCGGCACCATGGGCGGCGGCATTTCCATGTGCTATGCCAATGCCGGCGTCCCGGTGACCCTGCTCGACGCCACGCAGGCCGCGCTGGACAAGGGCATGGCGACGATACGCAAGAATTACGAACGCTCGGTCGCGCGCGGCAGCCTCAAGCAGGAGCAGCTCGAGCAGCGCATGCGGCTGGTCACGCCGACGCTGGACTATGCGGCGCTGGGCAGCGCCGACCTGGTGATCGAAGCGGTGTTCGAGAACATGGCGCTGAAAAAGGAAATCTTCGCCAAGCTCGACCAAGTCGTGCGTAAAGGCGCCGTGATCGGCACCAATACCTCGACGCTGGACATCGACGCGATCGCCGCCGTCACCGGCCGCCCCGAAGACGTGGTCGGACTGCATTTTTTCAGCCCGGCCAATGTGATGCAATTGCTCGAAATCGTCCACGCCAAGCGCACCGCGCCCGATGTATTGGTCACCGCCCTCGAAACCGCGAAGCAAATCAAGAAGACCGGCGTCGTGGCCAAGGTCTGCTACGGCTTCATCGGCAACCGCATGATGGACCCGTATGCGCGCGAGGCCGAGCACTGCCTGCTCGAAGGCGCGACGCCGGAGCAGGTCGACAGCGCGCTGGAAAAATTCGGCATGGCCATGGGCATCCTGGCGGTGTTCGACATGGCGGGCGTGGACATCGGCTACCTCACCCGGCTGGAGCGCAAGCATCTGCTGCCGGACGATCCGAGCTTCTACCGTCCCGACACCCTGCTGTTTGAGCGCGGCTGGCTGGGGCAGAAATCCGGCCGCGGCTATTACCGCTACGACAGCGCGCGCAAGCGCACAAACGATCCCGAGGTGGTCGAGATGCTGTGGGTGGAAGGCAAGCGCCTCGGCGTCGAGCGCCGCCAACCCGGCGAGCAGGAAATCCTGGAGCGCTGCCTGTACGCGATGATCAACGAAGGCGCGCGCCTGCTAGAGGAAGGCATAGCGCTGCGCGCGAGCGACATCGACGTGGTGTACACCTCGGGTTACGGCTTCCCCCGATACCGCGGCGGACCGATGTTCTACGCCGATACGGTCGGCCTGAAGAAAATTTACGAACGCATCCTCGAATTCCGGCGCACGCTGGATGCGCAATACTGGACGCCCGCGCCCCTGCTGGAGAAGCTCGCCCTGGCCGGTTCGAGTTTCGCCGCCTGGCAGGCCGGCCGCGCCGCTTGAAGCAAACCGATATTTCATACAGAGGACACATCATGGCTAACGCATTCATCCCTTACGGCATCTACTGGTCCACCCCTTTTGCCAAATGGCAGGGTTCGATCGCGCACCTGCACAGCCTGAAGCTGGCAGCCAATGTGGGCAAGAAATTCCTGGAGTCGAAGAAATTCCCCATGGAAAAAGTCGACCTGGGCGTGCTCGGCCTCACCAATCCGCAGCCGAGCAGCTTCTACGGCCTGCCCTGGGTGACGGGCATGATGGGCCTGGAAGGCGTCACCGGCCCGACGGTGCACCAGGCCTGCGCCACCAGCGCGCGCGCGCTGCAGATGGCGGCGCAGGAAATCGCCGCAGGCTCGGCCTCGGTCGCGCTGGTGGTCACGGCCGACCGCATGTCCAACGGACCGGTGGTGTACTACCCGGATGGCACCGCCCCCGGCGGCCAGGGGATCACCGAATCGTGGACGCTGGACAACTTCAACAAAGACCCCCACGCGAAGAACGCCATGATCGAGACCGGGGAAAACGTCGCGCGCCGCTTCGGCATCAGCACCCAGCAGCAGCACGACGTGGTGCTGCAGCGCTACGCGCAGTATCAGCAGTCGGTGGCCAACGACCGCGCTTTCCAGCGCCGTTACATGGTGGACGTGGCCATCACCGACGCCGGCTTTCGCAAACAGATCGGCACCCTCGCGGCGGACGAAGGCATATTCCACACCACGCCGGAGGCGCTGGCAAAATTGAAACCGGTCAAGCCGGACGGTACCGTGACTTTCGGCGGGCAGACGCATCCGGCCGACGGCAACGCCGGCGCGATCCTGACCACGCGCGAACGCGCCCGGGAATTCGCCGCCGATCCGAACATCGAAGTCGAACTGCTGGGCTTCGGCATGGCGCGCGTGGAAAAAGGTTACATGCCGATGGCGCCCGTGCCAGCGGCGCGCGCGGCGCTGAAAGCGGCCGGCCTCGAAATGAAGAACGTTGACGCAGTCACCACGCACAATCCGTTTGCGGTCAACGATCTCGTTTTCAACAAGGAAACCGGTTTCCCGCTAGACAAGATGAACAACTACGGTTGCTCGCTGATCTGGGGGCATCCGCAGGGCCCCACCGGTATGCGCAGCGTGATCGAACTGATCGAGGAACTGGTGCTGCGCGGCGGCGGCACGGGCCTGTTCGCCGGCTGTGCCGCGGGCGATTCGGCCATGGCACTGGTGTTGCGCGTGAGCGGCAAGCGACAGTCTTGAGCGCATTCATCCTTCAATCAGCGCACGCTAGTGAAAATAATACAGCTGGCTTGCAGCCCACCCTCACCCCAACCCTCTCCCGCCCAGCCGGGAGAGGGGGTCTTCTCCCTCGCCCCCGGCAACGGGGGAGACGGCCGGTGGGAGCCCGAAGGGCGGGACCACCCGAAGAGGTGGGGTGAGGGGGCGCTCGCCGGCGGCCACTGTCATGCAATCACGTAATTCTCAGTAGAACCACCGTGCGCAGCCGATCTTCCGTCGAAGCCGCGGTGCTCCGCCAGGCGCGCGAGCATCCGCAGCGCGGCCAGGGCAAGGCCGCCGAGGAACTGCAACGGCTGGGCTACACCATCTCGACTTCGGGGGTGCGCTATCTGTGGCGCAAACACGGCCTCGAAACCACCTACCAGCGGCTGAAGGCCCTGGAGCAGGAAATGGCCGGAACCGGCCGCGAGCTGACCGCGGGTCAGAAAGCGCTGCTGCGGCGCGGCGACGTGACGCGCAAGCTCGCGCGCGCATCGGGCCAGCGCGCCGCCGCAAGCGGCAGCCTCGCGCCGGACGAACGCCGCAGGCAGATACTCCTCGGCGCCGCCGAACTGTTCGTCAAGCACGGCTACAGCGGCACCTCGATCCGCGACATCGCCGCGCGCACGGGGCTCCTGCCCGGATCGGTGTATCACTATTTCCCGGCGAAGGAAGATCTGTTCACCGAGGTGCATCGCGAGGGGTTTCGCCAGTTGATCGCGCGCGTCGAGGACATCGCCCGCAGCGAAGCCGATCCCTGGCGCCGGATCGAACTCGCCTGCGCCGCGCACATCGAGGCGGCGGTCGGCGATAATTCGATCCAGCAAATCACCGGCACCGGCCTGTTCTCCATCCACGAGGAACAATTGCAGCGGCGCCTGAAGGCAGATCGCAAACACTACGAGCAGATATTCCGCCAGCTGGTCGCCGATCTTACGCTGCCGCGCGCGATCGACCGCTCGCTGTTCCGCCTGGTGCTGCTGGGCGCGCTAAACTGGGCGCACGTGTGGTACCGCAAAGGCAAGAAAAATCCCGGGGAGATCGCCCGGAGCATCATCCGGATGTTTCGCGGCGACTCAGGCGCTGTAGCGCTGCACCCGCAACGCAAGTCCATTCAGCCTGCAAGGGATCCAAGCAAATGAGCACAGCGGAAAAACTCAGCACCGGCCAGATCATCGCGCGATCGCTGGTGCGCAACGGCGTCGACACCATATTCGGCATACCCGGCGCGCACACCTACGATTTCATCGACGCCCTGCATGCATGCAAGGACAAGATACGCTTCATCGCCAGCCGCCACGAGCAGGGCGCGGGCTACATGGCCTATGGCTACGCCAAGTCCACCGGCCGCGTCGGCGCGTTCACCGTCGTGCCGGGGCCGGGCGTGCTCAACGCCGGCGCCGCGCTGTGCACGGCCTACGGCGCCAACGCGCCGGTGCTGTGCATCACCGGCAACATCCAGTCGTATTTCATCGGCCGCGGCCGCGGCATCCTGCACGAACTGCCCGACCAGCTCGCAATCCTGCGCGGGCTGACCAAGTGGTCGGAGCGCATCAATCATCCGAGCGAAGCCCCGGGCGTGATGGACGAAGCGTTCAGGCAGCTTGCGAGCGGCCGCGTGCGCCCGGTGGCGGTGGAGACGCCGTGGGACGTGTTCGGCGCCCAAGCGCTGGTCGATGACGCAACGCCGGTGGCGCCGGCGCCGCCGCCCGAACCGGATCCGGACGAAATTGCGCGCGCGGTTGCCCTGCTGCAGAACGCGAAGAACCCGATGATCACCGTCGGCAGCGGCGCGCTCGGCGCCGCTGCGGAAGTGATGGAACTGGCCAAACTGCTGCAGGCACCGGTGAGCGCGCACCGCAGCGGCCGCGGCATCGTCGGCGAGGACACGCCCTATGGTTTCAATCTGGGCGACGGCTACAAGCTCTGGCACGATACCGACGTGCTTCTGGGCATCGGCAGCCGGCTGGAGCTGCAGTATCTGCGCTGGAGCGTCCTGCCCCCTGGGCTCAAGGTCATACGCATAGACATCGATCCGACCGAGTTCGTCCGGCTAAGACCCGATATCGGCATCTTGGGCGACGCCAAAGCGGGGGCGCGCGCACTGTTGGATGCCTTGTCGGGCAAGCTGGCGAAACGTGCGTCGCGCGCGGCCGAATTCAGCGCGATCAAATCCCGCTTTCGGCAAGAGATCGAAGGCGTGCAGCCGCAGCTGGCTTATCTCGATGCGATACGCGCGGTGCTGCCGCGCGACGGCTTTTTCGTCGAGGAGATCTCCCAGGTCGGCTTCACCTCGCGCTTCGGCTTTCCGGCATACACACCGCGCACCTTCGTCACCGGCGGCTACCAGGACAATGTCGGCTTCGGCTTCATGACCGCGCTCGGCGTGAAAATCGCCAACCCGGACAAATGCGTGGTGTCCGTCGCGGGCGACGGCGGTTTCATGTTCGGCGTGCAGGAACTGGCGACGGCGGTCCAGTACGGCATCGGCCTGGTCACCGTCGTATTCAATAACGCGAGCTACGGCAACGTGCTGCGCGACCAGCACCGGCTCTACCAGGGCAGGGAAATCGGCTCCACGCTGACCAATCCGGATTTCGTCAAACTGGCCGAGAGTTTCGGCGCCGCAGGCTACCGCGCGAACACGCCCGCGGAACTGAAAGCGGCGCTGGAGAAGGCGTTTGCGCAGTCCGGCCCGGCGCTGATCGAAGTGCCCATCGCGCGCGGCGCGGAAGCCTCGCCCTGGCCGTTTCTGCATCCGAATGCGCGTTATGGGGTAGCCGCCTAGTCGCGCGCGCCTGCCGCGATCGTGTCCTGCCCCGCAGAGCCGACGCAGATGAGCCTGCCCACGCTTGCCGCTCTCGACCCGGCCGCGCTGCCTTAATGCAAGACCCGGCCCAGCGCTGGCCCAATCGCCTGACTCTTCAAGAGAGGATATTCATATACTTGTATACAATGCGGTTTCTCCACTTAAACTGCGGGCACGCCCGACCATGCGACTAGCTCTGTTGCCACTCCCGTCGCTGCGCGCGCACCGAACATCGAAGGTGAGAGCGTGAGACCTGGCCGTCGCAGTGCTGCACTGATCGCTACGCTCGCCGTCGCTGGCGCCATCATCGCCGCGGTGTTTTGGCAGCCGATCGCGAGATGGCTACACGCAGCGCCGGCACCGGAGAAGCTGACTATCGCGGTGATCAACACCTACATCGGATCCGGACTGGTGCTGGTTGCCGCGAACCAGGGATACTTTGCGGCAGAAGGACTCGAGGTTATCCTGCAGCCGCACGGCGCCGGGCGCGCCGCGCTGAACGCAGTGATAGAGAAGCGGGCTGACATGACGACCCTCGGCAATCTGCCCGTCATACTTGCCACGCTGGACAAGGTTCCGCTGTCCATCGTCGCCAGCATCGCCCGCGCCTATCGCGGCGCAGGCATCGTCGCGCGGCGCGACCGGGGAATCGCCCGAGCGGCCGATCTCAGGGGCAAGACCATAGGCGTCAGCTTTGGAACGGACGGCCATTTCGCGCTCGGGGTGATCCTGGCCGACCACGGCATCGCACCGGAAGAAGTAAAAATGGAAAACGTCCAGCCGGAAGCCATCGTCGCCGCGCTTTCCGCGGGCAAAGTCGATGCAATCGCGACCTGGGAACCACTGCTGGGCATGGCGAAGAAGGTACGGGGCGTCCCGCACGTGACCTTCGATCTTGGCAGCGGCTTTTCCTTCTGGTTCCACCTGGCGGGGCGCCGGGACTACGTGCAGCAGCACCCGGTGACCATGCAAAAACTGCTGCGCGCGCTGCTGCGCGCGGAGCGCTACATTGAACGCAATCCGGCGGATGCGGCTGCGATCATCGTCGCCGACACAAGAATGGATCGGGCCGCTTTCGACGCAATCCGGCCCAACTTTGAACTCAGGCTTGCGCAGATGCAAGGCGTGCTGACCATGCTCGAGGACCAGGCACGCTGGGTGATCGCCAACCGCTACACGCAGGCGACCGAGTTGCCCAATTTCCTCGACACCGTCTACCTCGATGCCCTGCTGGCCGTGCGGCCGGAGTCGGTGTCGATCATACGCTGACGCTGCCCATGACCATCCGGCACAGACTGACCCTCAGCTTGTTGCTTTCAGGCGCGGCCATGCTGCTCATTTTCGTGGTGCAGTTTCTCGCGGTGCAGCAGGTCGATCTGGCCCTGAAAAAAAGCATCCTCGCCGGAGACATCACCGCGAGCGGGGTTGCCGGGCTGCGCAGCGTCACCATGGACTACGTGCTGAGCCGGCAGCCGCGGGCGCTGCAGCAGTGGCAGCAGCGGCACGACAGTATGCACGCGCTGCTCGATACGCCGATCTTCGATCAAGACGCCGAACGGCAGATCGTCGCCAGGCTGCGCACGCGCCATGACTACCTCGGGGAAATCTTCCCCAGGCTCGCCAGGTTGCACACCGAGACAGAAGGCAATGCGCTGCAGCGCGAAGTCGAAGCCCGGCTGGTGACGCAGATCATGGTGGCCACGCAGGACATGGTGACCGATTCGAATCTGCTGTTGCGCATGGCCAATGCGCATCTGGACCGGATTCAACGCCGGACCGGCCTGATCGTATCGGTCATCGTCGTCGGCATGGGTCTGTTCGTGGTGTTGAACATGATGTTCGCGATCCGCGGCGTCCTGACCCCGGTGGGCGAGTTGCAGCGCGGGGCGGAGCGCGTGGGCTCAGGCGACCTGGCGTATCGGACCAACCTCAAGCTCGACAACGAAATCGGCGCGCTATCCCGGGCTTTCGACGCCATGACCGCAAAGCTGGAGCAGACGCAGGCGGAACTGGAAGCGAACGCCCTGCATTTGCGGGAAATGATCCGGGAGCTGGAATCGTTCAGTTACTCGGTATCGCACGATTTGCGCGCGCCGCTGCGCGGCATCGACGGCTGGAGCCTGGCGCTGCAGGAAGACTATGGCGCGGTGCTGGACGCGCAAGGGCACCAGTATCTCGACATTGTGCGCACGGAAGCCCAGCGCATGGGACAACTGATCGAAGATCTGCTGCAACTTTCGCGCGTCACCCGGGGCGAACTCGCGCGCGCGCCGGTCGATTTGAGCGCGCTGGCGCAGTCGGTTGCGCGGCGCCTGAAGGATGCTTCCCCGGATCGCGCGATCGAGTTTCTGATACAGCCGGGCCTGGCTGCGGACGCCGACGCCCGGCTGCTGGAGGTCGCGCTGACCAATCTGCTCGACAACGCCTGCAAGTTCTCGGCCATGCGGGAGGTCGCGCGCATCGAATTCGGCCGCGGCGCGGCACAGGATCCGGTGACCCAAGCGACGACGCAGGCTTACTTCGTGCGCGATAACGGTGTAGGCTTCGATACAACCCACGCAGCCAAACTGTTCGGCGCATTCCAGCGCCTGCACGCGGCGAGCGAGTTTCCCGGCACCGGAATCGGACTCGCGACGGTGCAGCGCATCGTGCACCGCCACGGCGGCCGGATCTGGGCCGAGGCGCAGCCGAACCAGGGCGCGTGCTTCTATTTCACCCTCGGGAAGGCAGCATGAACCCAAGATCGATACTGCTGGTCGAGGACAACCCCAGCGATGTCGCGCTCACGCAGCGAGCCATGGCGAGAAGCGCGATCAAGAATCCGCTGGTTGTCGCCGAAAACGGCCAGCAGGCGCTGGATTACCTGTTCGGCAGCAGCGCGAATGCGTCACACAGCGCGGGCGATACGCCGATACTGATACTGCTGGACCTCAAGCTGCCGCGCATCGACGGGCTCGAGGTCCTGCGCCGCATCCGGGCCGACAGCCGTACCCGGCGCATCCCGGTGGTGATCCTCACCTCGTCCGGCGAGCAGACCGACATTGCCGCGGGTTACGATCTGGGCGCCAACAGCTACATCAGGAAGCCGGTCGATTTCCATCAGTTCGCCGAAACCATCAGGCAGCTCGGCCTGTACTGGCTGGTGATCAACGAGCCGCCTCCGAAGAGATAAATCGCGCATGAGCACTCCGCTATCCGTCCTGATCGTAGAGGACTCCGCCAGCGATGCCGCGCTGGTGGTGCGCCAGCTGAAAAGAGACGGGTTCGAGGCCGTGCACAAACGGGTCGAGAACGCGGCGCAGATGCGCGCCGCGCTGGGCGAGCGCGCCTGGGACATCGTGCTGTCCGATTTCAATGTTCCCGGCTTCGGCGCGATCCCGGCACTCAAGCTGCTGCGCGAACTGAAGCTCGATATACCGTTCATCGTGGTTTCGGGCGTCATCGGCGAGGAAGCGGCGGTCGCGCTGATGAAAGCGGGCGCCCACGATTGCGTGATGAAGGATCATCTGGCGCTGCTGGCTCCCGCGGTGAGACGCGAAGTCGGCGAAGCGCAGGGGCGCCTTGCGCGCGCGCGCGCGGAGCAGGAGCTTCGGGAGAGCGAGGCGCGCTTTCGAGGCCTGATCGAGCAATCGCTGACCGGCATCTATATTTCCCAGGACGGCGTGTTCCGCTATGCCAATCCGCGCCTGGAGCAAATGCTGGGCTACGGCCCGGGACAATTGGTCGGCGTTTTCATCGACGATATCGTGCTTGCCGAAGACCTGCCGATACTGCTGCAGGAGCGGGAGAAGCTGCGCACCGGCGCAGGTTCAATCTCCTACGAGGTGCGTGCGCGGTGCGCGGACGGCAAGATCATCACCCTGGGCCTGCAGGGGAGCGTCTACGAATTCAACGGCAAGCCGGCCACCGTGGGCATGGCGCAGGACATCTCCGAGAAAATACGCGCCGAGGAGCAGATCGAGCGCTATATCGAGCAGCTCAAGACCGCGTTCCGGAGCACGGTGGAGGTGGCCACCAGCCTGAGCGAATTGCGCGACCCCTACACCGCCGGACACGAGCGGCGCGTAGCCGAGATCGCCGTGGCACTCGGTACCGAGCTCGGCTTCGACGAACACCGCCTGGAGGGCCTGCGCGTCGCCGGCCACCTGCACGATGTAGGCAAGATCACCATTCCGGCGGAGATCCTGTCCAAACCCGGCAAGTTGAGCCCGATCGAGTTCAAACTGATCCAGGCGCACGCCGACGCGGGATACGAGGTGCTGAGGAGGGTGGAATTTCCCTGGCCGGTGGCCGAGGTCGCGCTGCAGCACCACGAACGCATGGACGGCAGCGGCTACCCGCATGGCCTGATGGGCGAGGCGATCCGGTTCGAGGCGCGCGTCATCGCCGTAGCCGACGTCATCGAGGCGATGTCCTCGCACCGGCCCTACCGTCCGGGACTGGGAATTACCGCGGCACTGGCGGAGATCGAGCGCGGGCGCGGCAGGCTGTATGACGCCCGGGTAGCCGATGTTTGTCTGAGGCTGTTCCACGAGAAGGGATACACCGTTCCCGATTAGCCGCGCTGCGCTCGACACCGGCGCGCCATAGCGGCTGATATTGAACGGCAGACGGGGCGCGGTTGAAAGCTGCGCGATGCTTGCAGCCGCTACGCCTCGTCCGGACCCGGCGGCCGGCGCGAGCGCGCCTGACTCCCGGCCTTCATCCTCACCGCAGAGTCAAGAAATGGCGCCCCTACATGGGAGGAAAGGCCATTTTTCGCCACTTACCGGCAACAGCTAATCTGAAACACAAATACCCCTTGCCAAGCCATTGTTTTTGTGCAATTATTGATAGACGATCGAGCTGGCGCTGGCAATGAATGCAGCGCTTGCAGCCCGGCCGGCGGGGGGAGACCAGTGGCGCGCATCGTCGTGTTCAACCAAAAAGGTGGCGTCGGCAAGACCACGACGACGCTCAATCTGGCGGCGCTGCTCGCCCGCAGCGGCCTCGTGCCTTTGGTCATCGACCTTGACCCGCAGGCGCATTTGTCGGCGATCAGCGGCACCAACGCGAGCGATGGACGCGACAGTCTGTATGCCTTCTACCAGGACGCGAAACAGTTGGCGCATCTGATCCGCGCCAGCAACTGCGGCTGGTACATTATTCCCTCGCATCTCGAATTGTCCAAGGTCGACACCCAGTTCGGCAAGGGACCGCAGGCGCTGTACCGGCTCTACGCCGGCATCGTCAGGGAAAACCTCAACACCGAGCGGCCCATCCTGATCGACGCCAGTCCGCAACTGGGCGTGCTGTCCTTAAACGGAATTTTCGCCAGCACCCGGGTGTTGATCCCGATTTCCACCGACTACCTCGCCGTGAACGGCGCCGCGCAGGTCGACCGCACCCTGCGCGCGCTGGATCGCGTACTCAAAAAACCGCCGATGCGGCGCTACGTGATGACCCGGTTCGACGCACGGCGCAACATGTCCTGGGAAATCGACCGCACGCTGCGCGAGCGTTTCGGCGCTGAAATGTGCGAAACGCGAATTTCCGAAAACGTAGGTCTGGCCGAGAGCCCGGGGAAGCATTGCGACGTGTTCACCCACGCGCCGGAGAGCCGCGGCGCGCGCGACTACGCCGCGTTGCAGGAAGAGCTGGAGGCGGCGGGGTTTTTCCAATAGGAGGCGTTGCAGAATTGCCGCAACCGCCTCGCTCCTGGGACCCAATCCGATGAAACTGACGGACCGAGCCGGAAGCGGGCCCCTACCTCATAGGTCGTAGCCGCACCCCGATCTGGCGGGTCACGTCCGCTTTCGCGGTATCAGGTCGCGAAGACTATCCAATGACCGCCACCATCCATTGTAGGAATTCTTCCTACACGTTTTTTCGATGATCCCTGACTTGCTCATGCGTGAACAAGGGGTAAGGTGCTTACCAGCGCTGTCGCATTCACCAGGATCCGACCAGGAGAAGGGAGATCTGCATGGAACATAGTCTGACTTTGCCGAATCGCTACGCCATGATCCTTGACACCGAAGCAATCAAAGGTGTCATCGCGCATGCCGCCGCATTGAAGCTGCCACGCCGAGAATGCCGTCCGCTGGACAGCTATCGAGGCAAGGGCGCGAATGCCGTCCTGGCGAAGTACGATGCCGAGGTCGACGCCGCCCCTGCGGCGAATGAGGACCTGGGCATGGTCGAGGCAGTGCTCGAAGCGCAGGACTCATCCGTTACGGAGGATGCCGATTTCTCTGACGACGATTTCTAGCATGCCCGCTTGATATTTGTTGGCCCCCCACAAGCATGCGAGGAGTATGATAAAGACCGAATTTCTTATACGGCTGAGAAAGGGTCGATCATGAACGCATTCCTTGCCAGGTCTCGCAACGCGGCGGGTTTCACGTTGATCGAGCTGGTCGTGGTTATCATCATCCTGGGCATACTCGCCGCCATCGCTTTACCGCGTTTCATGAACCTGCAGGGCGATGCGCGCGTCGCAAAATTGAACGCCGCACGCGGCTCGGTCGTCTCCGGCGCCGCCCTGGTTCACGCCAAAGTTTTGACCCGCGCTGGCGTCGCCGACACTGTAGCCTGCCCCGGGACCGCGATTACCGCCGACAACACGACTACCGTCTGTTCCGAAGGCGGCGTAATCGCCGTTACCAACAGCTACCCTGCGGTGACACTCACCGCCGCTTTGGGTACCGGCAATCCCGGGATCATCGGCGCAGCAGGGCTTTCGGGGGTATTCAATCCTACCGCGGTGCAGCTTGCGGCAGAAGGCTACACGGTAACCGGAGTCGGAACGGTTCAGACGATTCAGGTTGTCGGCGCGACCACGCCGGCAAACTGTTCATTTACCTATACCGAGCCTGCCGCTGCCGGCGCCTCACCGGTTATAACGGCCGCCACGACCACCGGCTGCTAGTTCGATCGGGTTTCCAGATGGCAGATCCGGCGTAACAGCGGTCCCATCCGCGGGGCCATCGTGCCGGACGCGCCCCGCGCCCTCCCGGCTTGTCAGCCGAGGAATCGAACCGTGGCGTCCAGGGCAAGCCTGTCGGTGCGCGTCTTGTTGACGGGCGCAGCGTCGTCGGCATAGCCGAACGACATGCCGAACAAAATGCCGGTGTCCTCGGGCAGACCGAACATCCTGCGCGCCGGATCGGGAAACATTCCCAGCGCGCCCTGCATGCAGCTTGAAATGCCGCGCTCGGCCATCAGCAGCGCCACGGTCTGCGCGTAAATGCCGAGATCGACGGCCCCGGTCAGCTTGAGGTACTTGGCCATGGTGAAAAACGCCGCGTGCGGCGCATCGAAAAAGCTCCAGTTGCGCAGCAGCGCCATTTGCCGGCGCGGTTTGTCCGTGCGCTCTATGCCCATCGCGCCGTAGAGCGCGTTGGCCGAGCCGAACTGGCGTTCGCGATGCGCCTCCTGGTATTTGACGTCCCACTCGAAGTCCGGGTTGGCGGGCTTGCCGCTCATGACGGCTGCCACCAGTTCGCCTTTCAGCCGGTCCTTGCTCGCGCCGGATACGACGTAGGCCCGGCAGGGCTGGACGTTGCAGTTGGAAGGCGCCTGCCGCGCCAGGGTGAAGATTTCTTCCAGCACCGCCTGCGACACCGGCGTGGCGCGGAACGCGCGGACCGAATAACGCTTGGATAACACGTCGGATACGGACATCGCAGCCAACCCTAATCCTTCGCCGGCGGCTTGGCGTCCGCCTGCGGTCTCATGTCCGCCTGCGACCCAGTGTCCGCCTTCGGCGCGGGGTCGGGTTCCCGGCTGATCAGATTGATCGCGCTTTCCAGATCGAAGCCCTCTTCCCTGATGGTCTGCTGCAATTCGCGGCACTCGAGTATTTCGCAGCGCTGGTAAATCTGCTCGACTTTGCGCTCGGCGTCCGCGCGATCGCGCGCCGCGAACATCAGATTGTCCACGACGGTACCGCTGCGGGTCCTGATCTTGAAGCCGAACTTGATCATATCAGCAAGTCCTGGCCGCGCGGCAGGCTGCGAGCACGGGCGCCGCCGGGGCCATGGGCCGGCCTTCCTTCGCCCAGTCGCGTATGCCGTTCTTGACGTTGTAGACCTTGGCATATCCCGCCTGCTGCGTCAGAAACTGGCTGAGCGCCTTGGTGCGGTTGCCGCTGCGGCAAATGACGATCAGCGGATCTGCGGGCTTGGCGATGGCCTTCGCCTGTTTCAGCCAGGCGGCCGGATCGGCCTGGCCACGCTCGTCGAAGAACGTCAGCAGATGACTGCCGGGCACAATGCCGGTTTCCTCCCACTCCGGCCGGGTGCGGATGTCGATCACCGGCACCCCCGAGGCGGCCAGTTTCGCCAGTTGGGCGTTGTCGATGTCGACGATGTCGGCGCGGGCGGCGGCGCAGACTCCAATCACAAGGCAAAAACCTACAAGCAGGCGACGCATCAAAGATCCTTCCGATTGATCAGCAATCCGCAAACCGGGGTGTTCACTTCTCCAGCCCGCCGACGTAAAAGCGATTCCAGGTCGGGGTGATGATGAGCTCGTTGACGCAGGCGCGCGGCGGCAGGCTGGCGAGGTACAGCAGGGTCTGGCCGAGGTCCTCCGCCTGCAGCATTTTTTCGCGTTCTTTCCTGGGCGGCGGCACCGGCCGCTTCTCCAGGATAGGCGTCGCCACCTCGCCGGGCAGCACCGAAGTTGCGCGTATGCCGTGAACGCACTCCTCGGCGTTGATCGACTCCGACAGCGCGATCACCGCGCGCTTGGTCGCATTGTAGGCCGGCCCGGTGAGCGTACTGGGATAACGTCCGGCCCAGGACGAAACGTTGATGATCAGACCGTCGTTCTGCGCGCGCATCGCCGGCAGCACCGCGTGGCAGCAGTAGAACAGGCCGGAAAGATTGATCGCGACCACATCGTCCCAGCCTCCGGTCTCGACGTTGTGCCAGTTGCGCTTCCCGAGGTTGGTGCCGGCGCTGTTGATCAGGATGTCGATGCGTCCGTGCCGGCGCAGGATGTCTTTTGCCGCCGCGGCCACCGCCTTGCGGTCGGAGACCTCGAGCTGCAGCACTTCCGCCTTGCCTTCCGCCTGCACTTGCTTCAGCGCCGACGCATTGGTCGCCGCGGTGCGGCCGGAAATCACCACCTGCGCCCCGGCCCGCGCCAGTTCCATCGCGCCTGCGAGGCCGATGCCGCTGCCACCGCCGGTGATCCACGCCACTTTGCCTTTCAGGCTCATGCTCGCTCCTTGGTTGCCTTCATTTTACTTCGTGATTGCTCGTCCGACCGGGCAACAGCGACGCGGCGGTGATAGCGCTTGCGCGGACGGCGGCCCGTCCGCGCGGATCGTCGATTGCGCACGGATCAAAAGCGTATCCGTGCGCAATCGACAATCTTGGATAAGAACCACCCAAAACTGCTGTTGTTCCTATCATAACCGCGTTCTCCGAGCGGATACGCTTTTCATCCGCTCGGAGAACGCGGTTGGCGCGCAGGGCGCGCAATGGCCGCTACTCGTCGGTGAGTGTACTTAAGACACCGTATGCAAGGTCAATGAAATCTACCTCTTCTGATACTGCGCCGCGCCGAACAGCATGGCCTTCGCCTTGTCGTCCATCAGCGGCTTGCGCCGCTCGGCCAGCACCGCGAGGCCGCGCTGCACCGCCGGCCGCGCTGCAATGCCGTCGAACCAGCGCTTCACATGCGGGTAGTCGTCCATCTCCACGCCCTGATTCTTGTAAGAGCGCAGCCAGGGCATGATCGCCATGTCGGCGATGGTGTATTCGTCGCAGGCGATGAATCTACTCTCGCCCAGGCGCCGGTCCATCACGCCGTAGAGCCGGTTCGCTTCCTTGGAATAGCGCTGCATGGCATAGGGGATTTTCTCCGGCGCGTAGATCAGGAAATGGTGCGCCTGGCCCAGCATCGGCCCCACGCCGCCCATCTGGAACATCAGCCATTGCAGCGTCGACCAGCGGTCGCGCAGGTCCTCGGGCAGGAATTTTCCGGTCTTGGAGGCGAGGTACAGCAGCATCGCGCCCGACTCGAACATCGAGATCGGCTTGCCGTCCGGACCTTCGGAATCGATCATCGCCGGCATCTTGTTGTTGGGGCTGATCTTGAGGAATTCGGGCTTGAACTGGTCGCCCGCGCCGATGTCGATCGGGTGCACGCGGTAGGGGAGCCCGGTTTCTTCCAGCATGATGTGAATCTTGTGGCCGTTGGGCGTGGGCCAGGTATACAGGTCGATCATGGGTTCACTCCTTCTTGTCGGGGTGGCGCTTGCGCAGGAGATATTTGTGCGTTCCGTCCAGCACCAGCACGCCATGCTGATTATGCACCGTGGCGCGCATCACGATCACGCCGGTGGTGCGCTGCGGCAGGACCTCGGTGATTTCCAGCGCCGAATACAGCGTGTCGCCCGCATACACCCCCTTGAGAAAGCGGCTGGACTGTTCGACGAAGCCGATGAGCGCGTCGTCCACCTGGTGCGGGAACATGCCGGCGCCGGCCGCGGTCTGGATCAGCACCTGGAACCCGTGCGCCAGCATGTCGGGCATGCCGCGCGCGCGGCAAAATTCGCGGTCGTAGTGTATCGGATGGTTGTCGCCGCTCGCCGCCTGGAAGGCGAGAAAATGCGCATCGCTCATGGTACGGCTGGGCGCGCGAAACACCTCGCCCACGCGGAAATCCTCGAACCAGCGCTGTTCGGCCAGTTGGTGAGAACGCGGATCGAATTCGGCCATGTTTGCGTCGCGCAACGCGCGCTTAAATCAGCTTGACCAGCTGCTTGCCGAAGTTCTCGCCCTTGAATACACCGATCAAGGCCTTGGGCGCGTTCTCCAGCCCCTGCGCCACGGTCTCGCGGTACTTGAGCTTGCCCGAAGCGACCCAGTCGCCGAGATCCTTCAGCGCCGGCGACCACAGATTCATGCGGTCGCCGACGATGAAACCCTGCAGCTTGATGCGGTTGGTCAATACCATCCTGAAGTTCTTCATCGCATAGGGCTCGGTCGCGTTGTATTGCGAAATCAGTCCGCACACGGCGATGCGCGAGAACGGGTTCGTGCGCCGCAGCACCGCGTCCAGGATTTCGCCGCCGACGTTCTCGAAATTGCAGTCTATGCCCTTGGGCGTGGCCGCCTTCAGGTCTTCGTTCAGCCTGCCCGCCTTGTAATCGATGCAGGCGTCGAAGCCGAGTTCCTGCACCACGTAATCGCACTTTTGCCTGCCGCCGGCGATGCCCACGGCGCGGCAGCCCTTGAGTTTGGCGATCTGTCCCACCGCACTGCCCACCGCGCCCGCCGCCGCCGACACCACCACGGTTTCGCCCGGTTGCGGCTGGCAAATGTCCAGCAGGCCGATCCAGGCGGTGACGCCGGGCATGCCGATCACGCCCAGATAGGCCGACATGGGAACGCTGCTTACATCGATCTTTCTCACCTCGGCGCCATCCGAACAGCCGTACTGTTGCCAGCCATAGGCGCCGGCGACGATGTCGCCGACCTTGAACTTCGGATTGTTCGATTCGATCACTTCGCCCACCGTGCGGCCGCCCATGACCTGGTCGAGTTCCTGCTTGGCAGCATAGGACTTCACATCGTCCATGCGCCCGCGCATATAGGGGTCGAGCGAAAGATAGTGGTTGCGCACCAGGATCTGCCCCGCGCCCGGTTTGGCGATGGCGGTGTTGATGATTTTGAAATTGGCCTCGGTCACCCAGCCTACGGGGCGGCTGGCGAGCAGGACTTGCATGTTGGTCGTCATGGGAACCTCGACAAATTTTGATAGAAATTGCACTTCTTGCGCGGACAAGAAACCGTCCGCGCGGATCGTGGATTGCGTACGGATGAAAAAGCCATCCGTACGCAATCCACGATCTTGTAAGAAAATCAACCCAACCCGTTCTTGCTTTTATTCATAACCGCGTTTTCTGTACGGATGCGCTTTTTATCCGTACAGAAAACGCGGTTGGCGCGATTTTTCTTGTAGTCTACGCGGCGCTGGCGAAGCGCTCGCAGTGGTGGTCCACGTCGCCCAGGGTGGCGTTGATCATGGTGAGGCGCTTGGCGTAATGGCCGGCGGCGAGTTCATTGCTCACCCCCATGCCGCCGTGCATCTGGATCGCCTCCTGGCTGATGGCGCGGCCGGAGCGGCCGATCTGGATCTTGGCCGCGGACACCGTGCGCTTGCGCTCCTTCGCATCCTGCGACTGCACTTTCACCGAGGCCAGATAAGCCATGGAGCGCGACTGCTCGCAATGGATGAACATGTCCACCGCGCGGTGCTGCAGCGCCTGGAAGCTGCCGATCGGGCGGCCGAACTGCTGGCGCGTCTTCAGGTACTCGAAGGTGGCGGCGTTGAGCGCCTCCATCGCGCCCACCGCTTCCGCGCACAGCGCCGATACGGCGAAATCCGCCGCGCGCTCGAGCACGGGCAGCGCCGCATCGACCTCGCCCAGCAGGCTGTCCGCGCCCAGTTTCACATTGACGAATTTGATCTCCGCCGCGCGCAGGCCGTCGATGGTGCGATAGCCCAGAACCTGCACCCCGGCGGTCTTGGCATCGACCAGGAACAGGCTGATGCCATTGGCGTCGCGCATCGCGCCCGCAGTGCGCGCCGACACGACCAGCTGGTTCGCGCTCTCGCCGTGCAGCACCACCGCCTTATGGCCGTCGAGCACGTAGCCTGCGCCGCCGCGTTTGGCCGTGGTCGCCACGCAGTTCAGTTCGAAGCGCGAATTGGGTTCGCCCAGCGCGGCGGCGAGCAGGAGCTTGCCCTCCGCGACCTTGGGCAGCACGGCCTGCTTCTGCGCCTCGCTGCCGGCGAGATCGACGAGGCCTCCACCCAGGACCACGGTGGAAAAATACGGTTCAACCACGATGCCGCGGCCAAGCTCGGTCATGATCAGCATGGTATCGACCGCCGTGCCGCCGAAGCCGCCATGCGCCTCGGAGTACGCCACACCGAGCAGGCCCATGTCGGCGAACTGCGCCCAGACTTTTTCGGAATAGCCCTGCTTGGAAGCGATGATCGCGCGGCGCGCCTCGAAGCCGTATTCCTTGGCGATGTATTTCTGCAGGCTGTCGCGCAGTTGCTGCTGTTCTTCGCTGAATATGAAATCCATGACTAGTGTCCCGAATTGTTGGTTCGTTGAAAAAATACCTGGCAAGACAACAACGGCTGAATTGGAAAAGCGGCGAAATCGGCGCCAGACAAGGCGCAAAGCGCAGCAAGGTTGGACACCTTGCGAGCATTTGCAACGCCGTATGGCGTCGATTCTCGGCGTCTTTTCTTCAGCGAATTAACGACTCGGGACACTATAGCCCCAGTACCATTTGCGAAATGATGTTGCGTTGGATCTCGTTCGAGCCGCCGTAGATCGAGGTCTTGCGGTAGTTGAAATAGACCGCGGCGGCCGAAGCGGCATCTTCCGGTCCGACGGGCTCGCCGTTCCAGCCGGCGGCGCGCGCCTCCGGCCGGAACGGCAGGGCATAGGGCCCCATCGCGTCCATGGTGAGCTCGGTCAGCGCCTGCTGTATGTCCGTGCCCTTGATCTTGAGGATCGAGGCCTCGGGACCGGGCTTGGTGCGCGACGAGAGCACGCGCAGCAGCGTGATCTCCAGCGCCATCAACTCCACCTCGACCTGGGTGATGCGGTCGCGAAAGCGCGGGTCCTCGGCGAGCGGCCTGCCATTGCGGAGTTGCTGTGCCGCGATGGTCTTCAACTGCTCCAGTTCGCGCTTGGATTCGCCCACGCGGGCGATGCCGGTGCGTTCGTGCCCGAGCAGGAATTTGGCGTAAGTCCAGCCCTTGCCCTCCTCGCCCACCAGGTTCTGCGCCGGCACCTTGACGTCGTCGAAGAAGGTTTCGTTGACTTCGTGCTCCTCGTCCAGGGTGATGATGGGGCGCACGCTGACGCCGGGAGATTTCATATCGATCAGCAGGAAGGAAATGCCTTCCTGCTTCTTGACGGTGCTGTCGGTGCGCACCAGGCAGAAAATCATGTCGGCGTGCTGCCCGAGCGTGGTCCAGGTCTTCTGCCCGTTGACGATGTAGTGATCGCCGTCGCGCACCGCCTTGCACTTGAGCGAAGCCAGGTCCGAGCCCGAACCCGGCTCGGAATAGCCCTGCGCCCACCAGTCTTCCGAGGACAGGATGCGCGGGAGGAAGTATTCCTTCTGCCATTTGCTGCCGAAATTCATGATCACCGGCGCCACCATCACCAGCCCGAAAGGCATGACGCGCGGCGCCCCGGCATAGCCGCATTCGTCTTCGAAAATATGCTGCTGGATCGGCGACCAGGCGCAGCCGCCGTATTCCTTCGGCCAGTTCGGGGCGACCCAGCCTTGCTTGTACAGAATCTTCTGCCAGCGCACCCAGTCGTCTTTGGCCAGACGTTTGTGATACAGAACTTTTTCGGAGATATCCTTGGGCAGATTGCCGCGGATGAAGCTGCGGACTTCTTCGCGAAAGGCCTGTTCTTCCTTGGTGTAATTGAGATCCATGGGGAGTCCTCTGGATGGCGCGATTGACAAATTTCATTATATCACCCGCAACTTCGGCCCGACCCGGGCGGCGCCTCTTTCAGCCGGCGGAAACTGCGGGCGTTTCGCCGCGGACCACGGTGTGCAATATTTTGCCAGGCGCGACACCGATCTGCTATGTTGGCCCTGCCTCGATCGAACAAAGACCGGACCCCATGAGTGCAAGACTGGACGTGCAGACCCGTGACGGCGTATTGCTGCTGACCATAGACAACCCGGCGCAGAGGAATGCGCTGATGCCGGAATTGAGCCGCGCGGCGGCCGAAGCGCTGCGCCTCGCCGCCACCGACGCCGCCGTGGGCGCCGCGGTGCTCACCGGGTCCGGCGCGCATTTTTGCAGCGGCGGCAATCTGGCGAGCCTGCGCGAATTCCAGGACCGGCCGCCCGCGGCCATCGTCGCGCGCATCGGCGTGCTGAACGAACTGATACGCAGCCTGCGCCAGTTTCCCAAACCCGTGATCGCCGCGGTCGAAGGCAACGCCGCCGGCGCCGGCTTCTCGCTCGCGCTCGCCTGCGACCTGATCGTGGCGGCGCGCGACGCGCGCTTCACCATGGCCTACGTGAAAATCGGCCTGTCGCCCGACGGCGCGCCCAGCCTGCTGCTGCCGCGCTCGCTGCCGCTGCAGCTCGCGAGCGAACTGCTGATGGAAGGCGCGCCCATCGGCGCCGAGCGCCTGTACCAGGCCGGGGTCATCAACCGCCTGGCGGAGCCGGGCCGGGCGCTGGCCGAGGCGCGGAAATGGGCGGAAAAGCTGGCGCAGGGCGCGACTGGCGCCATCGGCCGCATCAAGCGCCTGATCAACCAGTCGGTCTGCCCCGAACTCGCCAGCCATCTGGAACTGGAGCGCGAGTCCTTTTCCCAGCTGCTGCACCAGCCCGAGGCGCGCGAAGGCATTCCCGCCTTCCTCGAAAAGCGCGCGCCGCAATTCCCCAAATAGCGAACCAGGAGCGCGCCATGAGCGGACCACTGACCGGAGTGAAGGTGCTGGAACTCGCGGGTATAGGCCCGGGGCCGTTCTGCGGCATGCTGCTCGCCGACATGGGCGCCGACGTGCTGCGCGTGGATCGCCTGCAGGCGAACGACCTGGGGCTGCCGGTAGCGCCGAAATTCGACATCATGTCGCGCGGCCGGCGCTCGATCGCGCTCGACCTGAAACAGGCTGAAGCGATACAGACCGTGCTGGCGCTGGCGGCGAAAGCCGACGCGCTGATCGAAGGCTTCCGCCCCGGCGTGACCGAGCGCCTGGGACTGGGCCCTGAGGCCTGCTTCGCGCGCAATCCGCGCCTCGTATACGGGCGCATCACCGGCTGGGGACAGGACGGGCCGCTGGCGCAGGCTGCCGGCCACGACATCAATTACATCGCGCTGTCGGGCGCACTGCACGCCATCGGACACAAAGAGGGGGGGCCGGTGCCGCCGCTCAACCTGGTGGGCGATTTCGGCGGCGGCGGCATGGTTCTGGCTTTCGGCATCGCCTGCGCGCTCTACGAGGCGCGCGCCTCGGGCCAGGGCCAGGTGATCGACGCCGCGATGAGCGAAGGCGCGGCCAGCCTGATGGCGATGTTCTACGGCCGCCTGGCCGCGGGCCACTGGCGCGACCAGCGCGGCGTCAATGTGCTCGACACCGGCGCGCCCTGGTACGACGCGTACGAAACCGCCGACGGCAAGCACGTGGCCATCGGCGCTATCGAAGGGCGCTTCTACGCCGAGCTGCTCGCGCGCCTGGGCCTGGATGCCGCCACCCTGCCGGGACAGTTCGAATTCGCGCGCTGGCCCGAACTGCGCGCCGCGTTCACCGCCGCGTTCAAAACGAAGACCCGCGACGAGTGGTGCCGCGAAATGGAAGGCACGGACGTGTGTTTCGCGCCGGTCCTGTCGCTGGCCGAAGCGCCGGAGCATGCGCACAATAAAGCGCGCGGCGCTTTCGTCGCCATCGACGGCGTGACCCAGCCGGCGCCGGCGCCGCGCTTTTCGCGCACGCCGGGCGCGATTGAACGCGGCGCGCCGCGGCGCGGCGAAGGCGGCGCGCTGGCGCTCGCCGACTGGGGCTTCGACGAGAAAGAGATCGCGGGCTTTCGCGCGCGCGGCGCGCTGATGGAGGATAGCTGAGGGCAGCGCGCTGGCGCGGCGCGCGGCGCGGGTCAGCCGTCGGCCAGAGCTAATCGCAGCGCATTCTTCCAAGTCCTTTGTTTGTAGGTGCGCGACATCGAGGCGTTGGCCGGGCTGGTCGAGGGAAGGCGATGATAGATCGGGCGCGCCGGCACATCCACTAGCAAGGCCAGCACGTGCTTGCGATAGCAGGCCTCCGCTTTCGCACCGTTGAAGAAAACGTGCGTGATCATCCGATGGGCGCGGTAGAACGCGGCGAAATCGTTGGCCTGTATCGTGGCGTCGTCAATGGCCGCATCGAGGCTGCCCTCGCGCGCGCAGGACGCGAGTACGTCCCACAGTGCGATGCCCCGCGCTTTCAGCGCCCGCACCCGGGCCGCATAGGGTGCCGCGGGCGCTGCGCCCGTGAGCCCGGCGAGGATGGGCCAGAACAGATTCTGCGCATGCGCGTAGTATTGCCCCGCCGCGAGCGACGCGCTCCCCGGCATGCTGCCGAGGATCAGGATGCGCGCCGTGCGATTCGCTATCGGCGCAAAGCTTCGGATGCGCGCCATCGCGTCAGTGCTGTTGCTGCTGGGTCTGCGGTATTTTCATCGGCGGCGGTTTCGGCATGCCCCGGTCGCTGAAGATCAGCCACCAGAAGTACCAGCCGCCGAGAACGGCCAACAGCGCGCACACCAGCAGAACCTTGCGCAGAGTCCGGCGTTCGGCCGTCTCGGCCGCGGCCATCCGGTCGAGCGCCTTGCGCACCTTGCGCAGCGCGGTGCGCTCGACCGTGCGCTGCGCGTGTTCCTCGATCGCAACCTGGTCGATGTCGTCGGGTTGGTCTGCGCCCATGCCGGCCCGCGCTTCAGTGGTTTGCCAGATTTGGCACGCTGCAATTCACGCGGCATGCCAATTTCCATTTTCCAATGTTCATGATTCTTGCCGCACTTTGGTGCGCGCGGCGCGGATGGTGCGCCACAGCGACTCGGCGCTGAGCGGCATGTCCACGTGCTCGACGCCGAGCGGCGCGAGCGCGTCCACCACCGCGTTCACCACCGCCGCGAGCGCGCCCACGGTGCCGGCTTCGCCCGCGCCTTTCACGCCGAGCGGGTTGCCCCGCGCCAGCACCTCGTTGCTCCTGCATTCGATATCGGGCAGGTCGGAGGCGCGCGGCAGCGCATAGTCCATGAACGAACCGGTGAGCAGCTGGCCGTGCTCGTCGAAGCGGATGTTCTCCAGCAGGACCTGGCCCACGCCCTGCGCCACGCCGCCGTGAATCTGCCCTTTGACCAGCATCGGGTTGATCACGCGGCCGACGTCGTCGATCACGCAGTAGCGCGTGACGCGGCACTCGCCGGTGTCCGGGTCGATCTCGACTTCGCACACATGGCAGCCGTTGGGGAAGGTCGCGCTCGCGGGCGCGGCAATGGCCTTTTCCGACAGGCCGTATTCGCCCCCCAGATCCGGATGGCGCAGCGTGTGCGCCAGCTTCGCCACCTGGCGCAGGCTCAGCCGCTGGTCGGTGCCCGCCACGCTGAATGCGCCCGCCTCGAACACGATGTCGGCCGCAGCCGCCTCGAATTGCGCCGCGGCGACGCGTTTTCCGCGCTCGATGATTTTCTCGGTCACGTGCGCAAGCGTCACGCTCCCGGCTACCACCGAGCGGCTGCCGAAGGCGCCGGTGCCATGCGCGGCGAGCGCGGTATCGCCGGAGCGCACCCGGATGTCCTGCGGCGCCATACCGAGCATGTCGGCGACGATCTGGGCGAAGGTGATCTCGTGTCCCTGACCCTGCGACTGCGTGCCCAGCGTCACCGTCACGCTGCCGGTCGAGTCGAAGGACACTTCGGCGCTCTCGGTATAGGGCGCGGCGAACGGACCCGCGGCGATCTCGATCGCGTTGGTGACGCTGATTCCAGCAAGCTTGCCGCGCGCCGCCGCCGCTTTGCGCCGCGCGGGAAAGCCGGCCCAGTCGCCCAGCGCAAGCGCGTCGTCCATGTTTTTTTCGAATTCCCCCGAATCGTAAGTGAATACGAAACCGGTGTCGTAAGGCATCTGCGCCGGGGTGATCAGGTTGCGCCGGCGCAGTTCCACGCGGTCGAAGCCGCAGCGCTGCGCCGCGAGATCGATCGCGCGCTCGATCGCAAACGTCGCCTCCGGCCGTCCCGCGCCGCGGTAAGGCGCGGTGGGCGGGGTGTTGGTGAACACGCCGGTCACCTGCGCATGGATGTTCGGCGTGCGGTACAGGCCGGACAGCCCGCCGAGATTGTTGGTCGGGGAGTGCAGGCCGTTGTAGGAAATGTAGGCGCCGATATTGCCTGTCGATTCGAGCGTGAGCGCGACGAAGTTGCCCTCTGCGTCCAGCCCCAGCGTCACCGTGGCGTAATTGTCGCGCGCATGATGGTCGGCAATGAAGCTCTCCGAGCGCTCGCACACCCACAGCACCGGCCGGCCGATGCGCCGCGCGCCGATGAGCGCGAGCACCATCTCGGGAAACGGCGCCTCCTTCAGTCCGAACGCGCCGCCAACGTCGGGCGACACCACGCGCAGCCGGTTGCCGTCGATGCCGAGCACGCGCTCGGCAAGTTCCTCGCGAATGTAGTGCGGGTTCTGCACCCCGGCATGCAGCTCATAGCTGCCGCGGCCGGCGTCGTAGCTGGCGTAGGCCGAGCGCGTCTCCATCGGCGCGGCGACGACGCGGTTGATCGGATAGCTCAGCGTGACCTTGTGCGTTGCACGCGCGAGCGCTGCGGCGGTGCGCGCGCGGTCGCCCGCCTCGTAGCGAAAGCAGATGTTGCGCGGCACCTGCGGCCAGACCTGGGGCGCGCCCGCGTCCGCCGCATGCGCCGTGTCGGTGACCGATGGCAACGGCTCCCAGTCGATGTCTATCGCGTCCGCCGCGTCCTTGGCCAGATCGACGCTGTCGGCGAACACCGCCGCCACCGCATCGCCCACGAAGCGCGCGCATTCGCGCGTCAGCACCCGGTACGGCGGCTCGAAGTTGGGCGAGCCGTCGGGCGCGGTGCGTTTCACGCGCGAGCTGAAGCTGCCGAGACCGGCGACCTCTGCGTCCTCGCCGGTGAGCACCAGGCGCACGCCGGGCATGGCCTCGGCGGCGGCGGTGTCGATGCGGCGGATGCGCGCCGCGGCGTGCGGCGAGCGGATCACGTAGAGGTGGCAGTGCCCGCCTGCGGGCAGGTCGCTGACGTAGCGACCCAGCCCGCGCAGCAACCGCTCGTCCTCCGAGCGCGGCAGCGACTTGCCGATAAAGCGATGCGGGGTCAATCGAGCTTGCCGATGCGCTGGATCGCGACGTTGCTGCGCACGAACGCGTATTTGCCAGCGTATTCGTCGAAGTGGGGCATTTGAGTTCTCTCGTGTTGGGTTGCGTTCGCCCTGCGCGCCAAAGCTGCACGCGACGCCCGGCACGGCAATCGGTTGCCGCAGGCAAATGGTAGCGCAAATCCCCTGCTTCTCAAATGCAGCGCCGCGCCCTCAGTTCCGATGCAGCCGCAGCCAGGCCTTGCGCACTTCCTCGAGCAGCCACATCGCGGCGGCGAACGCGAGCGCAAGCAGCCAGACCTCCGGACCAATCGGGGCGGTGCCGAACAGCCAGTTGCCGGCCGGCGTATACACGATCCCCAGGATCAGGGCCAGCTCGGCTGCGATGCCGAGCAGGATGAGCCGATTGCTGGCGAGGCCAAATGACAGCGAGGATTTCAGCGGGTGGCGGCAGAGGAAGACGTTCGCCACCTGGGTCACGACGATGGCTGCCAGACACGCGGTGGTCGCCTGCAGATACAGCGGGTCGGTCTTGCCGGGCAAATCGCCGTAGTGCCAGCCGGCCGCATCCAGAACGAAGAAGAACACGGCCATCGACGCCACCGCCTCCAGCGCGCCGAGGAAGAGATACGCGCGGGCGATCAAACCCCAGGAGAGCAGCCGCTCGCCCCGCGCCCTGGGTGGGCGGCTCATGACGCCGGGATCGGATTTCTCTGCACCCAATGCCAGCGCCGGCAGCATGTCGGTGCCCAGATCGACCGCGAGAATCTGGATGATGGTGAGCGGCAACGGTATCCTGAACAGCGCGAAGGCGAGATAGGGCACGACCTCCGGAATGTTGGAGCTCAGAATGTAAGTGAGGAACTTGCGGATGTTCTCGAACACCGCGCGCCCTTCCTCGATCGCGGCGACGATGCTGGCGAAATTGTCGTCGAGCAGGATCAGATCGGCGGCTTCCTTGGCGACATCGGTGCCGGCGATGCCCAT